>Ga0209488_10001014_pt1 | contig 23820 bp, 26 predicted proteins | sample Rivendell_Oct201_8_FD_188349 | JGI IMG/M metagenome (GOLD analysis project Ga0209488, IMG submission 188349) | Vadose zone soil microbial communities from the Eel River Critical Zone Observatory, Northern California, USA -... | ecosystem: Environmental > Terrestrial > Soil > Vadose zone >...
CTGGAACAGCTCGCGCGATTGATCTCGGAATGGCCCGGCCTCGTCTCCGGACCCGCACAGGACCTGGTCAACGACTCCCTCGTCCTCCTCGAACACCTCGGCGACGCCAAGAATCTCGTCGACGTCGGCTCGGGCGGGGGGCTGCCCGGCCTGCCGTTGAAGATCGTCCGGCCGGAGCTGAGCGTGACGCTGATCGAGTCCGACAAGGACAAGGCCGCGTTCCTCGTCCGCGCGTGTGCCTCGCTTGGCCTGCAGCACGTCGATGTGGTGGCCAAGCGCGCCGAGGAGGTCGGCCAGGATCCCGATTACCGCGAGCTTTTCGACGTCGCCGTGGCGCGCGCGTTGGCCCCGATGCCCGTGCTGGCCGAGCTGTGTCTTCCGCTCGTGAAGGTCGGAGGGCGCCTGCTGGCCCAAAAGACCGCGAGCGAAAACATAGACATGGCCGCACGGGCGATCGAGGTCCTCGGCGGTGCGCTCAACCGCGTGGTCGCTGCGCCTTCGACCGCGCGCGGCGCGGGAACCGTGGTCATCGTCGACAAGATCAGGCCCACGCCGCCGGCCTATCCGCGGCGTTCTGGCACGCCTTCCCGCAAACCCTTGTAGCCGGCTAGAGCTGGCCCGCGAGCCGGATCTGCCGCCGCAGGACCCACCGGCTGGCGAGGTTGATCAGCAGGACCAGGGCGACGAGCACCAGCGCCGCGCCCCAGGCTTGCTCCTGCAGCGCCGCATATGGCGTCAACGCATCGTGGAAAACGATCAGCGGCAGAGCAGACATCGGCTGGGAAGGATCCAGGTTCAAGAAACGGTTGCCGAAACCAGTGAAGAGAAGAGGGGCCGTCTCGCCGGCGGCGCGGGCCATGGCGAGGAGCGCTCCAGTGATGACCCCGGGCGCGGCAGCCGGAAGGACCAGCTGCAATGCGACCCGCCACCTCGGGAGCCCGAGGGCCAAACCCGATTCGCGCAAGCTCGATGGGATCAGCGCGACTGCGCCCTCAGTGGTGCGTATGACGACAGGAAGCATCAGCACCGCAAGCGCGGCAGCGCCCGCGAAGCCCGAGAAATGGTGCTGCGGTGCAACCAGCAGGACGTATCCAAACAGGCCGATCGCAATCGACGGCGCCCCGACCAGGACATCTGCAGCCAGCCGAACCCAGCCCGCCAAGCGCCCGGCGGCGTACTCGGCCAGGTGGACGCCGCTCACGACGCCCACAGGAATCGCCAGCAGCGATGCGAGCCCGACCATGATTCCGGTGCCGGCAATCGCGTGGGCCACGCCTGCGCCAGGGATCCCGACCGGTCTTTCGACATTCAGGTAGAAGTCAAGGTGACTGGCTGCTGGAAAGCCCCTTGCGATCGTGTACCAGAGCACAAGAGCCAGCGGCACCAGCGCGATGCCGGTGAGCGCGTAGATCGCGCTAAGGGCCGCTGTGTTCTTGAACCGGCGCCACTGATTGAGAGCGCGAATCATCGCCTTGACGAGGCCGCGCGGCGGACCAGCAGCAACGCGGCCACGTTGACCGTGAACGTCACGAGGATGAGCACGAGGCCGAGCTCGAGCAGTGCGGCGGGGTAGATCTGCCCAGTCGCTTCGGTGAACTCATTGGCGATGACGCTGGCGAGCGTGTAGCCCGGCGAGAAGATCGAGGCCGGGATCTCCGGACGGTTGCCGATGACCATGGTCACGGCGATCGTTTCGCCGAGTGCACGCCCCAGGGCCAGCACGGTCGCACCGAAAATGCCGGCTCGAGCGGCAGGCAGGATCACCTTTCGGTTTGTTTCCCACCACGTCGCGCCGAGAGCGATAGACGATTCACGCAGTCCTTTAGGCACCGCGCGGATGACGTCTCGCGAAACCGCGGAAAGCGTCGGCAGGATCATCACGGTCAGCACCACCGAGGCGGTGAACAGGCTCGTCTGGCGCGGAGGCCCCGAGAGAAAGCCCAACCAACCGAAGCGCGCGCTCAAGGGCACCTCGACATGGATGTAGAGGAACGGCGCGAGCACGTACAGCGCCCAGATCCCGTAAACAACGCTGGGGATGGCGGCAAGCAGCTCGATCCCGGTACCAACCGCCCCGCGCACGCCTGTGGCGCCGGGCTCGGTCAGGACCATGGCAACCGCGATCCCCACCGGCAGGGCGAGAGCGATTGCGATCGCGCTGGTGACCACGGTTCCATAGATGAAGGGCAAGGCCCCAAAGTTCGCGGTCACCGGGTTCCAGCTGCTGGTGACCAGGAATCGGGCGCCAAAGGTTGTGATCGCTGGGCCGGCTTCCTGGTAGAGGACGACCACAATGGCCACCAGGGCAGCGGGCGCGGCAAGGCTGATCGCCGCGGTCAGCAGGCGGAAACGGTCAGGGGTGGGCCGCATGCCTGCGCGCACGCGGGTCGCGCCGATCAATCCCCCTCCTTGCGGTCGAGGCGGTAGCCGATGCCGCGGACGGTGGCTATTTCGAACGAGACTTTTCCAGTGAGCTTCTCTCGCAGCCAGCGGATGTGGACGTCGATGGTCTTGCGGTCGCCGCTGAAATCCGGACCCCATACGTGCTCGAGGAGCGCATCTCTTGCCTGCACACGGCCCGAGTTTGTGACCAGGTACGAGAGCAGGTCGAACTCGCGCGCGGTGAGCTTCATCTCTTTCCCGGAGATCAGCACCCGCCGAGCGGCCCGGTCGATGGTGAAATCGGCGATCGAGTCCTGTTCTGGTACGGATCGGGGTTCGCCGATTTCAGGCTGTGAGCGGCGGAGGACCGAGTTGACGCGAGCCAGGACCTCGCGAATTGAGAATGGCTTTGTGATGTAGTCGTCCGCACCCAGCTCGAGCCCCACGACCTTGTCGACCTCGGTGTCCTTCGCCGTCAGGATGATGATCGGCACCTGGCTCGTCTTGCGAACGGCGCGACAAAAGTCCAGCCCGCTCATGCCGGGCAGCATCAGGTCCAGCAGGATCAGGTCCGGCTTCGACGTCCGCGCTGTGCGCAGGCCGGTAGCGCCGTCGCTCGCCTCCTGGACCGAAAATCCCGCGCTCGTCAGGTTGTACTTCAGCATCTCGCGGATGCCCTCGTCATCTTCGACCACCAGCACCCGCCCGCCGCCTAACTTGGTCGGGCTCAACCGAGCTCCACGACCTGGCCGGTCTCGAGGAAGACGATGTCCTCCGCCACGTTGGTGACGCGGTCCGCGATCCGTTCGAGGTTGTGGGCGACCAGAAGCAAGGTCACATCGCGGAGCGCACTGTCGGGATCGGTGCCCCGCCCCATCTCGGCCAGCAGCTCCTCGAAGGTGCGGTGGTAAAGCCTGTCGATCTCCGTATCGCGAGCGGCGACTTCGCGCGCGTGGTTCACGTTTCGGTGGATCAGATCCTCCAGAATGTCGTGCACCTGGCGAATCGCGAGTTCGCCCATGAGGCCGAATTCGGCCCTCAGAGGTCGGTCTGGCAGAGCACAGAGCGTCCCGGTCATGCGCGCGATGCGAACTACGTAGTCGCCCATTCTCTCGAGCTCGCTCGCGATGTATTGCACACCCATCAAATCGCGCAGATCGCGAGCCACCGGCTGCTGCGTCGAGATGACCATGAACACCTGCTCTCTCACCTGCCTGAACAGCTCGTTGAGGTATTGGTCGTCGCCGCGGACCTTCTCGGCCGCCTCAGGGTCGCGGCGGCGCAAGGCCTCGAGCGCGGCTTCTATCTGCGACTCGACCATGGTTCCCATTCGGATGGTGAGCTCGCGCAGCGTGGCCAGCTCCTTCTCCAGGGTCAGCCGCGGCACGGCTACCCAAACCGCCCGGTGATGTAATCCTCTGTGCGGCGATCGCGAGGTTGGTTGAACAGCTCCGCGGTCGGAGCGAACTCGACTAGCTCTCCAAAGCGCCCAGCCGGATTCATGAGCATGAAGGCGGTGAAGTCGGACACTCGCGCCGCCTGCTGCATGTTGTGGGTGACGATGACAATCGTGTAATCACGGGCAAGCTCCACCATGAGGTCTTCGATCTTCAGCGTGGCGATAGGATCGAGGGCTGAGCACGGCTCGTCCATCAGGATCACCGCTGGATTGACAGCCAGACAGCGGGCGATGGACAGCCGCTGCAGCTGGCCGCCCGACAGCGACGCGGCGGGAGCGTCGAGCCGGTCTTTGACCTCATCCAACAATGCAGCCAACGTGAGGCTCCTTTCCACGGCCGCCTTCACGTCAGACGACTTCCAACCCAAGAGTCGCGGGGCAAAGGCCACGTTGTCGAAGACCGACATCGGAAACGGACTTGGACGCTGGAAGACCATTCCAATCTTCTGACGCAGCTCGAGCAGCCGCCTGGTCGTGATCACGTCCTCTCCGTCGCACAGCACGTTCCCCACGGCGCGCGCTCCGGGGACGAGGTCGTACATTCGATTGAAGACTCGAAGCAGCGTGCTCTTGCCGCATCCCGACGGGCCGATGATCGCGGTGATGCGGTTCTCGCTGATGCCGAAGCTGACATCCTTCAAAGCCTGGAGCTTTCCGTAGAAGAAGGAGAGCCTGTCGACTTCGAGCTTGGGCTGGCCCATCGCCTCGACAGGGCGCGAGTCAGGCTTCAATACCTGCACCATAGGCTGCCTGTATGCGTGAGCGTCCGCCACCCGTAGCGACGATAGGTGTGGAAGGTTAAGCGGACCTTATGTGCCGGTTAACGCATCGACCGGCACGGCGATGAAGAATTCCTGGCCGCCGTCCTGCGCAGACTCGGTCCAGACGCGCCCGCCGATGGACTGCACTAGATGCTTGGAGATGGCCAGGCCGAGGCCGAATCCACCGGACTCCCGGGGTCGCGCACGGTCGACCTTGTAAAAGCGCTCGAAAACGCGATCCCAATGCTCGGGGGAAATGCCAGGCCCATGGTCGCGCACGCTGATGACGACGCTTGAGCTCGCAACCTCGGCGTGGATGTGGATGGGAGTTCCCCGGGGTGAGAACTTGGCGGCGTTGTCGATCAAGTTGCCAAGCGCCTGCGCGAGCTTGGGCCTGTCGGTTGACATGACAAGGTCCGGCGGCACATCAATGGCCACCGGACGATCGGCGCTCAGGCGCGAGCAGAGCTCATCGATGAGCTCTCGGATGCTGAACGAGGTTGTCTCGATCGAGAGGGCGCCAGATTCGAGCTCGGCCAGCTGGCGCAGGTTGTCGATGATCCTGCTCATCAGGTCCGCCTCCTTGACCAGCCGATGCGCAAACCGCGCGCGGTCCGCGGAAGTCGGATCGCCAAGGAGGCTTTCGGCGGTGAGACGCAGTGAGGTGATCGGGGTTTTGAGCTCGTGAACCAGGTTGGCCACGAACTCCTGGCGGACTCGCTGGAGCGCTCGCAGCTCTGTGACGTCGACGAGAAACATGAGCGTCTCACCCGTTTGCGGGCCCGGCACCAGCTTGGTGCGAACTGATCGCCGCCGATGGACCAGATAGGTTTCGCCCTCGGGTGTGCCGGCCCGCAGCACATCGACCAGGTTTCCTTCGAGGGTCGCCTCGACGATGCTCGACGGCAAACGAGCCGGATCAACGTCGAAGAAGTCACGAGCAGCCTCGTTGGCGGCGACGATTCGCCGGTCGCGATCGAGCAACAGCGCCATGACAGGCGCCTCCTCGATCAGGTCCTCGAACGGCCTCAGAGGTTGCTCATCGGCAGTTGACCGCGCTCTCCGACGCCACCGCTCCCAGATCACGGCGGCGAGTATAGGAGGGCAGCCGCGCACCCACCGTTAAGCCGCGATTAACCCTGGGATAACCACCCCTCGCTACGTTTGGCCCGGACTTGAACAGCGGAGACAACCAGGGGGATTGATGGTGAAAACGTGGTTGAACGTGCGTGGCCTTGTGGTGCTCAGCGCCGCCATGATCGTCGCGGCTGCTTGCGGTGGCAGCACGTCGTCGTCCGAAGACGTCGGCCAGGGAACGCTGACCGGAGCAGGCGCGACATTCCCCGAGCCTTTCTACACGAAGGCGTTCTACGTCTACTCGCAGGCCCACTCGCAGGTGACGGTCAACTACCAGGCCGTCGGGTCCGGAGCGGGCATCCAGCAGTTCATCAAGGGCACCGTCGACTTTGGTGCAAGCGACGTGCCCATGCAGGCGGCTGACATCACGTCCGCGGGCGGAGCCGATTCCCTGGTGCAGATTCCCACCACGCTGGGCGTGGTGGCGATGGCCTACAACCTGTCAGGCGTCAGCAAGCTCCAGCTGGACGGATCGACCCTGGCCGGCATTTTCCTGGGCCGTATTCAGAAATGGAATGATCCCGCGCTTGCCGCGCTGAACGGCGCCACGACGCTGCCCAACACAACCATCACCGTCGTCCACCGGTCCGACGGCAGCGGCACGACATACCACTTCACCGACTACCTGGGCAAGGTGTCCGAGGAGTGGAAGGCGAAAGTTGGAGTTGCGAAATCGGTGCAGTGGCCGGCGGGAATCGGAGGGAAGGGCAACGATGGCGTCGCTCAGGCCGTCAAGCAGACCGAAGGTGCGATCGGCTACGTCGAGCTTGCCTATGTGGTCCAGACGGGAATGAACCAGGCGTTTCTCCGCAACAAGAATGGAAAGTTCGTGCAGGCGACCGTGGGAGGAGCAACGGCGGCCGCATCACAGAACACCGACGTGAGCCCGACCAACTTCTCGATCACCGACGAGCCCGGTGACACCACTTATCCGATCGCCGGCTTCAGCTGGATCATCGTGCGGTCATCAATTGCGGATGAGGCGAAGGCCAGGGCGGTCGCGTTCCTGTTCAAGTGGCTGGTCACCGACGGCCAGACCCACGGCAAGGACCTCGAGTACGCGCCGCTTCCCAAGAGCGTCCAGGACCTCGCTCTGACCAACCTCCGGCGGGTGACCTCGGGTGGCAAAAACGTCCTGACCTGACCTCACGCGCGAGGCCGGTCGCGAGGTGACCGGAGCCGTGCCTGCCTTACGCTTTAACCGGGTTGGTGAGAGCGTGAAGCTGAGCTTGGTCCCTCGCGAGCACCGCTTTTATGAGCTGTTCAGCCGCCAGGGCGCCCTGGTCAGCGAGACTCTGAACGAACTCGGAGAGGCCTTGGCCGAAGGCAAGAATCGCCATCCCCGGCTGCGCGAGCTCGAGCACGAGTGCGACGACGTCACGCACGAGATCTACAACCTCACGAACCGAACTTTTACAACGCCGATCGAGCAGGAGGACATCCTGCTCCTGGCCCATGGGCTGGACCAGGTTGTGGACCTCGCCGAGGAAACCTCTGACAAGATCGATCTGTACAAGATCGAGGCCATCACTGACTCGGCCAAGCAGTTCGGCAAGTGCCTGGCCCAAGCCGGCCTCGAGCTGTCCAGGGCAGTCGACAGGCTCGAGGACTTCAAGGGCGTCGACGACATCCTCCTGGAAATTCACCGACTGGAAAACGAGGGGGACTCAATCACGCGTGTCGCTCTGCAAAAGCTTTTCGAAACCAACCACAAGACCGCTGCCGAGGTCATCAAGTGGAAGGATCTCTACTCGCTGCTCGAGTCGACGCTCGACGAGTGCGAGTCGGTGGCGGAGATCATCGAAACCATCGCCATCAAGAACGCCTGACTTGGGTCAGGACTCGAGGGCGGTGATCAGTGAACGGACCCGCCGGTCGATGTCATCGCGAATCGCACGTACAGCCTCGAGAGGTTGTCCCGCGGGGTCTGGAAGGCCCCAGTCTTCGACCGGCGCGCTGACCACCGGACATTCGCCTTCTGCGCAGCCCATCGTGACTACCCGAGCTGCGCCTGCGGCCAGGTCAGCCGTCATGAGCTGGGGCTGCGCTGAGGAGAGGTCGACGCCCACCTCACGCATCACCTCGACGACTTCGGAATGAACATGAGACGCGGGCCTGGTCCCCGCCGAGTCGGCCATCGCTCGACCACGAGCGTGGCGGTTGAAAAGCGCCGCTGCCATCTGGCTGCGGCCGGCGTTTTGGCCGCACACGAAAAGGACGCGAGGGATTCGGTCGGCCACGTCAACAAGCTAGCACCGTTTTCAAGGGGGTTGCGATGAAGCTGATACCACTGCCGCGAGGGCACCGTTTCTTCGACCTGTTTCGGACGCAGGGTTCGCTGGTGAGCGAGACGCTGACCGAGTTGAGCAAGTCATTGCTCGAGGGTAGAAGCCGGCACGCGCGGCTGCGAGATCTCGAGCATGAGTGCGACGAGGCGACTCATCAGATCCACAATCTGGTCAACAGCACCTTTATCACGCCGCTCGACCAGGAGGACATCCTGCTTCTCGCTTCGAGTCTTGACGACATCGTCGACCTGGCCGAAGAGACGGGGGACAAGATCGACCTCTACCGGATCCAGACGATCTCGGATCCCGCCAGGCAGATGGGTGAGTTCCTCGCCAAAGCTGGTGTTGAGATCGCGGCGGCGCTCGACCGGCTGGAGGGATTCGCCGAGCTCAAGCCGCACCGGCTCGAGATACACAGGCTCGAGAACGAGGGCGACCGGCTGACGCGCACCGCGATCGGAGAGCTGTTCTCGACGGTGACCGACGCCTCTGAGCTGGTGAAGTGGAAGGACATCTACGACCTGCTCGAAGCCACCATGGACTCATGCGAGCACGCCGCCAATGTCATGGAGACGATCGCGATCAAGAATGCGTGAGACAGCGCTCCTCTTGTGGGTCACGATCGGAGTCGCCATCCTTTTCGACTTCACGAACGGGTTTCATGACACTGCAAACGCGATCGCCACTTCGATCTCGACACGCGCTCTGTCTCCTCACGCGGCGGTCGGCCTCTCCGCGGTTTTCAACCTCGTCGGCGCGGTCATAACCGTCGCGTTCTTCCAGGCCAAGGTCTCCAACACCATCGCGAGCACCCTCGCCATCAAGCCTGGCCTGGTGGTCGTGATGTCTGCCTTGCTGGGAGCCATTGCGTGGAACCTCATCACCTGGTACCGCGGCCTTCCGAGCAGCTCGACCCATGCGCTCATCGGAGGTCTATGTGGCTCGGGCATCGCGGCAGCCGGCGGCCTGGGCGGAGTCAAGTGGTCGTCGCTTGGCAAGCAGGTGGCCAGCCTCGCGATCTCGCCACCGCTGGGCTTTTTCGCGGCGGCGCTATTTGCGATCCTGCTGATCTTCATCGTGTACCGCCTGCACCTCAGACCTGCTCCGGTCAACCGCACCTTCCGAGGCCTGCAGGTCTTGACCGCCGCCTTCCTGTCTTATTCGCACGGCGCCAACGACGCGCAGAAGACCATGGCGGCCATCACCCTCGCCTTGATCGCATCCGGGGACCTGACCAAATTCCAGGTGCCGCTCTGGGTCGTGGTTCTGTCCGCGGTGACCATTGCGTTCGGCACGTATGCAGGCGGTTGGCGGATCATCCGCACGCTGGGCTGGAGCATCATCAAGCTCGAGCCTGTGACTGGCCTCGCCGCGCAGTTCATGGGCGCCACCGTGATTCAGGGCGCCACGCTGGTCGGTTTGCCGGTAAGCACGACCCACGTTGTCACCGGCTCGGTGATGGGAGTCGGCGCCATCCGCAAGCTCTCCGCGGTGAGCTGGGGGCTGGGCGCGAACATCGCGCTCGCCTGGCTCGTCACGATTCCCGCGGCGGCAACCATCGCGTGGGTCGTCTATGCAATCCTGCACACAGCGGGTCTGCGCGGTTAGCACTGAAAACAAAAAGGTGTTTGCGTTGGCGGTCACCACAGGTAAACTGCGCAACAAACCACAGCGGAACGTAATAAGGGAACCTCGGAGAGCAGACGTTTCAGCTTACGAAGGAGCAATGGTGGCAACAAAGATTCTTGAAGTGGCCGATGTGAGTGTGATCCGGGCCGCGGGCGGCGTTGTCTGCCGCATCAATCGGTCGGGCGAGACGGAGCTCGCCGTCATCCACCGCCCAGCCTATGACGACTGGACGTTGCCCAAGGGCAAGGTCGAGCCGGATGAAAGCGCCGAGGACTGCGCGTTGCGAGAGGTGCGCGAGGAAACCGGGCTGAAATGTGAGCTCAAACGGCCCCTGGGCTGTACCGCATACGTGGACCGCCGCGGGCGGGACAAGGTCGCGTGCTACTGGGTGATGGAAGTGAAAGGCGGCCGGTTCCGCCCGGGGATCGAGGTCGACAAGCTGCTGTGGCTTTCAGTCGAAGACGCCATCAAACGCCTGAGCTACGGCCGCGACAAGACGCTCCTGGTCCAGCAAGACCTGCCCTGATCTGACCCTTCGGTAAGCTGGCGGCATGCAGACTGTGGCCGCCGCGGACCGGCTGGTGATCGCGGGCGTTGAGCTCCGCTCCAGGCTGTTCCTTGGGACCGGCAAATACCCCACTGACGAGTCCATGCTTGCCGCGCTCGAGGCATCGGGCTGCGAGCTGGTCACGGTGGCGCTCCGCAGGCTGGACCTCGATGACCCGAAGAAGAAAACCATCCTCGACGCGGTCGACTGGAAGCGCTATCGCATCCTGCCGAACACCGCGGGGTGTCGCACCGCGGAGGAGGCGATCCGCATCGCGCGCCTCGCCCGAACCATGGGTCTGTCAGATTGGGTCAAGCTCGAGGTCATCCCCGACCCGCGCTACCTCTTTCCAGACCCCGAGGAGACGCTGAAGGCGGCGCGGGTGCTGGTCGATGAGGGCTTCAAGGTGCTCCCGTACATCAACGCGGACCCGGTGCTGGCGAAAAAGCTCGAAGAGATTGGCACCGTGACCGTCATGCCGCTCGGCTCGCCGATCGGTTCAGGTCAGGGCCTGCAGACGCTCCAGCAGATCCGAATCATCATCGAAGAGGCTCGCGTGCCCGTGGTTGTCGATGCGGGAATCGGAGCGCCGTCGGACGCGTCGCTGGCGATGGAGCTGGGCGCCGACGCCGTGCTGGTCAACACCGCGGTCGCCCTGGCCCGGGACCCTGCGTTGATGGCCGAAGCCATCAAGGAAGGTGTCGAGGCCGGCCGGAAGGCATACGCCGCCGGCCGGATCCCGAGGCGCGATGAGGCCAGCGCGAGCTCACCGACAGAGGGCATCTCGCGCCCCTCCTGAAGCTTCCCGTTGCGATGGCGATCGTCTCCAGCGCAAGCGCGGGGCTGCGGGCCGCGCAACGAGCCACCGTCATCCAGCTGCGCGCTCCGGGCATGACGACCGCCGCATTCGAAAAAGAGGCACGCGACCTGATCGCCGCGGTCTCGGTGCCGGTCGTGCTCAGCTCGAGGTGCGATGTCGCCTTGGCGTGCGGGGCAGCCGGGGTCAACCTTCCCGAGCTCGACATCTCGGTCGCCGAGGCGCGGTCCCTGCTGGACGACCGCCTGGTCGGTAAATCCGTCCACTCGATCGAGAGCGCGCTGAAGGCGGAGGCAGAGGACGCCGACTACGTGATCTTCGGGCCGGTCTGGGAAAGCGCCAGCCACCCGGGCGTGGCTCCGAAAGGAATCTCTGCGCTCGAGGCGGTGGCGCGCTCCGTGGGCATCGCCGTCCTGGCGATCGGTGGCGTCACCGAAGACCGCATCGAGCTGTGCCTTGCCGCGGGCGCCGACGGCTACGCGGCAATCGGACTGTTCAAATGATCACCCTGCAGGTCAACGGAAAAAGCGTGGAGCTTGAGCGACCGACCGCACTCATGGCTTACCTCGAAAAGCTCGGCGTCGACCCACGCGCTGTCGCAGTGGAATACAACGGCACGATCCTCGAACGAGCCGCCTACGAGCGCATCACGCTCAACGAAGGCGACACCGTCGAGATCGTCCGCATGGTCGGCGGAGGCGCGAATCAACCGCCGGCGCCGGCAGGGCTCGTCTAGCGCAGGGCCAACCGCTCGTTGATCGCCGCTTCCGCTTCGGCTCTTTCGTCCCACGGCTCTGAGCCCGAAGCCATCCTCATCGTTCGCTCGTGCCCCTTTCCGGCCAGCAGCACGCAGTCGCCTGGTCGCGCGAGCTCGATCGCGCGGCGGATCGCGGCACGGCGGTCGATGACGATCTCGTAATCGAGCCCCGGCGCCTTGCCCTCGACCCCTTCCTGCACGTCGCGTGCGATCTCGACCGGGTCCTGTTGAAGCGGGTCGTCGGTGGTGATGATGAAAAAGTCGGCGAACTCCGCCGCGGCGCGACCCATGCCCGGCCGGTCGTGGTCTGATCGCGCGGTCGATCCGAACACGACGATGAGGCGTCCCGGTGTGAACGGCCGCAGCTCGGCCAGCGCGCTCGCGAGAGCTCCCGCGGAGTGCGCGAAGTCGATGAAAACGCGAAAGTCCTGGCCCAGGTCGACCGGCTCGAGCCGGCCGCGGACGCCTTCGAAACCGGCGAGCCCGGTGCCAACAGCGTCGATCGGCACGCCGAGCGCGAGGCAAACGCCCGCCGCGCAGAGCGCGTTGTAAATGTTGAATCGCGCAGGCACGTGCAGGTTGACGTCTGTTTCGCCGACCGGGGTCATCAACCGGAACTGCGAGCCCGTGCCGGTCACGCGAAGGTCCAGCGGGTGCAGGTCCGCGGCAGTGGTCAATCCATATGACCAGCGGCGCGCGATCGGGCGGCTGGAGAGCCGGTCGTAGCTGAGGTCGTCGCGATTCAGCACCGCCGTCTTCTCGATGCCTTTGTCGGACGAGCCGGCGGCGAGGTCGATCAGTCGCGCCTTCGCCTCGAGGTAGGCGTCCCACGACGGGTGATAGTCGAGGTGGTCGTGGCCGACATTGGTGAAGCCGGCCACGTCGAACTCGGTCGCGCGGACACGCTCCTGCACCAGCGCATGCGATGTCGTCTCGATGACGGCATAGTCGACTCCCGCCTCCACCATGCGCGCGAGCCAGGCCTGCACCTCGGTGGCTTCGATGGTGGTCTGGCCGCTCTGGTTGTCGGTCTCGCGGCCGCCGACGGTGAAGGAGACGGTGCTCATCGCCCCGGCCATCACGCCGCTCGCCTGCAGCACGTGCTCGGCCATGTGCGTGGTCGTCGTCTTGCCATCGGTGCCGGTGATGCCGGCAACCTTGAGCCGGCGCGACGGCCGCCCGAAGAACTCCGCCGCGACCTCGGCCAGGCCGCTCCGGGTCGACTGCATGCGAACCAGCGGCGTCCCGGCCGGCACATTCACATCACGGTCAACCGCCACCGCCACCGCGCTCCTCGCCAGAGCGTCGCTCACGAATGCGTGGCCATCCGCCTGAAGCCCTTCCACGGCGACAAACAGGTCTCCAGGCTTGACGCGCCTGGAGTCGTATGCGATGCCGGTGATCTCGACATCGCCGTTCCCTTCGATGGTCGCGCCCGGCACCCCGCGCACGAGCTGCTCCAGCTTCATTCCTGGTGGGCAGCATAATCGGCCCGTGAAGGCCGACATCGGTGGGCGCTCCTATGAGTGGGGATCGCGGACTTACGTGATGGGGATCATCAACGTGACACCCGACTCGTTCAGCGGTGATGGTGTGGGCTCTGACCTGGAAGGGGCGGTTGCACAGGGCCTGCGCATGGTCGTCGAGGGCGCCGACATGCTCGACGTGGGAGGAGAGTCGACACGGCCCGGCCATCAGCCGATCAGCGCTGCCGAGGAGACGGCCAGGACGGAAAATGTCGTGGCTCGCCTCGCGCGTGAGGCAGGAGTCCCGGTTTCGATCGACACGTACAAGCTCGAGGTTGCGCAAGCGGCAGTGGCAGCGGGGGCAACGATCCTCAACGACATCTGGGGATTGACTCGCTCGCCAGAAATCGCCGACCTCGCCGCGGAAAGTCACTGTGCTCTGGTGCTGATGCACAACCAGGACGGGACGGATTACGCGGGGGACGTGATGGACGAGATCAAGGTCTTCCTGCGTGCGTCCATCGATCGCGCCCTGCGTGCCGGCGTCCCGCGTGAGCGGGTTTTGATCGACCCGGGGATCGGCTTCGGCAAGACGGCGGAGCAGAACTGGGTCGTGATGCGCAGGCTCAGCGAGCTCCGCGAGCTCGGCCAGCCGATCCTGATCGGAACGTCTCGCAAGTCGTTCATCGGCAAGCTCCTCGACCTTCCCGTCGACGAGCGCATGGAGGGCACGGCGGCCACAGTGACCGCCGCGGTTCTGCGCGGAGCCGACGTCGTCCGCGTGCACGACGTGCTTGAGATGACCCGCGTGGCGCGCGTCGCCGACCACATGCGTTGACGACCGCGTATCTCGGCCTCGGATCAAACCTTGGACGGCGGTCGCGCAACCTGAGCGCGGCTCGACGGCGACTGCGTGAAAAGGGCGCGCGCATCCTGCGTCAAAGCCACATCATCGAGACGGCTCCGTGGGGAGTGACCCACCAGCCCCGCTTCCTTAACCAGGTGATTGAGGTCGAATGGGCAGGGAGTGCACGTCAGCTGCTCAGGATCGCGAAGGAGGTCGAGTTCGAAGGAGGTCGAGCGCCAACCAGGCGCTGGGGACCGCGGGTGATCGACGTCGACATCTTGCTCTTCGGAGACGAGCGCCTTGAGGAGCGCGGGCTGGTCATCCCGCACCCGCGCATCGCAGAGCGGTCATTCGTGAAGCGCTCGCTGCGCGAGCTCGGCGTTGAAACCCCTGGTCAGGCCGGGCGCGCGTTGGTGAAGCGGTAGCCGATGCCTGGCACGGCAAGGATGTAGTAAGGACGCGAGGGCTGGCTTTCGATCTTCCGCCGCAGGTTGCGGATGTGCACATCTATGACGCGGGTCTCGATTGGATATTCATAGCCCCAGATCGAGTTCAGGATCTTCTCGCGGCTCAACACCTTTCCCGCGTTGCTCGCCAGAAAGGTGAGCAGGTCGAACTCGGTGTGAGTCAGCTCGACCTCTTTGCCCGCCTTGTAAGTCCGTCGCTCGTTGACGTCGATCACCAGCTCGCGGAACTCGAGGCGGCTGCGCATCGCTTCGGCCGACTCGAACCTGCTGCGACGCAGGTGAGCGGTCATGCGGGCGACGAGCTCGCGAAGGCGAAGCGGTTTGGTGACATAGTCGTCGGCGCCGATCTCCAGAGCCACCACAACGTCGATCTCGTCAGAGCGCGAGCTCATCATGATCACGGGTACGACTGGGTCCATCTTGCGCAGCTCACGGCAGATGTCGAAGCCCGCGCCATCGGGAAGCGTGACCTCGAGCAGGATTATGTTCGGACGGGCGTGCTCGACCTGCCGCAGCGCCTCGGCGCCTGAGTCAGCCTCGACGACCTGGTACCCGTCCTGCTCGCATACCGGCTTGATCTCGCGGCGCGCCTGTGTGTCCGGATCGACGACAAGGACTTTTCGCGACGTCTCGACAGCCACACCCACCTTGCCCCCATCCTAACAGATAAGAAGGATTGTTAGGAGATGTTGCGTTTCAAGCCCCGAATGTAGGTCCGAGACTTCTTGTCGAGCGCGATCAGCCTGGCCCCCGCGCCGGAGAGGACGCGCTCCCAGGCCCCAACGTACGAAACTTCCTGACCGCCAAACTCGGCCTTGAAGAACCCGAGCCCGTGCCAGGGATGGTTGGGGCCGGCGTTCGGCGGCGGCACGCCCCAGAGGTCGAAGTCGGAGCAGCCCGACTCGGCCGCGGAGCTGATCGCGTGCCACCACGCGAGGTCGTTGCCCATGAGCTCTGAATGCTTGCCGCTGCGGCCGGCGAAAAGGCTGTACGCGCGACCTGCGTGACGCGCGACGAGCACGGTGGCGAGCGCCTCGTTGGTGTCGGGCTTCAAGGCGACGTACGTACGGCACCATGGGAGGAGCTCGAGCAGCGAGTCGTAGTAACGACGATCGGGCAGGTGAATGGACTCGCGCTGCTCGACCGCGGCGGACTGGCGGGCCAGCTCCGCGGCGTCCTTGCCTTCGTTGACGACCACGCCGCGTCGAAGTCCAGTCCGAATGTTGTAGCGGCGCCCATGCCGGAAAGATTTGAGGAGCACTTCCGGCGGCAGCAGCGGAAGGATCCGTGTGTGCTGCGGCTGAATCGGAGCCGACGGCGTGAACTGTCGTTCGGCGAGACCGTCGGCCAGATCTGCTCGCGCTTCCGGCTCGATGACGATGCGCGCGACCTTCGCGCGTCGAGCCCATTCGATCAGCTCGTCGACAGCCTCCGGCGTGGCGGGCGCAGGACCACGAGGAACATATGCCTCGCGCGCGAAACCCACTGACCGCAGCTGCACGCTTGCCATCGCGCCTCCGGGCAGCCGGACTCGTTCGATCTTCCAGCCGGCTTGCGATTGGACTTCACCCCACGCCCACGATTGCAACAGCGGCGCCGGAGAAGACTTCTCGGCCAGCTCGGCATCCCATTTCGCTGCGTCGTTCATGCGCTCATCCGGGACCGGGTTCGGTGACGCGCGCGGGGTCAAGGTGGCTCGTGTCGTTGACACCACCGATGATCATTCGGCCGTCGCGCTTTTCAATGACGGAGATCGACGCGTTCTGAATCTTGAATGGGAAGAGGCCGCGGCTCGGCCGGCCGATCACGCGATGAAGCGCGATCTGTATGACCCCTCCGTGCGTGACCACCACCACGTCGCCTTGCGTGTGACGTCCGAGGATCTCGTCAAGGGCCGCGGCGACACGCGTTTCGAAAAGTGCAGCGCCTTCGCCGCCCGGCACCAGGTCCCAGTCGGGCTCTTCCGTCCAGCGCGCCCACGCCTCCGGAAAACGCTGCGCGAGGTCGTCGGTGCGCAGGCCCTCCCATTCCCCAAGGAAGATTTCGCGCAGGCCGGTCATCGGCTCGGCCTGGTGGCCGGTGGCTGCCTCGATCGCCTGTGCGGTCTCGAAGGCGCGCTTCAGGTCGCTCGAATAGAGCCTGACGAGCCGGCGGCCGGCAAGCCGCTGACCGACGCGCTCGGCCTGACGGCGGCCCTCAGCGGAGAGAGGAGGGTCGAGCTGGCCCTGGATCCGGTGCTCGCTGTTCCACGTCGACTGGCCGTGGCGAACCAAGAGCAGCCGCGCGGGCGATGGCCGGTCAGCAAGCGGCAGCTCAGGAGGCTCCTGGCGCGCGGATTTGATCTCGATATCTATACTAACTTTCTCTTAATCCCCCGATCGGGCTGGGCCGATCTCAGGAGGAAGGCTGTTGCAGTCGCACGGCTCATTGGCCGAAATTCCCCTTCGATCGCTTCTGGAGGCTGCTCAGGGTGAGCGCTCCACAGGTACCCTTACCGTCCGCAATGGAAACGGTAAGTCTGCCTCGCTGTACTTTCTGTTCGGCCATCTTTTTCACGCTCAGGCTGACGGGAAGGCGGGCGATGACGCCGTCGTCAATGCGCTTCACTGGACCAGGGGGGACTTCGAGTTTGACGCCAAGGCGAAGCTGCCCGCTGATGAGACGGTCAAGGCCGGCATCCCCGAGCTCGTCCAGACCGCTGCTGAATCGACGTCCGATGCCGAGCCGGTCGCGGAGACCCATGCCGAACCCCAGGCGCAGGTCCAGCCTGAGGCAAGGCCCGAGCGTACCGAGGCGCGGGCTGAGCGCAAGGATCATGCTGAACCGGAGAGAAAGGTGGAAGCACCCCAACCGAGACGCGGCGTGAAGCACCGTCCTTCACCGAAACATGGACGCGAACCTATCCCAGTGCCCGCCGGGCAGATCATCTACGACTCGCTCAAGACGTCGTTCGTTGATTTCCCGCGCCTGATCACGACGCTCGAGAAAGAGGGTTACACCGGGTACGTTCGCCTCCTGACCGACGAAGCTTCGGGATTGATCCTCTTTCGAGAGGGTTCAGCGCTCGAGTGCATGTACGACGGGGCCGCCGACGCGGGCAGCCTCGTGCTCGGAAAGCAGGCGCTCCAGCGGTTCAACGACGACGTCACGAGCGGCCACGGCGTGCTCGATGTGGTTGGACTCTCCCCGGAGCTGATCGACGGCCTCTACGAGCTGACCGTCTCGCGCCCGATGTACACCGAGCTCTATGCGGCCTGGGTCGACATGAAGGCCCTGCTCAAGTTCCTGAGCGACCGCAAGCTCAGCGGCAGCGTGATGATTCGCTCCGCCGCCGGCACCGGCGTGATCATCCTGTCCGAAGGCGAGCTCGCGGGCGCGTACACCAGCGAGTCGCGCGACATCTCTGACAAGCCTGATCGGGCGCTTGCGCTGTGCGACGACCCCGCCGCGATGATCGAGGTCAAGTCCGCGGACGCGACCAAGCACCCGCCGCTCGATGTCGATGAGATCGTCGGCGGACAGCGCGGCCCACGGTCGCAGCCTCAGCCCGCACCACTCGCCATGGCTCCCGCTCCGGAGCCGATGAGCTCGACCAACCCCACGATCCCGGTCATGCCGGCGGAACCACCGACCGCTCAGATCCCGACGGGTGGCTACGCGGGCTATGCGCAGCCGACGCAGCCGTCGATACAGGTGGCGCCGACCACGCCTCCTTCCTCGCGTTCCGCCTCGTCCGGCCCGCAGCTGGACTGGACGTCGATCGTGGCCGAGCTGCAGGCGATGGCGGAGGACGCGCTCGGCAACCGGGCGCGCAAGGTGAAGGACATCCTTGGCGCCGCGGACCCCTCGCTGGCGGGGATCGAATCGGCGATCGACCAGATACCGAGCATCTCGCTTCTCTTCGTCGACTCCTCGCGGCTGGAGCAGCTCGCGCAGGAGATGAGGGCCCGGCTCAAGTCCCACCTGTAAGGCCGTTCGTAGTCTTAACAGGGTGGGTTGTTTCTCGCTCTTTTGGCGCGTAGCCTCGGCTACGGTGTGCCGGCTGGGGGAGGAGCCGCAACGGGAGGGGGAGGGCCCACGGCAGGTGCGCCTACTTGCGAGCGCGGCAATCGCGGCATTGCTGCTGGTTCCACTCACAGCCTGTGGCGGCAACGCCCCGCAGATCGTCGATTACTCCCCCCAGCGCGGCTCGCTCAACGTCTCGACAGCGGACCCGATCACGATCACCTTCGACCATCCGGTCGACCAGCAATCGGTGGAGTCCCGACTGCACCTGCTCCCGTCAACCAACGGCAAGGTGCGCTGGCTCAACCCGCGGCAGCTCTCGTACGAGCATCCCGCCCTGCTCACGAGCACGACCTACGAGATCATCCTCGAGGCCGGCTATCGCGACCTCGCCGGCAACATCTATTCACTCAGGCACCACTGGTCATTCGGAACAGAAGGCTCTCCAGGCCTCGCCGGTTCCACGCCCTCCGACAGCGACGCCGGCGTGGACCCGGCCTCCTACCTCACCCTCGACTTCACGCGCGAGATGAACGAGTCGACGCTGCGCTCAGCCCTCACCCTCAGCCCGAGCGTCCCCTTCAGCGTGCGGCTGGATCCGAGCGATGCGCGCCGCGCGATCATCGCTCCCTCGCAGCTGCTGTCGCCCAACACCGCCTATCAGCTGGCGGTGAACGTCGCGGCCCTCGACGTCGATGGCAACCAGCTGGCCCGCAACCAGACCGTCCGTTTCAAGACCGGCGCGCCACGACCGCTCAAGCACTGGGTGGCATTCGCGACACAAAGCGCCGACGGCGCGGCCGCGGGACTGTGGATCGTCAACGAGTCAGGATTTCCACGGCAGCTGTTCGACAGCACCTCGGTCCACGCCTTCAGCTGGTCGCCGGGGGGCGACCGGCTGCTGGTCCGCGGCGACGCAGAAACGTGGTCAGAGGTCGTGCCCGGCAGCAGCAACGTGCTGCTTCCCTTCAAGGGCGTATGGGCCTCCGCGCTGGCGACCGGGATGGGCTACGTCTACATCGACGACTCGGGCACGCTCTATCGCGCGCCGGCGAATGGAGCTGACGAGGTCATCGCGACTGACGTGGCCCAGGCAGCGGTCGCGCCCAACGGATTGAGGGTTGCGTTCGTCCAGGGTGCGATCGCGCCCAACGAGGTGTGGGGTTATGACGTGGGGCTGAGGGCTCGCTATCAGCTCGCGCTGGACACCGGTACCGTCAGCGAGCCCAGCTGGGCGCCGTCGGGCAACCGGATCGCATATTTGCGCAGCGAAGGAGACGTCGTGAGCCTCCGGGTCAGAAGCTTGACCGGATCCGCCTCCACCACCACGGTCGCCTCGGGAAACCTCGGCTCGCCGTCATGGCTTCCAGACTCGACGCACATCGTTTTCGCCGCGTCGACGGGCGTCAATCACAAGGCCTTCGTGGTCAACGTCGCAGCGCCGCCGGCCGCGCTGAACCCCGCGTTGGGCTTGCCTGCGGATCCGACGGTGGATCTGGCGGCGCCCGTTCCATCGCCGGACGGCCATCAGTTCGCGTTTGTCAGCGGTGGTCAGGTCTGGCTGATGAATGCAGACGGGACGCGCCCGACCGCGCTGACGCGGTTTGACGCGAAGGCCTTTCCCTACTCTTGCCTCGCGCCCGCCTGGACCAAAGCCTGATTGCGCTCGATCAACCCGTCGAAGAGAACCTCGAGCCGGTCGGCTGTTCGCGTCCACGAGAAGCGCTGAGCCAGGAGCCGGCCCCGCCGGCCCATCTGCTCGGCGAGCTCACGATCCGCCAGCAGCCGTCCGATCCGCTCCGCGTAGGCGGCCGCGTCGTGCACGTCGATCAGGTAACCGCTGACCTCGTCGCGCACGACCGAGCGGAGCCCTGACACGCCGGACGCCACGACGGGACAGCCGCACGCTTGCGCTTCGAGCGCGACGAGCCCAAACGATTCGCTGTACGAGGGCATGACGCATACGTCGGCCGCTCCATAGAAGTAGGGCAGCTCGTGATGGGCAACTGAGCCGATGAAGTCGACGCGATCACGCACCCCGACCTCGGTCGCGATCGCCTTCAGGCGATCCTTCTCACTTTCATCATCCTCGTGGCTGTCCTCGCCGAGGATGAGCAGCCGCACATCGTCGTGCCGGCGGTCTCGCAGGAGAGAGAGAGCACGGATCGCCACCTCCACTCCCTTGAGTCGCTCCAGACGCCCGACGAACAGGAGTAGGCGGCCGCTGCCGTATCCGATCTCGCGTCGCGCCTCCGCTCGGTCCATCGGCTGGAACATCGACAGGTCGACCCCGGGCGGCACGATGACCACGCGCTCCGGGTCGGCCCCGTACGCGTCCATCAGGTCGTAGGCCTCGTCTGCCGTCGACGCGATGAGCAGGTCGGCTTGCTGCGCGATCTCACCCTCGATTTGAATGCGCAGGCGAGGCTCGGGCCGCGCGCCCGCCGCCAGGCTTCGGTTCTTGACCAGGCCAAGCGTGTGGGCGATGTGCGCCCAGCTGGCCGCAAGCTGCGGGCGGAGCAGGCACGCGACCTCGCCCGAGAGCCAGTAGTGCGAGTACAGAAGGTCGTAGGCGATGTTCTCGCGCGCGGCAAATTTCACGATGCGGTTCGCGAACGAGGGGACCTCGTCGTAGAGCGAGTACTTGTCCAGTCCCTTTCCGGCGGGCAGATACACGACGCGGGAGTGAGGGGCGAGAACCTCGACGTCGGGGTCTTCGCCGGACTGCTTGCGGGTAAAGATGTCGGTCGCGATTCCGCGGTTGCTGAAGGCGTTCGCGACCTGTCTCACGTAGACGTTGAGCCCGCCGTTTGCGTTCTGGCCCAATGATGCGGTGGGCGAGGTGTGCATGGAAATGACCGCGATCCGCCTGCGGGCGGTCGGGTCGCCGAGGATCGGGGTCGCCTCAGCCACGGTAGGCCGATCTCATGTCAAGCCAGCGCCGTGAGACGCACCGAAAGCCGGAACCTGAGACCGGCGAGAAAAGTGCCATACCGCTTAAAACCTACGCGCTCAGCAGCTATTCCCGTCGAGGGCCGAGAATAGAGACAGCTATGATTCGGCGCGCCATCCGACTCCCTCAGGGTCTCAAGCTCTCCGCGCTTGTCGCGCTCGCCATCCCCGCGCTGTTGGCGCTGACGGCGATCACCACCCTCGCCGACAGCTCACCCACGCCGGCACCCTCGGGCAGCCCGGCTGCGTCGGCTCTGCCGGGTGACCCAAACAAGGGGGCCACCCTGTTCGGGCAGAACTGCGCCACCTGCCACGGCGCCAGTCTTGGGGGTGGCATCGGCCCTGCCCTGAACCCGATCGTCAAGCTGCCGGGCGTGGCGGACGCGCTCGACCCCAACTTCCTGATCAACATCATCACCAACGGACGAACGCACCAGCCCGGTGATCCGGGCAGCGCGACTTCGGTGATGCCACCGAAAGGTGGTAACCCCAGCCTCACCGAGCAGGACGTCAAGGACCTGGCTGCCTACATCATCGAGCAGAACCGGATGCCCGGCGGCGGGCCGCTACCGCCCGGCGAGCTGGCCAAGCGCACCATGCTGTGGGTCGGCATCGGGATCGTCTCGATGATCTTCGTCACCTACCTGCTGGCGCAGTACAACATGCGGTGGATCGCGCGCCGCGCCGCGGCCCGGCGACTCCGGTAAGCGCGGAGCCTGCGGCCGCCGACCTGCCGAAGGCGCCGCCGCTTTCGCCCATTCCAGCGGGCGGTTCTCCAAGAGTACTGATCCTCTTCAGTGACACCGGTGGCGGCCACCGTGCCGCGGCCCGAGCCCTCACCGACGCGCTGAAGCTGCTCGATCCCAGCTGCGTCGTCACGGTCGCCGATCCGTTGATCGGACAGGGCCCCGCGGTGGTCAAACGCCTCGCGTCTCTCTACTCGCCGATGATCCGGCGGTCGCGTGCGGCGTGGGGCGCCGTCTATCACACGAGCAACACCCGGCCCGCCTTCGCGGCGATCCGCGCGGTGTTCGGCCATGGCGTGCGCAAATCGGTGATCGAGCTATTGAAAAACCACGATCCGGACGTGGTCCTCTCCGTGCACCCCCTTCTGAATCACGTCAGCCACCAGGCGATTCGCAAGAGCGACCGGCCGCGCGCGCTGATGACGGTGATCACGGACCTGGTCGACTTTCATCGCGGCTGGACGTTCAGCCGTGCCGACCTTGTGATCGCGCCGACGGAGCTTGCCCGCAAGGTGGCCCTGCGCAGGCGGGTTCCGGCCGACCGCATCAAGCTGCTCGGGCTTCCGGTTGACCTTCGGTTCCGGCCGCCGGCGCCCGGCGAAAAGCAGGCGCTGCGCCGCCGCTTCGGCCTGGATGAGAGGCGATTCACCGTGCTGGTCATGGGCGGCGGCGCGGGCGTAGGTCACCTGGAGAAGCAGGTGCGCGCCATCGCCACGGACGAATTTCAATGGCAGGTGGTTGTTGTCTGCGGGCGCAACGAGAAGCTGCGTCGCCGCCTGGCCGAGTACCGCTTCGCGACTCCAACGCTCGTGCTGGGTTTCGTCGAATACATGCCTGAGCTCATGCGTGCATCCGACATGGCGGTGACGAAAGCCGGGCCGGGCGCCATCGCCGAAGCGCTCGCCACGAGCCTGCCGCTGATCATCACGGGTTTTCTGCCGGGCCAGGAATCACCGAACGTCGACTTCGTGGTGGATTCAGGGTTTGGCCAATTTGCGCCGAAGGACACTGATCTCCTCGACGAGGTCAGGGTGCTGGCCGAAGGCGGCCCGACCTGGCGTGAGATGTCACGCAAAGCCCAGGAGCTGGCCCATCCATATGCGTCGTCCGACATCGCCCGCGAGGCGTTGCTTCTCGCGGCGCGCTACAGGGCGTCGGCGCAGACCAGCCGGTAAGGACACAGCCGGCATCGACGCCGCTCGGGCCGGGTCTCGAATCGCCCCGCCTTCACGCCATCCGCCACCTCCGCGCCCTGGCGGCTGGCGTCCGCGATGAGGGCGGCCACCTTCTCGACCTTGACGCTCTGGCCGCTGGCGAGGTAGACGACCTCCAGCTCCAGCGGGTCGAGGTGGAGTGCGGAGCTCGCGCCCAGGGCGTATAGGGCGACCTGCAGATCGCGGCGCCGCCGGGTCAGCGGCCGGCCGCTCTTGTAATCGACGATGCGCCAGCCGGACTCGGTGCGGTCCACGCGATCGATGACCCCGCGCAGGCGCTGGAACAGTTCGGGGACACGGTGAACCTCGTCGAGGATCACCAGTTCGCGTTCATGGTCCGCGAAAT
>Ga0209488_10001015_pt1 | contig 23770 bp, 14 predicted proteins | sample Rivendell_Oct201_8_FD_188349 | JGI IMG/M metagenome (GOLD analysis project Ga0209488, IMG submission 188349) | Vadose zone soil microbial communities from the Eel River Critical Zone Observatory, Northern California, USA -... | ecosystem: Environmental > Terrestrial > Soil > Vadose zone >...
CCTCTGGTGTTCCGGTTGTCACGCCAGTGGCACTGCCGGGTAGCTATGTGCGGACGGGATAACCGCTGAAAGCATCTAAGCGGGAAGCCCCCCCCAAGACTAGATCTCCCTGGGAACTCGATTCCCCTAAAGGGCCCACGAAGACTACGTGGTTGATAGGCCGGGTGTGTAAGGTCAGTAATGACTTCAGCTAACCGGTACTAATTGCCCGTGAGACTTGACCATATAACCTCAAGCGGTTTGGCTTTGCGGCCAAGGGCGCGGGGTTGACTGATGCAATTGGAGCGATTTGTTACATTGACGAACGCGACAAGCGTCGACTCGAAAGAATTTTCCGGTTTTGCCTGGCGGCTATAGCGAGCAGGAACCACCCGATCCCATTTCGAACTCGGAAGTGAAAATGCTCTGCGCCGATGGTAGTGTGGCAGTTGCCATGCCAGAGTAGGTCACTGCCAGGCTTCTCATGCAGATAACGGCCCCGCTGCTTCATGGCAGCGGGGCCTTTGTCTTTGTGGTGGACCTGGTTCGGTGCCTGCGCTGCGCCCGGCGGCTTAGGGGGAGGGAGAAACATGCGGGGTTCGTCGCGCATCGGGTTGGCGCTGCCGCTGCTGATCGTGATCGGCGTTGCGGCGAGTGACCCGTCGCGCGCAGCCGACTGGCTGCCCATTGCCCCGGAAGAGCTGACCCTGACCAGCGAGCCCAAGGCGCCGGGCGCCGCGGCCATTTTCCTCTACCGCCAGGTTGATCGGGACGACACCGACGGGGAGGAGGTGGTTTATCAACGCATCAAGATCCTGACCAGCGACGGGCGCAAATACGCCGACGTGGAGATTCCTTATCTGAAGGAACACGAGAGCGTGCGCGATATCGAGGCTCGCACGATCCGGCCAGACGGCAGCGTCCTGAATTTCACGGGCGAGATATTCGACAAGACGATCATCAAGACGCGGGGCGCCAAATACCTGGCGAAGACCTTCGCTCTGCCCGACGTTCAGGTGGGATACATCATCGAGTACCGCTATCGCCGTCAGCTTGACTCGAATTACGTATTCGATTCGCGCTGGGTACTCAGCCAGGAGCTGTACACCAAACTGGCCAAATTTTCACTCCGGGCCAACGAGCGTTTCGCGCTGACGTCGAGCTGGCCATCGGGTCTGCCCGCCGACACGGCGCCGCCCAAGGATCAGCGCGGACGGATTCGCCTGGAAACCCATGACGTCCCTGCTTTCATCGTAGAAGATGAAATGCCACCCGAAGACGAGCTGAAGTACCGGGTGGACTTCATCTATTACAGCGACCCGCCGGGAACAGATGCGGACGACTACTGGAAGAAATTCGCCAAGGAGCGCTTCCGCGATGTTGACGATTTCGTCGACGAACGGCGCTCGATGGAGCAGGCGGTCGCGCAGATTGTGCAGCCCGGCGATAGCGATGAGCTGAAGCTTCAGAAAATTTACGCCCGCACCCAGCAGATCCGCAATCGATCATTCGAACGGCAAAAGACCGATCAGGAGATCAAGCGCGAGAATCTCAAGGAGGCCCACAACGTCACCGATGTCTGGAAACGCGGCTATGGCGATGGCTTGCAGGTGAACTGGTTGTTTCTGGCCCTGGTGCGCGCCGCTGGTCTGCAGGCGGATCCCCTGTATGTCTCGACACGTGACCGATATTTCTTCAATCGCCGCATGATGAATCCGGGGCAACTGAACACCAATGCCGTGGTTGTCAGGTTGCAGGATCGAGAGGTGTACTTCGATCCAGGTTCGGTATTCGTCCCTTACGGCGTGCTGCCCTGGTACGAGACCGGAGTGCAGGCGCTGCGTCTCAGCAAGCAGGGCGGCGAGTGGATCAAGACGCCGGCACCAGGGGCGGACGCATCGCACATTGAGCGCGTTGCCACGCTGCGGATGAGCGAAAGTGGATCGCTCGAGGGCAAACTCACCGTTACTTTTACCGGGCAGGAAGCCTTGTGGCGCCGGGTCCAGGAGCGCGACGACGATGAGACGAGTCGCCGGAAATTTCTGGAAAATGAGGTCAAGGGCTTCGTGCCGGCCGGCATCAGTGTGAAGCTGCTCAATGCACCTGACTGGAACAGTTCTACGCCAGAGATGGTCGCCGAATTCGACCTTCAGGTACCCGGCTGGGCCGAGTCGGCGGGGCGTCGGACACTGTTTGCGGTGGGGCTGTTTAGCGGTACCGAGAAGCACCTCTTTGAGCACGCGGTCCGGGAACAGCCACTGTACTTCGAGTTCCCCTATCGATATGTGGATGACGTTACCATCGAATTGCCGCACGGCTGGCAGATCAGCAACGTGCCCGCGGCGAAGTCGATTGACAAGGGAGCCCTGGTCTATAAGGTTTCCTCGGAGAGCAATGGCACGTCGCTCCACATGCGGCGTTTCCTCGAAGTCAGTGCAGTCATTGTGGCGGTCAAGTTTTATGATGTGATACGTGACTTTTATCAGCACCTGAGGGCCGGCGATGAAGAGCAGATCGTGGTTTCGAGGTCGCCAGCACCCGCAAAATCGTAGGCGGGCGCTGCGCTTCGCCGCGCCCGCGGCGTCGGTGCTGGCGATGTTGGCGTCGTTGGCCGCCCCAGGGGCGTTCGCAGGCGCACCAGACTGGCTGACTGCACAGTTGAGTGCGCCGTCGCCACCACACGATGACAAGACTGTGGCTGTGGTGCTTTATTCGGAAACGGTGCTCACCGTCCAGGCCAACGGCCGGCTCAAGCGGCTGGAGCGCCGGGTCCTGCGGATTCTGCGGCCTGAGGGAGCTGAGTTTGGTCTGGTGCAGGTCCACTTCGATCCACTGAGCCAGATCACCGACATGCACGGCTGGGGCGTCCCGGCGGAAGGCAAGGTGTTTGAGGTCAAGGCCAAGAACGCCGTCGAGTCCGCCGTACTTGGCGTGGAAGGCGGCTTCCTGATGAACGACGTGCAGACCAAGACGCTGCAGATTCCGGCGGCAGAGCCAGGCAACGTCATCGGCTATGAGTTCGAGCAGGAATTACGGCCGTATCTCAGCACCGACGACTGGGAAATTCAGGAAACCATACCGGTGCGCGAGGCGCACTACACGCTGCAATTGCCGCCCGGATGGGATTATCGCGCCGTCTGGGTCAACTCGGAAGCCTCGGCGCCGAGCGCGGCGGGCAACGGCCGCTGGAGTTGGCAGGTTGGCAATGTAGAGGCCATTGCTATTGAAGACAGCATGCCGCCCTGGCGCGGGATTGCGAGGAGAATGTTCCTGTCCTTGTATCCGGCGGCCACCGCCGGGCAGGGATTGAGCAGCTGGCGCGACCTCGGGACCTGGTATGCGAATCTCGCGAGCGATCGGCGCGTGGCCTCGCCGGAGATCAAGCAGAAGGTCGCCACTTTGACTTCCGGGTTGCCAACCCTGTGGGCCAAGGCGCAGGCGCTGGCCTCGTTTGCCCAAAACGATGTTCGTTATGTGGCCATCGAATTGGGGATCGGTGGACATCAGCCGCATCGGGCGGCTGAGGTGTTTGCGAATCGCTACGGCGATTGCAAGGACAAGGCAACCCTGTTGAGCACCATGCTCAAGGAAATCGGCATCGATTCGTACTACGTGGTGATCAATTCCAGGCGCGGGTCGGTGGACGCGCAGACGCCGCCAAATCTGGATTTCAACCACATGATTCTCGCCATCCGGATTCCCGCCGGAACCGAAGATCCGTCCCTGCTGGCAACCATTTCGCATCCACAGTTGGGAAAGTTGCTGTTTTTCGATCCCACCGACCACCTCACTCCGCTTGGCAGCCTGAGCGGTGATTTGCAGGCCAACTTCGGCCTGCTGGAAGCGCCGGACGGCGGGGAGCTTGTGGAGCTGCCGCAACTGCCGTCGCGAGCGAACGGCGTGCATCGCACCGCCACCATGACGCTGGAGGAAAGCGGCGTACTGCGTGGCGATGTGGTGGAGATCCGCACGGGTGACGCGGCGGCGCGGCAGCGCTTCGCGCTGCGCGGCAGCACGCTGGACACCGATCGGATCAAGCCGGTCGAGCTCATGGTGGCGAATTCGCTGGCGACCTTCAGTCTGACCAAGGCGACAATTGCCAATCTCCAGGACACCGGCAAACCCTTCGAGTGGCATTACAGCCTGGAGGCGGACAAGTACGCGAAGCTCAGCGGCGGCCTATTGCTGGTGCGGCCGCGCATACTGGGCAGCAAGTCGAGCAACCTGCTTGAGAACGATGAGCTGCGCCATCACCCCGTTGAATTCGAGGGACCCGAGTTCGATACGGACGATTTCACGATCAAGCTGCCTGCTGACCTGGTGGTCGATGACCTGCCACCCCCGGTTGACGTCGACTACGGATTTGCGGCCTATCACAGCAAATCGCTCGTGGCCAACCATGTCCTCAATTACTCGCGCAGCTTCGAGATCAAGCAGCTCAGCGTGCCGCTCGGCAGAATCGCGGATCTCAAAGCGCTGTACCGCGTTATCTACAATGACGAGCGCCAGATGGCAGTATTCCGGCCGTCGAATTGACGGATCCCCAGCCCGCGGGATCCTGCTGGGAGGCGATCGGCTACGGCCCTGAACGGCTTGTCGCCCCGCCTGGTGCCGAAATTCGTTCGATTACGGCGGCCACAATCTCACGCGGGCTGCAGCGGACGTTGTAAGCCCAGGCCTCTTCCTCAGGCGTGGGCGGTTCGAGCGCCACCAGCTGGCTCTCGAGCAATGAAGGCGGCATGAAGTGTTCCCGGCGTTGCGCGAGCCGCATGGCGAGCAGCTCCCGATCACCATGCAGATAGATGAATTTGACGCTGGCGGACCCGGTGCGCAGCACCTCGCGGTAGGAGCGCTTGAGCGCAGAGCACGTCACCACCAATCCTGTGCCCGCTTCTTCGGCTTCGCGGAGGCGCGCGGCCAGTGCCTGGAGCCACGGCAGGCGATCGGCATCCGTGAGCGGGATGCCTGCGGCCATGCGCTGCACGCTCATCGCCGGATGGTACGCGTCACCTTCCACGAAGGTCACACCGAGCGCCTTGGCGAGGGCGGCCCCCACGGCGCTCTTGCCGGCGCCCGCCACGCCCATGACGACGTAGCATCGAGGCGCGTCAATCGGGGGAATCGTCAATCTGCCTGTTCCGAGCACTGATACACGGCGAGGGCCAGCCACGCCGGATTGATCACGACGCCCCAGCCGGGCTCAGACGGAATGCTCACCGAGCCGCCCTCAATAGCGTAGGGGTCGCCGAGAAACAGCCCCTCCTGCCAGGGGTAGTAGTCCGCGCCTTCAATCGAGAACTCGAGATACTTTCCGGCGTTGGGAATCGCTCCCAGCAGATGCATGGTGCACATCGTCACCAGCGACAGGTTGGCGCTATGCGGCGTGACGGGCAGGCCGGCACGGGCGGCCATGTCCACAACCTGCAGTGTCCTCGATAGCCCACCCATGTACATGACATCCGGCTGCACGATGTCGACCGCATGCATGCCGATCATCTGCGCCCAGGTGGCCAGATCCCAGTCCTGCTCGCCGCCGGCGACGTCGAGCTCGAGCGCGTCGCTGACCTGCCTGGTCTGCTCCAGCCTCCAGTAGGGACAGGGCTCCTCGAAGTGGCTGATGCCCTCGGACTCCAGCCGCCGCCCGACCTCGATGGCGCGTGCCGGAGAAAACCCGCTGTTGGCATCGACGAGCTTGGCGACGCCGTGGCCGAGCGCGCGCGCCACGTGCGGCACGATCGCTTCGGTGCGGCCGGGCCACTCGTCGACGTCACGCCCGCACTCGGCCGCGACCCGCCACTTGAAGGCGTCGAAACCCTGCTCGTCGCGCAATCGCACCAGGCGCGCGGCCTCCTCGTCCGGCGAGATGTCGCGCTTCATCGATGAGGCGTAGGCACGGAGCCGTCGTGGCTTGCCGCCGAGCAGCTCCACCACCGGTTTGCCGGCGAGTTTGCCCTGCAGGTCCCACAGTGCGGTGTCGAGCCCCGCCAGGGCGCGACAGCGGTAGCTGCCGGGAAACTTGTGCTCGCGCTCCTCGATGCGCTCCACGAGCGCGCCGATCTCGAGGGCATCGGCGCCGAGCGCCCAGGGGGCGACCTGGCGGTGAAAGATCTTCGCGGTGACGTCGGCGTTGTAGGTCGAAGTCTGTCCCCAGCCGACGGCACCCGAATCGGTCGTCAGCCGCACGAAACAGACGAACTCGTTGGTGAAAGTCTCGAGCTTTGCGATCCTGGTCATGCGGCGGCGCCCTATGCTGCCCGCCTAAATTAACATGGCCGGACGATCGGCCGGGCGGTCCAGTTACGCCGCTCCAGTGCGCGCCAGGCTACTTCGGGGTCGCGCCCAGCAGCTCCAGCGTGCGGGCGATGATCATGGCTTCGGCGCATCCGGGCGCAAACTGGGACTTTCCCACTTCAAAGGTATTGCCACGCCCGTAGCTGGCATCGTCGGGCAGGTAGCCCGCATAGCCGTTGGTCAGCGTCAATAGCACCGGGCTGCGATCGCCCAGCCGATCGCGCAGATGGCGGTCAATCAGCGTTCCGACCTCGCCTGAAATGCCGATGAGGTCCACCGCGCCAATGCCGAGGTAGGAAATCCGCAACGAGTGCATGAGCGCCGGGTCCGTCCTGGACGGGCAGGATATGACCGCCTGGGTGGCGCGCATCACAGTGGTCACGGGTTGCGGCATTATCCGGTCAGTGACCCGTATGACTTCCAGGGCGAGCGCCTGGCCAAGGCGCTGGGTGATCGTGAAGCCGGCGGACTTCAGATCCGAATTCACGATGGTGCCGTCGCTCTGTGGCTCGGCGTGGAAGGACATCAGGATCGGGTTCTGATCGCCCGCCGCCCCGCTGGTCCAGAACGTCTCCGTGCGCGCTGCGCCGTAGTGCTCGTCGACGAAGCGGTCGACCACGCCGGGTATGTCGGCGCTGACCTGGGCGGCGTGCTCGCCGGCGGTGTCGGAGCTGTAGAGGGACACGGCGTGAACCGCGTAGTTGGCGATGATCGCCAGCGGGCTGCCGTCGGCGCGCAGGAATCCGACCACCCGCACGGTCTTGTCCGAGGGACCCTCCGGATCCTGGCCGAGAATGAAGCCGTTGGCGTTGGGCTCGTCGCGATTCATGTTGATGTAGGCCAGGCCATTGCCCGTGCCGATACGGACGGCCTCGAGGCGATGCTGCGCCTGCTCGATCGCCGCCAGCATCCCGGCGATCACCAGCTCGCCGTAGCCATTGCCCATGGTCCAGGGCACGGTATGGGTGTGCGTGGCCGAAATCAGGACATGGTCCCTGGGCACCGCATAGCGCTCGGAGATCCGGCTCACCGCCTGTTCATAGAATTCGTCGGGGAGGATGATCACGTCGGCCACGACCATGATCGCAATTGAGCCCGCATCTTGCAGGACCAGGGCACGGGCATAGAGCGAATCGTGGACGCCGATCAGCGGCGAATCATTGTTGTTGCGGATCGGGAACTGCGAGGGCGGCGGATCGATCGAGGCCCGGCCGGTGCCGGCCAACAGTATCGCACCGCTGGCTGGAGCAGCGATGCCTGCCGCGCCCGTTGCGCCTGGCGCTGCCTGTGCGGTGAAGGCGGCGAGCACGGCGACGATGGCCGGCCGGAAACGCGGCCGCCGCATCTCAGCTCACCTTGTTATCGTGGGCAACTTTCCCGTACCAGTACCCGGATTCCTTAATGGTCCGCTTCTGGTGGTCGTCAAAATCCACATAGGTCAATCCGAATCGCTCACTGTAACCGGAGCTCCATTCGAAGTTATCGAGGAGGCTCCAGCAGTGGTACGCGCGCACCGGCACGCCGTCGGCTATCGCGCGTGACAGGGCCAGCAGATGTGCGCGCAGATAATCAATGCGTCTCGTATCGTGGATCTGGCCGGAGGCATTGGGCTTGTCATTGTAGGCGGCGCCATTCTCGGTGATTTCAATCGGACGTGCGCCGGTCACCTGCTGCATGCGCTTGAGGATGTCGTAGAAGCCCTGTGGGTAGATGTCCCAGCCGAAGTCGGTTTTCTCATCGGGCCCCACCGCCCAGTCGGCGGTGACGTTCAGGCCTGGTATGCCGGAGACCTGGTCGGAGGCGGCGATGCGCGTCAGCGAATAATAATTGAGCCCGACGAAATCGAGATCGGCGCGCATCAGCTGCTCGTCGCCTGCGCGCATCCCGAGCAGGGATGCCTGCTGGCCGGCGGGCAGGACTCCTTCCGGGTACTGGCCCGTGAGCACCGGGACCACGAACCAGAGGTTCGAGAGCTTGTCCATCGCCACTGCGGCGGACCGGTCGGCGTCCGAGTCCGTGGCCGGGAGCTGTGGGGAAACGTCGTAGACGCTGCCGACCTTGATGCGGGTATTGGCGGCCTTGAGCGCGCGAAATCCCATCCCATGGGCGAGATTGACCGTGTGTGTCGCCTTTAGGAAGGCGAGTGCGTCCTTGCGGCCCGGCGCGAACACGCCCAGCCAGTAGCTCAATTGGGTGAAGGCCTTGGATTCGTTGAACAGGCTCCAGTTTTCAATGCGATCGCCCAGCGCCCGGCCCATGATGGCGGCGTAGTCGGCGAAGCGCGCCGCGGTATCGCGGTTGGGCCAGCCGCCGCGATCTTCCAGCTCCTGGGGCAGGTCCCAGTGATACAGCGTCGGCAAGGGACGGATGCCGGCCTCGAGCAGCGAGTCGGTCAGGCGGTCGTAGTAAGCGAGCCCGCGCTGATTCGCCGGACCTGCGCCGCTCGGCTGGATGCGCGTCCATGCGATGGAATACCGATAGGACTTGAGGTTGAGGGCGCGCAGCAGGGCGATGTCTTCGCGGTATCGATGGTAACTGTCGCAGGCGACGTTGCCGGTGTCGCCGTTCTTTATCTTGCCCGGTGCGAGCACAAAGCGGTCCCAGACAGACTCACCCTTGCCATCCTCATTGTAAGCGCCTTCAATCTGATAGGCCGCCGTGGCGGCACCCCAGAGAAACCCGGGCGGAAATTCTCCAGCCCTCGTTCCTCGGGATGCGCTCGCGGCCGCAGCAAGTGGCGGCAGCAGCGAAGCGCCCGCGAGTGCCACGCCGCTCGTGAGCAGGTCGCGACGGCTGATGAGGTCTTTCTGGCCCGCGGCCGGCTCGCGCACACCCTGCTTATTCATTGCTGGTCGACCTGCACATAGCCGATCTCCGTGGGCAATTGGGGGAAACGCCTGAGGTTCACAGCGCGTATGAATTGCGTCCGTACGGCCGGATACTATTTTTGCATTGCCCCGTTTGCAAGCGGTTTCAGGAATTGCCTTGGTGGGCGATTTGCAACCCTCGTGGCCCATTCCGCGGGGCCGGCGTGCGCCGTGAACCGGCGCCAGAGATTTTTCTTGACAGGGCGCGCTTCTGCGGAGCAGTATCCGGCGTAACGCGTATGAAAGCGGTTTCAGAAACCGATTACACCGCACCGGAAGCAGGAGCGGGAATCGGCGGTCGCCAATGCAATCGCGGGAATTGGGGGAAAAACAAGTGAAGTCATCCTATCTGCGCCGCCGTGCGCAACGCCTCGACTGTGTTCCGGCCACGATCGATCTGCGTCTGCGCCACCCGCGCAACACGCCGCTGGCACGCGGCGTGGCCTTCGCGCTCGGCGTCGCCGCCGCGCCGTTTGCGTACGCGCAGACCGCCGCGGCTCCCGCTCCCGCCACGCTCGAGGAAGTGGTGGTCACGGGTATCCGCGCCAGCCTGACCTCCTCGGAGAACCTGAAGCGCAATGCGACAGGCGTGGTCGACGGAATCGTCGCCGAGGATATCGGCAAGTTCCCGGACACGAACCTGGCCGAATCCATGCAGCGCATCACCGGCGTCTCCATCGATCGCGTCAATGGCGAGGGCTCCAAGGTCTCCGTCCGCGGCGTCGGTGCCGACTACAACCTGGTGCTGCTGAACGGCCGCCAGATGCCCGGCGCCAACATCCAGGACACGAACGTCTCCAATTCGCGGTCCTTTGATTTTGCCAATCTCGCCTCGGAAGCCGTCGCCGCGGTCGAGGTGCATAAGACCTCCAGCGCCGACCGGCCAACCGGCGGCATCGGCGCCACCATCAATATCAGGACTACTCGCCCGCTGGACAGCCCCGGCCTCAAGGCGTCGTTCGGTGTCAAGGCAGTAACCGACCGCTCGGGCCAGAACCTACCGGCCGATTTCAAGGGCAGCACCTTTACCCCCGAGCTCTCGGGGATCTTTAGCGACACATTCGCGGACAACACTTTCGGCGTTGCGATCACGGCCAGCTATCAGGATCGCGACGCGGGTTATAACCAGGCCGCGGTCCAGTCCGGGTATCACTCGATCCTGGGGAGCAACACCAACGCCTGGGGCTCGATCACGAACAATCCGAACAATGTGATCACGAATCCGCCAGGGCCAAACGATATTTACCAGGTGCCGCAGGACCTGCGCTACCTGATCACCGGCTTCGAGCGCAAGCGCACCAACGGCCAGCTGACCCTACAGTACCGGCCGATCGACTCGGTCACCGCGACGCTCGATTACACCTACTCCGAAAACAAGATCGCCACCAAGCGCCAGGAAATTTCGGCCTGGTTCAATTTTGGTCCGTCGATATCGAGCTGGACCAACGGCCCGGTGAAAGGTCCGCTGTCCTACTCGGAGACGATCAACTGCGCTAACGATCCAGTCACCGACGCGAACAACGTCAGTTCTTTCCCGGGTTGCGCGGATGTGGCGATAGCCCGTTCGGATTTCGCGACCAAGGCTGAAAACAACTCCGTCGGGTTCAACCTGAAATGGGACGCCAGCCCCGACCTCAGCTTCGAATTCGACGCCCACGATTCAAGGGCGACCAATGGCGAGGACAGTCCGCTGGGATCGAACAACACACTCGGTGTCTCCGCCTACTTCCGCGGTACGACCACGGTTGATTTCACGCATGACTTCCCCGTACTGAGCATCGTGCTGCCGACCTCCCTTCATGGGGTGATCGATCCGGCCTACGCGGAGGTGACCGGCTCGAGCTTCCGCAACAGTTACACGAAGGCCGAGGTGCAGCAGGCTCAACTCAAGGGCGACTGGAAGTTTGCCCAGAGATCGCGGCTCGATTTCGGTGTTGGCCTGACCGACGTCAAGAACCGCTCGGCGTTCTCCAACATGGAGCAGGACAACTGGGGCGGCCTGGGCAATCCCACCAATTATCCGGACTCGGCCTTCAGCCTGGATTCGATCCGGCATTACTTCAGCAATATTCCCGGCAGTTCGAGTCCGGCGCTGTTCAACCAGTACTTCAACTGGGACTTCAATGCGATCCGCAACGCGGCGATCGCGGTGTGGGGCGCCGGAGGCGCGGCCCAGTTCGCGGCCAACCCGAACTACACCACGGACCGCGACACCAAGGAGAATTCCAACAGCGCCTACCTGCAGTACAGCACGTCCTTTGACATGGGGCGCCCGGCGCACTTCACCGCCGGCCTGCGCTACGAAAAAACTGACGTGACTTCCAGGGCGCTGGTGCCGATTCCCATCGGCAACGTCTGGAAGGCGGCCAACGAGTTCAGCATTCAGTTCGGCCCGCCCGCCTTCACGACCCTGAAGGGTAATTATAATTTCGCGCTGCCCAACCTCGATTTCGATGTCGATCTCACCTCCACGCTAAAGGCCCGGGCCAGCTGGGGCAAGAGCATCGGGCGTCCGGGCTGGGGCGATATCCAGGGCGGGCAGACGCTGGATAACGGTGCACGCACCGTCGGTGGCACTGGCGGCCAGGGCAATCCCGCCCTGAAGCCGCTGGAATCGAAGAACATCGACCTGGCGCTCGAATGGTATTACGCCAAGGGCAGCTACCTGTCCCTGGGCTACTTCAAGAAAGACGTATCCAACTACACCGGCTCCACGCAGATCAATACGACGGAATTCAATATCCCGAATCCGGGCGCGTTTCCCGATGCGAATGGAATGGGCGGTAGTCCCTGGGTGGTAGAAGCCCTCGCCAACGGGTGTTCGCTCGCGGACCCGGCCCTAAATAGCTGCGTTCGCGCCTACATCTTCGCCAACCACGCCGGCGATCCAGCGGTGATGGTTCCGAACGGCACCAGTGCCGGCACGATCGCCGGGCGGCCAGGGATCGATCCGGTCACCAACTTCGTGATCACTTTGCCGATCAACGCCGGTTCCTCCAACATCGATGGCTGGGAAATAAATATCCAGCACATGTTCGGTGACAGCGGGTTTGGAGCGATCGCGAATTACACTAAAGTCAATTCCGACCTTAAGTACAACGTGGCGAGCCTGGGTGCGCAGTTCCCGCTGCAGGGCCTGAGCAACTCCGCCAACCTCGTCGGCTTTTACGAGAACAGCAAGTGGGAAGCGCGCGTGGCCTACAACTGGCGCGATCAGTTCTACAACGGCATCGATGGCCAGGGCAGCCCGGTGTTTGTCGAACCGTACGGGCAGATTGATGCCAACGTCGGTTTCAAGCTCAATGACCGGCTGAGTCTCCAGTTGGAGGCGATCAACCTCACCGACCGGAACCAGCGTTCGCACAGCCGCACGCGGCAAGCCGTGGAATTTGCCACTCAGACCGGTGCCCGCTACATGATTGGAGCGCGCTACCAGCTGGGCAAGTAACTGGGCAGAACCTGCCGAGACCCCAGCGCACGAGTGGCTCTGGGGTGAAAGAGCCGCTGCCTGCCAGCGGCTTTTTCGTCCGGGTGTAGGATGGCTGAGGTCGCAGATGGAAGTGCCCACCGGTGAGCAGTCAAGTCAAGCGCGTGGTGATCGTCGGTGGCGGATCGGCCGGTTGGCTGACCGCGGGGGTGATCGCTGCGGACCACCGTAGCCCACAGGGGCCGGGTCTGGAGGTGACCCTGGTGGAGTCGCCCGCCGTCGGTCCGATCGGCGTGGGCGAGGGCACCTGGCCGTCCATGCGCGATACGCTGCGGCGCATCGGCGTGTCGGAGACGGATTTCATCCGCGAGTGCGACGCCGCCTTCAAGCAGGGTTCGAAGTTCGTCGGCTGGTCCAATGGTGAGTCCGAGCACTACTACCATCCCTTCAGCCTGCCGCAGGGCTATACCGAGGCGAACCTGGTCAGCGCGTGGCTGCAGCGGCACGCCGCCACGCCCTATGCCGAGCTCGTCAGCTACCAGCCGCAGCTGTGCGAGCGGGGCCGCGCCCCCAAGCAGGTCACCACCCCGGAATTCGCGGCGGTCGCAAACTATGCCTATCACCTGGACGCCGGCAAATTCGGCCAGTTCCTGCAACGGCATTGCACCGCGCGGCTGGGCGTCCGACACGTCGTCGACCACGTGGCCCGGATTGAGCCTGCCGACAACGGCGATATTGCTGCGGTCGTGACCGCCGCGCAGGGTCGGATTGCCGGTGACCTGTTCATCGACTGCACGGGCTTCGCGTCCCTGTTGCTGGGGCAGCACTACGGGGTGCCGCTGCTTTCGGTGCAGCCGCTGCTGTTTAACGATTCGGCCCTTGCGGTTCAGGTGCCCTATGCCACCGCCGACGCGCCGATCGCATCGAACACGATTTCGACCGCCCGCCCGGCGGGCTGGATCTGGGACATCGGGCTGCAGACGCGGCGCGGCGTAGGGCACGTGTATTCCAGTGCCCATATGTCCGACTCGGAGGCCGAAACCATCCTGCGTGACTATGTTGGCGCGATCGCCAATCCGAAGGACGCGGCCTCACTGGCGCCCCGCAAGCTCTCGTTCCGCCCCGGCTACCGGCAGAGTCTGTGGGAGCGCAATTGCGTCGGGGTAGGCCTGGCGGCGGGCTTCGTGGAGCCACTGGAGGCCTCGGCACTGGCGCTGGTGGAGTTCTCCGCCGCCATGATCAGCGATCAGATGCCGGCGACGCGCGCGTCGATGGACATCGTGGCGGCGCGCTTCAACGATGCCTTCCGCTACCGCTGGGAGCGCGCCGTCGAATTCCTGAAACTGCATTACCTGCTGTCGGCACGGACTGATTCGCCCTATTGGCGGGAACACCGCACGGGCGCGTCGGTGCCGCCCAGACTGGCAGACTTGCTGGTGCTGTGGCGGCATCAGCCACCCTCCCGCTACGATTTCTTCCGCATCGAGGAGATCTTCCCTTCGGCAAGCTACCATTACGTGCTGTACGGGATGGGCTTCCGGCCCGAACCGGCGGCATTCCCCGAGCGACCGGACAACCCGGCGCTGGCGGAGCGGTATTTCGGCGAGGCGGCGACACTCGCGCAGTCAATGCTGGCCGGGCTTCCGGCCCATCGTGCGCTGCTCAACCACCTGCAGAGCTACCGGCTGCAGCGCATTTAGCGCTTTAGAGGATCGGATGGCCCGAAACGTGCTCCTGAACAATGTCGAACACAAGGCGCTGCGTGTCATCACGCGGCGTTCCGCGGCGCTGGGCGATGATGTGATGTCCACGATCGTCGTGCCTGACGAGTTCCGCCACGTCCAGGCCTGGTACCCGATCGTGTTCCAGAAGCAGAGCGACACCGGCCAGTTCCTGCCGCTGGCCCTGTTCGGATTCGAATCCGGGCAGAACCTGTTCCTGACGGAATCAGGCTGGGACGCCAGCTACATTCCACTCAGCATCCAACGCCTGCCGTTCCTGATCGGCGGCCAGCGCGCGGCCCCCCAGGCTGCGCCATCGCAGCTCGTCGTGCACGTCGATCTCGACAGCCCGAGGATCAGCTGGACCGAGGGTGAGCCGGTATTCCTGGAATACGGCGGGACCACCGAGTTTCTCCAGCGCGCCAGCGCGCTCCTTCATATGCTCCATGCAGGACTCGAGGCGACGCCGGTCTTCGTCGATGCGCTCCTTGGCCTGGACCTGCTGGAATCATTCGTGGCCGACATCGAACTCACGGACGGTTCGCAGAATCGTCTCGCCGGTTTCTACACCGTGAACGAAGAGCGCGTGCGCGCTCTGGACGGCACTGCCGTCGCCTCGCTCCATGCGCGAGGCTTTCTTGAGCCACTGTATATGGTGGTGGCATCGACGGTGCATTTCCGTGACCTGATCGATCGGCGCAATCGCCGCCTGTGATGCCGACCGCCACTGCCAAGGTTCGCGAACTCACGGTGAGCGACGCGCCGGGCTGGCGCGCCGAAGTGCTGGGTTCGTCCGAGCCGCTGCTGCTGCGCGGCCTGGTGGCACAGTGGCCCCTGGTGCAGGCAGGCGCAGGCTCGCTCGAGGCGGCGCTGGCGTACCTGCGCGGTTACTACCGCAATGCCACGGTCGGCGCCTGGTTCGGGCCGCCGCAGATCCGGGGGCGTTTCTTCTATAACGAGGACTGCTCGGGTTTCAACTTTCGGGCGGCGATGGTCAAGCTCGATGCCGTATTCGATGAGCTCGAGCGCCACCAGCACGAGACCGACCCGCCGGCGGTCTATGTCGGCTCGACCACCGTCGACACCTGTCTTCCCGGGCTGCGCGCTGAAAACGATGTGGCCGGACTCCCGACCGACGCGCTCGCCAGCATCTGGCTGGGCAATCGCACGCGCATCGCGGCGCACTTCGACATGCCCGACAACCTCGCCTGCGTGGCCGTGGGGCGCCGCCGCTTCACCCTGTTTCCGCCGGCCGAGTTGCCCAACCTGTACGCCGGTCCGCTCGAGTTCACGCCGGCGGGGCAGCAGATCAGTCTGGTGGATTTCGCCAACCCTGATTTCGAGCGCCACCCGCGCTTCGCGGCAGCGATGCGCAGTGCGCGTGTGGCTGAGCTTGCGGCGGGCGACGCGCTGTACATCCCCGGCATGTGGTGGCACCACGTCGAGGCACTCGCGGCCTGCAACGTGCTGATCAACTACTGGTGGCAGCAGACGCCGGCCTACCTCGACGCGCCGGTCAACGCCCTGCTGCATGCGCTCCTGAGCCTGCGTGCGCTCCCGCCGGCGCAGCGCGCGGCCTGGCAGAGCTTTTTCGATCACTACGTATTTGCCGCGGACGATACGGTGGCGGCCCACATCCCGGCACGCAGCCGGGGTGTGCTCGGCCCGCTTGACGAAACGCGTGCGCGCTCGCTGCGGGCGTTGCTGCTCAAGCAGTTGAACCGATGATCGGCTGCGGAACGGTCAGGGAGGTACAGCTTGCAGGCTAAGCGGATTAACAGAGTGGTGATCGCCGGCGGCGGCACGGCAGGCTGGATGATGGCCGCCGCCTTGTCGAAGACCATGGGACAGGTGCTCGACATCTGCCTGATCGAATCCGATGAGATCGGAACCGTCGGCGTGGGCGAAGCGACTATTCCGCCCATCATCATTTTTCACCGGCTGCTCGATATCAACGAACAGAAGTTCATGGCCGCGATGCAGGCCACCTTCAAGCTCGGTATCGCCTTCGAGAACTGGCGCGAACTTGGTGAGACCTACATCCATTCCTTTGGCACTTCCGGCACCGATCACTGGACCGCCGGCTTCCAGCATTTCTGGCTGCGGGGGCGGGAGCGCGGGCTGGCGGGCCCCTACGGCGAGTACTGTCTCGAGTTGCAGGCGGCGCTCGCGGGCCGCTTCGCGCACCTGCCGCAGGGCGGCATGAACTACGCGTTCCATCTGGATGCCACCCTGTACGCCAAGTTCCTCAGGCAGTTCAGCGAGCCCTACGGCGTGCGCCGCATCGAAGGCAAGATCGTGGACGTGCGCCTCGAGGCCGACAGCGGCGCCATCGCCTCGCTCCGTCTCGATTCCGGGCTCGAGGTTGCCGGTGATTTGTTCATCGACTGCACCGGATTTCGTGGCCTGCTGATCGAGCAGGCGCTGCACGCGGGCTATGAGGACTGGACCCACTGGCTGCCGTGCGACAGCGCCGTGGCGGTGCAGACGCGCTCGACCGGTGATCCGCTGCCCTACACGCGCTCGATCGCACGCGATGCCGGCTGGCAATGGCGCATTCCCCTGCAGCATCGGGTGGGCAACGGCCTGGTGTACTGCAGCCGCTACCAGAGCGATGCGGAGGCGAAACAGACGCTGCTGGCCGATCTCGAGGGCGAGCTGCTGACCGAACCGCGGGTGCTGAAGTTCCGTGCCGGACGGCGGTTGCGGCACTGGGTCAAGAATTGCGTGGCGATCGGCCTGTCGAGCGGCTTCATCGAACCGCTGGAATCGACCAGCATTCACCTGATCCAGCGCGGCATCATCCGCCTGATGCAGATGTTCCCGTTTGCCGGCATCGCCCCCTCGGACGTCGAGGAATTCAACCAGCAAACCCGGGTCGAGTGGGAACATATCCGCGACTTCATCGTGCTGCATTACCACCTGACCGCCCGGCAGGACACGCCGTTCTGGCGGCACTGCCGCGGCATGGAAATCCCGGCCACGCTGGCGCACCGCATCCGGCTGTTTCGCGAAACGGGGCGGGTGTTCCGGATCCCGAACGAGCTGTTCGCAGAAAACTCCTGGATCCAGGTGATGCTCGGCCAGGGCATCGTGCCCGAACAGCACCACCCGGTGGCGGGCGTAATGAGCGATGCGGAACTGCAGGCCTTTCTGGCCGGCATCAAATCGCGGGTCGACAAAACCGTGGCACAGCTGCCCGGGCACCAGCTGTACATCAAGCAATACTGCGATGCCACCGAGAAAGCTTGACACGCTTGGAGCAAACAGGGCAGCATCCTTGAAACCGGTTGCAGAAAAGACTGCCGGGACCGAATTACAGAAAAAAATGCTCCTGTAGCGCAAAGCCGTCAGTCATGAAGTCTGGGAACAGCAATCTCACCGGCCTGGCGCTGGCCGTGGCCATGGGCGGCTTCCTGCTGGGGTTTGACGCCACCGTCATCTCGGGCGTCGTGCCCTTCATACAGCAGTACTTTGGCCTCAATGGCGTCACGGGCAGCCTGCAACTGGGCTGGGCGGTGAGTTGCCTGGGCTGGGGCGCCATGGCCGGGAATCTGGGCGCGGGACTGCTCAGTGATCGCTTCGGGCGTCGCGCGGTCCTGCGCCTGACGGCCGTGCTGTTCATGGGCTCGGCGCTGCTCGCGTCGACCGCCACCAGCTTTACCGTGTTCGTAATGGCCCGCATCTGCGGCGGGCTCGGCGTCGGCGCGGCGATTCTCACGGCGCCCGTGTACATCGCCGAGATTGCGCCGGCCAGCCGCCGCGGCGGGCTGGTGTCGCTCAATCAGCTGATGATCGTGATCGGCATCTCGGTCTCATTCTTTTCCAACTATTTCCTGGTCGGCCTGGGCACCGACAGCTGGCGCTGGATGCTGGGCGTGCAGGCCGGGCCCGCGCTGCTGTTCCTGCTGCTGTTGGCTACCGTTCCTGAGAGCCCACGCTGGCTGCTCGACAAAGGCCGCAGCTCCCAGGCGCTGGCGGTGCTGACTTCGCTCCATGGCGCAAGTGCCGCGGAGCAGGAGCGCTCGGAGATCCAGCAGAGCCTCAAGGCTGAGGCGGGCGCAGTCCGCATCCGCAACGTCTTCAGCGCGCGCCTCCGATTCGTGCTGCTGTTTGCGCTCGGCATTGCATTTTTCCAGCAGATCACTGGCATCAATGCCGTGTTTTATTATCTACCGACCATCTTTGCGCAGGCCGGCGGCGGCCTGGCGACGGCATTCGGACAATCGGTGCTGGTGGGCCTGGTCAATGTGGGCATGACCCTGGTCGCGATCCGGCTCATCGACCGCGTTGGCCGCCGGCCGTTGCTGCTCGCCGGCGTTTCAGGCATGGCCGTCGCGCTGCTGACCATCAGCTGGGCCTTTCATTCCGCGCCGGCGACCGCGGGCGGCTTGCCGCTCGTGAACGCGCATCTGGTGCTGTTCGCCATCATCGGCTTCGTGGCCTGCTTTGCCATCTCGCTGGGTCCGGTCATGTGGGTGATGCTGGCGGAGATTTTTCCGAACGAAGAGCGTGCCGCGGCCATTTCGGTGGTCGGATTCTGGAATTCCCTGGTCAGTGCCAGCGTCACCCTGATATTCCCGTGGGAACTCGCCCGCTTTGGACCGGACGGTACCTTCCTCGCCTACGGACTCCTGGCCCTTGCCGGCCTGCTGTTCCTGGCCATCCATGCTCCCGAGACCAAGGGCCGGACGCTCGAGGAGCTGGAACGCACGCTGTTGCGGACCGGTGCGGGATGAAGCCATGAAGCTGAAGTCCAAGCCCGTACCGAAAAGGGAGCGGGGCAAGCGTGGCCCGCGGCCGCGCAATTCGGTCACCCTGAAAATGGTGGCCCGCGAGGCGGGCGTCTCGGCCAGCACGGCCTCGCGCATCATCAATCGTACGGTGAACGTCAGCGACGAGCTGCGCCTGGCGGTCGAGGCCGCCATTGCCAAGTTCAATTTCCGGCCCAACGCTGCCGCGCGCGGCCTGGCGCTGGGCCGGACGCTGACGATCGGCGTGATCAGCCAGGCGATGGACAGTCCCTTCTACGGCGAGGCGCTCGTCGCGATCGAGCGCCGGCTGCAGCCCCTGGGTTACGCACCGCTGTTCATGAGCGGCAACTGGCAGGAGCAGGAAGAAGTTCGCTGCATGGAAGAGCTCATCAATCGCGGCGTCGACGGCATCATCATGTTTGCCGGCTGCCTGGGTGACGCCGCGCTCAAGACCTACGCGCAGAAAGTACCCATCGTCGTGACCGGCCGGCTGTTGCGCGCCAAGGGCCTGGTCAGCATGCAGGTGGACGATCGCCATGGCGCGATCCTGGCGACGCGACATCTGCTGGAGCTCGGTCATCGCCGGATCGCCTTTGTAGCCGGATTCGAGAATCACCCGGACGCCAATGTACGCCTGACCGGCTACAAGAACGCGCTGGCGGCCGCGGGGGTTGGGTTCGATCCGCAGCTGGTCGTGGCCGGCGATTTTCACGAAGAGGGGGGAATGCGGGCCGTTTACCAGCTCATGGATTCAGGTGTGAAGTTTAGCGCCATGTTCTGCGTCAATGACCAGACGGCCTACGGCGCCTGCTTGGCGCTGTTCCACAGAGGTTTGGCCGTGCCGAAGGACATATCGGTGGTGGGATTCGATGACCTGCCGGCCTCGACTTATCGCGTGCCGCCACTCACGAGCGTCCGGCAGTCGGTGCAGCAGCTGGGGGAATGCTCCGCGGAAGCCATACTGCAGCTCATCGCCGGGCGCCGGCCGCAGATCAGCCTGCCGCCCGTTGAGCTCGTGGTGCGCGAGTCCACGAGCGGCGTTTCCCGGTAGATCAAGAACGCCACCCGCATGAGCGAGACAAGCTCGATGGAATCCCTGCGCCGTCGATTTCCGCCGGGCTTCATCTGGGGCGCCGCCAGCAGCGCCTACCAGATCGAAGGCGCCGCGGCGGTGGACGGCAAGGGCGAATCGATCTGGGACGAATTCTGCCGTCGCCCGGGCGTGATCGCCGACGGTTCGACGGGCGAAGTGGCCTGTGACCATTACCACCGCCTGGACACCGATCTGGACCTGCTCTCCGAGCTGGCGGTCGATGCCTACCGGTTCTCCATTTCCTGGCCACGCATTCAACCCACCGGGACGGGCGCGCTGAATGAAGCGGGCCTGTCCTTTTACGAACGGCTCGTCGATGGACTGTTGCGGCGGAATATCAAGCCCTATGCGACTTTGTACCACTGGGATCTGCCCGCAGCGCTGCAACGCCGGCAGGGCGGATGGGCTTCGCGGGACACCGCCTACCGCTTCATGGAATACGCCGCCATCATTGCGCGGCGACTCGGAGATCGCGTCGCATCGTTCGCGACGCACAACGAACCCTGGGTCACCGCCACTCTCGGATACCAGACAGGCCAGTTTGCACCGGGCCTGAAGGATCGGGCCATTGCTGCCCAGGTGTCGCATCACTGCCTGCTGAGCCACGGCCTCGCCGCAGGAGCGATGCGCAGCGTGTGCGCCACGGTCCCGGTGGGCATCGTGCTGAATCTTTCGCCAGTCACGCAGGCGACGCCGTCGGGGCCCGACGCGGCCCAGGCGACACTTGAAGACGGCTTGCTGGTGCGCTGGTACATGGATGCGCTGTGCAAGGGCCACTATCCGGCGGATGTGCTGGAGCATCTGGGGCCGGACGCGCCGCGGGTCGCGCCGGGGGACCTGCAGCTGATCATGCAACCGCTCGATTTCCTCGGGGTCAACTATTACTACCCGACCACTGTGCGCGCCGGCCGGCCGGCCGCGCAGGCCGCGCCGGGCGCGCCGGTCACGGACATGGGATGGGAAGTGTCGCCGGCCAGCCTTACGGACCTGCTCGCGCGATTGCATCGAGACTACCGCCTGCCGCCGCTGCTCATCACTGAAAACGGCGCTGCGTACCGCGATCGCGTAGAAAACGGTCGGGTCGAGGACGAGGCGCGCCGCCAGTACCTCGAAACCCACGTGCGCGCCGTGGCGGACGCGATCGAGCACGGGGTGGATCTGCGTGGCTATTTCGTCTGGTCGCTGCTCGACAATTTCGAATGGAGCTCCGGATACGAAAAGCGTTTCGGTCTCTACTACGTCGATTACGCAACGCAGGCCAGGATCGCCAAGAGCAGCGCCGCCTGGTACGCACAATTGATGCGCGCCGGCCACCACCCGCCCAAATCCTCACCAGTCGCGGCTGGCCTGGCGGCCAGCGCGGAGCGCCTGTGACCCGCTGAGATTCGGAAGCCTGGCGCGACTGCTCCTGCGAGGGACTGTTTCTCTTCAGAATCTTCACGAATGCCGCGAGCGTCCGCGGGGCATCTGGCTACGAGAGAGCCGATGATCCTCGGATGTCAGATCATCCAGGCCGACGGACTCGTGCGGTCCTCGGATTGCCTCGGCGTCGCGGAGAGTTGAGCGCTCGCCGACGGAAGGATCGACGACCTCCCTGACGCCCAGCCAAACCTCCCAATATCGGGCGCCGAACCTGGCTTTGGTGCAGAGGCCAGCACATGGGTCCACCGTGCGGTGCAGATCAGAAATGTTCTTCGCGGACAGAAAATGCGGCTCGGCGTGACTGCGCATGCGCGTGTAACGCAATCATCGCGCGGCCTGCTGCTCCAGCATCGAGTGAACAGTTTCGGAGACGCTGAGTCCGCGAAAACTCTGCTGACCAGTCCACGCGTCTTTGCGGTGCGATCAATCGCACCAGCTCCGGCGCCAGCGTAGTACGCCGCGACGAACAATGATTATGTTGCGACGCTATTCGTGGTGCAGTAAGTCAAATCATTGTCTGACAGGCGCGACAGGCTGCCGTGCAATTGCACATTGACCAGAATGCGCTCCGTTCAACGTGGGGCTGGGAGAGCAACATGTACACACCGTCGCATCGTGCGTCAACACTACGCGCACGCGTAGGATCTACAACCAAGCGTCCGGCAGCTAATGGCCCAGGCATGAGCTGCTGATAATGCTACGCCGATGCGGCGGCGTGTTACTCACGTCGCTGGCATTACTCCTGCTGTGTGCGGCAGACGTGCGCGCTGCCAACACGCCAGCGGATGGCAGCGCCCCGAGCGGTGCGCCGGAGATAGACCGTGCCACGTTTGATCACCTGACCACCGGATTCGAGCTAATCGGTCAGCATCGCGACCTTCCGTGCGAGTCGTGTCACTACAATGCGGTCTTCCAGGGTACGCCGCGCGACTGCGCCACCTGCCATGGCATGGGCTCACAAGTCCACGCAACCGGCAAGCCGATCACTCACATACTGACTTCGAATCGCTGCGAAAGCTGCCATACACCCGTGGCGTTCAGCCCGGCCGTGAACTTCGACCACGCCGAAGTGCGCGGCAGCTGTTCCTCCTGCCATAACGGCGTGCAGGCGCAGGGCAAGGGGCCGACGCACATCGACACCTCACTGGAGTGTGACGCCTGCCATTCGACCATCGGCTGGGCCGGCGCGATGTTCAACCACAACGGCATCATCAGCGGATGCGCCAGCTGCCACAACAATGTGTCTGCCAGCGGCCTTCCGCCCACGCACATCCCGACGGCGGGTGCCGCCTGCGAGGCGTGCCACATACCGACACAGTATTCCAGCTTTGCCGGGGCGACGATGAACCACCCGGCCGTGACCCCGCCCATGCCGTGCGCGGATTGCCACGAGGCCGGCAAGTCCTTCGTCGGTGTAACGATCGTTACTCGTCCACCTGCGCCGCACCCGATGAGCGGCGACTGCGGGACCTGTCACCTGTCGACGGTGTCGTTCAACTCTGGAACGATGATGCCGGCCGGTCACATTCCGACCTCCCAGCCCTGCACGCTATGCCATTCGAATCCATCTGACTTCAGCGTCTATCTAATGCTGCACGACGGGATCAGCAGTGGTTGCGCAACCTGTCACGCCGCGGGCCTGAGCTTCGCGAACATGGCGCCGCCGGTCCTGGTGGAGCCGCCGGCGAACCATATTGCCTTTGCCAGCGCGGCCTGTGAGAGCTGCCACGCGGTGTCCAATTTCACGACGTTTGTGGTCAGCAACAAGAGTCCGCCGATGAACCACGCGGCGGTTGCGAGCCTGAGCTGCGCGAGCTGTCACGGCGTAGGGCTGAGCTGGGCCGGAACTCCCACGACGGTGGTTGAGCCGGCGAACCACGTGCCGATCGGATCCACGGCCTGCACCCAGTGCCATTTGGCCACGGACTTCACGAGCTTTGTGATTGCCAACGCCGTGCCGCCGATGAACCATACTGGTTTCGAGACCAACTGCATCAGCTGTCACGGCCCCGGGCAGAGCTGGATTGGCACGCCAGCGGTCAAGACGCTGCCCGCCACCCATATTCCGACCGGCACGGTGGATTGCGCCACCTGTCACTCGAACTCCAACTTCAGCACCTTTGTCTTTGCCAACGCGAGCGGGACTGCACCGCCATCAATGGTGCACAGCGCCGTGAGCTCGGTGGCGTGCTCCAGTTGTCATGAGATGGGCCTGA
>Ga0209488_10001017_pt1 | contig 23757 bp, 30 predicted proteins | sample Rivendell_Oct201_8_FD_188349 | JGI IMG/M metagenome (GOLD analysis project Ga0209488, IMG submission 188349) | Vadose zone soil microbial communities from the Eel River Critical Zone Observatory, Northern California, USA -... | ecosystem: Environmental > Terrestrial > Soil > Vadose zone >...
CCTCCATGATAGCAGGGCGCACGCGCGTGTCCAAAAGCTCCTTAATCATCGCGACCGTCTCCGAATCCGTCTCCAAAATGCGCGTGTCCTCGGGGCCACCCCCGCGCGCGGGGTCCTCCTCCGCAGAGCGGAACAGCGGCCGCCGTTGCTGCTCCTGCTCGCCTCCGGCGAAGTGCTCCATCAGCACCGAGTACACCTCCGGCTTGACGACCGCCCACGCGTTCTCCCCGTCCTTCGTGACGGTGACAAAGTCCGGGCCGTAGAAGACGGACTTGACGCCCTCGATGCCGAAGAGACGGAGAGCGAGTGGGGAGACGAGCGCCGTGCGCGTGTCGAGGAACTCGGCGGAGCCGCCCGACTCCATCACGGGCGTGCCGGGGATGAACTTGAGCGAGTCTGCGTTTGGTGTCGTCTCTGTCTGTATGAACATGGACCGGGCTATACGAGTAACGTCCATGGGCATAACATAAAAAATGCGCGCCAGGGGGGTCAGCCGAGAGAGAGATAGAGAGAGAGCGGATGATGCGGAGATTGGTGGGCGCACGCACTCATGAGGGGATACAGGCGACTTGCGGCGGTGGGTGTCTTGCTTGGCCGGATACCAGTCGTGGAGGTGGAAAGTGTGCGGGGATGCGCTGACCGAGACAATGTTGTGTGAATGTTGCGCACTGCTAGATAAGTACGAGTTGGAAATCTGAAACGCGAGCTCGCTTCACGCAGTATTTGGAAAGACGTGGAAGTGATCCTTGAAGAGGCCATATTCTTGTTCGCTGGGTCTGCTCGTGAGTCGGCTGCAGAACGTAAGGGTCGAGTGCTTAGTCAGCGACATGACGCATTCACAGCGCGGGCGCCTCGTTCGCACGACACGACAGCGCAGCTAAGACTTAGCCATCCATGGGGGTCCTACTCACGGGTCCAACTCTTCCCCAGCTGCTCTATGTGGGTATAATCTGTTGCGTTGCCTGGCTACTTCTATCGAGGAGATCCCCCCGTAAACCCTCTCTCCGTTCAGTGGCCATTGTCGTTCTCGGAGATGTTGGTAGGAGCCCGCGTATGATGTACCACGCGGAGAGCTTTGCAAAGCTACAATTCGATACATTTCTGGTCGGATATAAAGGTGCAATCCTCATTTCTATTCATCTCACCGTACGGTTTCTCAATGCTGCAGGCTCTAAACCGGTACCCTCCCTTCTCTCTCTCCCGCACGTCCACTTTCTCTACCTTTCCCAACCGCCGCCCCTTCTACGAAGGCTCCCATTTTTGGTGTCCGCTCCCATCAAAATCGCACAACAAGTGCTGACCATACTTTACGCTCTTCTCTGGCGCATCCCCCATCCTCCCGAGTTCATACTCGTGCAGGTAAGTTTCTCTCGCCATCTCCTCACATGGAGCCATGGAATAAGGGGGCGAAGAATCCGCCCAGTATCCCTACCCTATTTCTGGTATGGCTCGTGGGCACGTTGCGGGGAAGCAAAATCATCATAGATTGGCATAATCTGGGATATAGCATCCTTGCGCTTAACCTCGGATCCAACCACCTCTTTGTGAAGCTTGCAAAGATGTCATTTCATCCACTGTCTTCTATTCAGAATGTTAAACTGAGACTACGATCAGGTTTGAGGCATATTTTGGTCGGGCTGCATACGCACACCTTTTCGTGACACGGGCCATGCACGACTTTCTCTTGAAGGAATGGAAACTGCAGTACGGTGCCCACCATTTTTTTTGAAATAACATTAAATGACAGTGAAAAGGGGCCTTAAGGCCATTCTTCACGACAGACCTCCGTCACACTTCCACCCTGCAACCGCGATCGAGACCCACGAGGTAAACAAGAACGCCGCTCGTGAACACGCTCGCATTCACACCCTCCTCTTCAGCTCTTCCGTCGCATTTCACCTTTCCTGCCTGCTGCCTTCCTGCCGGCATACGACCCACCAGCATCCACGCCTCTCACTCAAGTGATGTCCTCCGCGCTCCCAAGCCTGCGGCCTGACCGCCCAGCCGTACTTATCAGCAGCACAAGCTGGACGGAGGATGAGGATTTTTCGATACTTCTCGACGCATTATCTATATACGAGAAGCGTGCCCGCGCTGCGAGTGGAAGGTTGCCCCATGTCCTGATGTTTGTTACGGGCAAAGGCCCTCTCCTCGAAACCTATATGCGCAAAGCTCGCGGTCTGCAAGATGGAGAAGATGGAAATGGGGGCCCTTGGAAATGGGTACGCATTATCAGCATGTGGCTTGAGCCAAATGACTACCCTCTGCTTCTTGGTATGCACTCTCGTCCCCGTCATATAACGATGTCGAGTGAGTCAAATGGGTTACGGGCACAGGGTCAGCAGACTTGGGCATTTCGCTGCATTCGAGTTCTTCGGCATTAGATCTGCCCATGAAAATTGTGGACATGTTCGGATGCGGCGTGCCTGTGTGTGCGCTTGACTTTGCGTGGTGAGTACCCCCTGTACAGAACACAGAACGGCAGGATTCATATATGCGTTATGAAACAGCCTCTCGGAACTTGTCATTGGTGATAAGAACGGCGTCATATTCCAGAACGCCGCTGGGCTGGCCGATCATCTTGAGGTATGTTCTTCCTCCGCTGTGTTTCCGCGAGCGTCCAAAAAAGTCAACTTTCCCAATCTGGGTCGTTTGTTAATGTTTTCGTTTCGAGTGCAGAACCTCCTAGAAGGCTTCCCCCACGCGCCGAATCTCGAATCTCTGCGGGCATCGTTTAGGTTCGCTGTCGACCCGAGAACTAGGCCGAACCGAGAGGGATGGGTTTGGAACACGTGGGATGACAACTGGACAAGGGTAGTTCGACCACTCGTGTTACCGAATGCGCACCTCGCTGGATGACGTCTGTTTCGCCGAGCCGAGAACCCCAAGGGATGCGTAAAACGTGCTGTTTCGAATTGAAGACTCGAACACGATACCAGTGAAGTATCGGGTGGATCTTGGGACGGACGTAACAGACATTTTTGTATTTCAACCTCGTGAAGGATGCGAGGCTGCCATGTCGAACAGTCCTGTCGGGTGGAGCTCCATTACGTGTGTCAGCATTGGGTTTCCCCGTTTGTGGGCTGGTTGCTGGCGGGACGAGGCCGAGTCTTTGGTTGTTGCGTCAGCGCCAATCGAGTCAACAAGGGGAAAAGTTTGAAATTGATAGTGGCGCGGTTGACCTGCTCTTGCATGTTCCAAAGGGAAAACATGTGGGGGTTCTCGACTGGTGGCGCCCTTGGAGCATTCCGATTCGTATAGCGGATATTGTATGTCCTTGAGGTGGACGTCCAACCTCCACGTGTCTCGGATCCCCATCCTCGCGTGGGCGAGAAAATGACTCGCCGGTGAATACTAGCGTGTCCGGGGCCACTGGGGATGGATGAGATGAGCGCTCCGTGACGTCATTCCAGTCGAAGCGAAGGCATCGAGATGTGCGAGTATGTGAATCGGGATGTAAGTTTCCGCCCATCAGGCGCGCAATCCATTCGCGGATATCCTGCGAAGGCGGGTCAGGCACGACATTATAATTTGAGCGTGTGAGCGAGTTTATAAACCGTTACGCGTGGCAAGAAGCAGCGCCATCCCTGGGGTGAGGGTCTCGGCCCAGGCAGGAGATAACCGGACAAGACTAGACGCCTGGATAAGATTGGGTGATATGTAATTGGCAACGGTTTGAGTTTCCATCAGAACACTGGGTGTGGCTACCAAAACTGAAAGTGGAAAGGGATGATTCGTGTTACAATGAATGTGCGCAGTCTCAGTTGATTGTGGCCTTCACAATACGTCTATGGCTGAGGGTCGGAGGAATAGAGGAAATAGTGAAAAAAAAAACGGGAGGGGGAGATGAGCTCGTGGTGTGGAGAGACTGGGGAGCGATCTAGACCCATTCCATGGAACAGGGCGATTAGGTGGAGCCAAGAGGCACGTGGGATGGTAAGCGGGTGGAAGGGGAAACGGACTGATTGGCGGTTGCGTTCGAGACTTATGACCAAAAAGAGGCGATGTTGGTTAAGACCCGAGTGTGTCGCCCTATAGAAGAAAATGGAAAGAGTGGCAGGGAGGGGAATGATGTCAAGCGTGGCGGCGGGGAATGGGCGGGAGGAGTGAAGGATGATGACAGTGTCTCGAGCAGAAGAGAGAGAAACGAGAAAAGAAAGAAAAAAAGAGTGGGTGACGTCATTGGATAATGAGAGCGGGTCAGCCTAGAACTTTGGGTGCGCGGGGCGGGCAACAGCCAAGGGGAGACGCTGTTATCACTACCTCCTCTCATACTCTCTACTTTCCCCCGTCCCAGTCCCTTTCCCCATCTCTTCCACAATGGACTTCTTTTCCCTCCCACATCAGAAGCACCCAACCGTCACCGAGGATGAAGACGGCCCAACAGACCTCTTCGCAAAGGCCATTGATGACAGATTCAACAACAACAACAACACCGCCCTCCTACCATCATCATCCGCATCACACAATAACAGGATCCCCCCCCTCTCCCTCTCCCTCTCCTCAATCCCGCGTAACAGTGATCTCCCCTCCCCACATATCTCCTCCCGTTCCCATTCCCACCATTTACCACCAGCATCTTCCGACGCCCCCTTATTTTCCCCCATTAGTCCCTCCGAGTTACCACAAATACTCTCCGACCCCCATACTCTCGTCCTTGACATCCGTCCTCTTCCTGCCTACCATACTTCCCGTGTTCCCTATGCCGTCCCCCTCTCCGTCCCGTCCACCCTCCTCAAACGCCCGTTGTTCTCCACCCAAAAACTGACCGAAATGCTGCCAAACAGGGTCGCACGTCGCAGGTTTTCTCAGTGGCGTCTCGCAAAGCGAATTCTCGTTTACGATGCTGACTCCGCTATCCTTCCCGAGGGCAGTAACATTCTTGGCCTTCTTCGGAAATTCCGTGCCGAGGCCAGTCTCGCCGCTGATCTACAGCCAAGTGGAGCATCATCTGTTTCGCCGAAGGACTTGCGGCTTGCATGGATCAAGGGCGGCTTCCAGGCCATTTTGCGAGAACAGCACTCCCTCCTCGACTGCAATATCGTCACGGATGATGACGATGACGAAGAGGTCCCATCCCCGCCGTCTTTCGCAGATCCGAACCACCCGGAGCAATCCGACCCGACATCCATGGCATCCCGTCAAATGACACTGTTGATGCCCGCGGCGAACCGCCCCACCCTCCTCCGTACAAAGCACTTACCTATGAACGCATTCACCGTTAGTTCGACGATGTCACAGCGTTCTGGGTCGGTCCATCACAAGCACTTCCTCGGGCATCAAGCAGGCACACGAGATCTCACATCTATGAACCCCTCTGCGGGCCCCGCCCGCTCTCGCCCCGAGTTTATCTCCAAGATGTCATCAGGGTCTGGCGCAGTCCGCCAGTCGTCATCCGATCTTGGTGCTAACGTGGCATACAATCCATTCTTTGACACAATCCGACAAAACTTTGAGCTGCCGCACGGTGTCACTGAGCGCATACCGCTCAAAATCAGCCGGATCGCGAAGGATCGGATTGACGACCTCCCGTTCACGTGGTTGAGGGAACTCAGCCGGTGGGCAGTCGCAGATGATGAAGGTTCAGACGGTGAAGATCACTTCGAGGGAGAAAGTGGAAGTGGCAGCGGAAGTGGCATGAGTGGGGGTGATCACAGCGGGATGAGCAGTGACAGCGGAGATGACAGCGGGAGCGGCCAGGAACATGGAGCCGGGCATTTCGGGCAAACGAACCCTCCTGCGATGGCGTCTTGGATTTCCCCCACGAATCATGCAGCGACGACTCCCGAAGACGCGCCGGCGGAAGGTTCCGAAGCACTCGCCATGCAGTTCTATCGCATCGAGCTCGGAGAACAGAGGCGCCTCATGGGCGTGATGGAGCATCATTCAAGGGAAAGCGGCCGAATCATGGAAGAGGGTGAGACGAAGAGCCGCAAGTCAAAGTCAAAGAGGAGTAAGCAGCGCAGCAAGGGCACGGGGCGGTCTTCACGAGGCAAGCACGGATCTCGAGACTTCCCGTACAGCATCACAGCAGGTGTGGAAAAGGGGGCAAAGAATAGGTAAGTTCACGATTCGATAACCCCAGCTCGGCTACAACGTGGGTGACCCTTGGCGCCTACCTTTGGCAGGTATCGGAACATTTGGCCCTTTGAGCATGCACGTGTGCGCCTCCAGAAGCAGAAACCCAACCACGGCGAGTTACCGACTCCTCCCTCTTCTTCAAATCCTGGCTCTCTCCATCCCCTCGTTCTCCCTCAACCATCCGACTTCCTCCCACCCGTCTCACTCTCCATATCAAGCGCGCGTTATATCCACCTCCCATTGACTACTCCAGTCGCGTCGTCCGCCGACGACTACGTCAATGCATCTTATGTTCAACCTCTTGGCACCAAGAAGCGGTACATAGCAACTCAAGGGCCCCTTCCGGAGACTTTCAACGACTTTTGGTTGTGCGTCATCTTTCTCCTTTCTCCTCCTTTGCATCTCCGTGACTGAGACGTGGGTCTCTAGGCTTGTCTGGGAACAAAATGTACACGTCATTGTCATGCTCACGCGAGAAGTCGAGGGATCGACGGTCAAGTGTGGCAACTACTGGTCTGGTCAGAAATTTGGGCCCCTCCGTCTCAAGCTGCTCGAAGTTTCTGGCGCCGTTGAAGAATATTCAAAGTCGGATCGCAGGGCACCCGGTGACGACTCTTTCTTCTCCAATGCTCGGACGGCGCCGTTCAAATCCGGCGCTGGCAACGATGACAGCAAGCCCCCGACCGTCAAGCGAGTACTAGAGCTCTCCCACACCAGTTTTCCACACTTGCTGCCACGACGCATTGTACATTTTCAGTACCTTGATTGGCCTGACCTTAACGTTCCCGCCGACACGCGCGGCGTACTCGAACTCATCCGAGAGGTCGAGCGCGAGATTGAGCTCAACAATGAAAGCCGCGGATCTTGGGAAGGTTCTCACCGACTCGATGATTGGCGTGGTCGTGCTGTCATTAGCTCGGTCCGTCCGCGACGCTCCACTCTTCGCACCAGCGGCGAAGTAAGTCCGAGCGGAGGTGGAAGCCGCAGCAGCGGTAGTGGTGCCAGCAGTCCAGGTCTCGATGCGATTGACCCCGATACAGGCATCATAAAGCTTGCTCTGGTGGAACGTCCCGTTCTCCTGCATTGCTCTGCCGGCGTTGGCCGCACAGGTGGCTTTATCGCCATTGACGCAGTTCTGGATGGCGTCCGTCGCGAGATAAGGAAACGACGCGAAGGCTTGCTGTGGGGCGATGGCCAAATTTCTAGAAGTCGGAGCGGAAGGAACAGTGCAGAATGTACTGGGCGCACAAGCGGCAGCAGCACAAGCGAGAAGGACCGCACATCCTCAGGCGACGAAGTGGCCGCGATGGATGTCGATGAGTCCTCTGCGGGAGGACGAGCGCCACCCGTCTCGGGTCTTGTCATGAAGTTACCGACGGAAGACAACAAGGCGGTGATGCATGTCCCCGTTGTGGGCATGATCCACCCTTCGTCAATCCGCCCGCTTGGGAGAGAGAGGCCGCTCTCAATGAACGTTGATGCGACAGGTATGGCCGCAATATCTCCCTGGGCCGCCACCGTCGCCCGGAACAATGTGGAAGCCTGGATTCCAAGGGCCCACCAATCCGAGCCTCTTTCTTCTCCTTCCTCGTCTTCTGCCCAGGAACCTAGACCCACCGCTCCTTCCGGCGAGTCGGTCAAGTCAACCGTTACACAAGCTTTGTTCCGCTCCCTCTCGCCGTCCGGCGATTCCTCTCGCTCTGACAACTCAGTGCTGAGTTTTCCGTTGTCCGTACCCAGCACCCGCAGCTTATCTCCTCCTGGCCCCGATGCGAATTGCATCTCACCGCACCGGCACACATTCAACAGCCTTAGCACTGCCATTCGGACTTCTTCGGCTCCCACCACAGCACCTCAGAACAACCCACGGAACCCTGCGTCATCTTCCTCTGCGTCAGCCGCTGCCCAACGGCGCCGTCCACTTCCGGTCGAGGAGATTGCGCAACCTGTCGCAAAGCGTCCTTCTGGTTCCTCCGTACCCCTTGACACCGAAAACGGGTCTGACTCCTCTCGAGGGCGTTCTACGGGTGCCTCATCGCTTCTCTCATCGGGGACGAAGAATGGCTCACCCGATACTTTGCCGACTGATCCTTCTCTCATGGATCTGCCGTCCGCGGCCAAGACCGAACTGGAAAGTCTGCGGTTGCCCGTACCCGGGATGTTAGCAGGGAAATCAGGATCACAAAGTAGCGAATCGCCACCGGCCAATGAGGATTCACCTCCGAACGGTTCAGATCCATACTTTTCTTCACAACCGCAGTCGGACCAACACTCGCCACCTGCATTCGACTATACTCGCCCGCGCCGTCTGCACGACGACCGGCACAGTCCTGCATTGCTATCGACACTCGACGAGCCGATCCATCGCGTCATCGAGGACATGCGCGAGCAGCGTATGAGTTTGTGCCAAAGCTTGCGCCAATATGTCTTCGTCCATCGTGCAGTGATCGAGGGTGTGTTGATGTTGGTCGACGAAGAACGCGCGGCTTATGGCAAATCGTGGAAGGACACCGAACTGGAGGAGCTATCCAAGTCTGTGGCGGCACGATTCCCCACCCCCCCCGTTCCGACAAAGCAAGCTGGCACGAATGAAAGTGGCAGAATTGAAAATACCGCCGATGCAGCCATGAGTATTGGGAGTGCCGGCGACACGGGTGAGAGTGGACCGACCAGTAGCATTGCAAGTGGCAGCGAGGTGACCAAGTCGAGCGTTGAAGTGTCACCAGCCAAGGGCAAACGCCGTGCGTCACCAACGGAGCTACCCAAGGAAGACAAGCGGGGCGACATGCGGATGTCAAAACGGCCCAGCATCAAGCCAGAGGAGTTTGCCTCGGCCACACAGCGTGTGGAGGATGTGGCCTTGACGCCACTTGCCACTCGCTAGTTGTTCTCCCAGTTTGACAACTCCATGCGTAGCGGTGACCTCTCGTTGGTAGCCCACCTTTCTCTTGCATTTATTACTTTGACCATTATTTCTTAGTTTTGAAACTTGCATCTTCTGCTCACGTCTCATCAAGATCATTTGCAATATACCGATTACTGCATCTACTGTACAGTCTCTGGCTATGCCTATGCCGTTCTATTATTATCATAGTGATCACGTACATCTATAGTAGTATATTTATCAACCATTCGCTCTTGTTGAGGCATTGCTACATTTTTTTATGCTCTCTACCACGTATACAACATTAGACTTTGCACTGTCAACTACCAGTCGCTGCACTTGTATTAAAGGTTAGCGTCTCCACGCGACCCTTTCCCTTGACCGTTTTATTGAGTAGTTCCGATATCACCCGGAACTGCCCTGGATCAATTAGTATCGTCTACGGAAATGAAAAACGTGAGATCCGATGGAAGTGGAGTGGAGTGAGAAGATTACCCACCCCTAACCACTCCTCTCCTGTCCTTTCTTCGTGCTCGAGCTTATCCACGCCGTCGAGAAGCCTCTCACGCAGGTCGTCGATATTAGCTGCAGGGATGCGAACGCGAATCCGCATCTTGGCGCGTTCGATGGGGAGGGTGGAGTCGGTTTGAAGCGTCTTGATACATTCGGACACCTACCGATTAAAACTGAGTCATGGCAGCGGATGGATGGAGATTGTGGGGACACTGTACCTGACTTTTCGCGTTTTTGTTTGCGCGCACGGAGTAGCCGGCTTCCGCCATCGCCTTTTCGATGATGCCGACCGAGTAGGGCGTCTGCGTGGCCGGGTCGACGCACTTTTCGGCTACGAGGGTGGCGATTTCGCGTCGGAGGGAGGCCATGTCGTGTTCTCGCTCCTTTTCGCCTACCTGGACCTCACCCTTGCCGAGGATCTGTAGTCGAGGTGAGGTTGAGTCGAACGTCACGCAGTCAAAAGGGTGGACGAAGACTAGGCTCAGGCTCACCTCTCGAGCGATCGTGTTTCGATCGTCCGTGCCGAAGGATTTTTTGAGGTCGTTTGACTTTGCTACTTCTCCTTTTGAGACGTTGGTGAAGACGTTGGAGATCTGGAGCACTTCGTCTAGATCTTTCTCACTGTAGGGAGATGTTGACATTATGCTTTAATGGCCAGAACGCTTTGTAGACACGTACACTCCATTTCGCCACTCTTGGACCTTGTTTTTATAACAGGCGATCTACGACGAATGTGACGGAGCTGATCAGGGAGGGGACGTGAACACCCCACCTCGTATCGTTTTCCGCCTTTCTTTAGGCGTACGATGGACACGTTTGTCAATCTATGAAGACAGAGATTAAATTCAATTAATCTCGGGTATATAGCGAGATGCACACTTGATCTGGTTCGAGGGCTGGTTGATAGGCATGGCAGCGGAAGCGGAAGGAGATGTGATCCCGCTTATCTCATCTGACCCCTCCTACATCCACATATCATCCTTCTCTCGACCTCACCTCCATCCTTCGACACTCCCCCCCCCCTGAATTACTGCTGAAACATGAAGGGGATAACAAAGGCTATCATGCGGTATTTCTACCACTTTATTTTTACCCCCGTGATTCGACGCTGATACCCAGGGGCTATCAATAGGACACCGCACATGGTGACTTCAAAGGTTGGCATGTCCAAGAGTAAGCGTCATTCCTCGCCCTCCCTCTTTCCTAGCCTCCTCCGGCATCTGCTGTGTGCATGGCGTACCACCCTGGATGCTGACAATTGCCAATCCTTCATGGTTTCTCGTTTCGTCTTGCAGAATCAAACGATCCAGAGTTCGACGACTCGCAACGTAATTTTGCAATCCTCGAGACCGCCGCGGAGAAATTCCTGAAGGATACCAAGGCATTTACCGACGCTGTAAACAGCACGTGTCGCGTCGCCTCCCGTCTTTCCCGACCTGCGTCGCTTACCCTCATGTCTCCTCTTCTTTCTCTCCCCCAGCGCTGTTCACGTCCGGGGGCAGCCTAGCTCAGCATTTCTCCACTCTGTTCCATCCTATCGCTTCCGAGTATGATCTCCTCGGAAAGTTCCCGCAGGCCGCGCACACGATCAAGAACGTCGACGCGTACCACACTGCGTTGGAGGAGCTGCGCACGTCCATCAGCCCTGAGCTCGAGCTGATCGAGAGCCGCGTGGTGGGGCCCGTGAGGGAGCTTCAGGGGATCATGAAGGCTATCAGGAAGATGATCACGAAGCGAGAACATAAAGTGAGCCGCCCTGCGTCCTATGAGCTCTGCCCTCCCTGTGACATCGCGGTCTCTTCAGTTAGTAGACTATGACCGCTTCAACAACTCGTTGACAAAGTTGAGGGACAAGAAAGAAAAGTCTCTCAGTGATGAGAAAAACTTGTACAAGGTGATTTCTTTCCCTCCTGTGGCTATCTTTCGTTTCGTTGACCCCTGTCGCAGTTAGAGCAAGACTTTGAGATTGCCTCGAACGAGTACGAAAACCTCAACGCCGCTATGAAGCAAGATCTGCCTCGTTTTATGATGCTCACAACACGTTTCATCGATCCCCTCTTTCATTCATTTTACTACATGCAGTATGTGCGCCTTCATCACTCACATCCTACATACGCAATGACGTCCTCGGATCGAAAGACTTAATATCTTCTACATGATTTTCGAAAAGATCAACGAATTCTCGGAAGGCAAGTACACCATCGACGTACCCGCTACCCAGATTGCTTCGGACTTCGAGGAAAAACGCGGCGACTCGGCCGCTGTTATCGAGGCGCTCAGCATCACCCAACGTTTCATTTCCACGTGTAAGCAGCTCGGCTTCCCTGCCTTGTCTCTTAGACTCAACCCCTATTCCCTTAGCCAAACTTGTCTCTCAGAATCGAGCATCTGGACCACCCTCCGTCGGCCGCGCACCCTCGACAGCATCATCATCTACCGGCGTTTCACGCTCCGTCTCCTCTTCGAGTGCCCCCTTCAAGAAGGCGCCCCCTCCCCCGCCCGCACCGCTCGGCTCCAGTAAGACACTGAGCTCTCCCGTGTCTCCCACCGCCGCTCCGCCCCCATACACACCCTCCCCCGCCACCCCCGCTTTCGCCTCGACCGTCGCAGCGGCGATGACGGCAGCGAAACGCGCACCGCCGCCGCCACCACCTCTCAAACCCAAGCCCGCCCCGGTCAACCACGTCGTCGCGCTGTACGACTTTGCGGCGCAGGCCGACGGCGACCTTGACTTTAAAGTCGGCGATCGTATCGAGGTGGTCGAGCGCACGGAGAACCAGGAAGATTGGTGGACGGGGCGTCTGAATGGCCGAACGGGCGTGTTTCCTGGTATGTAGCCCTCTCCCCCCCCTCCCCCTACTTGTGTTGCGCTGTTAGCATAGCATTGTGTCACTCACTGGTCGCGATCGCGTCATAGGTAACTACGTTCAGGAGGCGTGATAATGTCGATATCGGTCACTTTTGTGAAGTGAATCGTAGAGAGGTAAATAAGATAAAGTACCACAGCCATACATCCTGTTTTGCTTACTAGTCAAGAGCCCACCGTTGTATCTATTTATCACTCGTTCTCCTCGCGACGACTACAGTATTTTGGAGTTTGTTGTCACCCGGGATGGAGATCGAACACTTTTTCATTCGCTCTTAGGTATACTGTACCACTAGGTGTAGGAATCCAGAATATGAAGAATATGAACGATTCTATACAGCAATAAACAAATACAAAAGGCGTGATTCTACTACAAGTAGCTTAGCAGGCTGTATGCATGAAAGAGAAGTTTAGAACGGTCCTACTACCAGAAACCCCAACACAGTAGGAAAAAAAGCGAAAAAAATAAATATAAGGCCGATGGACAATTATGGTGGGATAGGGCAAAGGCAAAGAAAAGCGAGGGAGGCAGCAGCAAGGAAGAGGAAGAGAAAGGACGACGCAGGGGCGTACTACTCATTCATCGTCGGTGGGTGTGAGGTACTCGTCATCACTGACGATCTGCTTCCGGCCCGTCTTGGGCTTCGGCGGCGGCCTGCCCTCCTCGCGATCCTCTTCCATAGGCGTGAGCGCCTCGTCCAGGGCACCACCAACACCGCCCGGGGCGACGGAGAGGGCTGACGAGGAGTCGGCGCCAGGGAGGCCCGAGTTGGCGACGTGGCGCACGTACGCCGCGTCGAACACCTTCTCCATCTCGACCGCGTCGACGTAGACCCAGGAGCCCTCCTGGTTGTACGTGCGCGCGTTGGTGAACATCAGCCGCACGTCGTCCCGGAACGCTGTCACCGTCTTGTACTGGTGCGTGTTGATCCGCTTGCGTATGTGCGAGAGCGCGATCGGCAACGGGATGATGCGGTAGTAGTCCGGGTACTCGCGCTTGTCTGGCAACTCGCGGAAGAGGTCGCACCGTTTGCGGCCCGTTTCGTCGCTGCAGCTCATGATTGCCTTGTAGCACTCGTTGAACGCTTTTTTCATGCGTTCTTTGACGGCCGTTGGGAATTCAACTGTCTTGAGTTTCCGTCGTTTCTTTCACAAGTGTCAGGTGAACAGCTCATAATCAAGGACACCTCGACATACCATGTCGCGATCCTCCTCATCGTCATCCATTACAGAAGGTGTGACCGACATTGACTTGTTCACGCCGCGCTTCCGCTTGCCGTTCGCGGTTTCGAAGTCCACTTCGTTCACTTTCGCCTTTCCCTTACGCCCACGCCCACGACCCCCTTCAGACAAGGGCGTACCAGTGCCAGAATCCAGCTTGGCTGCCCTTCGTGCCTGTTTGAGTCGAGCCTGCTCGGAGAGCTGCTGGATATCCTCGCCCTCCTCCACAGCCTGATGAGGTAAATCATCGTAAATGAAAATGGTAGTTGGAGGAACAACAACGGAGAGCATACCATAGCCCACTGGTCATCACTGAGGCCGTCATTGTAATTGATGACCGCGCGTCGACGATGACCGCGGCCTTCAGCTTCTTCGGTATCTTCCTTCGCTTCAAACGGCTCATCTGTGCGATAGCACACTGGCAACTCCTCGAGTGTAACGAGAGGCAGTGGAGGCTTGCCGCGATTTCCGGCTGCTTTCCAGTTCGTGACTGCATTACGTTCGCGCTGCATATCCATCTCGGAGAAGAGACGGGCCTCCTCGTCCGAGCGAGCGATGATCTCGTTGATCTCATCATCATTCATGTCCCCCGCTTCCTCATTCTCCTCTTCTTGATCAGCTTCGAGGATGGAGCGCAGGAACTCTTCCTGCTCTTCCTGCGTGGACTTGTTATCAAAGCGACCAGCCTGGATGACCTTGTCGTCGATATCGAGCTTGTACCGTGCACGCGCATACATCGCCTCTTCTACACTTTTTTCTGTGATGAAGCGCAGGATTCGAACAGATTTGGTCTGGCCGATACGGTGTGCACGATCTTGGGCCTGCAGATCAGCATGGGGATTCCAATCTGAGTCAAAGATGATGACTGTGTCAGCCGTCTGCAAATTCAGACCGAGACCACCAGCCCTGGTGGAAAGAATGAAGACCGCGTAGTCGGAGTCTTTTGCATTGAAAAGCTGCACATGGCCAGCGCGCTCATCGGTCTTTGTGCCACCATCCAGACGCAGGTACTTCCATCCCATCATTTTGAGGAAGTCCTCCATGATGTCCATGACCTTCGTCATTTGGAAGAAAATGAGAACCTAACCCGGAAATTAGCCATTGAACGCATAAAGGAGGCCGCAGGGCGCACCCTGTGACCAGTAGCGAAAAACTTGGGAAGAACCCGAGACAGTAACTCAATTTTACCAGAGGTACGAATGAGCTTGTCATCGATGAGACCAGCAGGGTTGATCTTGTCCTCGACGCTCTCGAACAGGAACGGGTGCTGGCAGATTTTGCGAAGCTGCATGAGCTCATTACTCAGGCCTTTGACACCACCCGTTTTGCTATAAACGAGGCATGCAACGGGTGAGGAAGCTCTCGAAGGCGATTGCAACCATGTTGTACATACCCAGGTTTGTCATTCCCAGCCGCAATCATCTTGTACTTCTTCATTTGCTTGTATAGTTGCGCCTGCAGCGCGCTCATCTTCACCTTGACGACTTTCTCAACTTTATCCGGTAACTCCGCCTCGACGTCCTTTTTCAACCGACGGAGCAAGAAAGGTCGTAGCACCTTGTGAAGACGTCGGATGATAAGGAGTGCCTCTTCTTCGTTCAATTCTATCTTGTCAGGCGTGCCAGAGTTGGCAAAGGGAGTGTTGAACCACTCGTCGAACGATTTGACGGAATTGAAGATTTTAGGGAGGACGAAGTTGAGCAGCGACCAGAGCTCAGGAAGGTTGTTTTGTAGAGGGGTACCCGTCAGAATGAGGCGATAGCGCGAATGATAGTACGTGGAGAGCGTCTGTGCAAGTTTGGACTGGGTGTTCTTCATACGGTGGCCCTCGTCTACGACAGGTTTAGATCCACGATTACAGTGAGGAGATAATTCTTACCAATGATCATGTGAACCCATTTCATCTTGCTCAGAACAGGCCGATCCTTGATAATGTACTCATACGTCGTGAGTAACACTTGGAACTGATTAACCCTGAGGTCGGCCTGAAGAGCCCGACGTTGCATTGGATTGCCCTTGTAGGCGATGATTTTCACTGCCGGTGCCCATTTGGCAAACTCCCCAGACCAGTTGGTCATTGTGGACAATGGGACGACGACTAAGTAGGGACCCTTTTGCTTCTTCACCTCGATGAGAAACGCGACGAGGGAAATAGTTTGAATGGTTTTTCCAAGACCCTGAAAGTGGCTGTGTTAGCTCGGGAAAGTTAAATTGGGACAAGCGACGACACCATTTCATCCGCAAGGATACCGTTCAGCCTGTTGTTGTACAAGCTAACCATCCACTGCAAACCCTTCAGCTGGTAATCTTTGAGAGTACCACCGATCAAAAGAGACGGCTGCTTGCCGACCTTCTCCTTGATCCTGTGCGCGACTGCATAATAATCAATCTTGCCCTTATCTTCCGGTGGGTCGTCGAACGACTTGTGACCACCGAACGTCTCTTCACTTGTTTCTTCCAGATCCAGATAATCGAGAGGGGTGTCGCTCTGTTGGGCAAGGACTGCCTGGGCAAGTGAATCCAAGTACGTATCCGTCTGTTTTATAAGATGAGTGATGCGTGTGTCCTTGGCAGTGTCGATGAGTTTCATGTAAGCCTCCTCATCGTCTGCTTTGAGGGCCTTGAGACGCTCCTTCGAAATGCGCTCAATACGCTTCTGTTCCTCGCGTTCGGCATGGGTGTGGAATGACAGAACGGATTTGCCGAGGCGGATGACACGGTCTTGGGCAGTGCGATTGACGGAAAGCACCTCTCGGCCATGAGCGCAGATGATGCTGAGTTGTTCGACATGCTTCTGCTTTGCGCGCCGTTCACGATCAACGCGCTGCTTGCGCTCGAGGTTCTCGGTCATGTGGGTATCACGGATCGCAGGCTTGCGCATGCGGCGGAAATCCGAGCGGTTCAGCGGGAGCAGGGAACCGTGCGTGAGACGTTCAGCAACCATTGCACGCATCGCTCGTTGTTTGTCCAGCACGCGGAGTGACCTAAGTTCAATCACGGCTCGCAACTTTCCATACGCGGTGGCGGGTGGATGAACATAGTCGAGGTTGACAGCTTTATGGGAAGCCGCTTGTTCAATCTTGACATTCTCCTTGCTCTCGTCATCGATGACGGGTTCAAGTCCTCCATCGCCTATCGTAGAGGACATCGCCTCAAGCTCGCGTATCCGCTGTTGTATCCGTGCCTCGACAAAACGTCGACGTTCACTGATAAGGTGGTGCGGGTCGAGACCCAAGGGCATGATAGAAGGCACGAGGAGACGCTGAAGGCGAGTAGCATGGGCTTCTGGAGTACCAACGACTTTCAGGTGGGTGAACGGGTGGAGATAGGCATTGTAAGGGTAAAGGGGAGCGTCAGGATCTACATCCTGCCCAACCACCTTGGAGACATCATCAAGTTGAGGAGTACCCTCGAGCTTGACTGCAATGTCTTGATTGGCCGGAGTGGCAGGGGTTTCTGGCGCTGCAGGAATTGAAGGAACCTCACTTGAAGCCTTCTGTACCTTGACAGTATTGTCAGCGACCTTTGTAGCTAATTGTGCGGACAGTAGCTTCTCGAGCTCCGGGTTGTTGGACTGAGGTGGGCGGATGATGTTCTGCAGTTCTGCAGAAACTGGGAGGCCACGTTGTAAGGTCTTAAAGGCATGAATTTGGGCGCGAAGAACGTTTATCTGTTCTGGTGTGAACGAGATCGGGGTAGTAGAAGGCCCAGGGTGGGGAGGGTTGGACGGGAGTGGACCAGAGGTAAGGGAACTCTGAGGGGATACTGTCGTTCCATTCAGAGAAGGCTGTGCCTGTTGTGGGAGTGAGGGGTGGCCATTTACAGCAAGAGAAGGATCGGGATTTGGATGTTCTTGGGGGATGAGGCGGGCTATATGAAGTGATATTAAGCCAAGGAGAGAATACATGATATGCTGTGTAGAAACACACCATTCTGCTGCGCTTGCTGGTTCTGGAGGTTTGAGATGAAACGGAGGAGATGTTGAAGCTCTTGATTGTTATCCGGGGTAAAACCCTGGGAGCGGAGGAGGTTCGCACGCTGGAATGTAAAAAGTGAGTGGAGGAGTATGGATGAGGAAAAAGGACAGGATGGTACGTGGAAGATTGCTTGAACTCTTTCCTTTGCGTAGGCTGGGTTCTGCTGACGTTGTTGTTGATTGAGAAGCTGATGTTGGTTATGATGATGAGCAAGATTGGGAGTCGCCATTTGTCATTCGCGAGTGTCGCGTCGGTGCGGTATTGCCAGCCGCGCCTCGAGTCTCAGTGCACACTACACGCACACGCACACGCACATGCACTTCTTCTGCTCCTCAGCCACCCAATTTAAATCTCCGAAACATCACGTGACACGTCGCGTCACCTCAACGCGCTTCACGTCCCCCCCTCCTTTGTATCCAGTCATGCCTCCAGGAGCGGGTGTGAGTACTCTCACACAAAAATGCACGCATATATGCTTACACTTAAAAGTCGACCGCAATTATTTTTCTTGTAGATCTCTCCTCAACGATGGGAGTAACCCGTACGCTCGAACTCCCGTCTGGCCCAAATGACGAACCTCGCACGAAACAAGTAACCAATCTCCAGTGGTCACTACAGTTTGCTATGCTAAAGATACAAGAGATGGTCTGCTAAAAGTTATCCATGCTATCCTCAACCTGATTGAATACCTCATAGATCTTTAACGGCAGAAAGACAGACCAATGCGGTGTCATTCTCTTCGGCACCGAGGGTGAGTATTCGGATCAGATCAAGAGAACTGGAATACTGGCTAACTGTTCGTGAAAAGAAACTGATAACATAGTCAACAGAACAGATGGGGGTTATGACCATGTCACCGAGTTCATTCCCATTGCTCAGCCAAACGCGGACACTCTAGCAAAGTTAGCAACCCTCCAGGCGTCCGACGTGCCAGGAGACCGTCAGTTATCTTCCTCCTTATGCCTAAATCAGCTTCATCTTGTGCTTAGCTGTCGACGCCCTGATTGTCGGCGCTGAAACTTTGAACCATTACCTCCGCACCAAACGAACCTGGACAGGGAGAATAATACTCCTTACAGATGGAGAAAGCCCCATACAAATCGAGGAATGGGAATTTATTGCAAAAAAGCTGACCAGCTTCAATTTCCGTATTACCATTATGTACGTTCCCCTCACCCTTTCTGCGAGCATCTCTGATATTCCAAAGAGGCGTCGATTTTGATGACGATGAGATTGACTTTCACGAGGAGGAAAAGTCACACATCAAGGTGGCTTTATTGCTATGTGGACAACGATTGTTGTCTGATGTTGTTGACCAGCGCGAAAACGAAAACTTTTACCATAAATTCACTGCTGTTGTCCCCAACTCTATCATGGGTACACTCTCATTCGCCTTGAATGAAGTTAGGAAGCCAGAGGTGAAAGAGACGCGTTCAACTCTTATTGCTAACACTCTACGTCTTGGTGACCCGGAAAACCATCCCCTCGAAGCCCTCGAAATTGTGGTCAGGACAAGTAAGTGCACCGCTCTCGCCCGCCCGAAGGCATGGAAGCGCTTTGCCCCGCGCGAAAGTAAACCGGCGGACGAAATGGACGTGGATACAGCGCCAACCAGAGCTCACCATACGAGTGAGAACGAGCTTGCCAAGATTGTCTGGGCACAGCTTAGAATGCGCACCGAGTTTCACGTTGAGCACGACGAACAGGAGGACGAGGATAAAGGAGAGGAAGACAACATGGACGTTGACGGCGTGAAGAAGAGCGGTGCAAAGGTAGAAAAGGAGCAGCTGGTCCGAGGATTCAAGTACGGGAGCAGCTATGTGCCGTGTCCTGATGGACAGTTCGCAAAGCTGGACACACGCATGGGAATCTCGATTTGCGGGTTTTTCAGTGTGGACAATGTATGTCCACCTTTTTTCTTCATCTTCTACATGACGACGCCTGTAGTTTCGGAGAGAACATTCCATGGGCGAGGTCCAATATGTATGGGCGGATCCTCGTTCACCTCCTCAGCAAGTTGCGCTCTCGTCGCTTGTCGCGGCCATGGACAAACTCAACATGTATGCAATTACCCGGTGGGTCAACAGGGACATGTCGGAACCAAAGATGGGAGTGCTTGCCCCGTGTCGGTTTCAGAATGTTGACTGCTTCGTTTGGGCGCAGGTGCTTCGTTTGTTCTTATCTCCTCTTCGCGTCCTGTTGAAACCCGCACGCATGTGCTAGATGCCCTTTGCCGACGATGTTCGGAAGTATACATTCTCACCCCTACGAAACCTCTCAAATAGGAAAGGCGATAGGGTGACAACACACCCGTATCTCCCCTCTTATGAACAGATGGAAGCAATGGATCGCTTCGTGGATGCCATGGACCTCACGGAGGCAGGAGAAAGGGACGACAACGGGTAATACTCTTACTCTCCCCTTCGTGTCGCCCGTTTACGAACTCATTTAGCACTCGATCTCCGTGGTACGACACCCGTCTTTCGTATAACCCGGCTATCCACCGCATGAAGCAGGCCCTATTTCATAGCGCAATTATCGATGATCTCGCTGGCGATCCGCTTCTACCGCCACACCCTGAACTCACCAAGTATTTCGAACCCCCGAAGAAAGTATTAAAACGCGCAAAAGAAGCAGCGGATGCGTGCACGACTGCATTCGCAGTTAAAAAAGGTGTGATCTGAACTAGTTACGGAAGTCCGCCTCCTCACCATGTCTACAGTCCCAAAGAAAGTAGCACGACCACGCAAGAAGGACCACACGCGTGCTCAAGATGACGACGATGAGATCCTTCTTCTTGATCGTGTAGCACCGTCAAGCCACTCGCAAACACGTTCACACTCCCAACCGGAAGTATCTGACTCTCGACCACAACGTCAAATATCCCCTGCCGCCGCAAAACGCCCTCCGCTCAAGAGGGGAGATGAGGATAGCGAGACAGAGCCCGAGTCCGACGTCGATCTGTGGTTCCCGTCCAGCAAGAAGAGCACAAAATTGCCCACCCCATCCCCAGAGCCCGGGATTGTCTCCGATCCCCAACGCGCCCCGGGGCGCATCATAGGCATGGCGGCACCCCTTGCTGACTTTAAGGACAACATCTCCCAGGGTGACGTGGTCAGTAAAGCTGTGGAGGACCTAGGATGGGTTGTGAAACAAGTTGTGTTGCGCCCATTTGCAGGGCGTCGGCACGCGGAAATGATCGAATGCCTGACTGAACTGAGGGAGGTCTGCCTGCAGGAGGACGAAATTGATGCCTGGAACAGGTACGTGTGCGTTTTAGCTACCTGGCTTAAGTTCCTATGTGCGATTGGGAACAGCATCCTGCGAGAGTTAAAGACGGCGTGCGCAAAGGAACCGGGGAATCCCGCTTTCTGGGACGAGGTGAAGAAACGTACCGTCGACCTCGGTCTGATATCCGCGTCCGAAGCAGCAAGACGTGGAGGCAGGTCAAAAGTCTCGGATTCGTCGGCCGAGGAGGTGAGATGTTGTTTTGGTGGAAGTTCACCCCGCTGACATACGCTCTAGTTCTGGTCAAGCTAAGACGGCTACCTCGATTCTGACTCCTGAAATCTAACGCGATCTGAGGGGCAACGCGAGTGGGAGTTGCCTGCGCTTTGTTTTTCAGAGTCACCAGCAACAATATCAACATATGTAGCACCCCGCCGTTCTGTCTCTATCACTGTACAATGTAAAGCGGTTGCTTTGAAATCACACGAAGTCAAATTCCTTCTCTACACCTACACCTCTCTTCCTCTCCGACAATGGAAATTTTCGTGAGACACCTTTGAATGTCCTCGAGCAATTCACTCTTTCGACGACAGATTGACCCCGGCACAAATGATCGTGACTCTGATTGGCTGAATCTCAGAGACATATTTGTAAGTACTGGAGACGAAATGAACGATTTGGGGATTGCCAGTCAGGGTGGCGGTGCAGATATCATGCGCAGAAAACCCACTTCACATGTGACCGAGACCTGGCCCTTTCTATTCCGTGAGAAGCACGGAGAACTGACCTTTTCATACACAGGTAATGATCGAAGCTTCAAGAGTGCTTCAGGCTACCAGATAGTGCCAGCATCGCGACAAGGAAAACAGCGATAAAGACTACTTTGAGAAGCTCTCTATGAATGAAATTACTTAGCCTCCAGTAAAAGATACAGCTCATCCGATTCACCTCGGAAAAAGGTCGGAAACCCGTGGACGCTCGGCAGTTGCTTGTTGTTCAGCTCCACTCCATATTGTACCATGAAACTCCGCCCGTCGAGTCAGAACTTTCGCTCATCCATACCTTGTCTCTTCGATGGCTTCTCGTTTGGTCCCGACCGTTTTGAACTTTGCTGGTAGTCGTCCAGTCGTGCATCCATGGACAGAGTCATCATGCGGTCGCCCGCAGAATACGTGGTTTGGCAGGACTCCCAATCGCTCTTCTGTGGCCTTGGGGACACAAGGTGGTACTATCGAGCTTGGGGAGCAGAGCACGCGAGAGGATCTGCCCGCAGAAGAGCTGGATGACGATGGCGAACTCAAGCTTCCCAAGATGCGGTCGTTGGTTATCATGATACTTACCAACGTCCTCCTCCAGGTGGGTAAAATATGCCACTGGTGTTTTGGGATGACCATATGTAATCCTAACAGCACAGATAACGTTCTTCATCATGGTGTCCTCTGGCAGCGAATATGCCGAGCACCTGGGTGGCAGCGCGACGTTTTCCGGACTTGTCATTGGCATCCCCATCGTCGTCTCCGGGATGACACTAGTACTGCTCGTCAGGCGAGATGGAGGTAGGTAGACGTCCCATGGGTCGTATCCCGACCCTACCCATTCCGTTTGCATCGTATTGATAAATCGTGGAAGGATTGTACAAATTTGCGCTGCACCTCTGCTGCCCGACTGCGATGCTCGGGAGCATCCTTTATGCGCTCGCCTACCGCGCGCACGTCCTCTACCTCATCCTCCTCGGCCGGGTAGTGATGGGCATCTCCTTCGCGCAATTCCTGTACATCAAGCGCTACTGCTCCGACCCGCGCATTGTCGGCACGCGCCGCCGGACGACCCTGGCAGGTTGGCTCGTCGTCGGTCAGAGCACGGGCTTCACCGTTGGCCCCTTTTTCGGCGGTCTGCTGTACAAGGTCGGCTTCGGGAATGCCGTGTTTAATGGGTACACGAGCCCCGGGTGGGTCATGGCTGCCACCTGGCTCGTCTTTTGGGCCATTATCGCTATATTGTTTGAGGATGTGCCGCGCCGCGACTCCAGTGCGAGCGCGTCATTCCGTATCCGAGACGAACTTGGGACAGTAGCACGCGAGGCGGCGTCAACGACGCGGGCATCTTCGCCGCTGCGGACAGGTACAGATATGACAACTATGGCTACGACGACTTTCCCTCCGTCTCCACGCGGTGCGGCGGAGGACGAGCAGGTGGCTACCCCACCGGCCGAAATCGAACCCGCAGCACTCGCGCACGACAACTCTTTGGGCGAGGACAACTATGACGACGTACCTGCGGCACAGCGGCGCATCTCCGCGCGACAGTGGGCCGTCACAGCAACGATGTGCTGGTTCGCGATGACGTGCTTCTTCGTGCTAGGCGCATGGGAGGTGAACCTCCCAATCTTCTGCGCGCGCACGTTCGGCGCATCGCCCTTCGCTGCAGGGAACCTCATCGCGCTCGGCGGCTTGTGCACGTTCCCATTCATGCTCGCCAACGTCGTCCTCGCCCGCCGCGTGCAGGACCGGTATATCCTCTCCGTGGGCTGCGCAGTCGGCCTGCTCGGCCTGCTCGTCGGGCTCGTCGTTGTCGCTACCGCCCGCGCGACGCTCGCACGCCTGTGCGTCTCGTGGTTCTTTGTCGCCCTCGGATTCAACCTCGCTAGTACAGTCACGCTCAGTCTGTTGTCAAAGCAGATGCCCCACGCGTGGAACGGAAGGGTCAGCCTGTTCATCCAGTACAGTAACTATGCGGGTCGGATGTGTGGTGCGGTGTGGGGAGGTGCAGGAGTAGACGTGGGAATGACGCGATACCTTGGGGTGCAACTCGCTCTCCTTGGAATTGGAGCTTTCATGTTCATGACTTTGTGGAAGGAGTTGAAGGCGAAAACTGGATAGTAACTGGGCAGTTGTCAGTCGAGTTCTTTCTTATAACCAGCGGGGTCTGATCCATAACACCTACAAATGCACGTCGCATAGGAATAGGCTACCTACCACTTCGAACAG
>Ga0209488_10001019_pt1 | contig 23748 bp, 21 predicted proteins | sample Rivendell_Oct201_8_FD_188349 | JGI IMG/M metagenome (GOLD analysis project Ga0209488, IMG submission 188349) | Vadose zone soil microbial communities from the Eel River Critical Zone Observatory, Northern California, USA -... | ecosystem: Environmental > Terrestrial > Soil > Vadose zone >...
GCCGGCCAACACCAACGCGCAGGCCCCGGCCTACGACCCGCGGCGCATGCCGTTGGAGACGATGGTCGAGCGCCGCCGCATGCGCCCCGTCAGCGCCAATGATGCCAGCATGCTCACGTTTGCCGTGGAGGCAGGGCTGCAATTCCTGCGCATGGTGGAGGTCCAGACGCCGAGCAAGAGCTACCGCAATGCGCTCATTACAAACTTTGCGCTGCAGCCCGCCGACGCCGCAGCGGCCGACGAGGCCACCCGGCGCTTCATGCAGACCATGGCGGGACGCGCCCCCGATGGGCGGCGGCTCGCCGCCGCGTTCCGGCCCGCCGGCGGCATCGCCCAGGTGGTCCAGGATCCCACGCTGGCGATCGCGGTGGTCGACCGTGCCAAGGTGCAGCAGGCCGCGACCGGCTGGCTCGCCTGGTACGACACGCTCTTCACCGAGCCCGCCGGTCCCGCCGACGAGGCGTGGCTGCCGTCGCGCCTGGAATATGCCGCCACGGTGTCGGCAAGCTTCTCCGATCAGCCATTGGACCAGATCAATCTGGCGGCGAGCGGGTTCGACGGCGGTCGGCTCGACTGGAGCAGCTTCGACTGCGACATGGAAGTGAACATGGTCAGCAACGGCGACCACACGTTCACGTCCGTCATCGAAACCACGATCCCGGCGCCGGTGACGTTCCGCGGCGCGCCCGCCGTGCGCTTCTGGGAGCTCGAGGATTCGCGCCTCGCCTACGGCCTTCTGCCGGTGGGTCCCACCGATCTCGCGCACATGATGGTGATCGAGTACGCGAGCAGCTACGGCAACGACTGGTTCGTGGTGCCGCTCACGTTGCCGGTGGGATCGATCAACCGGGTCGATTCGCTCGTTGTCACCGACAACTTCGGCGTACGTACGCTGCTCAAGCCGATCGGCATGTGGGGAACGGTGGCACGGAATTTTTCCATGTGGCAGCACGCCAATGTGCGACGCCCGGGCGCCGAGGATCTGGCCGGACGTCATCCCAACACGTTCTTCCTGCCGCCTGCCATCGGCCAGGTCATGGAGAGCGCCGCGCTCGAGGACGTCTTGTTCATGCGGGACGAGATGGCCAATGTCGCGTGGGCGATCGAGCGAAGCATCGAGAACGCGACGGAGCAGCCCCGCATCTACCGGGAGCCGGCCCCGGCGCAAGCCGCTCCCGCTCCGACGACGGCCGACGGAACGCCGCGCTACGTACTGTCATCGACCGTACCGGGCAACTGGATTCCCCTGCTGCCCGTGCAGTTGAGATCAGCTCAGGGCAATAAGGTCCTGCGCCTGAAGCGCGGAAGGATGCTGCAGATCGACGGCCCGCCGAGGCCCCCGAACCAAGCCCAGGGTCAGGCGCTCGATGTGGGAGCCGAGCTGCTGCTCTATGATGCGGAGGTGCCGCGCGAAGGCGTGCACGTGACGCGGGCACGCCGGACGTCGCGTTGGATCGACGGATCGACCTTCGTGTGGACCGCATTCCGCAAGCAGGTCGGCCGTGGCGAAGGATCGAGCGGCCTCCGATTCGATCAGTTGGTTGAGCCCGACCGCGGCCACGGATGAGGTTCTTCCCGTCCAAGTCCGCGCTTATCCAGAGTTGCCCATCGAACTGCCGATGACCCGTTCGGAATCCTCAAACTAAAAATCGTGCGCTTATCGGAGAATCGAGATCTCTCGGGTCGCTGGCGGAGGGGGTGGGATTCGAACCCACGGTACGGTTTCCCGTACACACGCTTTCCAAGCGGGCGCCTTAAGCCACTCGGCCACCCCTCCGACGCACCCCCCTCTTGCAGGCGCGGGCGGATTTTTTCAAGCAAAAGACGCGCGGGCCGAGACCGCGGCCCGGGGCTCGCCGCGAGACCGGGAGCCCAAGATTAATCCATAAATTACAATGCGTTGGATCGAGACGGCAGATCGGCCGGGCGGCCGCCGGCGTCGCCTCGCCACTTGAAAAGCGCCGCCCCAGGCCACATTGTGGCGCGATGGCATCCTTTTCCGACGATTACCTGCTCCGACCCGATCCGGCGGACCCGCGGCTGACCGAGCGCGTGCGCGGCATCGACCAGACCGGCGCTTCGGTCGAGACCGCCGTGACGGTCGAGCGCGCGCTCACGATCTTCCTCAACGCGCAGGAGATCGTCACCGCGATGACGATCAACGACTATCCGGAGTATCTGGCGCTCGGCTATCTGCTCAACCAGAACATGATCTCGCCCGACGACGTGATCAGCGGCGTCGACTACGACGAGGAGCTCGCGGTCGTGGTGGTGCGCACCGAGCGCGCCACCAATTACGAGCAGAAGCTCAAGAAGAAGGTGCAGACCTCGGGCTGCGCGCAGGGCACCGTATTCGGCGACCTCATGGAGGTGATCGAGAACGCAAAACTTCCGGCCGCGACGCTGCGCACCTCGTGGCTCTATGCGCTCGCCAACAAGATCAACACCACGCCCTCGCTCTATCTCGAGGCCGGCGCGATCCATGGCTGCGTGCTCGCGCAGGAGGATCGCACGCTGGTCTACATGGAGGATGTCGGCCGCCACAACGCGGTCGACAAGATCGCGGGCTGGATGTTCCGCCATCGGGTGCCGGCGCACGACAAGATCTTCTACACCACCGGGCGGCTCACCTCCGAGATGGTGATCAAGGCCGTGCGCATGGGGATTCCGATCGTGGTGTCGCGCTCGGGCTTCACGGCCTGGGGCGTCGAGCTCGCCCGCAAGGCAAACCTCACCTTGATCGGGCGCGCGCGCGGCAAGCGCTTCGTGGCGCTGGCGGGCGAGAGCCGCATCGTGTTCGACCAGGACCTCGCCTATGTGGCCGAGGAGAGCGCGAAGCACCGGCGCAAGGCGGCGGTGCATGACGAGTGAGGCGACGCTCGGCCTCGTGCTCGCGGGCGGCCTTGCCCGCCGCATGGGCGGCGGCGACAAGGCGCTGCTGCGGATCGGGGACGCCACCATCCTGGAGCGGGTGCTCGACCGGCTCACCCCGCAATGCAGCGGCGTCATCCTCAACGCCAATGGCGATCCGGGCCGCTTCGCCTTCACCCGATTGCCGGTGGTCGCCGACGACGTGCCGGGGTTTGCCGGACCGCTCGCCGGCATCCTGGCGGGCCTGGATTGGGCGGCCACCCATGCGCCGGGCGTCTCATGGATCGCGAGCGTGCCGGGCGACTGCCCGTTCCTGCCGCGCGACATGGTGGCGCGCCTGCACGCGGCCCGCGCCACGGACCATCAGCCGCTCGCCTGCGCGCGCTCCGGCGAGTGGCGCCATCCGGTGGTCGGGCTGTGGCCGGTCGCGCTGCGGGCCGATCTGCGCCACGCGCTGGTGGCGGAGGGCCTGCGCAAGATCGAGGTCTGGACCGGCCGCCACGGCATCGCCATCGCGGATTGGCCCACGGCGCCGGTCGATCCCTTCTTCAACGTCAATACGCCCGAGGACGCTGCCGAGGCCGGCCGTATCGCGTCGCGGCACAAGAGCGCCTGAGACGTTTCGCCGATTGAACCCCCCACTTGGGTTCCCCATGTGGTAAGTTGTTCCGGGCCATCGTCCGGGGAGATCGAGCCATGCGCATTTTCATCACCGCCTGTGTCGCCGCCGCCGTCATCGCGGTTCTGGGCGCCCTCAGCCTGAACATGATTCAGAAGCCGGCCGATGTCGCCTTCGCGACCGAGGCCGTTCGGATCTGAACGCGCCCGCGGCGCTCCCTTCCGGAGCGCTTGGCGATCAGGCGGAATCCGAGAGCGCCGCGTAAGAGAGGAATCCGACGGTCGCGCCCGGCTCGACCGCCGTGGTGCTTTCGGCGAGCTCGACCAGGCCCGCGGTCTCGGTCAGCGACGTGATCACCCCGGCCCCGTCCTGGGCGAATTTGATGGCCTCGATCGCGCCGTCGGGGCCGGCCCGCAGGGCGACCCGGACATACTCCCGCCGCCCGCCTTTCTTGCGATACGCGAAGCCGGCCCGCACCGGAAACGGAAGGAGCGGCGGCACCACGGCGCCGGCCAGCCGCAACAGCAACGGCCGCACCACGCGCACGAAGGTGACGAACACCGCCGCCGGATTGCCCGGCAGCCCCGCAAAGGCAGCCCCGGTGCCGGGAGCCGGTCCCGGAATGACCCCCATCGCGACCGGCCGGCCGGGCTTGATGGCGACGCGCCAGAACACCAGCCGGCCGATCTTCTCGACCGCGGCGCGGACATGATCGGCCTCCCCGGTCGAGACGCCGCCCGAGGTGAGCACCAGATCGTGACCGACCGCGGCCTTGGCCAAAGCCGTTTCCAGAATCGCGGGATCGTCCGCCAGGATGCCGAGGTCGGTGACATCGGCGCCGAGCTTTTGCAGCAGACCCGCCAGCAAATAGCGGTTGGCGTCGTAGATCGCGCTCGCGCGCCGCGGCGCGCCGGGCTCGACGACCTCGTCGCCGGTCGAGAACAGCGCCACGCGGATCCGCCGCCGCACCGGCAGCGCCGCGAGCCCGACCGCGGCCGCCAGCGCGAGGTCGCGCGCCGCGAGCGGCCGCCCGGCCGGCAGCGCGACCGCGCCCTTCTTCACGTCCTCGCCGGCGAGACGCCGGTTGGCGCCGGCCTTAAGCCCCGGCGGCACGATCACGGCCCCGCCGTCGAGGCGGCAATCCTCCTGCATGAAAACCGTGTCCAAGCCTTGCGGCATCGGGGCGCCCGTGAAAATGCGGACCGCCGCGCCGGGGGCGGGCTGCCGCGCCGCCGTGGCGCCCGCCGTGACGCGATCGACGACGGCGAGGCGCGTCTCGGTCGCGCCCATGAGATCGCGATGGCGCACCGCGTATCCGTCGACCGCCGAATTGTCGAAGGGCGGCAGATCGAGGCCGGCCACGATATCGCGCGCCAGCACGCGGCCGAGCGCGTCGCGCAGACTTACCTCCTCGACCTCGCCGACCGGCTGGATGCGCGTCTCGATCAGCCGCTCCATCTCGGCGACCGGCAGCAGCGGGCCCGCGAAGGCGAAGCAGTCGTCGGTGAGCTGCGCCATCACGCGCCCCCGGGGCGGCGCGCGAAGGCGGCCGCATGCGCGAGCAGGAGGTCGATGATCGCGCCGGTATCGTCGAGACCGACGCGCGGCACCTTGGCGTGCGGCAGCGCCACGTCGGACGCGATCGCCACGATATGGGGGTCGTCGGGGTGAAGCAGCGGCTTGCCCACGGCGTCGCGAAAGACCTCGAGCTTGGGATGCGGCTCGCGCTTGTAGCCCTCGACGATCACGAGGTCGACGGGCGCAAGCTTCGCCAGCAAGTCCGGCAGCCGCGGCTCGGTCTCCTGGCGCAGTTCGTGGATGAGGGCGAATCGCCGCTCGGAGGCGATCAGCACCTCGGTCGCGCCGGCCATGCGGTGGGTATGGGAGTCCTTGCCCGGCTGATCGACGTCGAAGGCGTGATGGGCGTGCTTGACGGTCGAGACCGTCAGCCCGCGGGCGATGATGTCGGGGATGAGCCGGGCGAGGAGCGTCGTTTTGCCGGCGCCGCTCCAGCCGGCGAGTCCGATGATGCGCATGCCCCCCTTATAGCAAAAGGCCCGGCGCAACAGCGCCGGGCGAATGCACAATCAGAGGAGGCTCGGAAGGGCCGGCCTACTCCGCCGGATGGGGCGCGGCCCGGGAAGGCGGCGCCTCGCCGCGCGGCTTGGCGAGCTCCTGCTCGACCCACAGGCTATGGTGCTGCTTCGCCCAGTTGAGGTCGACCTCGCCGGTTCCCATGGCCTCGAATGCACCCTCCATCCCGATGGTGCCGATATAGATGTGGCCCAGCATGGCGGCGACGAACAGCAGCGCCACGACGCCATGGACGATCTGCGCAAGCTGCATGCCGGCGATATCGGTGAGGTAGAACGGGAACATCATCAGATAGCCGGTCGCCGCCACCAGGCCGCCGCCCACCACCACGATCCAGTAGATCATCTTCTGGCCGGCATTGAAGCGTTGGGCCGGCGGATGCTTGTCGCCGACGATGCCGCCACCTTCCTTCAGCCACTCGAGATCGACCTTGCTGGGCAGGTTCCACGCGATCCACATCAGCAGGATCACGACCACGCCGAGCGTGAACGGGAAGCTCAGGAAGTTATGGGCATACTTCGCCCATTGCGACCAGGTCGCAAAGGTGTCGGCGCCGATGAGGGGCAGCAGCAGCCGCTTGCCGAAGGTGATGTTGAGGCCCGACAGCGCGAGGACGATGAAGCAGGACGCCGTCATCCAATGCACGAAGCGCTCCAACGCATTGAAGCGCAGGATGGTGCGGCCCGACCGCCCGGCCACGACCTTCACCATGCCGCGGATCAGATAGAACAGCACCAGGGCGGCCAGCATGCCGAGGACCGCGATGGCGCCGATCCACGGCAGCGTGACCTCGTGGAACTGGCGCCAGTCACGGCCGGCGGGCTGTTCCAGATTGTAGGACTTGGCGTCCGGGATCGTGCCGCGGCCGTGGATGATGCGCATCTGCTGCAACAGCTGATCTTCCTTGACCGAGCTCGCGGTCGGATTGACCGAGTTCGGCTGCGGGGCGTTCGGCTGCTGGGCGCTCGCCGGCTGGGCGAGAGCCGCGAGACCGACCAGCGCCAAGGTCGCAAGCAGGAGGCGGCAAGCCTTGAGAGAAGTCTTGAGACGAGTCGCGAGAAGCGCCGTCATGTCTGCTCCTCCCCTTTCGTTTCTGTCCGGTGCGGTTGAACCGGATGGTTGGTCGACACGAAGGACGGCCGCGCCACACGGCCGGCGGCCGATCGATGTCAGGAAGCGATCGTCTCGCGGTAGGCCGTCTGCCAGCCCCAGGCACCCGAGCCGTAGCCGCGCTTGACCACGCGCTCCTTGTAGATCTGCGCGATGATGTCGTTGTCGCCGGCGAGCAACGATTTGGTCGAGCACATCTCGGCGCACAGCGGCAGCTTGCCTTCGGCGAGCCGGTTCGAGCCGTATTTGTCGTACTCCGCCTTCGAGTTGTCCGCCTCCGGACCGCCGGCGCAAAAGGTGCATTTGTCCATCTTGCCGCGCGAGCCGAAGTTGCCGACTTTCGGATATTGCGGCGCGCCGAACGGGCACGCATAGAAGCAATAGCCGCAGCCGATGCAGAGGTCCTTGGAGTGCAGCACGACGGCGTCGGCCGTGGTGTAGAAGCAGTTCACCGGACAGACCGCCTGGCAGGGCGCGTCGGTGCAATGCATGCAGGCCATCGAGATCGAGCGCTCGCCCGGCCGGCCGTCATTGATGGTGACGACGCGCCGGCGGTTGATGCCCCAGGGCACCTCGTGCTCGTTCTTGCAGGCGGTGACGCAAGCGTTGCACTCGATGCAACGATCGGCGTCGCAAAGGAATTTCATTCGAGCCATGGTGGCCTCCTTACGCCGCCGTGATCTGGCAGAGCGTAGCCTTTGGTTCCTGCATGCCGGTCACCGGATCGTAGCCGTAGGTCGTGAGCACATTGACGCTCTCGCCCAGCACGATCGGATCGGAGCCGGTCGGATATTTGCTGCGCTGGTCGACGCCCTGGAACCAGCCCGCGAAGTGGAACGGCATCCAGGTGACGCCGCGGCCGACGCGTTCGGTGACCAGCGCCTTGAGCTTGGCCTTGGACTTGTTCTCGGCGCCGTAGACCCAGACCCAGGCGCCGTCCTTGATGCCGCGGTCGGCCGCGTCCGCCGGATTGATCTCGACGAACATCTCCTGCTGCAATTCGGCCAGCCACTTGTTCGAGCGCGTCTCCTCGCCGCCGCCTTCGTATTCGACCAGCCGGCCGGACGAAAGGATGAGCGGGAACTGCTTGGCGATCCCCTTTTCGACCGCCGCCTTCTGGACGTCGAAGCCGATATTGGGCATGCGGAACTGGCGCGCATTGGGCAGCGTCGGGTATTTGGCGACGAGCTCCGGCCGCGGCGTGTAGATCGGCTCGCGGTGGACCGGGATCGCGTCGGGCAAGCCGAAAGCATTGGCCCGCGCCTTGGCGTTGCCATAGTGCATCACGCCGTGCTCGAGGCAGACGCGCTGGATGCCGCCCGAGAGATCGAGCGACCACGAGATCGCGTCCGGATTGGCGCCGCCGATCTTCTCGATCGTCGCGCGTTCGACCGCGCTGAGATCCTTGTCCCAGCCGAGCTTCTTGAGCACCCCGTAATTGAACTCGGGATAGCCGTCCTTGATCTCCGAGCCGAGCGAGTAGGACCCGTCGGCCAACAGGCTGACGCCCTCGCGCTCGACCCCGAAGCGGGCCCGGAAGGTGCCGCCGCCGTCCTTCACATGCAGGTTGGTGTTGTAGAGCGTGTGGGTGCCGGGATGCTTGATCTCCGGCGTGCCCCAGCACGGCCACGGCAGGCCGTAATAGTCGCCCTTGGCCGGCCCCGCGCTCGCGCGCAGCGTGACGAGGTCGAAGTCCTTCTGGTTCGCCATGTGGGTCTTGAGACGCTCCGGCGATTGACCGCAATAGCCGGTCGACCAGCCGCCGCGGTTGATCTCGCGCAGAATGTCCTCGGCGACCGGCACGTTGTTCTCGACCTTGATGTTCTTGAACATGCGGTCGGCGAAGCCGAGCTTCTTCGCCAGCAGATACATGACCTCGTTGTCGTCCTTCGACTCGAAGACCGGCTTGGTGATCTGCTCGCCCCATTGCAGCGACCGGTTCGACGCCGTGCGCGAGCCGTTGCACTCGTAGCTGGTGCAGATCGGCAGCAGATAGGTGTCGTTCTTGCGCTCGGAGAGCACCGCCCAGGTGGTCGGCACCGGATCGGCCACCACCAGAAGGTCGAGCTTCTCGATGCCCTTGGCGGCGTCCGGCATGCGGGTGACGGTATTGCCGCCGTGACCCATGATGAACATGGCCTTGAGGTTGTCCTTCTGGCTCACCTGCTCCTTGGGGAGCATGGTGGCGTCGAACCAGCGGGTCGACGGGATCCCCGGCGTCTCCATCATCTTGACGGGCTTGCCGTCGGCGCCGGTCGCGACCTCGAAGCGCGAGGCCAGCCAGTCGTATTCGACCTCCCAGACGCGGCTCCAGTGCTTCCAGGCGCCTTCGACCAGGCCGTAGTAGAGCGGCAGGGTCACGATATCGAGGCCGAGATCGGTCGCGCCCTGCACGTTGGTGTGGCCGCGGAAGATGTTGGCGCCGGCGCCGAACTTGCCGACATTGCCGGTCGCCAGCAGCGCGATGCAGAAGGCCCGCACATTGGCGGTGCCGACCGTGTGCTGGGTCGCGCCCATGCACCAGATCAAGGTGGCCGGCTTCTCGGTCGCGAACATCTTGGCGACGCGCTTGAGCTGCTCGCCCGGCACGCCGGAGACGCGCTCCACCTCGTCGGGCGTCCACTTGGCGACTTCCTTGCGGATGTCGTCCATGCCGTAGACGCGCTGGCGGATGAACTCCTTGTCTTCCCAGTTGTTCTGGAAGATGTGCCAGAGCATGCCGTAGATGACCGGAATGTCGGTGCCATTGCGGATGCGGACATATTCGGTCGCATGCGCGGCGGTGCGCGTCATGCGCGGATCGATCACGATCATGTTGGCGCGGTTGAGCTCCTTGCCGGCCAGCACGTGCTGCAGCGACACCGGATGCGCCTCGGCCGGATTGCCGCCCATGATGACCATGGTCTTGGCGTTGCGGATGTCGTTGTAGCTGTTGGTCATCGCGCCGTAGCCCCAGGTATTGGCCACGCCCGCGACGGTCGTCGAGTGGCAGATGCGCGCCTGGTGATCGGAGTTGTTGGTGCCCCAGAAGGCGGCGAGCTTGCGGTTGAGATAGGCGCTCTCGTTGGTGAATTTGGCCGAGCCCAGCCAAAAGACCGAATCGGGACCCGACTTCTGGCGGATCGCCATCAGCTTGTCGCCGATCTCGTTGATGGCCTGATCCCAGCTGATCTTGTTCCACTGGCCGTTCACCATCTTCATCGGGTATTTCAGCCGGCGTTCGCTGTGCGCGACCTCACGCGTGGCCGCGCCCTTGGCGCAATGCGAGCCGCGATTGATCGGGCTGTCCCAGCCCGGCTCCTGCGCCACCCAGACGCCGTTCTGGACTTCCGCGATGACGGTGCAGCCGACCGAGCAATGGGTGCACATGTTCTTGCGGATGGTGGCGGCCGCCTCGGTATTGAGGAATGCGGCTTCGGACTTGCGCATGCCCGCGAGCGGCAATGCGCCGAGCGTGGCGAGACCGCCGGCCACGAGGCCGGAGCGCCGCAGAAAGGCGCGGCGATCGAGGGTGCCGTTGTGTTCGGCCAATGCGGCGGAGAGCGCCCCGCGGCGGACCTGACGTTCTGTTCGCTTGATCAGCACGGCGCGCCTCCTCAGCTCGGATACCGGTTGACCCGGTAGAATGTCTTGACGTGATCGGTTTCCTTGTAGCGGGCCTTGCGCTTCTCGTCGTTGCTTTCCGTGTCGGCCTTGGCGGCGCCGCCGAGCGGCGCTGTTACCGCCGCGGCGCCCGCGCCGGCACCGAGCACACGGAGGAAATCACGCCGGCCGACCTCACGACCGCCCGCGGTCGCCTTGTCACGCTGTTTCATGGCCGCATCCTCCTTCGTTTCGCTCGTGTGGCCGCTCTTACGACGGCAACGCGAAAGCTTCCGTCTCGATGTTGATAAACACCCGGCCGAGCGTTCCTATTCGCCGGTAAAAGTCGGCTTCTGCGGCGCGCTCCAGATCGGCGAAGAAGCGGCCGATCCATGGCGCCAGATGTTTCTCGAACAGCGCGCGGTCGGCGCCCGCCGGCGCCGGGAATTTTCCGCCGGCGAGACCCGCCATGATCTCGCACAGGATGGCGGCGTGATCCTCGGGCTCGGCGTTGTTCTCGGCACGCGCAATGCCGAGCCTGCCCAGATCCTCGCGCAGCCGGGCGAGCGGCCGCTCATACAGGAAGCCGCTGATGTAATAAGAGCCGTAGGGCATCAGCTCGCCGCGACCGAGCCCGATAAAAAGATTGAAGAATTCGCGTTCGACGCGTTCCGCCGTGGTGGCGGCGGCGGCCTCGGCGAGGGCCGCATGGGCAAGCCCGAGCGGGCTCGCGTCGGCGCGCAGTCGCGCAAGCCGCGCGAGGAATTCCGCGTCCGGTGCGCGCGCCAGCAGCGCCGAGAGCAGCGCGTATTCGGCGGCACGCGCCACCTCGACCTCGTCGATGGCGTCTGCCGGTTGCTCGCCATAAAGATCGGGCCGCAGGGTGCCGCGCGCGACCCCGGTCGCGGCCTCGACCGCCACGACGCGTTCGGCCGGAACCCGCGCCCAATTGGACACCGAAGGTTGCGAAATGCCGATTTTCTGAGCCAGCGCGCCGACGCCGCCCGCCACCCTGATCGCCTCCTCGAGGCCCGCATCCCGCATTGCGCGCTCTGTGCCGAATTTTCTATTGGTTAAAAAGGTAGCCCCGTGTCCCAGAGCGGGTCAATAGCTGGAACCTATGGGGCGGGGTAAACGAAAGTCGATTGTCCGTGAATTACTTGGGCAAAGCGCCGCCATGCGTGCGGCGCGTCGGTGCGCCTGACGCGACGTCATCCACCTCGTCTTTGTGCGCTGCACTGGTCACTTCGCCGCACTGCACATCGCCGGCGGCTAACCCCGGGGGTGCAGACGGCTCCTCCGCGACGGCGGCGGTCTCACCTCGGGTTGCGCAGGATTCCGCCGGGCCTGACGCCGTGGATTCGCCGCCGGCGGCCAAGTCCGCGGCATTTTCTGCGCGGGCGATGACTTGCGATGCTGCGGGCCGTTCCGGCTCCTCACCCCCATCACCCATGACGCGCGCCAGCATGCGCCGGACGTCGTCGAGCGGCCCGAGCGGACCGAATCCCGGTATGGAATCTGCGGCGGTGAAGTCCCATTGGTTTTCCGCGATGCCGATGAAGTCGCGAATCTTCGGGTCGGCGACCCACGCGCGACGAAGGGCCGCACGGGTCAACTCGGCCGGAACGCCGGGGGCCAGAAATCCCCGGATATCGGTCGCCGCCGTGATCGAGTCGATCGACGGCAAGGCGGAGAGATCGACGCCCAGCTCGTCCGCGGGCGCAGTCCCGGACGGTGCAACGCCGTCGGCGGACGGCGCGGCGCGTGGCGTGTCCGGGCTCGGTTTGGTTGACGCGTCGTCCTGCGACGCCTGCGGCGCCTCGTCGGCCTCGCGTTTGAGCCGCGCCCAACGCGACAGGAATCCCTCGGGATCGCTCATGCGTCGTCGTCCTTTTCGCGGCGGCCGCGCGCAAGGGCTTCCGGGTCGGCGCGCTTCTGCTTGCGCTTATAGAACGCCTGCTCGACATGGTGCTCGGCGATGAAAGCCTCAACCATCGTCCGGACCGGCTCGGGCATCGGAACCGGCTCGACCAGATCGGTCCCGCTCTCGGTGAAGGCTTCGCCTTCGCTCGGATCGGCCGTGACGGCGACGATCTGGTAGGGCGGCTCGCCGTCGGTCGGACGCAGCACCACCCACAGGCCGGGACTGCCGGACGCGAGATTGTCGCGGTATTGCGCGGTGTCGGTCCGATACAAGCCGACTTCGGCGGGGCCGGCGTAGAAGCGCGCCGCCTCATCGTCTGTCTCGAGCATCGTCCAGGCCGGCGCCTCCGGAACGCCCGGCAGCGCCGCGACCGGCCGCCACACATAGTCGACCCACTGGCTTTTGGCCTTGCGCCGCTCGACCACGACGCCGACGACGGTGCTGGCGAGGGGTGGCGGCCGGCTCATGACACGGCTTCCCTGTGTGTGACCGGAAGGCCGGCCACCAGATTCTGCGGCTTCAGGCGCAAGACCTTCTCCGGCGTCATGGCCATGATCACATAGACCGGCTCGCCCGCGACGTCTTCCGCCACCACGCTGCGGTCAGGGAAATCAAGCCGAAACAGCCCGGCCACCCGGGCCTGGGTGGCCTCGTCGAGCTCCTCCGAGCGCCACAGCCGATCGCCGATCCGCGTCCCTTCGGCATCGAGCCCGACATACCAGCTCAGCGGCGCATCGCGCAGCTCCACCAGCGGCTCGACGTCGGCCTCGACCGCCAGAAGATGGCGGACCCAGCGCGCGATCACCTGCGCGAGCGCCGCGAGCCCGCGCCGCCCGGCGGTCAGATCGAGCGCCATGTCGTAGGCGTCGCTGCGCTCGAAATAGGCCTGTGCGTTGGCGTCGGCCAGCACGTCGATGTCGGCGGATTTTTCCAGGCCGAGCATCGACACCAGCGGCGACACGGGCGCCGGATTGCTGCCGGCGATGCGTTCCTCGTCGGCGGCGAGGAGCGCGCCTTCGTGCAGCGTGACCCGTTGCGGACGGAAGAACAGCTCGGCGGCCCGCAGCACGAAAGCATCGTCGCAGCCGTCGAGGATATTGCGCAGGATCACGTGCACGAGCTGGTTGATGAAAAGCGGCGGCATGCCGCCCGCGCCCCGGCGCGCCAGCGCCAGATAGGCCGCCTCCAGGGTCGGGTGCGCCAGCAGGTGGTCGCGGAAACCGATCATCAGCGCCCAGTTCTCGCGCGCGTCGGCGTCGGCGATCGCCGCGATGTCGTCCGCTCCGACCGGCCGGCGCGGCTCGGCGAGCAGCGCGGCGTGCAGCGTCTTCTCCACCACGCAGGCGTCGGGCGGCGGCGCCAGCTCGGGGCGCGCCAGATAGGCCATGAGAAACTCGTCGGTCGCCACCAGGCCGCCGCCGGCGTCGCGATCGAGCAGATGGTGCCCGCAGGAGAGCCAGAAATCCTTCATGTGCGGCGTCCCGCGAGCCGTCTGTCGCATCTATTGTTGAACCGGAAACTCATGTCTTACGATCCGTCCACGCGATGGCGCTTCGCGATCTCGGTCCGCCATCCGTGGGTGTCATCTATACCACGGCGCCGCAACGATCCGGGGAGCCATCATGTCGACCATATGGGGTGAGGGCGTGCGCAACGCGACGGTCGCCATCGTGTTGGGCGCGATCTTCGGGACAGGCCTTGGGTTCGCGGCGAGCGCGCAGCCCGCGCCATCCTATCCGGCCAAGCCGATCCGCCTCGTGGTTCCGTTCGCGCCCGGCGGCATTACCGATATTCTGGCCCGCGCGCTCGGGCAACGGCTCGCCGAGGCCTGGGGCCAGCAGGTGGTGGTCGAGAACCGGCCGGGCGCCAACAGCCAGGTGGGCGCCGAAGTCGTCGCACGGGCGGCGCCCGACGGCTACACCCTCATGGTGAGCGCGGACACGACTTTCGTGATGAATCCGCACCTCTACGGCAAGGTCGCTTACGACGCATTGGCCGACTTCGTCCCGGTCAGCGGCCTCGGAATAAGCCCGCAGGCCCTGGTGGTGCATCCTGGGGTGCCGGCCGTTGACGTGAACGGCCTCGTCGGGCTCGCGCGGACGAAGCCGGGCGAGCTCAACTACGGAACCTTCGGCATCGGCTCGAGCGGGCATCTGAATATCGAGCTGCTGCAGAGCATGACCGGCACGAAGTTCACGGCCGTGCATTACAAGGGCGCGGCGCCGGCGCTGACCGACGTGATCGGCGGCCACATCCAGATGATGATCGTCAGCATCGGGCTGGTGACGCAGCCGTGGCAGGCCGGCCAGCTCAAGGTGCTCGGCTTCGGCAGCACCGCCCGCATCGCGCAGTTTCCGGACGTGCCGACGATCGCCGAGAGCGGGCTCGCCGGCTACGAGGCGGCGTCGTGGTACGGCCTCGTCGCCCCGCACGGCACGCCGCGCGAGATCGTCGACAAGCTCAGCGCGGAGACGCGACGCATTTTCGGTGACGCCACTTTCCGCGAAAAATTCCTGGCGCCCAACATGATCTTTTCCATCGCGGGCTCGCCCGAGGAGTTCGCCGCGCGCATCCGCACCGATTACGTGAAATGGGGAAAGGTGATCAGGGACGCCAACGTGAAGGTGGACTGAGCGGGACCCTCTCCATCGTCATTGCGAGCGAAGCGAAGCAATCCCGCGTCAGACGCCGCATGATTGGCTGAGATTGCTTCGCTTCGCTCGCAATGACACGACAGGCATCTTGTTACTTCTTCTTCTCCTCCCCGCCCCGCGCGAGCGCCGCGAGGTCGACGTTCTCCCCCGGCTCCTCGTCGCCCTCGACCTCGAGGAACGAGAAGGCGCGCAGCGGCTTGGGCCCCTGGCGCGGGCGAAGCGAGCGGAAGGCTTCGCGGATCTCGCCGTCCTGATGGGCGCGGTGGACCGCGATCAAGGTGTCGGCCGGGTGGGTGCAGAGCGAGGACGCGAAGGCGATCTCCTCTTCGGCCGCCGCGCGCGCCGCCGCCATGCCGGGCGCCCCGAGATGCGCGACCAGCCGCTCGGCCAAAAGCTCGATCGCGGCGATGCGATCGTGGTCCGACGCCTCGACGATCTGAGCGAGCGTCGACCAGCCCAGCGAATCGATCCCGAGCAGCCCGGCCCGAAACGCCGCGCGCGCCTTGCCGTCGAGCGCCGCCGGATCCGCAGTCGCGAACATGAAGGCGCCCGACACCGCCCACTCGCCCGGCTCGGCCGCCTTGTCGAACACGAAGGTGTCGGACGGATCGAGCCGGATGGTGCGCAGCAGCTTCACTCGTGTCCCGATTCCGAAGTTCGCAAAGAAATCGCGGCGCCCTCTGATGCGAACTTCGGAATCAAAGGGACACGAGCAAGTCTATTGATTCTAGTGCCGCTTTTGAACCCGAAGTTCGCAAACGTGCTTGCCGCGGATGTCGTGCGAACTTCGGGTTCGCGGCACTAGCGCGGCCCGCCGGTCTTCGGGTCGAGCCAGGACGGATGGGCGAGCGCCGGCACCAGGGGGTGGCGCTCGACCTCGGTCTTTCCCATGCGCCGCACCAGAAGATCGCCATTGGTGTCGATGTCGCGGCGCGTGCCTTTCTCGGCGGCGAGCCGCGCCAGATAGTTTTTCGCCACCTCGCCGAACCCCTGCTCCTGCCAGGCGTCGGTCGCCACCATCAGATGGCGGGCGAAGCTTTCGACCAGCCGTCCCGAGCCGGCGTCGTCGAAGCCTTCCTCCTCCAGCGCGGCGGTGAGCGGATGCAGGCCCGGCTCTTCCTCGCCCATGGCGACGGTGCGGATCATGGCGCCGAACACCAGCCAGTCGGGAATCTGATCCTCTGCTGCGCCCGCCGGCCAGCCCAGGCGGGCGCCGCCCACCAGGCCCGCATCGACATGGACCGTGCCCGGCCAGACGAACTCGATCGGCTTCTCGGGCGGCGCGTGGACCGCGAGCGCATCGGCAAGCGCCACGCAGCCCGCATAGAAGGCGCGCCGCGCGCTGCGCAGCGGCTCGTCGGGCTCGAGCACCACCGCGAATTCGGCGAGGTCGAAGCGGCCCACATAGACCAGCGTTCCGGCACCCTCCTGGGCCGCGATGGCGGCCGCATGCGCGAAGGCGTCGCCGACCTCGCGCAAGGTCACGAGGCGATAGAGGGGCGGCAGGTCGAGGGCCGCGCGGGGGGCCGGGCGTGCGATTGGCATTTCCTTCCCGGAATGACTAATTTCAGCCATAGGTATAGCCTGTCCGGGCCGGCTCGCCAGCGACCTATCGGCGCTTGGCCGCCCCATTGGCATTGCCCCAGGAAACGCATGGCCGAGGATCGCATCGTTCTGTTGTGCTCGTGCGAGGACACGATGCCGCTCGCCGCGGGCGCGGTCGGCAAGGCCTGTGGCGGCGCCGATGTCATGACCGGACGCCAGCTCTGCCGCGCCGAGCTCGAACGCTTTCGCGCCGCGGCGGCTTCCGGCAAGCCCGTGACGGTTGCCTGCACCCAGGAAGCGCCGCTGTTCGCGGAGGTCGCCGGCGAGGCGGCGGGCGGACTTGCCTTTGTGAATATTCGCGAGACCGCGGGCTGGTCGAAGGATTCCGGCGCCGCCGGCCCGAAAATGGCCGCCCTCGTGGCGGCGGCCGCCGAGCCCATGCCGGCGACCGCCTTCGTGGCGCTCAGCAGCGAGGGCGTCGTCCTGGTCTATGGCCGCGACGAGCAGGCGATCGAGGCGGCCAAGCTGCTCGCGCCGCATCTCGACGTCACCGTGCTGCTCACCCGGCCCGCCGGCATCACGCCCGCGCGCGTCACCGAGTTTCCGGTGGTCAAAGGCACCATCCGCAACGCCAAAGGCCATCTCGGCGCCTTCGAGCTCGTGGTCGACGACTATGCGGTGGCGGCGCCCTCCTCGCGCGGCGCGCTCGCCTTCGGGACGGGACGCGACAATGCGGCATCGCGCTGCGACATCGTGCTCGACATGTCGGGCGGCGCGGCGCTGTTTCCGGCGCCCGATCTGCGCGCGGGCTATCTGCGCGCCGACCCGGGCGACCCCGCCGCGGTGCTGCGCGCGGTGCTGGCGGCGCGCGACCTCGTGGGCTCCTTCGACAAGCCGCGCTATGTCACCGTCACCGAGCATCTCTGCGCTCATGCGCGCTCGCAGATCGTCGGCTGCACCCGCTGCCTCGACCTCTGCCCGACGGGCGCGATCGCCCCGGCCGGCAATCACGTTGCGATCGACGGCGCGATCTGCGCCGGCTGCGGCCAATGCGCCGCGGTCTGCCCGACCGGTGCCGCGAGCTATGCGCTGCCGCCGGCCGACGCGCTCATGCGCAAGCTGCGCACGCTGCTCGCCGCCTACCGCGAGGCGGGCGGCGAAAATCCGATCGTGCTCATGCACGACGAGGACCACGGCACGGCGCTGATCGACGCGCTCGCGCGCCACGGCGACGGCCTGCCGGCCAACGTGCTGCCGCTCCTGGTCAACGAGACGACGCAGGTCGGCATCGAGACGATCGCGGCGGCTTTCGCCTATGGGGCGTGTGCGCTGCGTTTTCTGCTGCGGGCTCGCCCGCGCCACGACATCGCCGGCCTCACGCGGACGATCGCGCTGGCCGAGCCGATTCTCATGGGCCTCGGCTTCGGCGCCGGCCGGGTCGCGACGATCGAGACCGACGATCCCGATGCGCTCGGGATGGCGCTGCGGACGATCGCGCCCGCCCCGCCCTGCCCGCGCCCGGCGACATTCTCCGCCGTCGGGGCCAAGCGCGACGTTCTGCGCCTCGCCTTGCGCGAGCTGCACCGCGCGGCGCCGCAGCCGGTGGACATCGTGGCGCTGCCGGCCGGCGCGCCCTTCGGCGCCGTCGTGCTCGACACGGAAGGCTGCACGCTCTGCCTCGCCTGCGTGTCGGCCTGCCCGACCGGCGCGCTGAGCGACAATCCCGAGCTGCCGATGCTGCGCTTCTCGGAGGATGCCTGCGTGCAATGCGGCCTGTGCAAGGCGACCTGCCCCGAGAAGGTGATCACGCTCGCGCCGCAGATCGATTTTCGCGCCGCGACGGCCTCGGCGCGCGTTCTCAAGCAGGAGGAGCCGTTCCGCTGCATCCGCTGCGACAAGCCGTTCGGCGTGAAGAGCACGATCGAGCGCGTCACCGCCAAGCTCGCGGGCCGGCATTGGATGTTCAAGGGTGAGGGCGGCCGCCTCGACGTCCTCAAGATGTGCGAGGATTGCCGGGTCGCCGCGGTGAGCGAGCAGAATTTCGACCCCTACGGTCCCCCGCGCCCGAAGGTGCGCACGAGCGAGGATTATCTGCGCGAGCGCGAGGAGAAGCAGAAGACGTGAGCCCTCAGGGCCCACCGTCTTAACTCCGCCTCGTCATGCTCCGCGCAAGCGGAGCATCCAGTACGCCGTGACGTTGCGGTGGCGGCACCGTGCCATCGGCGGAGACGACTGTGATGACTGGATTGCCCGCTTTCGCGGGCAATGACGGAAAGGATCATTCCTTCGTCGCCTTCTCCAGGAACTTCACCAGCGCGTCGCGGTCCTCGGCTGCGCCGATCTTCTGCTCGGGCATCTTGGTGCCGGGCGTGTAGGTCATGGGCCCGACCTCGAACAGCTTGGCGACCGTCTCCGGCGTCCACACGATGTCGAGCCGCTTGAGCGCCTCGGAAAAGCGGTAGCCCGGCAAAGTCGCGATCTTGCGGCCGAAGATCCCGGCCAGCGTCGGACCGGCGCGGTTGGTGTCGCCCGCATGGAGCGTGTGGCAGGCCACGCAGGCGCGGAAGACTTCCGCGCCGCGATCGCCCGCATAGGGCGCGAGCGTATCCTCAGTCCCGCCGACCGCGAGCGAGCCGATCTGCTCGCCGTTCGACGCATCCCAGCGCCGGATGATGCGGTCGGCGCCGCCGGTCAAGAGCGTGCGATTGTCGGGCAGGAAGCTCGCCGACCACACCGGCAAGCCGGGACCGACCAGCGTGCGGGCGACACGGCGGGCGCCGCGCTCGATGATCGCGACCGAGCCGCGGATGCCGGCCGCCGCCACCAGCGCGCCGTCGCGCGAGAGCGCGATGGCGATGATCGGCGTGTCGGCCGCCGCGATCTCGTGGCGCAGCTCGCCGGCCGGCGACAGGAAGTAGATCTTGCCGTCGGCGCCGCCGGTGACGATCTCGCCGTCCGGCGCGACCGCGACGCCGTTGAGCGGCGTCGGCAGGGTCGTGATGGTGGGCGCGCCGCCGGCGAGCGGCCAGATCCGCAGCGTGAGATCATAGCCCGCGCTCACCACCGCGCGGCCGTCGGGCGTGAAGGCGACGCCATTGACGTTCTGCTGATGGCCGTCGAGCACGCGCGGGCTGGCGCCGCCGAGCCCCCACAGGCGCACCGTATGATCCCAGGACGCGGAGGCGAGCATTGCGCCGTTGGGCGAGGCCGCCAGCGCCACCACCGGCGCCTCATGGCCGCTGAAGACCAGCGCGGGCCGGTCGTCGCCGGGCACCCACAGGGCGACACGGCGGTCCTCGCCGGCGGTCGCGATGCGGCCGTCGCCAAGGAACGCGACCGCATTGACCGAGCCGTCGTGGAACCGCATGACCTGCTCGGCTGCGTCGCGCGCAAGCGACCAGCGGATCGCGGTCTCGTCGAAGCTGCCCGAGATGGCGGTGCGGCCGTCGGGCGAGACCGCGAGCGCGCGCACCGGCCCGCCATGGCCGCGCAGTTGCGCCTGCGCCGACGCGAGCGCTCCCGCCAAGACCGCAACCACGAGCACGACGCGCGTCATCGCCCTAGTCATCGGCCGGCACCATCCCGAGAGCGGCGATCCGCGCGCGCACCGCGGGGTCGCGCAACGCCGCCAGGAACGCCTGGACGGCGGGACGCTCTTTCCTGCTCTCAACCAGCAGGAAATCATAGTGTTCCGGCGCGACGGGCAGGAACTCCAGGCCGTAGAGGCGCGCCACCGTGGCGATCGCGATGCCCCAGTCGGCGCGGCCCTGGGCGACCGCGGCCGCCACCGCGTTGTGCGACTTGGGCTGATTGGCGTAGCCCGCCGGCCGCGTCCCGCCCAGCAGGCGGTCGATCAGGATGCGCGTGCCGGCGCCCGCATTGCGATTGACCATCAGGCAGTCGGGATCGGCGAGCGCCGCCGCCAGCGCCTGCGCGGCGGTCTTGCCGGCGAAGCGCGCGTCGCCGGCGCGGAACACGAAGCCCTGCATCCGCCGCCAGCCCGGCACCAGCGCGATGCCGGGGCGCACCAGATGGCGGTTGTAGGTCGCCCCCGCCGGATCGAGCAGGTGCACGGGCGCGAGATCGCATTCGCCGCGTTCCGCCGCGGTGACGCCGCCCTGGCTTCCGATCGCGAGGGTGCGCGCCGCAAAACCCTGATCGGCGAGCCGACCGAGCACCGCGTCGAGCGCGACGCAATGGCTGCCCATGATGACGAGGTCGGGCATGCGGGTGCGTCCGATCAACGTGACCTCGGCGTCGCTCCCCGCATCGAGCGCGGACGCGAGCGCGTCGATCGCCAGAAATCCGTCGGCTTGCGAAAAGGCGGTCACCGAGCCGGAGCCCTTCTGCGTCGGAAACGCGACCGGCCCGCGTTCACCCGCCACCAGCGCGACCAGCACGAATTCCTGCCGGCCCAGCTCGGAGGGAATCCGCACCGGCACCCGGGCGCTGACCGTCTCGCCCGCGTCGACCGGCAACCCGGCGAGCGCGCGGATCACGGGCGCGACGAAAGTGTGGAACGTGAAGATCGCCGAGGTCGGGAAGCCGGGCAGCACCGCGATCGGTTTGCTGTCGGCGACCGCGAGGCAGAGCGGCTTGCCGGGCTTGAGCGCCACGCCGTGCACCAGCACGCCGGGCGCGCCGAGCTTCGCGACGATGCGATGGGAAAGATCGCCCGCGCCTTTCGAGGTGCCGCCCGACAGCACCACCACGTCGCAGGCCGCGAGCGCGCTGCGCACCGCGAACTCGAGCACGCCCTCGTCATCCGGAAAGGCGCCGAACGCCACCGGCTCGCCGCCCGCTTCGCCCACCGCCGCCGCCACGATGGCGCCGTTGCTGTCATAGACTCCCGCGGGTCGCAGCGGCTCGCCCAGGCGCACGAGCTCGTCGCCGGTCGAGAGCACCGCGACCCTCGGGCGCCGCACCACGTCGACCTTGGCGAGCCCGCACGCCGCCAGCATGCCGATCTCGCGCGAGCCGATCTCAAGCCCGCGCCGCAACAGGGTCTCGCCGCGCGCGATATCGGAGCCCGCATAGGCCACGAATCCGCCGGGCGCGACCGCGCGGCGGATGTCGATCGCGGGACCCTGCGCGGTCTCGACGAGCTCGGTCTGCTCCACCATCACCACCGCGTCGGCGCCGCGCGGAAGGGCGCCGCCGGTCGCGATCGTGGTCGCGGTCGCGGCTTCGACCTGCAGGACGGGCGGATGACCGCAGGCAACCACCTCGGCATTGAGGCGCAAGCGCCGGGGCGCGCGGTCGCTCGCGCCCGCGGTGTCGGCGGCGCGCACCGCGAAGCCGTCGACGCCCGAGCGGTCGAACGGCGGCACGTCGATCGGCGCCGCCACGTCGGCGGCGAGCACGCGGCCCAAGGCTTGCGCGAGCGCGACCGTCTCGGCGGCGAGCGGCGCGAGATCGAGATGCTGGTGGAAGCGGCGGCGCGCCTCCGCCACCGCGACGACCTCGAGAAACTGCTCCTGACGCGCCGCGTCGCGCACCGCGGCGACGAGGTCGGGAGTTTTTGTCCTGTGCGCGTCCGTCACGGCAGCGGTCTCATCTCGACCTCGGCGCCCGCCCCATAGCCCTCGCGGTCGGCCGGGACAAGAACGAAGCCATCGGCGCGCGCGAGCGATTGCAATGACAGATAACCGGACGCGAGCGGGACGACGCCCTGCGCTTGGCGCATCACCGGCACCAGCTCCGCGAAGCCGAGACTCGAGGCGATCTTGCGGGTCAGCACCACGGTCGTCGCCTCGTCGTCGGACGCACGCCCGCACAGCCGGGCCAGCATGCGGCCGCCCAGCGTCAGCCAGACCGCGAGCGCCGCATCGAGCCGCCCGGGCACGACCAGCACCGGACGCTCCGCGATCATGCCGAAGGCGGCGGTCTCGCCCGGCATCAGCCCGATGCCGTGGAACGCGACGCGGCCGCGCCGCGCAAGCGTGTGGACGCTGCGGTCGCGTCGTCCGCTGCCGCTGCCGCCGACCACCATGACGGCGTCCGCGCCCTCGGCAGCGAGCGCGCCTTCCAGGCCGTTCGCGTCGGGCGCCGTGATGACGGCCCCGCCCGCGGCCTCCACGGCGTGCGCCAGCAGGCGCACGATCGCCGCCATGACGGGGTCATGGTCCGGCCGCGCCGGCACGATGCGCAGGCGCGGCTCGCGGACATCGACGCGGCTATGGCCCAGGACCGCGCAGGCGGCGATGTCGCTGGCGCGCAGGCGCGCGCCGGCCCGGCACAGCACCTCGCCCGCCGCCGCGTCGGCACCCGGCGGCAGGATCCCGTCGCCGGCGGCAAACGGCGCGAGCGCAAAAGCCGCGCCGGCGCGCAGCTCGATGGCGTCGGGCGGCGCGACCGCGTCGGTGCCGGCCGGCATCGGGTCGCCAACCTCGAGCGGGGCCGGCGGCCCGGCGAGCGCCGCCGGCGCATAGGGGCCGGCGTCGAGCGTCGCCTCCGCCCGCACCGCAAAGCCGTCGCGCAGCGCGAGCGCGACCGCCGGATGGGCGACGGCTGCCAGGATATCGGCCGCCAGGATGCGCCCGCACGCGGCGTGCGTTTCGACGCGACGCGCCGCCACCGGAGCGACCAGCCGGTCGACGCCCGCCAGGGCGTCCGCCAGCGGCGTCAGCCGCCCGATCCGTTGTGGTGCATCCCGCAAGTCAACCATCGGTCGATATCTGGCGGAGGCGACCATGGCGGTCAAGCGAGCGCCCGGCCGCATTCGCGGCCCGCGCGCCCACCTTGACGTGTCGTCCCCGGCATGGCGAATGGCGGCCCAACAGGCGAGACCCCAATGGCCGAGACCACCATCAACCTGCGCGGGCTCAAATGCCCGCTTCCGGCGCTGCGCGCCCGCAAGGCGCTGTCCAAGATGCCGGCGGGAGACATTCTGGTGGTCGAATGCACCGACCCGCTGGCCGGAATCGACATTCCCAACCTGATCCGCGAGACCGGCGACCGGATCGAGGGCAAGTCGCAGAATGGCGACCTGCTGGTGTTCCGGATCCGGAAAAGCTGAAAATTATTTCCCGACCAGGCCGGCCTTCTCGATGACGGGCTTCCAGCGCGCCGTCTCGGCGGCGATCAGTTGGTTGAATTCCTCGACCGTCATGGCGTCGGCGACCAGGCCGCCTTCGCGCAGGCGCTGCTGCGCCTCGGGCCTGGTCATGGCGCGCACGATCTCGCGGTTGACCTTGTTGACGATGTCGGCGGGCAGGCCGGCCGGGCCCGACAACGAGAACCACGTCGTGCCGATGAGGTCGGGATAGCCAAGCTCGTTGAAGGTGGGCACGGTCGGAAAATCCGGCATGCGTTCCTTGCCGGTCTGCACAACGCCGATCAGGGTGCCG
>Ga0209488_10001020_pt1 | contig 23748 bp, 22 predicted proteins | sample Rivendell_Oct201_8_FD_188349 | JGI IMG/M metagenome (GOLD analysis project Ga0209488, IMG submission 188349) | Vadose zone soil microbial communities from the Eel River Critical Zone Observatory, Northern California, USA -... | ecosystem: Environmental > Terrestrial > Soil > Vadose zone >...
ACGTTGTTGGCCATGCTCGGCTCGACCCGCAGGTAGCCGGGCGAGCGGCGGTTATCGAGATAGAGCTTGCCGTTCATGATGTCGGGGATGAGGTTTGACTTGCTCATTGCTAGCCCGCGCAATGGATCGGGCTTGATATCATCCTTCGGCTTGAAATAGTCGACGCTGCCGTCGAAGCGCGACGGGAATGTGACCGGGCAATTGAATATCCAGTCGGTGTCGCGGTAGAGGTTCATCACGTTCGGCGCCGTCGAGGCGACAAGGATCAGCGCGGGGCTTGACGCCGCGTTGATGATGCGGTGCCAGCAATTGAGCGGCACGGAGAACATCGAACCCTGCTGCCACTCGAAGACGTGCGGCTTCTTCTGGTCGTCGGTCCAGATTTCGGTGGTGCCGCGGCCTTCCACCACGACCATGATCTCTTCGAACATGTGTCGCTCGGGGTTGAGTGCGCCAGCGCCCGGCACTTCGATTACGTAACAGCCCCATTTGCCTTCGGTGCCGTAGAGCTGGATGAAGGTGCCGTTGCCGCCCATCTTGTTCCAGCGCTTGAGCGGCATGTCCTGCACGCGCCGTACACCGATGCCGCGGAAAATAGGAATACCCTGCGCTTCCATGTAGTCGTCGTAAGGCGTGTTCGGCCGTTTCCAGGCGCCGTAACCGGCATTCTTGCGTCCGTCGGGCTCGTGCCAATGTTCGCTGGTGACCTCATGCATGGGAAAACTCCTGAGCGGCTAGGATCGCATATTGTCTCAGGAACACCTGTGGTAAACAAGGAGGAAAGAAAGAACGACTGGCGTCTTGCGGCGGAGGCTAAGGAGATTTTCGTGCGATCCATGGTCATTCGCACTGCAATTGGTGCACTCTCCCTCGCCGTGGCCTCCCTCGCCGTGGCAATTGCCACCGTTCACGCCCAGGACTATCCCAGCCAGCCCGTGCGCTTTGTCGTACCCTATGCGGCGGGCGGCGGCACGGACGCGATGGCGCGGTTCTTCGCCAAGGGACTGGAACAGCGGCTCGGGCAGCCGTTTATTGTCGAGAACCGCGCAGGTTCCGGCACCACCATCGGGGCGAATTTCGTGGCGAAGGCGTCGCCCGATGGCCACACCATCCTGCTCGGCACCAGTTCGACTTACGCAATCGCGGTGTCGCTCTACAAGAAGCTTCCCTATGACCCCACCAAAGATTTTGCTCCGCTTGCGCTGGTTGCGCAGGTGCCATTTGCGCTGGTCGTACATCCCGCGCTGCCGGTGCATTCGGTGGCAGAACTGGTCCGTTACGCCAAGGCCAATCCGGGCATGAACTATGCGTCGGGCGGCGTGGGCTCCCAGCACCATGTCAGCGCGGAACTTTTCAAAAGCCTTGCCGGCATCGACATCGTCAACGTGAACTATCGTGGCGGCGGGCCGGCTGTGCAGGATGTGGTTGCGGGACACGTCAAGATGATGTTCGCGGATGTGGGTGGCGCCGCCCACGGGCTTATTCGCGACGGCAAGCTGCGCGTGCTGGCCGTCACAACGACGAGGCGGGTCGACACCCTGCCGGATGTCCCCACGATGCAGGAAGCCGGCATTGCGAACTATGAATCCAACGCCTGGATCGCCGCAGTGGCGCCTGTTGCCACGCCCGCGCCCATCGTGGCGAAGCTCAACCGTACCTTCAACGACGTGGTTGCGTCGGCCGATACCAAGGCGCATTTTTCCACGCTCGGATGGCAGCCTGTGGAAAGCACCCCAAGGCAACTTGGCGATTATATAAAGACCGAGATCGTGCGTTGGGGCAAAGTGATGGAAGCAGCCGGCGCCGCCGGGACAGAGTAGCGCGGGGAAGACGTGAACCAATTCACCAACAGCAACGCCTCAGGCAAATCCGTCACCATCGGGCTCGTCGTGCCGTTCGCGGACGACAAGATTCCCGACGAAGGCCTGCAGATGTATCCGAACATGCGTTTCATTCCGCGCGGCGTCGGTGTGCGCTCGCTCACGCCGGAGGGCTACGCCGCGGCATTCGATGCTATTCCGGCGGCCGCCGACCATCTCGTCGCACAAGGCGTCGATGCCATCATGGTGATCGGCACGTCATTGACGTTCTACCGCGGGCCAGAGGCACACGATCGATTGTTGGAGCGCTTGCGCGCCGCGACCGGCCTGCCGGTGAGCACCATGAGCCAGGCCATCGTCGATGGCTTGCGCGCGGTCGGCGCCAAGCGCGTTGCGGTCGCGACCGCCTATACGGACGTGGTGAACCAGCGTTTGGCGGAACTGCTGGCAGCTTCGGGCATCGACGTGCTCGCGCTTGAATGTTTCGATATCCAGGAGTTCGGGGGGCCGGGTCGCAAGAGCGAGGCCGATATCATTGCGCTCTCCGGGCAGGCGGTTGCCAAGGCGCCGGGCGCGGATGGGATTCTCATATCGTGCGGCGGTTTGCGCACGCTCGGGGTTGCGGGCCCGCTGGAAGAACGTCATGGCCTGCCGGTTGTTTCCAGTACGCCGGCTGCGTTCTGGGCGGCGGTGCGGCTCGTGGGGGAAATTGGCCGATTGTCGGGCTATGGACAAATGCTGGAACGTTCCACGGCCCCTGTCCATTAGGGACAATTCTGGTTAAAATCCCAAAAGAATCCTGGAAGCCGAGAATCCTGGAAGTAGGATAAAAATCGTTACGACAGAGGGCCTTGCGGGCGAATCGCATGGCCTCAATATGATAGAATTGCGAAGGACAAACCCGCTATGAAGGCTCGTGTAACCGTAACGCTGAAATCCGGCATTCTCGATCCCCAGGGAAAGGCGATTGAGGGTGCGCTCAAGACGCTCGGCGTTTCGGGTGTGGCCAGTGTCCGCCAGGGCAAGGTGTTCGACATCGAGATCAAGGGAAGCGACCGCAAGAAGGCCGAAGCCGCGCTCAAACAGGCGGCCGATAAGCTTCTCGCCAATACGGTGATCGAGAACTACAATGTGGAAGTGCTGCGCTGAAGACCAACGAGGTCCAAGAAAACGAGGTCCAGGAACATGGCCGATGTGACGAATGAGTTGATGTACGAAGTCCTGAAGCAGCTTCAGGATCGAATGAGTTCGTTCGACCGCAAGCTTGACGAAGTAAAAAGCGAAATTCAGGCTATGAGAATCCATTCGGTAGCGGTTCACCAGGACATCCAAAATATCTACGCGATGTTGACTCGTTACGATACCCGCCTTGATCGAATCGAACGTCGCCTGGAACTCTCCGACGTACCCGCATGAGCAGGTTGCGCATCGGAATTCTGGTTATTGAGAAAGAACTCGGGCTCTAGAAATGCGCGCTGCGGTTATTGTCTTTCCCGGTATCAATCGCGAACGCGACATGGCGCATACGCTGCGGCTCGTTTCCGGCCGCGAGCCCACGATGGTCTGGCACACCGATCCTAAGCTCCCCGAGCGCACCGACCTGGTTGTTGTGCCGGGTGGATTTTCCTACGGCGATTATCTGCGCTGCGGCGCGATCGCGGCACGCGCACCGGTCATGGATGCGGTGCGCGCGCATGCGGCACGCGGCGGCCTTGTGCTCGGTGTCTGCAATGGTTTCCAGATACTGTGCGAGTCGGGGCTCCTGCCCGGCGTGCTGATGCGAAACGCCGCTCTGAAGTTCATCTGCCGTGACGTTCATTTGCGCGTTGAACGTTCCGATACGCCGTTCACGCGCGGCTACAATGCGGGACAGGTGATCTGCGTTCCGGTCGCACACGGCGAGGGTAACTATGCGGCCGACAAGAAGACCATCGCGCGGCTTGAGGGCGAGGGGCGGGTGCTGTTTCGCTATGCGGCGCCTGACGGCAGTCTCGATCGGGCCCAGAACTTCAATGGTTCGACCAATGCGATTGCCGGAATTCTCAGCGAGCGTGGCAACGTGCTGGGAATGATGCCGCACCCGGAAAACCACGTCGAAGCCGCAATTGGGCCGACCGACGGGCGCGGGCTTTTTGCCGGCTTGGTCGAACATTTGGCGAAAGCAGCCTGAATAGGGACTGCTTCGCCGGTTCGGATCAATAATTTATTGTGACTTTTTAGCGTCTATTGTGAACCTGCCTCGGACCGTCGGCGACAATCTTATAAACGTCACATCGCCGGCCATAATCCCAATCTGTCCATGGCACTAATCGTGCGATATTGCTAAAAATTCTCTCGGGCCCCCGAGGCCCTCAAAGGTACCCGGAGCCGCCAGTGCCGTTCGCAATTATCATTGGTATTTTGGACGTCGTCTTCATCGTGCATGCGGCCAAGACGGGGCGGCTCACTCCCTGGGCCTATTTGATTATCCTGCTGCCGGGCGTGGGCGCATTTGCTTATGTCCTGCTCGAACTATTCCCCGAATGGCTGCACGGTGTCCAGGGCCAGAAGGCAAAACGGCGGGTCATCAATACATTCGACCCCGAACGCGACTATCGCAAGATGTCGGACGATCTTGCGATCACCGACACCATTGCAAACCGCACCATGCTTGCCGAGCAATGCCTGGCACTGAACAAATTCGACGAAGCGCGCCGCCACTACGAAAATGTGCTGGGCCGTCCGTTGGGGGACGAACCGCGCTTTGCCTTGGGAAAGGCCATGGCGGAATTCGGCATGGACTTGCCGCAAGTGGCGATTGTGACGCTGGACCAGTTGCGGCAGCGCTGGCCCGATTATCAGTCGGTCGAGGGGCACATGCTCTATGCCCGGTCCCTGGAGGAAAGCAGGCGCACATCCGAGGCGCTTGATGAGTATCAGGCGCTTGCCGACTATTCGGCAAACACGGAAGCGCGCGTCCGCTGGGCCATGTTGCTGGGCAAACTCGGCCGCGATGCCGAAGCCAGAAAAATATATGGCGAGATCCTTACCCAGATGCGGCGGGCGCCTGCCTACGTGCGCCGGGTACAAGCCGAGTGGATCGCGATCGCCGAGAGGTCGTTGCGGAGCTGAGGGTGCGTTTGGAGTTCCGCCTTCACGGCGGCTTCGCCGCGGGCGGCCCTTTCTTCAAAGTCTACGATCAGGAAGTAAGTCCGCGTAAACGCGGAACCCGAACGGGCCTGTTCGGAGCTCCGCCTTCGGGTGGCATTGCCGCGCAAGGCCGCGTCCAGGCTAAGCTGGGCGCGATATGTGGTCCGCGCGCTTGACCCCCTGGGGCCGATAGCCCCACCACTTATATCTTCCGCCGATAGCCAATGTGCTCTAGCATGCGGCCATAACCTTGATCGGCGGGCTTCTGGACCGAAGTTGCCGAACCAACAATGAGGGAGGTTTTCGTGTCAAAATTCAAGTGTTTGCTACAGGCAACCGTCCTGGCATTGCCCGTCATTGCCCTGTCTGCGGTCGCCGTCCAAGCGCAGCAGCAGCCGGGCAGTCAGGCAGTCCGGAACCTGACGCCGGTGACCGATGCCATGCTGCGCGACCCGCCGGCCGGCGATTGGCTGATGTGGCGGCGGACCTACAATGGCTGGGGTTACAGCCCGCTCGATCAGATCAACAAGACCAATGTCAAAAATCTGAAACCAGTCTGGACCTGGTCGATGACGAATGGCGCGACCGAAACGACGCCGATCGTGCACAACGGCGTAATGTTTATTTTCAACTATGCCGACAAGGTCCAGGCGCTTGATGCAGCCAGCGGCGATCTCATCTGGGAATACAAGCGGGACCTGCCGGCCAAGCTGGTGGCCGATGGCGGCAATCCGCTCGCCAAACGCAATATGGCGATCTACGAGGACAACCTGATTGTCGCGACCTCGGATTCCCACATCATCGCGCTCGACGCCAAGACTGGTAAAATCGCGTGGGACCACACAGTGTCCGACTGGAACAAAGGCTATCGCTTTACAGGTGGGCCATTCGTCGCCAGTGGCAAGATCGTGCAGGGCACGACCGGCTGCGGCAATGGGCAGCCGGGCGGTTGTTTCATATCAGGGCATGACGCCAAGACCGGCGCTGAGCTTTGGCGCATAAACACCATCGCGCAGCCCGGCGATCCCAACTTCAACACCTGGAACGGCTTGCCGCCTGAATCACGCTTCGGCGGGTCGGCCTGGATTTCCGGCGCCTACGATCCGGATCAGAACGTCGTGTTCTATGGCACCGGCCAGCCCTATCCGTGGATCGCGGAAATGAACGGCCTGCTGCCCAAGAAGGAGGGCCAGGTCAACACGGCTCTTTATACGGACTCCACGCTCGCCATCGACATGGCGACCGGCAAACTCAAGTGGCATCGCCAGCATCTCGAAACCGACACGTGGGACCTCGACTATGTGTATGAGCGCCAGCTTGTGGATCTCACCGTCAATGGCGAAGTCCGCAAGGCGGTGGTAACGACCGGCAAGCTCGGCATCATCGAGGCGATCGACCGCACCAATGGTCAGTGGCTCTGGCACAAGGAAACGGTGCCGCAGAATGTCGTGGCATCGATTGATCCGAAGACCGGCGCCAAGACCATCAACGCGGCATCGATCCCGGCCATTGGGCGGACCACGGTCAATTGCCCGGCCGATCCCGGCAGCCGCGGCTGGCCAGCCACCGCCTATAGTCCGAAGACCGGCATTCTTTATTTGCCGCTCAACGAGTATTGCTCGAACACGACGCCGACGCCGCTTGATCCCGGCCAGGCCTATACGGGTGGCGGACGCGCGGTCTTTGCGCGCACGCCGGTCCCGGGGAGCGATGGCAAGATCGGCCGCGTCGATGCAATCAAAATGTCCGACCAGTCGTCGGTGTGGTCCTATCGCACGCGTGCGCCGCAAACCGGCGCCGTGATGCCGACGGGCGGCGGACTTGTCTTCGGCGGCGACTGGGACCGCTGGTTCCGCGCGTTCGACGACACCACCGGCCAGGTGTTGTGGCAGATGCGTCTCAACAATGCCGTCAACGCCTTCCCGGTGAGCTATAGCGTCAACGGCAAGCAATATGTCGCAATCGCCGTCGGTAACGGATCGAGCGAAGCGCGTTCGCTCGCAACCCTGACGCCGGAGATCAGGACGCCGGATGGCGGGTCGTCGCTCTGGGTTTTTGCGCTCGGCGAATGAGGTAGCGGCGTCCATGGGCGCCGTAGGATCGGTAGACTGTAGGATGGGTAGAGCTGAGAGCGCGTTCTTCACGTGCTCTTAGCGAAACCCATCATCTTGGGGCTCGACATCACGATGGGTTTCTTCAGATCGTAAGATGGGTAGAGCAATGTGCGCGGCCCTTCCGCGCAATTTGCGAAACCCATCATGCGCTCTAACAGATGTGTGATGGGTTTCGGCAATCGCGCATCGAAGATGCGCTCTTTACCTCTACCCATCCTACGATTTACTCACATCAACCAAGGTAGGCAACATGACCATGCACCGTTGGAAGTCGATGTTACTCGCGCTGCCGTTGTCACTGGCGGCCGGCGTGCAGGCTCCTGCGCAGCAGGCGGCTGACCCGACCAGAAACATAACGTCCGTAACCGATGCGATGCTGCGCAATCCGCCGGCCGGCGATTGGCTGATGTGGCGGCGCAGCTACGACGCCTGGGGCTATAGCCCGCTCGAGCAGATCAACAAGGATAACGTCAAGGGTTTGCAAGTCGCCTGGGCGTGGTCGATGAACAACGGCGCCACCGAGACAACGCCGATCGTGCACGATGGCGTGCTCTTTCTTCACAACTACTCAAACAAAATCCAGGCGCTCAATGCGGCGACCGGGGATCTGATCTGGGAATACAAGCGCGACCTGCCGGCACGGATCGTGACCCAGGGCGGCAATCTGTCGTCGCGCAACATGGCGATCTATGAGGACAAGCTCATTTTCGCGTCGTCCGACGCGCATATCATTGCGCTCGATGTCAAGTCCGGAAAAATTGTCTGGGATCACACGACAGCCGACTGGACCAAGGGCTGGCGCTATACCAGCGGGCCGTTCGTGGCGAACGGGATGATCGTGCAGGGGATGCAGGGCTGCGGCAATGGACAGCCGGGCGGCTGCTTCATCACCGGGCACGATCCCAAAACCGGCGAGGAAAAATGGCGCGTGAATACGGTTGCTCAGCCGGGCGATCCCAACGACAAGACTTGGAACGGCCTGCCGCTCGAAAGCCGCTTCGGCGCCACGGCTTGGATATCGGGTAGCTTCGATCCTGCGCAGAACGTGGTGTTCTACGGCACCGGCCAGCCCTACCCATGGATTGCCGAGATGCGCGGCACAGTCCCCAAGAAGGAGGGCTTTGAGAACAACGCGCTCTATTCGGATGCGACACTTGCCATCGATCCCAACACCGGCGCTCTCAAATGGTATCGCCAGCACCTGCCCGACGACACCTGGGACATGGACTATGTCTATGAGCGCCTGCTGATCGACCTGCCGGTCAACGGCCAGACCCGCAAGGCGCTGGTCACCTCCGGCAAACTCGGCATGCTCGAGGCAATCGACCGCACCAACGGCGAATGGCTTTGGCACAAGGAGATGGTCTACCAGAACCTGGTCACCGCGGTTGATCCCAAGACCGGCGCCAAGACCATCAATGTGGCGCTCATCCCGCGCAACGGCCAGGGCGTCACGACGTGTCCGACCAACCCGGGCGCGCGCGGCTGGCCGGCCACGGCCTATAGTCCGCGGACCGGCAATCTCTATGTGCCGATCAACGAATATTGCTCGACCATCACGCCGCTGGTTTTGGCGCCCGGCCAGGCCTATTCGGGCGGCGGCGGCGCGACCTTCAAGTTCATGCCGGTGCCCAACAGCGACGGCAATTTCGGACGCGTCGATGCGATCAAGCTCTCGGACCAGTCGACGGCGTGGTCGTATCGTCAGCGTGCGCCGTCATCGAGCGCGGTGCTGCCGACCGGCGGCGGCGTCGTGTTCGGTGGCGATGTCGCCCGCTACTTCCGTGCGTTCGATGAATCGACCGGCAAGGTCTTGTGGGAGATGCGGCTCAACAACGCGGTCAACTCCTTCCCGGTGAGCTTTACTGCCAATGGCAAACAATATGTGGCCGTGGCGACCGGTGGCGGATCAGGCTTCCTGCGTTCAGTGCAGCAGCTTGCGACCGAGATCAAATCTCCGGAGAGCGGCTCGATGCTCTGGGTCTTCGCGCTGCCGAATTGAATTGAGTGTTAATGCGAACCACACACTCAGTCCGTCATCCTGAGGAGGCCGCGCCCTTGCGCGGCCCTCGAAGGATGACAGACAAAGATCTTGGCCGTCCTCCTTCGAGGCGCGCCGAAGAGGGCGCGCATCTCAGGACGACGGAACCGGGGCCGATTGTGACCGTCGAGTTCAACCATAATCGTGTCACGCGCCGGAGTTCCGGCGCGTGTGTGCACGGCTTCGCCATTGCGGTTTTGATCCTGTGCGGCCTTGGCAACAGCGCATGGGCGCAAGTGCCGTTCGTTCCCGACGATTGGAAATTCGGCAAGCGCCAGGACAGCAATACGCTGCACTATTGTGTCGATACGCGCGATCCTGACCTGCCGGTGGCGCGCCAGATCGGCGAGGCGATCGCGGGCGCGCTGCTGCTGCAGCCCAAAGAGCATTCGGTCGGCGAGAACGTGGTTGCCGACGAAATCGATACGCTCTACCGGGTTTTTCTTGAAACCTGCGATATCTATCTCGGATTCAAACTGCTTCCCGACGCCTATCCGGATTGGATGACACTGTCGCGGGCCTATTATCGCGCCGGCTATGTGGTGGTGGCTGCAGACGCGGGCTGGAAATCGCTCGCCGACATGCCGCGCCAGCAGGCCATCAGCTCAACCATGGGCACGAGCGCCGACATCCGGCTCATTCAATATCTGCTGTCCCTGCCGGCGGCCAATCGCTGGAGCCGCTTTCCGATGTCGACCGACGAAGCGGCGTTGCGTGCCGTGTTGCGCGGCACCGCGGGCGCGGCTCTGGTCTGGGCGCCGTCGCTCTGGGCTCTGCAGGCAAGCGATCCGGAACTAGGCAAGCTCAAGACGATTACGCCGACACCTTTGCCTGTATCGACCGTCGATATCGGTGCCGCCTTGCTGTCGAACGAAGCATTCCTGCGCAGCGCTGTTGATCGGGCGATCGCTTCCTTGGTGGCTGACGGCACGATCCAGGCGATCCTGAACAATCACAAATTCCCCGCGACGCCCGCAAAATGACCATGACGCCCGCTGTCGAGATCACGGATGTGACCAAGCGCTACGGGCGCACGGTCGCGCTCGGCGGCGTGAGCTTCGACGTGCGGCCGAACGAGTTGTTTGCGCTGCTCGGTCCCAACGGTGCCGGCAAGACGACATTGCTGCACATTCTGTGCACGATCTTGCGTCCCGATGGGGGAACCGCACGCATCAACGGCGTCGATGTGGTCCGCGATCCGCGCAAGGCGCGGCGCGATCTTGGCGTCGTCTTCCAGGAACCGAGCCTCGACGATCGGCTCACCCTCTACGAGAACTTGAATTTCCATGGTCTTGTCTACGGGGTGCCGAAGGCGCAGCGCGAGCAGCGAATCGAGGAAATGCTGGCGCTGGTGGAACTTTCCGAATGGCGTGAACGCCTGGTGCGAACACTGTCGTCAGGCATGAAGCGGCGGCTGGAGATTGCGCGCGCGCTCGTGCATCAATCGCGCATTCTTATTCTTGACGAGCCGACCGTCGGCCTCGACGCGCAATCGCGCGAGCGGCTGTGGGAATATGTGCACCGGCTGCGCACCGAAAAAGATCTGACCGTGATCGTCACCACGCATTACATCGAAGAGGTCGAGCGTTGCGACCGGGTATGCGTCATCGATCGCGGCGCCATCCTGGCACAGGATACGCCGGCGGCGCTCAAGGAGCAGCACGGCCAGGAACTCATTCGCGTGACCACGCGCGAAATCGCAACCGCGGCCGAAATCGCGGCCTCCTATCCGGACGGCACGGTGCACAAGGATACCGAGGTGGTCATCAAGTCGCAGGGCGATGCTTTCATGGAAGCCTTTCTGACGCGCTACGGTGGCCGTATCCGCCGGCTGGCTGTGGAAGAGCCTAGCCTCGAAAGTGTCTTCCTGTCGCTCACCGGCCGCGGATTGCGCGACCAGGCGGCGGGCGCGCGCGAACTGACCTACGAATTCGGCAAGCGCGGAGGGGAGCATACCAAATGACGGACTCCGCTACGCAACAACCGGCAAAACCGCAATCCCCTGTGCCAGTTCCGGTGCCAGTTTCCGTGCCGTTTGAAATGACTTCGGGGCTGCGCCTGCAACTCGCGGGCGTCTATGCGATCTGGCTGCGGGAAGTCAAGCGCGCCGTTCGCGACCGCGGCCAGCTCATCGGTGGCGTGAGCCGCCCGCTGCTCTGGGTCATCATCATGGGGATCGGCCTCAATCCGTATTTCCGCGGCGAGGTCTACGGCGAAGTTCGATTTGTGGTGCCCTATACTTATCTCCAGTTCATATTCCCGGCCGTGATCCTGCTCAACATTCTTTACACGTCGGTGCAGTCGGCGGTGTCGACGATCTGGGACCGTGAATTCGGCTTCTTGCGTGAAATCCTGGTCTCGCCATTGCCGCGCGCCACCATTCTGCTCGGCAAGGTTTTGGGCGGCACGACCGTAGCGCTGTTTCATGGGTCGCTGGTCCTGGTGCTCGCGCGTTTCGCCGATATCACGCTCACGCCGTTGGATATCGTGCATGGATTGGCGATCATGTTCATGCTCGCCTTCGCGCTCACGTCGCTTGGGGTCGTGATCGCAAATCGCGTACGCAGCTTCGAAGGCTTCGGCGTGTTCGCCAATGCGGTGATCCTGCCGCTTTATTTCACGTCGAGTTCGATCTTTCCGCTCGATCCGTCGCTGACCAGTGCCCAGACCAAAGTGGTCTATCCCGAATGGCTGGTGATTGTGGTCGAGTTCAATCCGCTCACTTATGCGGTCGACTCGCTGCGCGGTGCCTTCATTCACTTCTATCAGTTCGATCCGAAGCTCGGGCCTATCGTTCTGGTGATCATGGCGGCCATCTTCTTTTCGATCGCGTTGCGCGACTTCCAGAAGGCTTGACCGCGCGCCATGGCCCTCCTTCCCGCAAAGGTGTGGACCCCGCTTTCCTACGTGATGATTCTCGGGCTCCTGGCGGGCGTCTATTGGTTGCCGGCCGACACGTCGCTGCGTGAAGTGAAGAAGGCCGGCGTCCTGCGCGCCTGCATGCCGCCGCTTTATCCGCCGCTGGTAACGGGCGATGCGAATGCGCCCGGCATCGATGTGGAATTGCTGCGCGCGCTCGCGAAAGAACTCGGACTGCGGTTCGCCGTCACATCCAACCCCGCGATGGGACAGGATTTCAACCCGCGCAATTGGCGGCTGACCCGTGCGCAATGCGAAGTTTTAGGGGGCGGTGTCGTCGCCTCACCCGTCACGCGCTCGTTCCTGGAGACGAGCCCCGCCTATGCGGAGACCGGCTGGGCTTTCATTCTGCCGAAACCGATTGCCGACGTGGCAGGCCAGCGGGCCGGCGTTCTCAGCGGCATTTCAGGCCTCGACCGTATTGCCCTGGCGCGTTACCTAAGGGCTAAGAATGTCAATGTGACCATCGTGACAAGCAGTACTGATTTGGCAAATGGCCTGCGCCAGGCCCGTTTTGATTTCGGCGTGACGGAAGCACTTGCGGCCCAGCAGATAGCCGCACTCGGAGGCTGGAGCACCCAATGGGCGCCGGCAGAGCTGCCGCGCTTTCCGGTCGTGCTCGGACTATGGAAAGGCGATTTGACTCTCAAGCGCGCGATCGTGGATGGATTGGCCAAGCTTGAGCGGGACGGCGAGATCGCCAGGATCATCGCGCGTTATCGCGGCGATGCGGCGCCGATTAAGGGGTGATGCCCTCTAGCCCGGATGGAGCATCAACGGGGCGGCGCCTTGCGCCGGCCCGTTGATGTGCAATCCGGGTATCGCAGCATCCCAGAAGACCGCCCCGCATTACGCCATCACCGCGTCAAAAGACGCGCTGCTGCCTCCATGCGGGCTACGATCAATCCCCCAGAACGATCTGCGCGATCATGCGATAGACCGGTTCCAACGTGCGCGTCATGATGCCGGTGATGCCGATTGCGACGAACAATATCGCGGCATAGATGTGCGAGCGGCGCAAGGTTTCGCGCCACTGCGGGAAGAGCGCTGCCGCCAAATGGCTGCCGGTGAATGGCGGGATCGGCAGAAGATTAGCGAGCCCAAACCAGATGCCGAGTTGGCCGATCGTGTCGATCAAGGCAAAAACCAACATCGACCAGGTGTCGCTGAGAAGCGGCAGAAGGAACGGTCGCATCAGCCGCAACACCACGATAACGGCGATGAGAGCCACAGCCGGTGCCACGACAACGAGTGCGATGCGCCAGATCCGCAGCGTCTTGTCGTCGACTGCAATCGGCTTGATCCAGCCGATGGAAAAGAAAACGCCCGCGGCAAGACCGAGGAGATCGAGATGCGAAAGTGGGCTGGCGCGCAGCCGTCCGTCGTGACGCGGTCCCGGGTCGCCCAATGCAATAGCCGCACCCGCCACCGCAAAACCGTGGACGCCGATGATGACCACCATGGCGAAGAACCGCAGGATGGTCTGTTGCAGCGTAAGGTCATTCAAGACGGCACCGGCGGAGCAGGTTGTTCGTAGTTCCGCCTTCACGGCGGCTTTGCCGCGGGCGGTTCTTTCTTTCCGGCACGGGATTAAAGGCCGCGTAAACGCGGAACACCAACGACGACGTGACCAATCCTAGCATTCGCCGTTGAAAGCGTCCTATCGCTTAAGCGTCATCTGCTGTTGCGCGCCGGGGTCGGTTGGGAACTCCTTGTCGCCGGCCGGGTATCCATTGCGGCTCAGGATGAAGGCCATCAGATCCGCATAGGTCTGCGGGCTCAATTGTCCCGGCCGGTCCGGCGGCATGACGCCGCTTAACATGCCGAACAAGACAGAGGCGTTCCCCGAACCCCAGCGCCCGCGAAAATATCCGCCCTTAAGGGGAGGTCCGCCGAATTCGCCGTCGTCCAGTGACGCGCCGTGGCAGTCCTGACAGTTGCTACGGTAGGCCACCTGACCGCGTTCGGCCTGGGCAGCGGAGAATGATACCGGCTGTTCCTGTGCCGAGGTCGAATTCGTCCCGGCTACTGTCACAAAAATGGCTACGGCCCCGTCTAGGCTGAGTTGACGAAATGACCTATTGATACCCATGATACCCATGATAGACCTCACGTCGATTTCCCCCTTTATCCGCAAATAAAGCTCCGGTGGTCAAGAGCAGAAATTGTCGCTCACTAAATGTGGGCCATTGCATATCTGCAACACTAAGGGTGCGTTGGCTTGAAAATCCATAAAAAACGATCAGTGCGTAGGGCCGTCAGCCGCGGGTTCCGCCATGGCTCGCAAAAATTGCTCAATCTCGCCCTGAAGACGATTGGTTTGCGGCGGCGGGATCGAATTGAAAAGGTCATCCGCCAACAATATCGCCTTTGCCTGCAACGCGAACCGAGTCGCGGGGAGTTGGCGCAGTGGTACTATTCGATCGATACTATAGGTCTAAGTTTGGGAAGGGTTCTCAAGAATATTTCAAAGTTGTCGGAAGACACGGCATCTCGATCGTATCAGTCATGGATTGAGTCTTACGATACGGTTTTAGAAGATGACCGCCAGCAGATCAAAGCGCATATTCAAGCGCTCAATTATCATCCGTTGATATCCGTCGTGATGCCTGTCTATGATACAAACGAGGAGTTTCTTCGGAAAGCAATCGTATCCGTTCAATCTCAGTTATATGAAAACTGGGAACTTTGCATTGCCTATGATGCCTCGTTTTCGCCGCACGTCGGTATTGCATTGAAGGAATTTTCATCGCGTGATCCGCGGCTCAGATGCGTTCGGCGTGAATTCAACGGGAATGTCTGCGCTGCCAGCAACATGGCCCTTGGGTTGGCGATGGGCGAATTCGTTGGATTCATGGATCATGATGATCTGCTGCCGGAAACCGCTCTCTATGAAGTTGTCGTAGAATTGAATCGGTATCCGCAAGCTGATCTCGTCTATTCGGACAACGACCATGTGGACGACAACGGTGCGAGGTACGACCCGCACTTCAAATCGGACTGGAATCCAGAGCTGTTTCTTGGTTGCAATATTGTTTGCCACTTGACCACAATTAGACGTTCGCTGGTCAACAGCGTTGGCGGCTTTCGAATGGGCTACGAAGGATCCCAGGATTATGATCTGGCGCTTCGAATTGTCCGTGCGAGCGCCCCGGAAAGAATTCGGCACATCCCGGCGATACTCTATCACTGGCGCAGAAGTCCCGACATTGACTCGTTCCCAAGTCGCCATTTGGATAAATGCATCGCGGCTGCGAGACGTGCGAAGAATGATGATTTCAAGGATTGCAAGGAACAGGCTCAGACCGTCGAAAACCCTTTCATTCCTTCGTATGATCGGATTGTTCGATCGCTTCCTGCGCCGCCGCCGCTTGTGACGTTGGTTGTGCCGACAAAGAACAAATACGAAGTTCTTGGTCCCTGCATCGCCGGTTTGCTCCATAGAACGGACTATTGTGAGAAAGAAATTATCATCATCGACCATCAAAGTGATGATCCCGCCACGCTTAAGCTATTGGAAAGGCTTGGTAGCGAGCGAGGCGTCCGGATCATTAAATATGAGGGACCGTTCAATTATTCCGAGATGAACAACAGGGCGGTGCAGCAAGCACGGGGAGATATCATTGCGTTCATCAATAACGACGTCGATGTTATCGATCCAGGCTGGTTATCGGAAATGGCGTCTCTCGCGGTTGTCCGCGAGAATGGCGCCATTGGCGCCAAGCTGCTTTATTCAAACGATTCAGTGCAGCATGCCGGGATGGTTCTTGGCATCGGCGGCATCGCCGGCCATATGTTCAAAAATTGGCCGATAACGAACCTGGGATATTGTGGGCGCCTGGCGATGACGTCAAATGTGTCCGCTGTTACAGGCGCTTGTCTGGTGTTGCGTAAATCGCTGTTCGAAGATGTCGGTGGATTCGATGCCAAGAACCTTCCGGTCGCCTTCAATGATGTCGACCTGTGCCTTCGGATCCAGGCGGCTGGCTATCGAAACGTATGGACGCCGTTCGCATTGCTCTATCACCATGAGTCATACTCGCGAGGGTCCGATCTCAGTCCGGAAAACATGGAGCGTGCACGAAGCGAGGCGAACTATATGCATCACACATGGGGTGATAAATTCAACAACGACCCCTTTTACAATCTCAATTTGTCGCTGAAAGACGAGAACTTCAACCTCGCATTCCCACCTCGACGAGAAAAGCCCTGGCGCCTCCCGGAATTCCTCATCGAACCGTCCGGTAAACGGATCATCGGGCGGTGACAGTAGGATTTACCGAAGGCAGATCGATCAACAATCATGGGCTTGCGGCCAATTCCTGCAATACATTCTGCAATGGAATCCGCCAATTCGGCTGGTCGATGCCGAATACCTCACGAATCCGCCCGCAATCGAGAACTGAATTCCTGGGCCGGCGCGCCGGCCGCGGAAAATCCTCGGTGGCTATCGGAAGGACTTGCTTGGATTGCCCCGACACAGTGGCTTCTACGATGGCTTGGGCAAATTCAAACCAGCTCACCGGAGGCGCACCGCTGAAATGGTATGTGCCCCAGTCGTTGAATCCCGGCTTCGAACCAACGGAAACCATGTCGAGGATGGCCTTTGCTATGTCATCGGCGGCCGTCGGGCCGCCGACTTGGTCGTCGACGATCCGCAGCGGTGATGATCCCGCCGCAAGCCGCAGGATGGTCTTGACGAAATTCTCGCCATGGGCGGAAAACACCCAGCTTGTCCGCAGGATAAAGTGCGAAGAGCGTTGCGCGCGTACCGCTAGTTCGCCGTCGAGCTTGCTCTGGCCGTAGACATTGAGCGGGCGCGCCACGTCGAGTTCGTGGGTCGGGGTTTTGTTTTCACCGTCGAAAATGTAGTCCGTGGAAATGTGGACCAGCGGTATCGATGCTGCGGCGCAAGCGATTGCGACGTTGCGGGCGCCATCCGCGTTGATGCGAAAGGCGGTCTCGTCGTCGGTTTCGGCGCGGTCGACGGCCGTATAGGCCGCACAATTGACGACCCAACGTGCCCCCTCAACTGCGCGCGTGACGGCGTCGGGATCGCTGATGTCGCATTCGGCGTGTCCCAATGCCCGGACCTTAAGCCCGCGACGGTTCGATTCCGCCGCGAGCGCGCGCCCGACCTGACCGCGCGCGCCCAGGATCAACATCTCAACGCTGGGGCTTGTCATCAGTGACTATCCCGGAAGGCCGAGGCGCTGTGTTGCCGCCGTCCGCATTGGTTGCCACCAATTCGCATTGGCAAGATACCATGCGACGGTCTTGCGTAGCCCGCTTGTAAAGTCCTCGCCCGGACGCCAGTTCAATTCATCGCCGATTTTCCGCGCGTCAATGGCATAGCGCTCATCGTGGCCAGGGCGGTCGGCGACGAAGGTGATGAGGTCGCGTCGCTTCTTTCCGTTGGCAAGTGGCTCGGCCATCTCGTCGACCAGGTCGCAGATCGTGGTGGCGACGTCGATGTTGCGCATTTCATTGTGGCCCCCGACGTTGTAGCACGCGCCGATCTGGCCGTAACGCAGGATCATCGACAATGCCTTGGCGTGATCGTCGACATAGAGCCAGTCGCGAATATTCTCGCCGCGTCCGTAGATCGGCATGGCACGACCTTCGAGCGCATTGATGGTCATCAGTGGAATGAGCTTTTCGGGAAATTGATGGGGGCCGTAATTGTTCGAGCAGTTGCTGATGAGGGTCGGCAGCCCGTAGGTCTGGTGCCAGGCCCGCACCAGGTGATCGGCGCCGGCCTTGCTCGCCGCATAGGGCGAATTGGGCTGGTAGGGGGTTGTCTCGTGAAACGAGCCGGTGGCCCCGAGCGATCCAAAGACCTCATCCGTCGATACGTGGTGAAAACGGAAACGCTCCTTTTGCGGGCTTGCGAGGCCATGCCAATACCGATGGGCAGTCTGCAAGAGCGTCGCGGTTCCAAGCACGTTGGTGCGGACGAACAGCAGCGGATCGTCAATCGATCGATCGACATGGGATTCCGCCGCCAAATGGAGCACGGCAGCAGGTCTATGGGACTTGAATACCCGGTCGATTTCCGCTGCTGCACAAATGTCGACCTGCTCGAAGTGATAGTGGGCATTGCGCTCGATCGAAGCGAGATTGCGAAGATCGGCCGCATAGGTCAAGGCATCGACATTGACGACGCCCGCACCGCAATCGCCGACGAGATGGCGCACCACCGCCGATCCGATGAAGCCCGCGCCACCTGTCACCAGGATCACATCGCCGCTCATATCGTTACGCATGAGGGTCCGGATAGCTGGTGAAAGGAAAATAGTCCGGTAGCTCCGCAAGCCGGGGATAGGCTTGGTCTTTTGCGGCGAGCACGGCCTTGTCGGGGCCGAACGGCCAAGGAATGGCGACGTCGGGGTCGTTCCACGCAAAGCCTCGTTCAGATGCCGGATCGTAATAGGTGTTCACCTTGTACATGACTTCGGTATCGGGTTCGAGCGTGCAATAACCGTGCGCAAACCCGGCCGGTATGTAAGCCTGCTTCCAGTTGTCGGCACTGAGAATGATCGCGACGTGACGTCCGAATGTCGGCGATCCGCGACGGATGTCGACCGCGACATCAAGAATGCTGCCGCGTGGGCAACGGATCAGTTTTGCCTGCGCGGAATTGCCCGTCTGAAAATGCATGCCGCGGATCGTGCCGACGGCGTGCGACAGCGCGTGATTTTCCTGCACGAAGGCGACGTCGATGCCGCAGTCCCTCATGGCATCCTGGCGCCAGACCTCGGAGAAAAAGCCGCGGGAATCGGTGAAGCGGCGCGGTGTGATGATCCGTACCGCTGCAAGTCCTTCGGTGGAGACAATATCTATCGTGGTCATGAATGGCGTTGCTCGTCTAGTTGAAGGAGATATTCGCCATAGGCCGTATTGGCAATCGGCTTTGCCAGCGCCGCGACCTGCTTGAGGTCGATGTAACCGTGGTTGAGCGCGATTTCTTCAAGGCAGGCTATCATAAGGCCTTGGCGCTGCTCGACAGCTTGCACGAAATTGGCGGCTTGCAACAGTGCATCGGGGGTGCCGGTGTCGAGCCACGCGATCCCGCGCCCCATCTGCTCCACGACGAGTGTGCCACGGTCAAGATAGGCGCGGTTGAGATCCGTGATTTCCAGTTCGCCGCGCGTCGACGGCTGCAAGCGGGCAGCGATCGCGGGTGCTTGCCCATCGTAGAAATAAAGCCCCGTGACGGCAAAGTTGGAGCGCGGCTTGAGCGGCTTTTCTTCGAGACTGGTCGCGCGCCCATCGGCGTCGAACGCCACAACCCCGTAGCGTTGCGGATCGCTGACCTGATAGGCAAAGACCGTGGCTCCGCTGGGCCGTGTCGCGGAGCGGGTGAGGAGCGGGGTCAGTCCGCCGCCGTAGAAAAGATTGTCGCCCAGAATCAGGCACGAGGACTCACCTTCAAGAAAACTCTCCGCAATGAGAATGGCGCGTGCAATTCCATCGGGCTTGGGCTGCTCGGCATAACCGATGCGGATGCCCCATTGAGTGCCATCGCCGAGGAGCTTGCGAAACTGGGAAAGGTCGTCGGGCGTTGAAATGAGCAGGATGTCGCGGATGCCCGCCAGCATCAGGACCGACAGCGGATAATAGATCATCGGCTTGTCGTAGACGGGCAGCAGCTGTTTGGAGGTGGACGTGGTGATCGGATAGAGACGCGTGGCTCTCCCGCCTGCAAGAAGAATTCCACGCATAAATGCCCCTCTGGTTACAACCAGTCCAGGTTCTTTTTATATAGCAAAAGCATTAAGGCAAACGGAATTGAGGTGGCCGAAGGGCAGGGGGCCGCGGTGTCGCACCTGGGGTCGAATCGTAGGATGGGTAGAGCCAATAAAAACGTGTCTTTTCGCGTTTTTATGGCGAAACCCTTCATCCCACCCGGCCGCACGGCCCCTGATGGGTTTCGCAAAAAAGCGCGTAAGGAACGCGCTTTTTTGCTCTACCCATCCTTACGAAGTGCGCGTGGTTGACATGGCGCCCATGTGGGTGGTCCCGCTCGCCGAAGGCGTAACGATATGCTACTGACCGGCATCCCAATCACCAAACAAAACGAGGCCGTCATGGCGAAATATCTGCTAGTCAGCTTCCAAACCTGCCCCTGGGTTCAGCGGGCGGCCATTGTGCTGCGCGAAAAGAAGGTCCCGTTCGAATTCCGCCACATCGATCGCGACAACCGGCCGGATTGGTTCCTGGCCATATCGCCGCACAAGAAGGTGCCGGTGGTGCGCATCGACGACAAGATATCGCTGTTCGAATCGAACGCCATTGCGGAATACCTGGACGAGACTGTCGAACCCAAGCTGCACCCTGCCGATCCTGTCGAGCGGGCGGTGAACCGCGCCTGGACCGACTATGTGCCGACGTTTGCCGACATGGTGACCGAGTCGGCCTATTCCAAGACCGAGGCAGATTACAACGCGGCCGTGGCGAAGATTTCAATTCCGTTCGAACGGCTCGAGCGCGCGCTCGAGAAGCAGAACTCGGACGCCAAAGGCGCAGGGCCCTATTTCAATGGCGCCAAATATTCGCTGGTGGATGCCGCGTACGCGCCTTTCCTGCAGCGCTATTATTACCTCGACCGGATCAGGTCGCTTGGCCATATCGAGAAATTTCCGCGGCTCAAAGCTTGGGCCAAGGCCCTGGTGGCGCGCCCGAGCACGCATTCGTTTCCGGAAGCTGAGTTCGAGGGGATGTATCGCGAGAATGTCCGCAAGAGAGACGTCTGGGTCTCGCAATTCATTCGTGCGTCGCAGGTCGCGGCGGAATAGCCGCAGCACGACTGTGTTACAAACGCGGAACCCTACGGGCCTCATGGTGAGGAGCCGCGCTTTTCGCGCGGCGTCTCGAACCATCAGCCGGCCGAGCTAACACATTAGCGGAATCGCGCATGGACAGTGCAATCGCCCGGATCGACGCGCGGGAACTCCACGCGAGGCTGATGGGCGAAACCGAAATAGCCTTGCTCGACGTGCGCGAGGAGGGTGTGTTCGGAGCATCGCACATCCTGTGCGCCTCGAATGTGCCGACCAGTTGCTTCGAGCGGCTGGTGGCGGCGCTGGTACCGCGGCGCGCGACGCCGGTCATCCTTTGTGACGACGACGAAACCCTCAGCGAGCGGGCCGCGGTCCTGCTCGCCGCGCACGGCTATTCATCCGTCGCCATCCTGCGTGGCGGCATCGCGGCCTGGAAGTCGGCCGGCTTGGAAATCTTCAGCGGCGTTTACGTGCCGAGCAAGGCATTCGGCGAATTCGTCGAGGCGCATTACCACACACCGCATATCGATGGGTCCGACCTCAAGCGGCGCCTCGAGGCGCGCGAAGATATCGTGTTGCTCGATAGCCGGCCCTTTGACGAATATCATTGGATCAGTATTCCCGGCGCGATCGACTGTCCGGGCGGCGAATTGGTGTTGCGCGGCCGCGAGGCCGTTCCCTCGCCTGACACATTGGTCGTCGTCAATTGCGGCGGGCGCACGCGCAGCATCATCGGGGCGCAAATTCTCATCGATGCGGGCCTGCCGAACAAAATCCTGTCGCTCAAGGACGGCACCCAGGGCTGGCACCTCGCCGGAATGAAAATCGCACGCGGTCAGGACAAGGTCGCAAGCCTGCCGGGCGAGCGGGCCGCCGCGTGGGCCAGGGAGGCGGCGCAACGATTGGCCGCGCGGTTCGCGGTCAACGTAATCGACGGCGCGGCGCTCGATCGCTTCGAACGCGAAACTGATACGCACACGCTCTATCGATTTGACGTGCGCGATCCGGGCGAATACCGCGCCGGCCATCGCAAAGGATTCCTGTCGGCGCCTGGCGGTCAACTCGTACAGGCAACGGATACATTTATCGCGGTGCGCCAAGCCCGTATCGTGCTTGCCGACAGCGATGGCGTGCGCGCCCGCACGACGGCGTCATGGCTCGTCCGCATGGGCTTTGCACATGTGTACGTGCTCGATGAAGCCGCACCAATTGTGGATGTCGAATACGGCGATGCGCCCGAACATGTGCTCGGTCTCGACCGGGTTGCGGTTGATCCGATCGGCGTCGATGAATTGGCGAAGCATCTTGGATGCGATGCCGCCCTGGTCGTGGATGTCGGAACGAGCCGTCACTATCGCGCCGGCCACATACCGGGGGCTTGGTTTGCAATTCGGGGACGGTTTGCGCAAGATTCAAAACGCTTGCCATCCTCGCCGCTCTATGTGTTGACATCGCCCGATGGCGTGACGGCGCGCCTCGCCGCTGCGGAATTAGCGGAAGTGACAGGTGCGCCGGTGCGGGTCTTGCCGGGCGGCACCGATGCGTGGCGCGCGGCCGGGCACCGGCTTGAAACCGATCAGGAGCGTCTCGCCTCACGCGCGGACGACGTTCTCCTGAAAGCCTTCGAACGCACCGATGACCCGGAGGCCGCCATGCGCGAGTATCTGCAATGGGAAGTCGGACTGGTGGAGCAGGTGCGCCGCGACGGGACGGTAAGATTTCGATTGTAGCCCGGATGGCGAGCGATCATGCGCGTTTGCGCGCGTGATCGAGCGTAATTCGGGCTGCAGTCCACATAGGCGAAAAAAAGCCCCGGTTTTTACGCCGGGGCAGCCTCAATGTACGCACGTTTTTTTATGTTCGCACGTTTTTTTATTTCTTCGGTGCAGGCGATGTTGCATTGGGTTCGGACGGTGGCGTGACCGGAGGTGCGATCGGGGCTGGCACTGGTGCGTGTGTGGTGTGTTCGTCCTGACCTGTAGTTACCGGTGGGTCCACGGGACGCGGTTTCGCGGTGGATGGCGTGGGTTGAGCAGTAGCGGGGGGAGTAATGGCGGGAGTTGCTTGAGCAGACGCTTCATAGCCACTATTCGCCAGTAAGAGGCCACCCAACATTATTGCAACGACCGAACTGGTGGCGACGCCCGGTTTGTGTGCTCGTGTACGGCTTTGCGGATTTTGACACATGCGATGTACTCCTTGCTAGATGTACTGCTTGCTAAACGCGTCACCTGGGAGTCAACGCCAGTGTCCAGTTTCGGTTCCCGATCTCGTGGTTTAATACGCCCATGAACAGCAAAGACAGATGCGTCCTGTGGATAGGAAACAGTGAGGCAAATTGTTTCGCGAATGTGACGGAGCCGACATTGCCCTGGGAATGCTGCATCGAGTGCGTAGCCAAGCTCGTCGGTCACAAATACTGCCGTTCCTCGTCCTCGAAACATTGTGCCAATCGCAATACTGTCAGTTTCGTGCCAATTCGCGACATGGTCTTGAGGTGTGCAATGCGGGAGGAACTTGCGGCGTGGCAATTATAACATCGCACAACATCGCACAAGAACGCACAGCATCGCGCACTTGACCATTCTTCCATTCGATGTTTTGGTTTTGCGAAGTTTGTCCGATCGCAAGTCGCCTCTTGCGCGCGACTTGAAAGGTGACGTGAAATGTTCAGCATGATTGTTGCGATAGGAACCGTCGCCGTATTTTACGGAACGAAGCCAATGTAAGATTCTTCTTTTGAATCAACGAAACAAACTGGCGCCGGCTTTAAGGCCCATTTTTCAAGTTCAAACCCAATGATGAATTCTCATGATATTTCAACGAAGCAATTTGACAGCGGCGATAACGTTCGTTTTTTAGGGAACGAAGCCAAGGAAGGATTTTTATGAGATTTCAAGGAATTACGCCGACCGCCTTGCAAATTCGTGAGTTTGCCGGGG
>Ga0209488_10001021_pt1 | contig 23743 bp, 19 predicted proteins | sample Rivendell_Oct201_8_FD_188349 | JGI IMG/M metagenome (GOLD analysis project Ga0209488, IMG submission 188349) | Vadose zone soil microbial communities from the Eel River Critical Zone Observatory, Northern California, USA -... | ecosystem: Environmental > Terrestrial > Soil > Vadose zone >...
GTCCACGGACCGACGGCGCGGAGCAGGAGGAAGTTGACGAGCGACCACGATCCGGACGCGATGCCGGTCATCATGGCGGCGCGCTCGCGCGGAAACGCGTAGGAACCGACCTTCAAAGCCAGCATCTGGAATCCGCCGCCGATGAACGTCGAGAATCCGATGAGCGCCATCGCCAGCGCCACCGACGTCGTCATCGTCACGAAGCCGAGCGTGAGCGAGGTGACCGTCAGCAGGAGAAACATCCCGACCGGACGGTTGTTGTTGGCCGTGTATCGATCGGCCGCCCATCCCCAGAAGAAATAGCCCAGGCCCCAGGTGAGCGGTGGAATCCACGAGACTCCGTTGACCTGGGCCTGCGTCAGATGCAATCTGCCGTTCAGGTACAGCGCAAGAATCGTCAGCAGCGGACCGGGAGAGATCGCCGGGAGCGCGTACGAAAACATCAGCGCCCACACGCGCCGCTCGAGGAAGTTCGGCCATTCCACTTTCGCCGTCGTCGGCGGTTTTGCCGGCAGGAACGGCGGGCGGGCGATGATCGCCCAGATGACCAGCCACACTGCGCCCAGGCCGGCCGTCGACATGAAAGCCACGCGCCATCCGTACTTGATCGCGAGCGGACCGAGCAAGAGCGGCATCATGACCGCGCCGATCGTGCCGCCCGAGAACGACAACGCGATCGCGCGGGCGCGGAGGTGAGCCGGCAACGACTCAACGGCTGTGCGCAGCCCGCCTGGAAACGTCACGCCCTCGCCGAGGCCGAGGACGCCGCGCGCCATCGCGAAGCCGAGGAAGCTGCCCATGAAGGCGTGCGACGCGCTCGCGCCCGTCCAGATGGCGACACCGAGCAGCATGCCGACCCGCAGGCCGACGCGGTCGAGCACCGATCCCCAGACGGGGTTGCCGAGCGTGTACGCGAGAAAGAAGAACGACGCCGCGTCGGTGAAGTTCTGGTTGGTGAGACCGGTGTCGCGAATGATTGTGGGGGAGAGGATCGTCAGGACCTGGCGATCGACGAACGACAGCCAGGAGCAGAGGGCCATGCCGAGGCAGGGCACCCACATGCGCCAGTTAAGTGTTCGTGACGCGGTGGGTGCCACTGTGGCCATTGGCCCTCCTGGGCTGTTATGCGGCCGGTGTATTCGCAGCGGCCAGCACGGCCGCCTTGTTCTTCGCGAGCCACTGATCAAACGTCAGCAGCGACGGCGCGAGTTTCTTCGCGAGATCCTGGCTGCGCGCGGCGAGGACTTCCTTCTCGAAGTCGCGGTAGACCTGGAACATGTTGCCCATCTCGTCGGCGCCGGGGAACCCGAAGCCGCGATACGCGTCGGCTTCGACGGCGTGGTACGTGACGGGGCCGATGCCCAGGCCCTTGTCCAGCTTCGCGCCCATCTCGGCGACGGTGAGGTTTTCGCCGACGATGCCGACGGTCTTGCCGATGTACTCGTTGCCGGCCTTGAAGATGCCGTAGGCGACCTTGCCGATGTCTTCAGCCGCCATGCCGGCCATCTTGGCGTTCGCCATCGGGTAGGCCCACGCGTACTTACCGTCGGCGCCCTTCTTCGGCGCGAGACCGAACATGTACAGGTTGTCCCAGTAGAACGACGTCACGAGGAACGTCACCGGGAGGCCCGAGAAGTACGCGTTCGCTTCGCTCTTGGCGTCGAAGTGCGGCACGCGGTAGACGTTCTGGAGCATCGGCATCCGCTTGTCGTCGGCCTTCATCAGCTTGCGCGTGTCTTCGAGGGTGGACCAGATGACGTGCTTGACGCCGGCCGCTTTGGCCGCATCGGCGATGTTTTTGGCCTGCGCCTTTTCCTTCTCGGCGGAGAAATGCTCCCAGAAGTTCGTCACGCCGAAGACGGCATCTGCTCCGGCAAACGCCTTCTTCAGGCTCTCCACGTCGTCGAGGTCGGCTTTGACCACCTCGGCGCCCCTGGCCGCCAGCGCCTTGGCTTTGTCGCCGTCGGTCTTGCGGGTGATGGCGCGGCAGGAGAACCCGCCGCTCTTGTCCGAGAGAATCGCATTGGCGAGACCGCCGCCCTGCGTTCCAGTTGATCCGATGACAGCAATGACTTTTGCCATGAACTACTTGCCTCCAACTTCTTTGCGGACAATCGCGGCGCCGTCGGTGAGCGCCTTGAGCTTCATCTTCGCGACCATGCGCGCCAGCGGCTTCATGCCGCAGTCCGAGCTGAGCGTGACCTTGTCGGCCGGCACGTACTTGAGCGCCTCGCGGATGCGGCCGGCAATCTGCTCCGGCTTCTCAATCGCGTTGGTGCGGATGTCGAGGACGCCCAACTGCACGCCCTGGTTGGCCGGCAGGCCCTTCAGGAAATCGACGCCGGCCATCGAGCGGTTGGCGTAGTCGAGCACGAACTCGTCGATGCCCGCCGTGCCGAAGAAGTACGGGAGCACCGTCTGGTAGCCCTGCGGGAAGTTCGCGCTGAGGATGTCGTTGCCCCACGCGTTGCCGAAGCAGAAGTGCCAGCCGATCTTCGCGTCCACGCCGTCGCAGCACATCTCGACCGATTCGCGAATCCACTTGTAGTCGTTCTTGTCGCCGGTGAAGAGCGGGAACCAGGCGCCGAGGTCTTCAAACTGGAGGTACTTCGCGCCGGCGGCGACCAGGCTCTTCATCTCCGCATTGAAGATGGGGCAGAGCGCCATCGTGAGGTCCTTGGCGTTCTTGTAGTGCTGGAAGTGCACGTGCCAGGCCAGATTCGCCGGGCCGGCGCCGACCGACACTTTCACCGGCCGCTTGGCGTGCGCCGTCGCGACCTTGTACAGGTCGGCGAGGCGGATGGGGCCGCGCGACACGGGGCCGCTGTTGATCACCCCGCCCCAGTCGTCCATGATCTCGCCGCCCTGCGTCTTCTCGGTCGCGCCCAGGGTGCTCGGGTGCTGTTCGCGGGCGTGCTCGAAGCCGCCGATGCGCTCGTACATGTACCAGCAGAACGAGCCGATGACCCCGACGTAGTCGTCGTACCACATGTTGCCGTCGGTGACGATGTCGAGCCCGGCTTCTTCCTGATCGCGAATCACGGTCGCCACGGCGTCGTGATAGGCCTCTTCGTGCTGCACTTCCTTGAACGCGACGCGGACATCGCGGCCGAGCAACTGGTGCTTGAACCAGTGCGGGCGCGGATACGATCCGACCATCGTCGTCGGAAGTAGGGTCTCGACAATCTTCTTTGCCATTCTGTCTCCTGAATAAAGAGGGCGGGCGGGTTCGGATGCTATCCGAGCGCGAACTGGACGTCAAGCGTCGCGAAGGGTTACGATTCGTGAAATGCAAATCGCGACAGAACGCCTGATACACATGTACAGGCAGATGGTGGCCATCCGCCTGTTCGAAGAACGCGTCAACGACCTCTACACGCGCGCCCTGATGCCCGGCCTCGCACATTTATATATAGGTGAGGAGGCGATTGCCTGCGGCATCTGCGAGATCCTCCGAAAAGACGACTTCATCACCAGCACGCACCGGGGCCACGGCCACTGCCTGGCCAAAGGCGCCTCGCCGGACCTCATGTTTGCGGAGCTCCTCGGTAAGGAAGCCGGCTACTGCAAGGGCAAGGGCGGGTCGATGCACATCGCCGATCCCTCGACCGGCAACCTGGGGGCCAATGCCATCGTCGGCGGCAGCGCCGGCATCGCCACGGGCGCGGCCTACGCGGCCAAGTACCTCAAGACCGGGCAGGTCGCCGTCTGCTTCTTCGGCGAAGGCGCGCTCGGCCAGGGCCTGCTCTACGAAGAGCTCAATCTCGCCCAGCTCTGGAAGCTGCCGGTCATCTTCGTCTGCGAGAACAACGGCTACAACGAATACACGCACTTCTCGGAATCGACGGCCGGAGACGTGCCGGCCCGCGCGGCGGCGTTCGGCATGGAGACCGCGACGATCGACGGACAGAACGTCCGCGAGGTCTTCGAGACGGCGAGCAAGCTCATCGAGCGGGCGCGCAATGGCGAGGGCCCGGCGTTCCTGCAGTGCATCACGTATCGCTATCACGGCCATCACGTCGGCGACATCGCGCGCGCCTACTACCGCCCGAAGGCGGAAGAGCAGACGTGGGTGACGGAGCGCGATCCCATCACGCTGCACGGCGAGTGGCTGATGAAGAACAAGGTCGCCGATCGCGCGCAGCTCGACGCGATTCAGGCGGAGCTGGTCACCCAGATGGACGCCGCGATGGAATGGGCGATCGCGTCGCCATATCCCGACCCGAGCAGGGTGACGGAGGACGTCTATGCTTAATACGGGGCTTGATACAGCGACCTCCGTCCGCGAGCTGACGTTCGGCGACGCGATTAAGGAAGCGATCGCTCAGGAGATGCGCCGCGATTCGCGCGTCGTCCTCATGGGCGAAGACGTCGCCGAAGCCGGCACGACGTTCAAGGTCCTCACGGGCCTGGTCGACGAGTTCGGCAAGGACCGCATCATCGACACGCCGATCTCGGAAGCCGGCTTCAGTGGCATCGGGGTTGGCGCCGCGATGGCGGGCATGCGGCCGATCATCGACATCATGTTCGGCGACTTCCTGACGATCATCATGGACCAGATGGTCAATCAGGCCGCCAAGATCCACTACATGTCGGGCGGCAAGTGGAAAGTCCCGATGGTGTTCCGTCTCACGATGGGCGCCACGCGCCGGTCCGCCGCGCAGCACTCGCAGTCGCTGCACGCGTGGCCGAGCCACATCCCCGGTCTCAAGGTGATCGTCCCGTCGACGCCGTACGACGCGAAGGGCCTGTTCAAGGCCGCCGTGCGCGACGACAACCCGTGCGTCATCTTCGAGCACAAGATCAGCTACCGCAAGGTGAAGGGTCCGGTGCCGGAAGACGACTACGTGATTCCCCTCGGCGTCGCCGACGTGAAGCGCGAAGGCAAAGACCTCACGATCATCGCGACGAGCAGCATGGTGCAGACGGCGCTCGCCGGCGCGAAGCTGTGCGAAGAGATCGGCATCGACGTCGAAGTCGTCGACCCGCGGTGCATGTGGCCGCTCGACGAGAAGACACTGATCGAGTCGGTCAAGAAGACGTCGCGCTGCATCGTGATGGACGAGGGCTACGGACGCTACGGCGTATCGGCGGAGCTCGGCAGGTGGTCGGCGAGGGCGCGTTCTACTACCTCGACGCGCCGGTCACGCGCCTCTGCGCGATGCACGTGCCGATTCCGTTCAGCCCGTCGCTCGAAGATATGACGGTTCCCAGCGACAAGGACGTTGTGCGCGTGGCGCAGCAACTCTGCAAAAGGACATAACAATGGGTCTCAAGACGTACGGCACGATGGCGGTCGACTGGGAAGAGCGCATCAATTTCGATCGCCTTCGCACCGAGCGCCTGCAGCGCGCGAAGGATTACCTCGAGAAGTCGGAGATGGGGTCGCTCCTGTGCTTCGACATGAACAACGTTCGCTACATCACGGCCACGCACATCGGCACGTGGGCGCAGGACAAGATCAGCCGCTTCACATTGCTGTCGCGCGGCGCCGAGCCGATTCTGTGGGACTTCGGCTCCGCCGCCCGCCATCACCAGCAGAATTGCTCGTGGCTGGGCGAGCGTTCGCGCGCGGGCGTCCCGCTCATGCGCGGCGCGATGTCGCCCGAGATGGGCCGCGCCGAAGACACGGCAAAGAAGATCAAGCTCGAGCTCGAGAAGCTCAACCTGCACAAGGAACCCGTCGGCGTGGACGTCGTCGAGCCGGCCGTGCTGTTCGCGCTGCAGAAGGAAGGCCTGACGATCGTGGACGGCCAGGAGCTGATGAGCAATGTCCGCGTCATCAAGACGCAGGACGAGATCTCGCTCCTGAACCACTCGGCCGCGATGGTGGACGCCGCGTATCACGATCTCTACAAGGCGATGAAGCCCGGCATGCGCGAAAACGAAGCCGTCGCCCTCGTCGCCAAGCGGCTCTATGAGCTGGGCTCGGAATATGTCGAAGGCGTGAACGCGATCTCCGGCGAACGCTGCAGCCCGCATCCGCATGTGTTCTCCGACCGCATGCTGCGGCCGGGCGATCCGGTCTATTACGACATCCTGCACTCCTACATGGGCTACCGCACGTGCTACTACCGCACGTTCGCGATCGGCTCGGCGTCGCGCGCGCTGAACGACGCGTACAAGCGCTGCCGCGACTACCTCGATGCGGCGATCGAGCTCGTGCGCCCGGGCCGGACAACGGCGGAGATCGCGTCCGTGTGGCCGAAGGCGCAGGATTTCGGGTTCCCGAATGAAGAGGCGGCGTTCGCGCTGCAGATGGGCCACGGCATCGGCCTCGCGATCTGGGAAAAGCCGATGATCAGCCGGCTCGTGTCGCTCGAGCACTCCCACGAGATCAAGCCGGGCATGGTGTTCGCGCTCGAGACGTTCTGGCCCAGCAAGGACGGCTGGAGCGCGGCGCGCATCGAAGAAGAAGTCGTCGTCACGGCGACCGGGCACGAAATAATCACGCGCTTCCCGGCCGAGAAGCTGCTCGTCTGCGGTGCGCCGTACGTCACCGTCGACGGCCCGCTCGAGACGACGCGTGAGCTCGAGCCCACGCCGAACAAGGAAGTCGTGGAGATGATTACCGCCTCCGCGCGCTCTGAAGTCGGGGCCCGCTAGGCGATGGCGATCAGCGTCGTGATGCCTGCGCTCGAGATGGCGCAGGAAACGGGCAAGCTCGTCTCGTGGAAAAAGAAGGAAGGCGACCCGGTCAAGAAGGGCGAGTTGCTCCTCGAGGTCGAGACCGACAAGGCCGTCGTCGAGATCGAAGCGGGAGCGGACGGCATTCTCGGCGGCATCACCGCGCAGGCTGGAGCCGTCGTGCCGGTCGGCCAGACGATCGCGTGGCTGCTGAAGGCGGGTGAACAGCCACCGGCCGCGACCGCGGCGGTGGCGACGGGACGTACGGGCGCGGGTTCGATGCAACAGCCAGTGGCGGCCGCCGCCGCTGCAGCTCCTGCCGCGGCCGCACCGGATCCGCTGGTCGCAGCGGCTGAAGGCAACATCAGGATCTCGCCCAAGGCCCGCCGGCTCGCCAAAGAACACAACGTCGACATCCGCCGCGTCAGAGGCACCGGTCCCGACGGCGAAATCGTCGCAGAGAACATCCTCGCCGCGAAGGGCGGCGTCGCACTGCCCATCATCGCCTCCGCGTCACTCGAACTGGGCGAGCTCAGCTCGATCGGCAAGATCATGGCCGAGCGGACGACGCAGAGCTGGACGACGGCGCCGCACTTTTTCGTATCGCGTGAGGTGGACGGCACGGGGCTGGTGGCGGCGCGGGAGAAGTTCGGGCCCGACATCGAGCGCACGCGCGGCGTGAAGCTGACCTACACCGATCTGCTCACGGCCGTCATCGCAAAGACGCTGCGCAGGCATCCGCGGATGAACGCCAGCTGGGCGGGCAATGCCATCAAGGCGAACGCGGACGTCAACGTCGGCCTCGCCATGGCCGTGACCGACGCGGTCGTCGTCGGCGTCGTGCCGAAGACCGACGGCATGAGCCTCGGCGACATCGCCGTGCGCCGGCGCGACCTGACCGAGCGCGCGCGGACGAACAAGCTGTCGCCGGCCGACATCACCGGCGCGACCTTCACGATCAGCAACCTCGGGATGTACAAGGTCGACTCGTTCACGGCCATCATCGTCCCGCCGCAGGCCGGGATCCTGGCCGTCGGCGCGATGGGCGATCGCGTAGTCGCCATCGCCGGCGGCATCGGCGTGCGCCCGATGATGACCATTACGCTGTCGTGCGACCACCGCGTGCTCGACGGCGCCCGCGGCGCCGCGTTCATGCAGGATCTCGTCGAAGCGCTCCAGAATCCCCAGGTGTAGTGCAGGCCTGAAGGCCTGCGCTACTTTAAGGACGGCGTACGGCCGTCAGCACTTCTTCGGCCGAGTGGACGAGCATGTGCGTCACGCGGCCGCTCCCGTCTTTCACGAACTCATAGGTCCCCAACAGCCGCGGCGAGAACGACGTCTGCGACAGCGGGATCATCGGGATCTTGCCTTTGCCGCCCATGTCGAGAAAGAGCGAGTCGCCGTCGAGCGTGACCGCGAACACCTGGCGCGCCCGTCCCACGATCGGCGCGCGCGAGTCCGTCACGTCGTAAGTGCCCACGTAGGTCGCGAGCGTCGCGCGAGAGACGACGACTTTCTTCTCGGCCTCGGTGCGGCCGACGAGGTGGACGCGATCCTTTTCGTTCTCGCAGATAAACTCGATGAGGTCGGTGTCGGCGACGAAGTTGCCGCCGGCCGACACCGTCAGCGGCGTCGCGTAGACGGCAGCGTCGTCGAGCGTGACCTGCAGCTCCAGGCGGCCGAACCGCGGACGGCTGAAGCGTTCGGTGATTTTCAGCGCCTCGCTGTGAGGGTGGCCGGCAAAGTCGAGCCACGTGCGGTCGTTGAAGCCGGCACTGTCCACGACGAGCGTGTCGCCATCCCAGCGGCCGATGGAGTAGCCCATCCAGGCGGGATTGGGATCGCGCGGCAGCGTCCGGCCGTCGAGGAAGATCTGGCGATAGGACAAATCCTCGAAGAGAAGCACGACGAGCGACGGCGTCTGAATGATCTTTGTCAGGCCGCCGCGCGTGATGTGGCGCGGACCGCCGGGCTTGCAGCCGGTGATTTCCGGGTCGTCTTTGCCGAACTCCTCGAGGCGCGACCGCGAGAGCGCCGCCGCCCACGGCTGGATGTCAGACGAGGGCAGCTCCGCCGTGATGTTGGCCGCGAGGCCGATTTCCGTCCCGAGTTGCCACAGGCCTGAGAGATCCGGATGGCCGTCAACCGCGCGCGGAGTGGCGGACGCAAGGTTCGGCTTGCCGTTCGCGTCGCGGGGGATGCCCACGGTCGGCGTCTTCAGCCATTGAGCGGTCGCTGGCGTTGCCGCGAGCGTCAGCACGACGACGATACCGAGGCGGTTCACGGGGAGAGCCTACCGTATAATCGCAACCGCGAATGTCCCGAAAAATGCTGTGCACGCTTGTCCTGCTGGTGCTCGCCGCGTGGCCGGCCGCCGCGCAAGCCCCGGCTGGCGTCGCCGGCGGCATGGCGCTCTTTCAGACTCGCTGCGCCGACTGCCACGGCATCGACGCCAAGGGCGTGCACGGTCCTGACCTCACGGTCATCTTCGGCAACGGAGCCACCGACGCCGGCGTGATGCGGACCATCCGCACCGGTGTGCCCGGCACGGAGATGCCCGCCAGCAACGCGCCCGACGAAGAACTGCGCGCGATTGTCGCGTATCTCCACACGCTCAATCCGACGCCCCTGGCGGGGGGCTCCGGCCCTTCGACAGGCTCAGGGCAAGGCAACGCCGCGGGCGGCGAGGGGCAGTTCACGGCGTCGTGCGCGGGCTGTCACCGCGTCAACGGCCGTGGCGGCGCGCTCGGTCCGGATTTGTCGCGGATTGGCGCGAGCCGGTCGCCCGCGCTGCTCACGCGCGAAATTCGCGACGCCAGCGCGACCATCACACCCGGCTACCAGCCGGTGACGCTCGTGACGAAAGACGGCCAACGCATCCGCGGCGCGCGGAAGGCCGAGGACGCGTACTCAATCCAGATCATGGACGCGGGGCAGCGGCTGCAGGGCTACGTGAAGGCGGACCTGCGCGAAGTGATTGCCGAGAAGAAGTCGCTGATGCCCGACTTCGCCGCCGACCGCCTGAGCGATCGCGATCTGAACGACCTCGTCGCGTACCTCGGCACGCTCCGCGGCACGGATGCAGTGCAGGCCTTCAGGCCTGCCGACGAGGCGGACCTGAAGGTCCGCACGACTATTGGCATCGGCACGCAGGATCTGCTCGATGGCTTCAAGAACCCGTCGCGCTGGCTGCAGTACTCAGGCGACTACACCGGCCGGCGTCACAGTCCGCTGACACAGGTCACGCCGCAGAATGTGAATCGGCTGACCGCACAGTGGGCCTTCCAGTCCGACACGCTCGCGCTCAGCCGTGGCTTCGAGTCCACGCCCCTCGTCGTGGATGGCGTGATCTATCTGACGGGCGCGAACGGCAGCGCCTGGGCGATCGACGCGCGGACGGGGCGCCAGTTCTGGCGCTATCGTCGTCCGAATGCGCCCGACCTGACGGCCGGCGCCGGCTATCCCGTCAACCGCGGCTTCGCGATGCTGGGCGACCGGCTGTTCATGGCGACGCTTGACGCCCATCTCGTCGCGCTCGACGCGAAAACCGGCTCGGTCGTCTGGGACTCCGTGCTCGAGGACTACAAGGCCGGCTACGCCACGACGCCCGCGCCGCTCGTCGTAAAAGACAAAGTCATCATCGGGTCGTCGGGCGGCGAGAACCCGACGCGCGGGTTCATCGCGGCGTTCGACGTGAAGACCGGCAAGCAGGCCTGGCGGTTCTACACGATTCCCAATCCCGGCGAGAAGGGGAGCGAGACGTGGCCGTCGCCCGACGCGATGATTCGCGGCGGCGCCGCGGCGTGGGTCACCGGCTCGTACGACCCCGAGCTGAATCTGGTCTACTACGGCACGGGCAATCCCAATCCCGATTACTACGGCGCCGAGCGCAGGGGCGACAACCTCTACACCTGTTCGATCGTCGCGCTTGACGCCGACACCGGGCAGCTCAAGTGGTACTACCAGTTTACGCCGCACGACACGCACGACTGGGACTCGGATCACATCCCGGTGCTCGCCGACGTCCGGATTGGCGGGCAGCCGCGCAAGGTCGTGATGGTCGCCAACCGCAACGGCTTTTTCTACGCGCTCGATCGCGCCAACGGCAAACTCCTGCTCGCGAAGCCGTTCACCGACACGAAGTGGGCGCGTGAGATCGGTCCCGATGGCCGGCCGGTCGTGTTGAACGAAGACGGCACAAAGGACTGCCTGCCAGATTTCTGGGGCGGCACCAACTTCATGCCGCCGTCCTACGATCCGGCCCTCAATCTGTTTTTCGTCACGGCGCGCGAGACCTGCGTCACGTACTTCGGCGTCAAGCCCGAAATCAAAGTGGGCCAGACGTCCGTCGGCGGCGGCGTCCGGCGCGTCTCGGATCGGATTTTCGACTACGGCGCGCTGCGCGCCATCGACGCGTCCACGGGCGAGCGCAAGTGGGAGCTGCGATACACGACGCCGGCGCTCTCGGGCGTCACCTCGACCGCCTCCGGCCTGGTGTTTGCGGGCGACAACGAAGGCAACTTCATGGCCGTGGACGCGAAGACGGGCAAGCCCCTGTGGCACTACCCGACCGGCGCGTCGATCTGGGGCGCGGCCGCGACGACGTATATGCTCGACGGCCGGCAGTACGTGCTGATTCCGTCGGGCGCGACGCTGACGGCCTTTGCGTTGCCGTAGTTGGTAGCGTCCGGCTTTTAGCCGGACGTCCGCCTGAAGGCGGACGCTACGGGAAGATTTGGAGACTCGATGAAGAGACTCGCAATCGCGCTGCTTGCACTATTCGCTGTCTCGGCTCCGGCGCACGCGCAGGCGAACCTGTCCGGCGTCTGGAATAATCTCGGCATTCTCAACGAGGACTGGCCGGATCGGTTGCCCGGTCCAGAGCTCGGCGACTACGCGGGCCTGCCGGTGAACGACGCCGTTCGCGCCCGCGCGGACGCCTGGGACGCGTCGCTCATCACGCTGCCGGAATACCAGTGCCGCGTGCACCCGGCCGACTACGTGTCGAGTTTCGCCGGCCTGCGCATCTGGGAAGAACGCGACTCGGTGTCGCAACAGCTCATCGCGATTCACACGCATCACTTCGCGTGGGGTACTGAGCGCACGTTCTGGATGGACGGCCGCGCTCATCCGCCCGCCTACGCGATGCACACGGCGATGGGCTTCTCCACGGGCAAATGGGACGGCGACAACCTCGTCGTCACCACGACGCACCTGAAGGAGGGCTGGACGCGCCGCAACGGCCTCACGCGGAGCGATTCGGCGACGGTCACCGAGCATTTCATCCGCCACGGCGACACGCTGACGCTCGTGATCTCGGTGGACGACCAGAAGTACTACACCGAGCCCGTCGTCCGCTCGCGCGACTACGAGTACGAGGTCAACGGCGACATCGGCCCGTATCCGTGTGAGCCGGTCGAAGAGATCCTGCGCCCGAAGGGCGCGATTCCACATCATCTGCCGGGTACGAATCCATTCCTCGGCGAGTACGCCAAGGCCCACAACATTCCGGCCGAGGCTGCGCGCGGCGGGGCCGAGACGATGTATCCGGAGTACCGCAAGAAGCTCAGGGAGATGATGAAGTGAGCCGCCTGAAATTCAACGTCGTGTTTGCGGTTCTCTCCGCAGCCTGTCTCGCCGTAGCCGGCCTCCAGGCCGGCGGAGGCGGGCAGCAGAATTACGACAACGTCCAGGTCAATATCCAGAAGGCACAGGGCAGCGTCTACATGCTCGTCGGCGCGGGCGGCAACGTCACCGTGCAGATCGGCGTCGACGGTGTCCTGATGGTCGATACGCAGTACGCGCCGATGTCCGGGAAGATCCTGGCGGCCATCCGCACGCTGTCGCAGGCGCCCTTGCGCTACATCATCAACACGCACAGCCACGGCGACCACACCGGCGGCAACGAAAACCTGAAGAAGGCGGGCGCGACCATCGCCGGCGGCAACGTCACGCTCGACATCGGCGACGCCGCGCAGGGCGCGCAGATCATCGCGCACATCAACGCGTACAAGCACATGAGCGCGCGCGTGAACGGGCAGTTCGCGACGCCGGTAGCCTCGTGGCCGACGAGCACGTTCATCGGCGACGACAAGAAGCTCTACTTCAACGGCGAAGGCGTGCACATCATCCATCAGCCCGCTGCGCACACCGACGGCGACAGCCTGATCTTCTTCCGCAAGTCGGACGTCATCACCGCGGGGGATCTGTTCGTGACGGAAGGCTATCCATTCATCGACATCAACACCGGCGGCAACGTCCAGGGCATCGTCGCGGGCTTGAACAAGATCGTGGACCTCTGCATTCCCGTCTACGGGCAGGAGGGCGGGACGATGGTCATTCCCGGGCATGGGCGGCTGTCGGACATCGGCGACGTGATCAACGCGCGTGAGATGGTCACCATCGTCCGCGATCGTGTGCAGGACATGGTCAAGAAGAACATGACGCTCGAGCAGGTCAAGGCCGCGAAGCCGACGAAGGACTACGACTCGCTCTACAACCCGCCAGACGCCTTCATCACCGCCGACGCGTTCGTCGAAGCCGTTTACAGGAGCCTCAAGAAGTGAAGACCAAGGTGCTCAAGGTTCTCGGGGTGCTCGGGGTTCTCGCGGTTCTTGGGGTGCCGGTGTCGGCGCAGCTCAGGGGACGGGACGTCAGCGATCTGGACGCGTCCAACGCTGGACGGGGACGCGGGCCGGTGGGGAAGACGCCGAAGGAATCGGCGCCCATCGATCTCACGGGCTATTGGGTGTCGATTGTTTCCGAGGACTGGCGCTTCCGCATGGTGACGCCGCCCAAGGGTGACTTCCCGAACTTCCTGCTGACGCCCGGCGCGACGAAGCTGGCCAACGCGTGGGACGCGGCGAAGGACGAAGCGGCCAAGGATCACTGCAAGGCGTACGGCGCGCCGAACATCATGCGCGTGCCCGGCCGTTTTCACATCACCTGGGCCGACGACCGCACGCTCAAGATCGAGACCGATGCCGGCACGCAGACGCGGCTGCTGAAGTTTGCGGCACCTGGCCCCGCCCCTTCGACAGGCTCAGGGCAAGCTGCGCCGGCGGGTCCGCCGTCGCGTCAGGGCAGTTCGACTGCCGAGTGGGAGCGCAAGGCCCTCCGCGTCGAGACGTCGAACCTCCTGCCCGGCTACCTGCAGGCCAACGGCGTCCCGTTTGACGGCAACCTGAAGATGGTCGAGTACTTCGACGTCATCACCGAGCCGAAGGGCGAAGTCTGGATCATCGACGACGCGGTGCTCACTGATCCGGGCGTTCTCGTGCGGAGCCACAAGCGCAGCACCCATCTGCGAAAGCAGGCGGACAACAAGGGCTGGGATCCCCAGCCGTGTATAGTGAAGTAGATGCCGCTATACGAATACGTCTGCCGGGCGTGCAAGAAGGAATTTGAAGCGCTGGTGCGGTCGCAGGATCCTGCGCCCGCATGCCCGTCATGCAAGAGCAGCGATCTGGAGAAGCTGATTACCGCGGCTGCCATGTCGTCGGATCAGATGACGCGCGACAACGTCAAGAAAGAGCGGAAGCGGAAGCTCCCGCAGCATCGCGCTGAACAGAACGAAGAATATCAGCACGCGCTCAAAGAACACCTGCACGACGACTAATCGCCGGCGGCGGGTAATTTCGCTTTCAGGAACGACACCACTTCCGGCCAGATCTGCGCGGCGAGTACTTCGTTCAGCGTCCCAAGCGCGTTGTGCGGGCCCATGAACGCGTGGCCGGTTCCCGGGTGCACCTTCAGCGTCACGTCCTTACCCATCCCGCGCAGCTTCTTCTCGAGCGCCTGCGCCGCCGCAGGCGGAAAGAAATCGTCGTGCTCGGCCATGTGTCCGCTGATCGACGCTCGCAGCTTCGACCACTCGGGCTCCATGGCGCCCTGCGGAAAGCCGTAGAACGGCACGACCGCCTTCACCTGATCGCCCCGGTTGGCGGCGATGAGGAACGACAGCATCCCGCCCATGCAGAAGCCGACGACGCCGATGCCGTTGCTCGTGACGGCCGGATTGCCCGCAAGGTAATCGACGGCGCCGCTCATGTCGCGGCCCGCGCGATCGGGCGGCATCGTGTTCATCAACTCCGCCGCCTTGTCCATTTCGGTGTGGCCGGCGACCTTGCCGCGATATAGATCCGGCGCAAGTGCGACGAATCCCGCGGCGGCCAGCCTGTCCGCCATCCTCTTGAGGTCGTCGTCGAGCCCCCACCATTCCTGGATGACGAGCACGCCGGGACCGGAGCCGCTCTCCGGCGTGACGAAATAGCCAGACGCGTTGTGTCCGTTGCTCTTGAATTCAACTGTCTCAGCCATGAGGCATAAGGATAGCGCATACTACCGGACCAGGATGTTCCCGCGACCTGTCTTTGTGACGGGCGTCATCGTCGTGGCGGTGTTGGTCGCCATCGAACACGCGCAGACGCCGCAGCCGCGCCCGCAGTTCAGATCGGGTGTCGAGTACGTCCAGGTGGACGTTCGCGTCGTCGACGAGAAGGGCGAGCCCGTTCACGACCTGAAGCAACAGGACTTCAAGGTCTTCGAAGACGGCGCGCCTCAGGATCTCAAGACGTTCTCCATCGTCGATCTGCCGCTGCCGGACCCGTCGGCGCGGCCGCTGGCGGCGTCGCTGGGCGTCAAGCCTGATGTGGCGACGAACGTGCGTCCGGCCGAACGGGGCCGCACGTACCTGATCGTGTTCGATGCTCTGCTTGTGGCGCCGTGCCAGACGTTGGTCGTGAGGAAGCTGCTGCGGGAGTTCATTGAGCGATCGGTCGGCCCTGAGGATCTGGTCGCGATCGTCAGCACCGGCCTCGACCGGTCATTCCAGAACTTCACGAACGACAAGTCGCGTTTGCTCGCCATCGTCGGCAGCCTGATCGGCCAGGCGCCACCGGGGCCGACGGTGGGCGCCGCGCAGGACGTCGCCGGGCGCGCTGAGCGCGCGACCGGCATCAGCGGCAAGGGAGCGGGCAGGCCCAATCCGCCCATCGGGGACGTGATCATGAACGAGCCCCGCCAGGCGCTTCTCCGGCTGCTGGGGTTTGTGCAGGCGATGTCTGCGTCTGGCGACGGCAGCAAGGCCATCATCCTTGTCAGCGAAAGCGTCCCGTTCGACCTCACGTTCAACACCGAGGGGCTGTCGAGTCAGGGATCCGCGTTGCTGAGCGACGTTCAGCGTGTGTCGACCGCCGCGCGGCAGGGCAATGTGCCGATCTACCCGCTCTCTCCCCGAGGCCTGACGGACGGCGCCGACTGCGAGGCGGATGGCGGCGTGTTTCCCGCGATCGACCTGCTACAGGAGATTCGCCTCCAGGAGGCGAACCTCCGTGCGCTGGCCGACGACGCAGGGGGAGTGCCGATTGTCGGGACCAACGATCTCTCCGGCGGGCTCCGGCGTGTCGTCGCGCTCAGCAGCTACTACTACCAGCTTGGCTTCGACTCGTCGAACACCAAGGCGGACGGCAAGGTTCACCGCATCGTGGTCAGCGTGACGCGTCCAGGCGCGCGCGTGGTGTCGAGAAAAGGCTACGCGGTGCCGCGTCCGGCCGATGCCAAGGCTATCGCGGCGCTCGCGGGGCCGCCCGGATCGTCGGCCGAACTTCGCGAGTCGCTCAACGCGGCGTTGCCGGTGACGGACTTGCCAATCTCGGTCACCGCCGCGGCCTTCAGGCAGGCCGGCGGCAAAGGCATTTCGGCCGCGGTCGTTGTCGAAACGCTCGGCCGCGACCTGGCATGGAGTCCGGCAGGTGTGCTGACCATGCCCATCGAGCTGACCGCAGTCGCGCTCGAAGGGCGTGGGACCATCAAGACCGGCGATTGGGGACGGATGCAACCCACGGAGCCGGCTGAGACGAGCGCTCGCGTGCGCAACTTCGGCCTGCGCTGGCTGGCGCGGCTTGACGATCTCAAGCCGGGCCGGTACCAGATCCGCGCCGCGATTAGCAACGGGCCGTCGAAGCAGGGCAGTGTTTGGTACGACCTCGATATCCCCGACTTCTCGAAGACGCCGCTAGCGATGAGCGACGTCGTGCTCGCGTCAGTCGTCGCATCGCAGCGCCTGACGCTGCGTCCCGACAAGGTCCTCGCGGCCGTCCTGCCGGCGCCGGCGACGACGCTGCGGCAGTTCCTGCCCGCCGACGCGCTCGCCATCTACGCCGAGGTGTACGACAACGATCCGCAACTCGTCCGCGAGATCGAGACGTCCGTGGTCGTCATCGACGCGAAGGGCGAAGAGAAGAGCCGCGACGTCAAGAGGCAGACGGCGACCGACGGTGTCGTGAGGATTCAGTTGCGTCTGCCGCTCGCGAAGCTGGAGCCAGGCGCGTACACGCTGGCCGTCGAGGCGCGGCAGACGGCCAATCGCGCGATCTCGGCCGGACGCGCGCTGCCGTTTCAGATCGTGGACGCCGGAAACAAATAGAGCGCGTCGATCCCTCCGGAAAACGCCGTCAGCGCCCGGCTGAACATCCCGCCATCGTCGGCCTGCGCCAGGTCTGCGGACACCAGCAGCCCCTGCGTGAAGCTCGCAACGCCGGCCACACCCTGTCCGGCGCCAGCGGCGTGTATCCGGGCGAACACGCAGGCGGCGTTGAGATGCGCCACGGCCATCGAGACTTCCTCGACGACCGCGCGACGTCCCGTCCCGATCGTCTCGAAGAGCGACCGCAGGTAATGCGTCGCGACCTCGCGAACCGCATCGTCGGTCACATCCAGCGAGACCGCGCGCGCTGTTCGGAGATTGAAAGCGGCGTTGCCGGGGGCGACGCTGTGCAGGTGCGCGAGGAGACGGAAGAGCGCGAGCCGGATCGCCATCGGCCGCTTGCCGAGCACCGGATCGAGATGCAGCTGCACGGACATCGCGGACAGCAGGAGGCCGCGGAAGAGCGCGCGCGTCAGCCATGACGCATCGCGGGCGGCCGGCAGGGCCTCGACGGTCAGCACGTGGCGGCTCATGACCTCGAAGTACTGCAGCAGGTCGTGTTCGTTGAGCTTGAGCACGCGCGGCCTCGACAGGTCGTCGAGAAACGCGGCGATGCGCCGCAGGCTCGCCGCGAGATCGAACGCGCCGTCGGGTCCGGGCGTGTCGAGGACGCGCAGCAGCAGCGTGCGGAGCTTCGGCAGGATCGACCGCGGCAGGGGATAGCCGTCGACGAGCTGGACGGTGGCCGGCACTTCCGGCTGCTCGCGTTTCCATGCGAGGTACAGGGCCTGGATGTCCCGGGTCTGCGTCGTCAGCGGCGCGCCTTCGTTCGCGATGATCGTCGGGCACGAGAAACTCGAGGTCGCGACGACGTCGCCGTCGACGGGATGAAAGCGAAACGGAAACACCCGGCAGGCGATCGGCTTGCGCTCGAAGCCAAGCTCCTCGTGAATGCGGCACAAGCCATCCGCTGACAGAAATCCGCAGGCGCCGTCGGGCCGCTTGCGAATCTGGAGCAGTCCCTCGTGTCCGGGGATCGGCTCGAAGGGATCGATCGTGGCGCCGCCGTTCGAGTCGCCGGACCCACGGAACCAGCGGGCCGTGCCGGCTTTCCGATACGCGTCGGCTTCACCCGGCGTCACGGGGACCGTCGCGCGCCGGCAGCAGCGCCCGCACTGCGCGCACGTGAAGTGCTGATCCTGCGCGACGTGCACGCTAGGGTTTCCATACCTCAGGATTGAGGAGATTGGGTGGACGCTGGCCGGTGAGGCCGGCGATGCAGTTGGTGACGGCCATGTTCGCCATCTTCAGCCGCGTCTCGACTGTTCCGCTGCCGATGTGCGGCGTCAGCACGACGTTCGGCAGCGTGACGAGGCCAGGCGCCAGCGCCGGCTCCTTTTCGTAGACGTCGAGTCCTGCGCCGGCGATGCGTCCCGCCTTCAGGGCCCTCACCAGGGCCTTTTCATCGACGATCGGCCCGCGCGACGCGTTGACAAGGATCGCGGTCTTCTTCATCAGGCCCAGCTCTTTTGCGCCGATGTAGTGCCGCGTCTCCGGGAACAACGGCAGGTGCAGCGTGACGACGTCCGACTCGCGCAGCAGGGTGTGCTTGTCCACGTACGAGGCGCGGAATTCCTGCTCGATCGATTCAACGGCGCGGCCCCGGCTGGCGTACAGCACCTTCATGCCGAAACCCATCGCGCGCCGGGCCACGCCGCGGCCGATGCGGCCGAAGCCGCAGATGCCGATCGTCTTGCCGTAGATGTCCTGGCCGAGAAACTCCATCATCCGCCAGCGCTTCCACTTGCCGGCGCGAATCGTGCGGTCGGCGTTCGCCAGGCCGCGTGCGGCGCCGAGGATGAGCGCCCAGGTCAGGTCGGCGGTCGTATCGTCGAGCACGCCGGGCGTGTTCGTCATCATCACGCCGCGCTTTGTCGCGGCGGGGACGTCCAGGTTGTTGTAGCCCACGGCGACGTTGCACACGATCCTGAGCTGAGGGTTCTTTGCCAGCACCTCGTCGTTGACGACGTCCGTGGAGAGCGCGACGAGGCCGTCTTTGCCTTTCAGCTTCTGGAGCAGCTGGCGCGGGCTGACGGGGAGATCTTTCTGGTTGTTCTCAACGGCGAAGTGCTGCTTCAGCCGTTTCACGGCCTCTTCAGAGATTTCGCGGGTGACGAGGACCTTCGGTCGCACGCTGGGACTGTACCACGACGATCAACCACGGAGGAACGGAGGAACGGAGACGACGATTAAACGCAGAGATCGCTGAGACGGCAGCGATTCGACGCGGGCGGCCTGCGGAGCAGGCCTGTGTTCAGGTCGAGGGGTGACAAGACGAACCAAGCGCGAATTGAGTTGGCTCGTCTTGTCACCCGCTCGGCCTGAACAGCCGCTTCGCGGCCCGCGTCGAATCCCCGCTGGCATTCCTCCGCGTCCTCAGTTCCTCTGTGGTGGATTTGTTTTTAGAGGGTCTATCGCAGGGTGTAGTTGAGGATCCAGACCAGGAACAACACCATCGGCACATGGACGACGAACTGAAGCGCTGAGTAGCCGACGATGTCGCGGGCTTTGAGGCCGAGGATACCGAGTAGCGGCAGCATCCAGAACGGATGGATGAGATTGGCGAGCGCTTCGGTCGCGTTGTAGGTCTGCACGACCCACCCGAGATGCACGTGCAGCGTCTTGGCGGCCGAGAGCATGTAGGGCGCTTCGATGAGCCACTTGCCGCCCGCCGACGGAATGAACAGCCCGAGGAACGCCGAGTAGACGCCGACGAGCAGCGGATACGTATGTTGCGTTGAGACGTCGACGAAGAAGTGCGCCAGTCGCGACGCCAGCCCCGACTCGGTCATGATCTTCACCATGCCCGCGTACATCGGGTACTGGACGAGCACGCCGGCCACCGACGGCACGGCCGAAGCAATCGACTTGACGAAGGACCGCGGCCGCCAGTGCAGCAGGATCCCTGCAATGAGAAACAGGAAGACGTAGTGATTGAGCTCGAGGACGACGGACGGCCCCTTCGACAGCACCTCAGTGACCAGATACGCGACGCCGAAGCCGCCGATGATCAGGCTGAGCGCGGGACTGTATTCGAGCCACTCGCCGGGCTTCTCCGGCCGTTCGGTCGTGGCGACGGCCGGCGCGTACGTCACGCCCATGTCGGCCATGCTGCGGGCCTGGCTCTCGTGCGGCGCCGAGTGATAGGCGATGAACATCGAGATGACGACAATCGCCGCCGCTGTCGCCATGCTTTGCCAGAGCAGCAGCGTCTGGCTGAGCGGGATGACGCCGCTGATGGCGAGGATCGACGGCGGCAGCGAGGCCGGCGCGGCCATGATCAGCGCGGCCGACGAGGACAGCCCGAGTGCCCACACGCTGCCGATGCCGAGATACGCCGCGGCGCCGACCGCGCGATAGTCCGCCCCTTTCACGCGATGTGTGACCTCTCGCGCGAGCAGCCCGCTGAAGATCAGGCTGAAGGTCCACGAGACGAGCGACGACAGCATCGAGAACAGCGCGACGAAGGCGACCGCGGTCCGCGCGCTTTTCGGAATCTCAGCCAGCCGGCAGACGATGCGGTAGACGGGGGGAGCGACCGCGACCGAGTAGCCCGTCAGGATGATCAGCGTCATCTGCATCGTGAAGTTGACGAGATCCCAGAATCCGGCGCCAAACCACGTGGCGGCCTGCACGGGCGAGTTGCCGATGGAGACGGCGGCGGCAAAGACGATCAGGACGGCGACCAGCGCGAGCGCGAAGGCATCGGGAAACCAGCGCTCGAACCAGTCGGAGAGCCGGAGGCCGGCTGTCGCCAGCCAGGAGTTGTTCATGAGTGCGGGGCATTATAATTCCGCACGCCGTGAAAGACGCCACGCCCCGCCTCGAGATGCGCGGCATCTCCAAGTCCTTTCCCGGCGTTCGCGCCTTGGACGGTGTGTCGCTCGACGTGCACGCCGGCGAAGTGCATTTCCTGCTCGGGCAGAACGGCGCGGGCAAGTCCACCCTCATGCGCGTCCTGTGCGGCGCGCATCATCCCGACGCCGGCGAGATCCTGCTCGACGGCGCGCCGGTCCGGCTCGCCTCGCCGGCCGACGCGCGGCGGCTCGGCATCGCCGTCATCTTCCAGGAATTCTCGCTGGTTCCGTATCTCGATCTCGCTCAGAACATCTTCCTCGGCCGCGAGACCGGCCGACGCGCGATGCACGCCGAGGCGCGGCGGCTGCTCGACACCCTCGGCGTCACGCTCGACACGCGGGCGCCGGCCCACGAGCTTGGCGTCGCGCAGCAGCAGGTCGTCGAGATCGCCAAGGCGCTGTCGCAGCACGCGCGCATCCTCGTGATGGACGAGCCGACCGCGGCGCTCTCCGCCCACGAGACCGAGCGCTTGTTCACGCAAATCAGAAAGCTCAAAGCAGACGGCGTCGCCATCATCTACATCTCCCATCGGCTGCAGGAGATCGCGCGAATCGGTGACCGGGTGACCGTCTTGCGCGACGGGAAGAACGTCGCGTCGCTCGGGAACCTCGAGAACCCCGAGAACCTTGAGCACCCCGAGAACCTCGCGAACCTCGTGAACCTGATGGTTGGGAGGCAGGTGGACACCACCTATCGCCAGAGGTTCTGCGAACGGCCGGGCGACGTCATGCTCGATGTGCGCGAGCTCGAGGCTCGGAACGGCGTGACGGGTGCGTCGCTGACGGTGCGGGCCGGGGAGGTCGTTGGGCTCGCGGGTCTTGTCGGCGCGGGCCGCAGCGAGCTGGCGCGCGCGATCTTCGGCGCCGATCGCGTCAAGGGTGGATCCGTGATCGTGAGCGGTCAGGTGCTGGCAGGACGGGCGGGACGAGGTTCACCCGTGGCGGCCGTTCGCGCGGGCGTCGCTCTAGTCCCGGAAAACCGGAAGGCGGAGGGACTGGCGCTCAGCCGATCAATTGAAGACAACGTCGTGCTCGCCGGCATGCGGCGCCTGTTTCCGCGAGGCTGGTATTTCGCACGCGCCGCCGCGACGGTGGCCCATGACATCGTGGCGCGGCTGCGGATCGCGACGCCGTCCATCGCGAGGGCGACGAGGTTTCTGAGCGGCGGCAACCAGCAGAAGGTCGTCATCGGAAAGTGGTTCACGGCCGGCTCGAGGTTCTTCATCTTCGACGAGCCGACGCGCGGGATCGACGTCGGCGCGAAGGCGGAGATCTACGGCGTCATCTCGACGCTCGTGGAAGGCGGGGCTGCCGTGCTGATGATCAGCTCCGAGCTGCCCGAGATGGTTGCGGTCTGCGATCGCGCCTACGTCATGCGCGACAAGCGCATCGTCGGCGAGCTGCAGCGACCCGAATTAACCGAGGCGAACATCTTGAGATTGGCGATGCACCATGAGTCCGCCTGAAGGCGGACCCTACCCCTCCGCTTCGGTAGTGTCCGGCTTGAGCCGGACCGTTCCTGGCGCCGCGTACCTTCTCGCGATCCTGATCGTCGTGTTCACGATCTTTGGGTCCGGATTCGCGACGACGGCGAACGTCCTGAACATCGGCGTCCAGTCGTCGGTCCTGCTGCTGCTCGCCCTGCCGATGACGCTCATCATCATGACGGAGGGCCTCGACCTCTCGATGGGCGCCGTCCTCAGTCTCGCAGGCGTCGTCCTGGCGACGCTGCTGATGAGGCAGCATGCGCTGGGTGTGGCGTTTGCCGGCGCCATCGGCGTCGGCCTGGCATTCGGCGTCGCGAACGGCCTGCTCGTGGTGACGTTCGGCCTGCCACCGTTTGTCGCCACGCTCGGCACGCTCGGCATCGCCCAGGGCCTGGCGCTCGTGCTGACCGGAGGTCAGAGCGTCGTGGACATCGGCGAAGCGCTGCCTGCGCTCTATGAAAGCCGCCCGGCAGGTATTCCTTTTTCGATCGTGATCGCCGTGGTCGCGTTTTTCGTGTTTCGTTTCGCGTTAGCGCGCACCCGCTTCGTTTCGTATGTCTCGGCCATTGGCGGCAACCGCGAGGCGCTGGTCCTGGCCGGCGTTCGCGCCAACGCTTATCACGTCTCCGTCTACGCGCTCGGCGGCCTGATGGCGGGGCTGTCGGCGCTGCTCCTGACCGGCCGGATGAGCGCGGGACATCCGACGGCCGCCATCGGGATGGAATTTGACGCGGTCGCCGCCGTCATCGTCGGCGGCACGTCGTTCGAACGTGGCAAGGGTAGTCTCGGCGGCACGCTGATCGGCGTGCTGACGGTCGGCGTTCTGAAGAACGGCCTCAACGTGCTGGAAGTCCCTTCATCGCTCCAGGTCGCCAGCATCGGCGTCCTCGTGATCGTCGCGCTCGTCATCGACCAGACGCTGCAGTCGGTCGGCAGGCAGAGGACGGCGTGAAAGCGACTGCCTATCGCCTGATTGCCGTCGGCCTCATCGCCGTCGGCTTCACGGTTGCGACGGACGTGTTTCTTACGTCCGCGAATCTCCTCAACGTGCTGCGGCAGGCGAGCTTGACGTTCCTGATCGCGTCGGGTCTCACGCTGACGATCCTGACCGCGGGGCTGGATCTTTCGGTCGGCGCGAACGTCGGGCTGTCGGCGTGCCTTGCAGCGACGGTGATGAAGTCTACTGGCTCGATCGCACTGGGAGTTGTGGCCGGGCTCGGGTTCGGTGCGCTGGTCGGCGTCCTCAACGGCCTGATGATCACGCTGCTGAAGCTGCCGCCGTTCAT
>Ga0209488_10001023_pt1 | contig 23732 bp, 23 predicted proteins | sample Rivendell_Oct201_8_FD_188349 | JGI IMG/M metagenome (GOLD analysis project Ga0209488, IMG submission 188349) | Vadose zone soil microbial communities from the Eel River Critical Zone Observatory, Northern California, USA -... | ecosystem: Environmental > Terrestrial > Soil > Vadose zone >...
TTTTTTTTTTTTTTTTTTGGAATCATTTTATTGCCGGTATCGCCTTGTCGGACTGGCGCAACCGTGACAGTTCACTCGCTGTACTAGTATCCATCAGCCAAACGTCAAATTGTAAATGATAACCTGCATCATCATTGCTATGCAGCTCCCTTTTGCGCCTTCGGACCTAGGCTTCAGCCGGAGGTGCGCCAGGTTCAAGCCCATGTTGTTTCAAGTTTATGCCCACCAAAAGGGTGTCATTTCCCAGAACCACTCAGGCTATTCCTGAGTCACCCACCCTCTGACATACGCCTCAAGACCTTGACCCAAGCTTGAGCTTGAACAGGATTGCTTGGGGTATTCGAGGCTCAATGACTACTCATGACCCTCACGAGGACGAACCGCATGGCTACTATCATTGGCATCGCCCGACGGCGCTGATGGAGAAACAATGATTATGAGCCAGGGACACCTTTTTTTTCTTATTGAGGGACTAGTGCGGATATCCCGGCCTCGTGCTTACTTAAATACAATCCACCCAGACCTGCTGCAAATTCGACCGCCACGCATTTACTTTCCGGCTGACTTGCTACCCTGCTGTGTTAACTGCCCGTCCCAAACTATGACTAACTGGCACGACCCTTCCCTCATGCTAGCGGAATTCGGTCTGTCTCCTTTGTCTCAGGGAAACTGAAACTCGAATAACTTAGATTTATTTGACAGTCGCTCTCGTGAAGTTGATCCACGTCCTAAGTGGCATGTACATGTAAGTCGCCTTTAACCTTATTCTCTAATTCCATGGTCTTAACTTCGCACTCCGCATCAGCTGGGAGTTTGTCCAGAGTCTAGAGTATGAGTACTCGATCATGACAGGAAGGCGCAAGTTTACCTGGACGTCTCCGGCATGTTTTCTACAATCTCCACAAGATCGGGCGAATTCATATCATGGACTACCAGATCTATATAGGGGGCCGTTGGTGCACGTTACTCCTCATTGTCATAGAGTTCCTGCAACTCGACACGTCATATGCCCTTGACTGTCAGGTATAGAAATTCAAACTTTTGGCATGCCCAGATCGCTGAGTCAATTCCTAGGCTGTGGTCACCACAACCTTCGTAAGACATCCCGCCCTTTTTCGAGTTGTCTGAGTTGCAACTGAACTGGTAACACAGATATTTGGAACACTCTCAATCTTATCTACATCGACACTGGTTACTCTACGCGCGTGAGTAAAACTCATCTTGCTATTCTAATTCTTGGTAATGTGGCAATGTCAGCGTCGCACTTTGGGAACAAAACAAAGTTGTCATCGCCATTGGCTGTACTTTATGGCTTGCAAATGCCTCTTCCTACCTCTATAGTTTGTATTCTTCGCTTCTTCACTGGCCAGGCAATGGAATTTCTGAAAGACGTTGTCAGGCATAATCACATATCGCGGGCACGAGATTGACGGGTTTTGCCTGTTCGTTCATACTTCACATGCCAGTACCATTCTCCTCTCGACGTTCATCACGGACTTCGTACTCCTTGCACTCATGCTTTCTGGTGTCCTGCGCTGGTACAATATCCGGGGGAGGAGTGTAGTCTTGCAACTCCTATACACTCAGGCAAGCTTTCATGCCCCGCAGACATTAAGCAGTAATCCGGTCTTATTACTGATGCCGACTATTAGGGCTTGATATGGATAGCGCTTTTCACGCTTTCTGGGTTGCCCTCCGTGGTACGTTACTGCGTAGAACCTTCGACTTGTACTACATGTATTTAACGGCCAGTCTCCAGGTTTTCATCATTTTGGACTTGAATGGTATGGATCTCGTCTACCGATCTGACGTCGCGTGCTTATAAGGATTTAAATCCAAAGATGCTATGAATATGGTGCGTTTGGTAGATGTCATTAAATCCATACAACAATTACTTAATCACCTAATGTTGCAGATGTTCGTGGCTCCCCAGAGTGAGTGGACGCGGTGCCCTGAGGTTATGCTCTCAACTGATTGCGTTGCGTTGCTACTTTAGTTATGACCATGACGATCTGTGGTTCCCGAATGTACCTAGGGCTCGTCAAAAGTACTGAGCTGAGTACCCCTCCACCGGGCCCAGCTGGAGGCAAAGAGCAGCCACCAGCTACCAGTGGCTCGGAGCCGCGAGTCCAGCTCCCAGTTCCTCAACGGAGCTACCTCACAGAGGGCACATTCAGTACTTGGGATGAAAGCTCAGTTGGAATGCCCTGACCGGCGCAGCACTCATGACATTCGTTCACGGTGATACAAGGCAACAGATCCCAAATTTTGGAGGGCGACACAGCGTGAGATCCGAAGGTACTTTGCCCGCCTGTTCACTATTACATATGTGAACGTATCCAAGTTGTAAAATGAATTTCTGTATCTAAGCACTCGCCTTTTTCTCAGCAACAACTTCTAGCGCTGAGGTTTGGATCACGCATCAGGAAACTTGCCACTTACTTCTTTGAACTCATACGAGTGAAAAAGTCGAAAAGTCGACGAGGAATCTAGAATCCAAAAAAAGTTGATTCCCAAATTCATTTTCAGGAGTGAACCACAAAACAAACATTTTTTTTTTTTTCAAAAAGTAGACAAGACAAGTAAAAAAGTAAATTTCTTGATGCATTGCACATCCTTCAATTTGAAATTTGGGTTCTGATTTTGTATACCGCTTCAGACTGGTGTCGAGGCGCGGTCTCTCAAGAAGTGATTACATGTGATGTTTCAGGTAGCAATGTAAGGTTAGGGTTACTGCTGATCGCGAATATCGCTGATTCGGGGGTATTGGCGGCACCGACTCGGACGCGATCCGTACTCGCCAATAGGGGCACCTCTAATTCCAACACACGGATCAGCTCACCCTTCACACTTACACACGTGGCGGTGTGGGTGCAGCAACGACATGCCAAGCTGCCCCTTGGCATGTCGTTGCTGCGCCCTCAGGCTCTCACCACACAACACAACTCAAACCCATGAACACCCTTGCGGGTTTTGTACCCGCAAGTGTACCCTTAGCCGTGGGAAAGCGTCACCCGTACCTGGATACGGGTCAAAACCCTCACCCGTGGTTACGGGTACGGGTCGAGGTCCTGACACCCGCGGGTCACCCGTGAAGATCACTATTTTCGACTACTGCTAGTAGCTCTGTTCAGAAATGAGGCTGAAATGAAAGCAAAATGACGTCGCATATTCTTCGGTCTGAGATTTATGCAGACATGATGACAGCTGTCAGTCGTGCTCGCAAGTCGCAACGCTTCCGAGGCTTCGAGCTTCGAGCCAGAGGTGGCACTTTTATTTTGAATTCATTACTTTGCGCCTCGGGGTACTAGCCTAGTAAGGCTACAGGACCCATGTAGCACTTATACATAGCTCGATGGTCGTGCTAGTGGCACTTGCCAGAAGTCATCAGAGGTCACGGTCCCACCTCCGAGTCGCTTGCGAGTACTTTCGATACGACCACTCGGTCTTCAGACGTTACACCCCCACCGACGAGTTTTCTCCTGTGCGTCTTGCGAGATCCATTCTCCTGACTCGGAAGTACCAATCAAGTCCCTCCGTTATTCACTGACTTAGTACCTTGCACCTGCTCGTCAACTCGGATTGACATCAGCAAGATGACACGTCGCTGGACGGTCTGGTGACTCCGGCATTACAGTACTAGCTAGTCATGCAAGGCAACTTCCAGACTTGTGCTAGACACTCAAGCGATGCCAGCCGTTCCAGTAACTATACTATGATCTGGCTCCAGTACTGCCAGCATGTTCTAGTTGCCAATGAAGCTACTTTCATTGTTCTCTGGCTATCAACACCGACCCCCTGAGTCCGCCAGTGGCAGCACCATCCCGATTCGCATGTGATTTGATTTTGATGACTGAAAACGCTCTTGAATGCAGCTGATTCACGAACACGGCACGCCCGAACAAGCACGTCATTAAGCCTTCAAGCACGGGCGTGGTTGCCGTCTTTGTAGCGCGAGCGCGGGAATACCCCGCCCGAGCGCATGCGCAGGGACGAGGCCGATCGGGACGCCCACCGCCGCGCCGATAAACGGGGTCGTGTCGATGTTAAACGCGAGGGGTGGCTGGCCGTCTGGCGCACTGGCAGTGGCCCGGAAGCGCTGCAACGGCGGACGAAGAGCGCCTTGACCGGGGTGGGCCGCACGAGTCGTACCGCGTGCTCATGGTGGCCTCGCTGCCACTCTTCGCAAATGATAGCTTCCGTATTCTGGGCTTTTTCGTGACAGTCGCAGCCAGCATCGATACAGGCACCGGAACAGGGGAGGGGGTGGTACATCGGGGAATTGTTGAACAGGGTCTGGGGGCTGAATTCACGGGCGAGCGTCTGAGACGCCGAGGCGATTCAACGTCTGGATGTGATCCATCGAGGGCGTCACACCCTCGCCCTTGCGTCCACGTTTGCGCCCTTTCGTATTCGAGGGGACCGCAGAGCTACGGACGCCGTGGACTCCGGCCAGTGGGCAAAGATTATATAAGGTAATTTTTCAGGTTCAATTGAACCGCCTAAGTTCCGCCTCCAATCACCAAACTTTGATCCAGAACAAGTTGACCCAGCCCTCGTCACGACATTTCCATGGAACGAAATGCAGAGTCTTAGTTTATAACACGAGAACGCACATTGCAGGATGCCGCTGAGATTACTCCGAGGTTCGGAAATCTTGCCATCTTTCTCTTACACATCATCCCCTGCCACCATGATAGGCCCTGAAACAATCTCACTATGGTCCGTTCCTACATCCCTTTGCTCCTAGTATATACCTCACGACCTTGATCCAAAGCTTGGACTTCGGATTTCAAACAGGAGAGTTTGGTTGATGTTGACGCTAATTTGTCCTCATGACGGACTCGGAAGTGAAAGGACGGAGATAAGCTGTTAGCGCCACTAGTAATACTGCGGTTTGCTCCTCAGCGCTGATGGCGAGATAAAGTGTTGTATGGCTACATTTGTTGTCTCACTCAGCCTGAGGGGCCAGTGCCATGCTGACACAACCCTGTATTTGCTTAAATGCAAAACGCGAGGACCTGCTCCGGATTCAAGTACAACCTCCTCCACTTTGCTCCCTAACTGACTTGTTATCCCTTTTGTGTTGACTACTTACCCAAACTATGACTAACTGGGACAGTCCTTCCCGCATAATCGCAGAGTCCCGTCCGTCTACATTGTCCAAAGAGAGCTCTAGTAACATTGCTTTGTTTGACAGTCACTCTCACGAAGCTTTTACATTTTGTTGGTGGGTTGTACATGTAAGCAATTATCGTCTTTGACGTCTTTCACTCTTGTTTCATCTCTTGGTCTTTCATCTTGGACTAGCTGGGAGTTCGTCCAGAGTCTAGACTACGAATACTCGATCATGACTGGACGGCGCAAGTTCATTCGCACATCTCCGGTATGTCTTTTTCAATCTCAACAAGACCAGACAAACTCATATAGTGCCACGAACTGCTAGCTCTATATCGGAGGTCGTTGGTGCACATTAATTCTCGTTATCATAGAGTTCTTGATCTGCAACACGTCACGTGTCATGAACTGTCAGGTATGAAACTCTGAATTCCGAATTCCTGGGATGCCCAGGCCGGAAGGGAGAACTGAGCTACTTCTAGGCTACCTTCACAGTACCTTTTGTAAGATATTCTCGGTTTTTAGTCCTAGCAGGTCATCTCAGTTCCAATTCGCGACACACTGGAAGATGTTAGGAACTCTCTCATTCCTATTCGCTTCGACTTTGGCTATTCTACGCGCGTGAGCGAAGCTTGTCTTGTCATCAGTACATAGCTCCTCACAATGTGGCATTGTCAGCTTTGCACTCTGGGAACAAAAGAAAGTTATCGTCGCCATTGGCTCGACTTTATGGCTTGCAAATGTTACCTCCTATATTTATAGTTTGCATCTATCTCCTTACCAGAAATGGAGCTTCTGAAATAGGTTGCCAGGCTTATCCACATCTCATGGGCACCAGGTTGGTGTGTTTTGCGAGATTGTTCATGGTTCACGTTTCAGTGCTCTTCTTCTCTCCACATTTATTACCGACTTTTCAATCCTTGTACTTATGGTCGCTGGTGTCCTGCGCTGGCATAATATTCGTGGGAGCGGTGGTATCTGGCATCTCCTATACACGCAGGTCATCTCACAGGCAGCACATCGTCGTTCATCCGATCTTACTCACACCAATCATTAGGGTCTGATATGGATGGCGGTTTTCACCCTTGCTGGGCTGCCCTCTGTGGTGCGTTCACCTGTCTAGAACCTTTGACTTATCCGTGATGACGGGCCTTCAGGTTGTCATTATCTTAGATCTAAACATGAACGGTACATATTTCCTTTATCATTCCAATGTCACATATATATGATGATTTACTTCGAAAGATCCCATGAATCAGGTATGTTTGATAGGTTGGTGAGAGATTTACGCACCTATCTCACCATCGTCACAACGCCGCAACGCGTAGATGTTCTTGGGTCCTCAAGGTGAGCGAACATGGCATCCGAAGGCTTTGTCATCTTGCCGATTGTGGTGTTGCAAATTTAGTCATAACCACAACGATCTGTGCTTCCCGAATGTACCTAGGGCTTGTCGACAGGATCGCGCCAAACACGTCTCCGAGGACAGTGAGGACAGTGGGAAACAAAGAGAGGCCATCCAGGACGAGAGTCCTGTTTCCTCCGCCGCGTCGGAGCTCCTTCGCAGAGGGTACATACGTCGCAGGGGTCAAAAGATCAGTTTGAATGAAAAAAAATCATTCACGGTGCTACGAAGTGACAAATCCCAATCGTCGGAAGGCAACATTAACCTGTTTACTGTTCCGTGAATGTATCCTGTATCCGAGTTGTGGATTGTTGGATTTTAGTCCTGAATCACTCGGCTCGGTTTCCGTGGTGTGCCCCCAACCGCGGGTCCGAGTTTGACACCAAATTAGTCAGCATTTGTTGGACCGACTTGAACACCTCGCCATCCTGGACATGCCCATAATTTCATTCCTTCACTTGAAACCTCTCCTCACCTCCTTGATGCAGTCGTGACAGTCATCCCAACTTATCGGCAGCCTCTTGCTTCTCCGGATTTATGCCCTGACCATCAATTTCCACAGCAAGGTCACCCCACCACCACCAACTATAAGTTACTACCACATGACTCAGATGTGATCTGCTATTTCACAGTATGCACCCCGATTCTTTGCATCTGCGTGCGGCTGGAATGAATTGTGGATGTTTACGGCAGAGTTAGGTGCAAGACCCATCATTTCACCTCATCACTACCGCCACCATGTCTAATGCCCGTAGCCCCGAGCACCGTCTAGGTCTTTGTCCGCATCTTCAAAATGGCTTACACCAGCTACCCCACACACTGGACCGCTAGGTGTACCCACATGCCTCGGAGATTGGATTCATATTACCCGCCGTAGTAGCACCCGGCCATGCTCCCAGACTCAGTTATTGATTCGAGGAAGCGTGCCAGGCCGCAACCCCGCCGCGGTGCCTGCATTAGGGTTGCGTGAGCTCCGAGAAGTGTGACACATGCCCCAAATGTGTTTGCTCAATCTCGGAATTGTGAACACATTGCCCCACCGACAGCTTCAAGAAGCGCATGGGTTTTCCTCCCACATGTGGGTGTTGCATCGCTGAATACGTCTATTTCCTCCTCCACTACGGTACCCACTGTTGGACACACGCGCAACCGCTCCCGGCATCCCATTGCCCACATCAGACTCCTTTGGCCTCGGGGGCTTGGGTCCCAGTGCCAGTGAGAAGAAACTTCAGCTCGACCTTACACGGATGGTATGTCACTTCCGCATTAATGGTGTTCCTCTTATTCACTATTCCTTATTTCAGTCCTAGGCTGCAAAACGCTCGACGCTGACTTGGACCGACTTCTGATCCAGTAGCTTCAGTCACTTGCTCAGAGTGACCTTCCGATTCAGCACCCTTCTTGTGATTTAAATCTCGTCTTGGCCAGAGCAGCAAGTGGAAATCACGCGCAAATTGGAAAAGATACAGAAGTCCCTTCTACCATTTTAATTGTGTGGGAAGAGCCTGTTATAGGCACGGAGGTTATCATCGAGGCGGCATTCATGGATGGCTAGTTGGGTGGTTGCAGTGGTCTTTTCACCCACATAGTGGCTTGTCCAGACCGTGTCATGCGCGTCACCTATGACCACAAGGAGGTTTTCCTCTAGTTTCCCTTGATTCCGATTGATGGCTGGCTCTTTGGCTTCGAAGGACGGGTATCCTAGGATTAAGGTGTGATCTCGTATACGGCGGCAGTAGGTGGATGCCGGTACGTTACGTGTAAGCGTACGGGTCGGGGTCCCAGTACTCCGGGTCACCCGTGCAGATCACTACTGTAGATCTACTTACCTGTCATGTGGCAACGTCCAGTGCGCGTGAGTTCTTACCCGACTGTTGACTCCTGACGACCTGTTAGTGACGACGAAAAAACTCTTGCACACTTGGCTTGATTTAGCCGACTAAGCAGTGTGCGCATCATGCTCTCGCAGAAAAAGACGCCATTCAGCTTTGAGATGGTACGTTAACGTACTGTATGTATGCCCGTAAAGACCGCAAGTCGTGATAAGACCTGCGGCATTATGGGTGTCGGAGTGGTTCGGAGTCACAAAGTTGGATATTACTCCATCACTCCACCCACCCATCATTCCACGTATAATCACCGATGCCTCGTGGGAGCCATTCGCAGATGCAGGCATCAATGAGGATTAGTACATTACCTACCTAGTGGAGGCTCAACTTGAACGAGGAGACATGGGTTCATGTAAAACCTATCAAATCAAAGCCTGGACGTTCGCTGGGGAATGTGAATATCAGATAAGCCGCCGAGCTATCAAGCTGACCACCATTGTCAGGACGCAATCATCCGGAAGACATGATAATCATGATCCTGACATGTTCACCAGTAAATGATATGACTCTGAGGTTTGGAACTTGTTTTCCATGTTATGCTTCCTCTTACATATTCAAGCTTCATGTTCCACGCCTCGAGCCTCAGGTTTCATCCCTAAGCATCTCACATTTAGATTTTGGCCCACACTCCGAGTCGCCGAACTTCATGTCATGAATGGGACTGCTTCGATGATGCCGAAGCTGATGAGTACTCATGATGGTGGGAATGGATAAACCACAACTGGCAAGCCGCCAAGCGGCCCAAGCGCCAGTTTGTTCTCTGCTGATGAGTCAATGATGCACCATCCAGGGCCACCTTTGTCTTCTCATCCAGCAACAATCACTGATATCTCAGCCTCCTTGCTTAAGTACGACATATGTCAAACCCAGCTGCTTCCGTGACCTCCATTTCACTCCCTCGTTGACTGACTTCAAGTTGTCGCCCCATTGCGTTGACTACTCAGCGGCACCCAAATCGATGACTAACTGGCACGATCCTTCTGTCATACTTGCAGAGTCTAGTCTGTTCCATTTGTCCCAAGAGAACTCCACTAACACTAACTTGCCCTCGTTTGACAGTCGCTCTCGTGAAATTCGTCCATGTCATTAGTGGCTTGTACCTGTAAGCCATCACATCCTTTCTGTTTGTTAACCTGCACGTTTTATCCCATGGCCTTCACCTTATTCCAGCTGGGAGTTTATTTGGAGCCTAGACTATGAGTGTTCCATCATGACTGGAAGGCGCAAGTTTCGCCGGACATCTCCGGTACGTTCACTGTGCCCTCAACTAGATCGGGTGAATTTATATTCCGGATCCCCAGCTCTATATAGGATGTCGTTGGTTCGCATTACTAGTCGTTACATTAGAGCTTCTAGACCTCAACACGTCGCATGGCATTGATTGTAAGGTACGGTCCTTGCATTCCCGGGCTACCTAAATCAAAGACGAAGACTAAAACTGACTGATCATAGGCTATGGTCACTATAATTTTCGTAAGATATTCTGGTCTTTCAAGTTTACCATATCGTATGAATTTTAATTCGTCCCGCAGGTATTCTCATTTCTCATGTTTCTGTTTGCCTCGTCTCTGGTTGTCCTACGCATGTGAGCAACGCTTGTCTTGACACCATAACTTACATGCCGTGCCACATACAGCGGAGTACTCTGGGAACAAAACAAGGCTGTCCTCGCAATTGTCTCCACGGCTTGGCTCGCAAATGCCGCAATCTATATATATAGTTTGTATCAGTTTATCCACTTGCTTAGCAATGGAGCTTCTAAAAAAACACGCTGTTAGGTACAACCAGTGGCATAGTCCGGGGACACTGGGTTGCTAGCGTTTGTGCGCTTGATCATACTTCACGCGGCAAAATATATGTCTTCTCTACATTTATCACGGATCTCGTATTTCTTGGACTTATGCTTGCCGGTGTCCTGCGCTGGTGCAGCATTTATGGTAAGGGTGCGACTTGGCGGCTCATGTACACGCAGGTGAAGTCACCGCTGGCGTAGCAGACGTTTGACTTACTCACGCTGGCCATAAGGGCTTGATATGGGTAGCATTCTTCACGCTCGTAGAGGTGCCCCCTGTGGTGCGTTAAACCTTGGACTTATTTTGCACGTGTACCTATTACCTAATGGGCAATCTCCAGGTTTTCCTCACACTGAATCTCAATGGTTTGTATTTCGTGTATCTATTCCGGTGCTGTGTGGTACTCATGAAGATTTTGCTTCGGAAGATCCCATGAATCGAGTACGTTCATGAGTTCGACAAGGGGTCGATGCATTAATCTCACTATCATGCTAACACTGTAGATGTTCCTGATTCCCGGGGGTGAGTGGACGTAATGCTCCGATGTTCAGTTGCATCCACGTTACGACTGATTTCCCACTCGCTTTAGTGATCGCCACGGCGATCTGTACCTCGCGAATGTACTTAGGGCTTATCAACAGTATGCCGTCCACCCTTCTGGGGACCGACCCTACCCCATTCACGGTGGCACAAAGCGGCAAATCCAAATCCTCGGAAGGCAACATGGTCTGATCGGGCGTTAAATCACCTGCCAGTGTCAACAACTAATCCGAGTTGTGACCGAATGCTGCATCGAAGTATTCATCTTTGTTCCTGCGTTTTTTAGTCGTACGCTGACTGAGCAATGCCTCTCGCTCTGTACAGAAACGAGGTTTGGACGAAAAGGATATGACGATGTTGTAGATTTTCTAGTTCATGATTCGTAGCAGACGCCCCGTCGTCAGTCTGCAGTGGCTGAGTGGCTGCCAGTGATCACTTGACGTCGAACGGCTTTTGCCAGACTCGGATTTATTTGACTCATTCCCTCACTTTTCTCGGGCTGTATGTAGTAAAACAGTATTTCTCTGGAAATTGTCGCAAAGCTCTTGGATTTGCGTAGGCGTCGGCCCACCCACATGATGGTCAGCAATAAGTTATTACCTATGACTAAGGTTTGGTTGTGATGCCGTAATTTTATATTTCCCGGCAAGGCAACACTGCCGTCGACTTCTTGCCTGTTGGCTTTCGACATTCTTGGTCTGAAACTTCGTGGTATCCAAGTCACGGCTCTGTTCTATTACCTGTGAAGACGCATACGTGCGGTGGCTTCAGAAGAGCATACGATATCTTCGAGTATTTGCAACGTGCAAGATCGCCGTCGCCATATGGATAGTTGGCACTGGTTGTAAATGATGGCTGTTGATTCGCACTCCCTGGTCTCGTACCTGTCTCATCAATTATTTTATTTTCTCAGGTCACTACACTCGGCATTTTGATGGTGCGCCGAACGGAGATATCGACGGCCTGTGTTGCTCACCGCACTATCTGTGTCCCTCCCAACCATTCAACATTAGACGCGCGCGTTCACATTGAGAACACACCGTCATGTCTAAACCTGTGTATCTGAGCCTGCCTTTAGCACAGCAATACGTTTGCAGCATACTAAAGTCAATGTCCGTTTGGACAAGCGCTCTATCTGGTAACGGGGAACAGAACGTAGTTTAGTTGAAGGTCGTAGTAGTCAATCTGTTAACGCTAGTTTCTCCATCTTTCATGATGAGGAGAAATGGGCTTGCCCGTATCACCGGCCCAAGAACAGTCCTGGTGCGTCCGAGTCGTATTTGCGTATCCTTTATGAATGTTCTCGGCTGATATATAGTCCACGCAAGTCCATCCCAGCCGTCGCATTGGGATCGACTCGGACCCTCCCTCATGGATCCCGGTAACCAGGGACGTGGCAGCTCCAACCTGGTAGACCTGGGAATGGGTTAATCACACCTCGTTCCTCATATTTGTTTTTACCAGCTCCGAGATTCCCGTTGTGCACTGCCCTTCGCCCCTCCCTGTTTCAGAAAACACACGCGTGCAGGGATAGACCTAACCGAGCCCTAGTTCGCTACACACGTACTTGTGTAATATTGGAGTCCAGATAATGCCGTAGGGGTCGCAACACAACTGGTTTCAAGTTTCCGTTCTCTTCTTCGTCGATGCGGTAATCAGAGCTGATTACTATTTTTTAGAATGAAGTGGCGCGTTGCAAGCTTTGTAGTTCAACTGTCCCTGGCACAGCTAGATCGCACTGATCGCGATTAACTGAATGACACTATCAGTAAATGCGCCCTGGTGATCCGGTACACAACGCTCAGCGTCTATCATAACGAGGCTTTTGCCCTCACGGTCGCTTATATACAGACCGCCCGTCTGACCATGTCAGAACGCAACCGTTGCTTTCCTTTCTCCTACTTTGCGTCCATACCTTGTTCGTCCCATCGGCTGCTGCCCAAAATCCATGAGCGGAAATGATCGTACCGCGGGAGTCCGTTCGTGCTCTCTTCCCTTCATCAGAGGAATCCAATGACTTATGATCACAGAGGCTCTCAAGCACATTAACCATATCGTGGCGGGTGTATACATGTGAGTTATTTTTCTCTGGATGTTTATTTGCCCCGTGATTCTCACTTCATACACAGTTGGGAGTTTGTGTTGACCCTCGACTACGAGTACTATGTCATAACAGGAAAGCGCAAGTTTACCTCGACATTTCCAGTGTGTTTCCCTTCGGTCTTCGTCGAAAGCTTAGAGACATTATGCCGCCAATCTCCAGCTTTACTTGGCATGTCGTTGGTTCGCTCTACTTTCCATTCTGGTCCAGCTTCACATTCCGCCTGGACTTGACTGCCAGGTGCGGAACTTCGGGCTCTTTTGCTGCTCTGATGGGAAAGGGATACTAACTCGTCGTAGACTTTTGTCGTTGGGGCATTTGTAAGACACCCTGGCACTTCGATGGCCGTAATATCATTCTAAAGCAGATGGGCAGGCATTTGGATATCTTTCATTCCTGTTCGCATCAGCTCTAATTCTTCTACGTGTGTGAGTAACTGAAAGTGCGCTTCGTCATGCTGAACCTCTTAACACGGCACCCTTAGCTACGCACTCTGGGAGCGTAACAAGATCATCATCACATGTACGTCAGCACTTTGGCTCGCCAATGCTGCCATCTACGTTTATAGTTCGTGTTCTTCGTCTACTTTGCGTTGTACCTTCTGATCCATGTCGTCAGGCGCTGTCACATTTCGTGGACGCAAAGATGATAATAGTACATCTTGTATTATTGAAAATAGTGTGCACAACAGGATCAGCGTCTTCTCTACATTTATTACGGACCTCGTGCTTCTTGTGCTGATGGTCGTCGGCGTCTTGCGCTGGAAAGATGCTCGTCGGACCAATGGGATATGGTTGCTCCTGTACAGGCAGGTATGTCTTTCCCGTCCTTCATTCATTCAATAGTCAAACACTGGCCGTAGGGCATGGTATGGATTGTGGTCTTCACGCTTGCTGAACTTCCTCCTCTGGTGAGCTTCTGATTTCCCACAAACCTGACCCCATGTGTCTGAAAGTCTCTCCAGATTTTGATCACTTTGAACTTGAGTGGTGAGTTAGTTCTTTCTCTCACCTCGAGGGGGCACAGTTCTGAGAATTTTCTTCCATAGAATCCTTAAATCTGGTGCGTTCATTTGTTTGACGAGTGATGAATACGTCATTAACCCCAACTCCGCAGCTTCCTCTGGTTCCGGGATGTGAGTACCGTACGCATCGAGATTGTAAACAGTTTACTGACACCGGTACTCCGTTATTCAGTAGTTGCCGTGTCGATCGGTGCTTCGAGAATGTACCGTGGATTGGCTGATGGTGCCAACCCCCAGTCCTGTTGTCCTCCAGTTAGTATTGAGGTCAAGGAACGAACGGCCGAGACGCGAACGCGGTTCCCCGGTCCCTCACAGGCCTCAAACCCGGGCTGCGTCGCAGAGGGTGCTGACGATGCAGCAGGCGAAGTACTCATTTCGAGCCATTTAAAGGGGAAAGACGACATGGTCTGAACGTTCTTGCCCGCCTTGCCAGCCGTGATGATATGATCCACCAGGATGATACCATGTACTATTTATATAACGACCCCATCTTGTTAGATTAGTTTAGTCCTGGACACTGTTTCTGGGTGCTCTCTATATTTACGTTGTATATTGTATAGTATGGTGGATAGAAATGAGGTTAATTGTGGCCAACCATACTCAGGCACAGTTCCGAGTCGACATTGCCTCGGACGCTTTTTGCCTGATTTATCACCTCTACTCCACGGCCTTCCACTCCTCCACCTCTCACATCTCACAACACAACACCCTTAAATCCCAACCATGCCGACGAAAAAGTCCCGCTTCTACTCCCCGACGCTACCTCCGAGCCTCTCCATGAGCGAACTTGTCTGTAAAACGCTCGACCACGACGCGACCGACGTGCTCATCGACAAGTGGCTGGAGCACCGCAACGACGCGTACTGGGACTGGTTTCTGCGCGTGCGCGAGCGTAGGCACTCGGCGCTGCACTCCCTGCAGCGCGGCGAGCAGCTGCTCGCTTGGAGTAAGGGCGATTTCGTGCCGGAGAACATCTTCATGCGCACCGTTGACACCGCTCGGCTGATACCCCTCGACCGTACCTGGACCACGCACGTATACCACCATCGCTCGATGCAGGACAGGAAGTTATCCATGATGCCCGTAGTTTTCACAATGGTGCGTGGAATGGTCCTCAACCAGTTATCTTCGGGACCGAAATATGATCTTCTGGCAGCTCCCCGAGTTGATGCTCCTGCGGGGCATGCACGACCACGGCTGCGACGATATTTTCATTATTGTGACTGATATGAAGCGGGCGGAGATGGACGCTGCCACGGAATACTTCAAGTTCGTGTGCCAGTATACATTCGGCCAGACGCTGAGGCACGAGACAGAGCAGGAGATTCAATATCGACGTAAGATGCTTCCTTATCTCGTTCATTCTACCCCCCCTCATGTCCTTCTCTGTGGCGACTAGATGCGCGCCTTAAGCATACACTTGAGCACCAGCGACGCACGCCCTGCTTCCCCCAAATCGACCTCATCTTCCGTGCGATCCTCTACGAACGGCGTCCGCCGTTCATAGTGCTCTTCTCCCACCAGACGACCTCCTACTCCCAAATCTTCTTCACACACCCGCTTTTTGTCCCCGCCGCCGACATATTCTTCGACTTTCCCTCGGGGTGCCCCAATCCGTGCTGCACGGAGGACTGCGAGATGATCAGGTTCCCCCGACACGGCCTCGACGGCGCGGCCGTGCTTCCGCTGAAGCGCGGGCGCAAGCCCGGGTCGTTTCGGCGCGTCCGGGCGCGCGAGATGTGCAACTGGATCGATTGCGACGTCGCGTTTTCGGAGAATACGCCCGTTGGCGAGGGCAGTGAGTGCTCCTCCGCAAGCGGGAAAGGGAGCGTGGACACGGCTCGGCCGGCGGGGCGCGGACAAGTCTGCAGCAAGTGCAAGCTAGTCAAGTACTGCTCGGCAGAGCACCAGCGCAAGGACTGGGAGGAGCATCGCCGGCTTTGCGTCAAGCCAGCCCAAACTGAGAATGCGGAGGTGTAGTGTACGTTCTTTTGTTGTTGTAGCCCCCCTTTGTTTTTGCAGTTGTACGTTTCAGTATGGACACTCCCCCCAGGGTTTGTGTTTTGAGTGGTGCTAGTTCCTTCGCTAGCGTCACATTGTTATCACTGTACTTCATCCTTAGGGTTTAGTGGAATGTTTCCTTGTACGATCAAAACTGACTCAAGCGCGATCATGATGGCGTGCGCATATCTGCGCGCGACTGTGGAGCCTGCAAGCGTCCAGGCTCATCCCGCCCAGGCTGTTGTCTGTGTCTTGAACTTGACTTGCTTGGCAACTTCTTGGCTTTCTGATTACTGTGAGAGCGTTCACAAACGCAAGGAGCCTTGCCTTGACAGGTGATATGCCAGTGGACACGAGCAACGGACGAAGGTCACCCTCGAATGTGAGGCCAGAGTTCCAATCAGAAGGTATCGAGAGACCTTCGAGAGGATCTTAATGAGAAGAACCGGGCAACAAAGAGTGCAGTGTAACAGTCCAGAGGAGCAAAAGGATCAAACCATTCAGTTGCTCGCATGCCAAGGCGTCTGTCGGTGGGACTACCGAGAATATCAAACTTTGCCATGGCAAAGCCTCAAGGCCCGACATTAGGGGCATCTTGGGCGGCCTTTTCATTTTGCATTTGATAGCCTGTTGATTTGATGGAAACGTGGTTTCCGCCGGGGTCGTATTACGGCCAAGTGGTAAAATGAAATGAAACCATGCCTAGTGGGTCACCCCTCACCCACCACCGGCAACGCCAACAACTTATCTACACTACTTCAATTATCCCCTTAGAGCCCACGTTGCTTGCCATCAAGGTTGATCTCACAAGAAAAGGAAAACCAATTGACCCGCCCCCACTCACGCCATCATTCAGAAAAATGACCTCTTGCTTGATTTTCTTCTAGAAAAAACGACCCGCTGAAACGTGTATCGGCCGTCTTCACGCCGTCTGGTGGTATGACCATGACCACTACAGTCAGGCTTCCACCGAGCTCGCTCAACAATCGACGGATCACGGATAGACGCAAGGAGATCAAACAACACTACGGCCTTCGGCACGCTTGCCCGCGGGCAACTTGGGAGGCTTCACCTGTGGCATCAACAGCACTCAGACTGGCAAGCGTCCTCACATTTTTGGGATTGGATCGACCCACGCATCCACCAACGGTTTCCTATGATAGGATTTAGCCTTTTGGCCGTCGTTGCCTTCTTCATGCCGGCCGCGCAAAACTGCTCCCCTGCGACTTATCGGGCCATGGTCCTTTACCCCGTCTTGCTGCCGCACCTACTGGTAGCGTGACCCAGTGGCGGCGTGGCGTGGCCGCACCCTCCGACCCACTGTATTCAATCCTCGGGTCGGCTCGATGAACGCCTTCATACCATACACACATATACCCAAGCCCTTTTTTGGCGCTCCGCATACCCATGCGCCCCTTTTTAGATCCTCCAACTTGGGCCTCGAGGGTTGAGCCCAGGCGCCCTCCTCTGCGTCCCACAAATCAACCGGTCGCCGACGGGGAAGCAGGGATCACCATTTTGGCGCCGCCGCAGACGCATGAGGCGCCTCCCCAAACCTCCCCCGCTATAAGACAAACTACCGGTAAGAGCATAGCAGCAACAAAGGTTGATTGACAGAACTGATCGTTCTCACTTCTCACGGTCAAATGTGCGTCGCGTCCGAGTCCCCTCTTTTGAGTCCAACCCCCGTCCTCTTCGCAGTTGGAAAACAGTAAGGGTTTTCCAAAGGTTCCACGGAGCGCTGCGCTCTAGCCATCGTGATCAAGGACTCGGGTTCTGGAACCCCTTTCTCTCACCCTCACCCCCGACCCGTCTTCCGGGTCCCGGTCCTTCTGTTGGGTTTGGACCTAAGCCCAAACCCATCCCCCCGTCTGCCACGCTTCAACTCAATACATGCCCCCTCCCCTCATTCATCCCACCCCCTTTCGCCCTACTTTCCCTTCATTTTTCTTGGATGCATTCCTGTTTTCGATCAGACTTTTCTAGTTCATTTCGCGCCAACACGGGACCTCCTTTATCTGACTGGCAGCCCTAACCATTTCACGGCACGAGATTCGGGCCAAGGCTCATCCCCGAGTGCGTGCGGGTCTCTTCATCCTTCATCCCTCACTTCTCTTCCGGGGAGGGGAAGAGCGCGAGAGCGCTCCGTTGTTCATAAAGCTAAAGCAAGCGAGCGCCAGTTAATCCTCTTGCGGGTGTGAGTGCCTCCCTCAGGCCCCGCGCCCCAATGCGTTGGCGCAAAGTTGTTTAGTCTTAGTTTCATCTCCCCAATCTCTCTCTCTTTTCGTCATTTGGAAGGTCAATATCTCCTTCCCTGTGATATTTGCACCCGTACTGGCCACGGGAGCCATATTGTTATCTGGTATTTGCTTTTGTTTTCTCGAGGAAAAACAACGAGGCGTGCCAGTGGCTCTTTCGCACCGGCGGCTCCTCTCACCGGATGGATCATCTCAACACACCGTGATCTGATGGAACGGTCGTGCCAGTTCCACACAGCGCGAGGACCGGCTGGTGATCAGGTGTGGGGACAACACCTGAGTGTGGAGGGGCCTTTTTCACAGTAGCCCGATCAGCCATTAATCCTGCATTACGTGAGCTCCGCGACCGAAAATCTCCAAGACTTCATCTTGTAGCTCATGTGCTAGAACAGAGCAAATATAGCCCACCTGTCAACCCTTCACTTTTATCCCCGGTTAGACTGATTGTGGCGTATCTTTCCCTTGCACCACTCCAACACGTTGCTTCAATAGATACATGATCGATTAATGCGGGCCCTCCCTTCCGCGATATCGAAATGAAGATGGACATGGGCCAGAGGGCAAGCGGTTTGGCTGCCTGTCCCTATAGTCAGGTGGAGATGAACGGAAAGAGGGGTGGCGAAACAGGAATGATCTGGGTCGCCCACTCCACTTCAATTGCTCTCGACGGGCAGGCAGACGGATGCACCTCATCGGCCCGTTTCTCTCTCTCTCCCTTTTTTGGCAGAGCCCAGATGATGACGTCCATTTTGTCTGTAACGTATGATTATCGGTATCAATAGTAGCAACAGACAGCGTGGAAAAATCGTCCAAAGTGCATCAGAGAGCATCTGGGAAGCGACGAACGGGGGGCGAACTACGGCTACATCTCCGGGACCAGCGCGGGAGCAATGGGACGGTGGTATACGTACAATACAAGAGAATATTGAGGGGGAGAAGGGGTAATAATAACAAGTCATAGAAACAAGGTCAGAAGGCTGGTCCCCTAGATGGCCCATAACGATATCAGAAAAGGAGTACAGACAAGTGAACGATTGCATTTGAGGTGAAGGGTATGTTGAGAATATGAATGTGAAATGAAGAATCCGAAACAGAAGTGAGTCATGGCATGGCATGGCATGGGGGGCGGTAACAAAAGAATGGCATGTCAGAGAACTATTCCTGCGATCATCACGCTCGATATGGGTCACTGAGGGCGAGAGGGCTGATCGTAAGTCGCCGAGTACTACGGCGCCGAGGGAGAGGCGAGTTTGAGGCACCAGCATCCATTCGGATAGCGCGAGTCAGACGTTCTCCAGTCGAGCCCAAGGAATATCGTTTTTCCATCGAGAAGGTCGCGGCGACACAAGCCCTTTTTAGCGCCTTCAGGCGTAGGCGGACGGCGCCTCTCGATATCTCGGACGCGAGATTGGTGGATCGAACGCTCGGTGGTTGTCAACACCACGTTGTATGTATCGCGGATGGCCTCGAAGACGTCGACGCAGCGGATACCCGATTGACGCGCGACGTTCACGGGCCAATCGGGCAACTCGGCGCAGAAAATGACCATCTCCGTAACGCTAGGTTCAGCTGCAGACTTGTTTCGTTCGAGGACGCTCAGAGGACGCGAACCCCCTCGGATTTCCGCAAGAACGATCTCATCTACCTCGCGCGAAAAATTGAATTTCAACTTTCCCTTTGAACGTTGAGCATCGAAGGGCAGAAGCTTCCAGTGCAACGTTGCTGGTGGCACATCGGGATCTACGAAGTAGGTGAGCGCTTGGCTTACACGCTTGGCTGGTCTAGAACGCACTCGTGGTCGTGGGGACTGGGGAAGGTTTACTCTTCGCTAACCGGCTTTGGGACCCCTGCGATGCCTTCCAAGACGTGCCCTTTTCAGGAGAGGAGGCATATCCATCTCGATCCCGTTGTATCACCGCCGCCCTAAAGACCGTGACCACCGACGACTCGGGACTGCCTGCAATCATTATAGAGACATATGATTACGTCAGCACTTCATGGCATGGCCTTCAGGTCGGTTCCCTCACCTGACTTGAGGATCCCTTTCAATGGTGGCGCGGATACCAAAGATGTCCGCACGGCCTGTGAGGTGGGGCGCGGGCGTGATGTTACGGAGGGCTCGAGTGCTGAAGAATATCCACCCTCATCAGCGGAGCCGCGGGGCTGGCGGCGGAGGATCGTCTGCGTCTTAGGAGTCGTTTGGGGTGGCGGTGGCAACATCGCAATCGGAGGCATCAATGGACTCCCGATATCGGGCAATGGGCAAGGGTTAATCCGAGGGGCACGGGGAGCGGGTGCGACCCCCCAAGTAGCGTGGCTTCTCCTGGACATCGTGTGGTGATCGTGAAGGATAATCGTAAGGGCGCGGTGCTGAGAGACAGAGTGAGGATGGATGAGACTGCGGAGCCGGGGCGTTATAAGTTGTAGGAGATGTCAGCTGCGGGGAAGGGAACATTACCTAGAGTATTAGAGGAACGACCTAGGGATAGGAGAAAACCTTCGAATCGTCAGCCGTGAAGCCCCGCATTCGACGGTGCGCAGCTATTTGAATCTGCTGCGAGCGAAGGGAGTGGGGAGGGCGTGGGGGAGGAAATGCAGGAGGTAAGCGCGCTGCGAAGGGATATATGTCCTGCCCTTAGGCACGAGGCAATGACCCGTGCGCAATATAATATCTATCCCGGGATGGACATCGCGAAACCAATCGTAGGGTTTTCTCCCTAAGGTCTACTCTGTGAGCATTTGTCACTTGATCTAAGGCGATTATCTTTGAGAAACCTTTAAGCGCCTGTCCTGCCACGATTTTGCGAAGCTGTGTTGAATTGAATTAATTAACATGCTATGCCGCCAGCTGCATTGGTATGCCGTTGTTCGCGGAATTGGATACGTCCGCGGTGAAATATGGCTTCCATGAGATCGCATTATGCCAGCGCAAAAAGAAAGGGGTCGGGGAGCGAACGAGTTGCTGAGAGTAACGATAGCCGAGCGGAGGCACGATGGATTAGTTTACTTTTCACATTTCGGAGAAAGCGCCCGAACTAACCATGGAACGTTCCTGATGCGATGGAATCTCGCTGGAATGCGCCAATCGGGTGGGTGAGAAAGGAGATGTGAGGAATGGCGGCGTGCAGCAGGTGGTGAAAAGGTAGCGGACACATTGTTGCGGACACGTTTGTTAGGTGCCCCTGGCACGGATCTGAGTGATTAGAATGCCCCCGTCAGAAATAGACCTATGCTATGCGAGATGACGGAATGGTGAACACCGCCGCACATGCCAGTATTGCACCTGACGGACAAGGGACTTTTTGCACCGTGTAGCTTTGCACAGCATTTGGAAGGAATGGACAGCTGGTTACGAGGGAGTCTGGGGGGAATAGTTGTGGTTTTTGATTATGTAATAAATCCTCACGAGACCCTTTCTTTTGCGCTCCTCTCAACGACGCCGACGCCGACGAGATGGCGACCCACGTTTTATTCGAGTCGGCGTCAGGGTATGCCATCTTTGAAGTCAAACTTCGGGAGGAAATCGCTGCCATGACAGAGGCCGTGCAAAAATCTATCCAGGATTTAGGAAAATTCAAGAAAATGGTCTCTCTGGTGAGCTTCTCCCCATTCAAAAGTGCCGCGCACGCGCTAGAGAACGCGAACGATGTATCAGAGGGTACGTGCACGTCCTGGTTTCTTTTATATGGGTGCTCACGCTGAGGGTAGGCACGGTCAACGAGGACTTGGGCGCGCTCCTCGAGCTCAACTTGTCAAAACCCAAGGGTGGCTCCTCCATCGTCCTCGGTGTCTCTGAACCTATCCTAGCCAATTCCATCAAAAGCACTCTTAACATAAAATGCGACACGTCCGAGTCAACGGCTGAGCTCATTCGCGGAATCCGCTTCCACGCGTCCAAACTGCTCAAAGGTCTACAAACTGACGACCTCATCAAGGCGCAGCTCGGTCTCGGCCATTCCTATTCGCGTTCAAAGCTAAAGTTCAACGTGAATCGCGTCGACAACATGATCATCCAAGCCATTGCCCTACTCGACCAGCTCGACAAGGACGTCAACCTCTTTTCTATGCGCATACGCGAGTGGTACGGCTATCATTTCCCGGAGCTCGTCAAACTCGTGCCAGACAACTACGAGTACGCTCGAGTCGCCAGATTCATCGGCACCAAGGAGACGCTCACCGCGGAGAAGCTCACCGACCTCGCCGCCCTTCTTGGCGATGATACCACGCGGGCGCAGAACATCATCGACGCTGCTGCTGGTTCCATGGGTTCAACTCTTGCAGACATCGATATGCTCAACATCTCGGCATTCGCCACACGCGTCATTTCCATCGCGGACTACCGCAAGTCCCTCACTTCCTATCTCGCCGAGAAAATGAATCTCGTTGCCCCCAGTCTGACCGCCCTGCTTGGCGAGCGCATTGGCGCCCGCCTCATCAGCCATGCAGGTTCTTTGACCAACCTTAGCAAGTACCCAGCCAGCACGGTACAGATCCTCGGTGCAGAGAAGGCTCTTTTCCGCGCTCTCAAAACGAAAGGGAACACCCCCAAGGTGAGCCATCCTCTTGCCTGCCACCAACCCGACTGTATTTATGCTTACGTGTTTCCAGTACGGACTGATCTACCATTCGACGTTCATTGGCCGTGCGGGCCCCAAACACAAAGGTCGTATCTCCCGCTTCCTTGCCAACAAGTGTTCCATAGCCTCGCGCATCGACTGCTTCTCTGGTAATACACACCCTTACTCTTCATCTTACGCCATCTGACCGTACTCCTATAGAGACACCGACACCAAAATTCGGCGTGGCCCTCCGCCAGCAGGTGGAAGAGCGTCTCGCGTTTTTCGAGACCGGCGCGGCGCCGGGTAAAAACGCGGACGCGATTCGCAAAGTTCTCGATGAGCTCGCCCTCGATGAGAAGCAAGACGAGGACGAAGAGATGGACGACGCTGAACGGGCACTGCCTCTGGCCGAAGCAGAGCCACCGAAGAAGCACAAGAAGGAGAAGAAGCGCAAATTGGACGAGATGGACGAGGACGAGGAGGATGGCGAGCCGGTAAAGAAGGTCAAGCTGTCGAAGGAGGAAAAGAAAGCGTTGAAGAAGGAGAAGAAGCGAGAACGGGAACGGGAACGGATGAAGGAGGCAGAGGCGCCAGAGGCAGAGGCAGAAGCAGAGGTGAGCCACATTGTCTTTCATCCGAGCCCCGCGCGCTCAAGGGGGCTAGGACATATCTTCAAAGAAGGCGAAAAAAGAAAAAAAGAAGGAAGAGAAGGAAAAGGCGAAGAAGGAAAGGAAGAGCAAACACTGATGACCACTTCGACCAACCCTCGACCCTTTTTCCCCCCACTTTTTTCCTCGTTCGTCATGTCCTTCGCATTTTTGCATATCTGTAATTTATGCTCTGTGCATGTAATATCGCCTTTTTCTACCTTTGGGCTTGGCCTTGTCGATTGGCAACACCCTTTACGACACCTAACGGAAGGATTGACAGGTGACATTGGACATCATACAGTGGCGGACAGCCAAACACGGTAAATTATTTTGAGGATTTTTAATGATTTTTTCTCGTTTCGGAAATGGCCAGAAATGATGCTAGTTAGCTTGG
>Ga0209488_10001024_pt1 | contig 23730 bp, 25 predicted proteins | sample Rivendell_Oct201_8_FD_188349 | JGI IMG/M metagenome (GOLD analysis project Ga0209488, IMG submission 188349) | Vadose zone soil microbial communities from the Eel River Critical Zone Observatory, Northern California, USA -... | ecosystem: Environmental > Terrestrial > Soil > Vadose zone >...
CTGTAGGGCTCGCCCCACTCCCTGATCCGATCGTAGACGCCGGCGCCGACACCGCCTACATCAACGAACACGCGCGTGGGCTTATCGGCATCGATCACCTGCTTGAGCCAGCCGGCCGCCTGCATGGTGTCGAGGCCGGTGCGGCACTCGATCTTGGTGACGCGCCTGCCCTCACGCCACGCCATGGCGTGGCGGTCGCCGCCGGTCCAGGCCGGATCAAAACCGATGATGAGCGGTCCCGACACAGGGCAGTTCGCCTTACGTGCGCGCGCAATCAGCGCCGGCGAAATGTAGCTGTCATGTCCGCTCATTTGAAATGCTTCAGCCGCATTGGCGGGATATTCCTGCTTGAACAGGATCGGGTCGCGCAGCTCAACGATCTTCTGCCGACGCCATGCCATCTGCTCGCGATCGAGGCCATAGAGCCTCGCATATTCGAGCTCGTCGGCATCGAACTCGAAATCGGCGGTGACCGGCCTGCGATATTCCTCTTGCCAGTACCAGGGCACGAAGATCGCGATGTAGCCATTTGCGCCGGCTTCAGCCTCGCGCCACATGGTGTGAAACACATTGCCGATGCCATGCGCTGTGCTTTCCAGTACGGTCTCGGTGCCGGGCCGATCCGCGACGGCCTGCAGAATGCCGGCGAGATGCGTCTCCGCGAACGGCCAGAACGCGACCTCCGAGCCATGGAAAAGCTGCAGGGTCGAGGAGCGGCCGATGCCGCGCGTACCGGCGGTGCCAACCCGATAGCCACTGTCAAGCCGATCGAAGGTCAGCTCCCGGGCATTGTCCGTGCCGGTCGAGGGCTTGACCAGGCAATGTTCGTGAAAGCGCGAGACGATCTCGAACAGGTTCTGGGTCGCCTGCTCCTCATGCGTGAGAATGAACACGCGCTGGCCGCGATTGCGGCTCGACCGGTGATAGAAGCGGCCAGCGATATAGGTCGAGCAACCCTGCTGGCGCCCCTTGAGGATCAGCGCACGGACTTTGCCGACGCCCGTGTTTTGCGCCTCAAGCTTCTCGTGAATGAAACGCTGTGCGCGATTCAACACAAATGGCACAATCGCACCCGATTTTGTGCGGATACGCAGATGGCGCGCAGCAAAGATCAAATAGTCGATTTCAGGTCGCCCGCCGTTGCGACAGATTTGCGTAGCCGTCTCAACCTTGCCCGCGACATCTGGTGAGAGGCCGGCAGCGTCTGCGCTGTCTTCACGCGCCAGCGTCCCCATCCGGCGCTGGGCCTCCTCCAGAAGTACGAGGTCTGAGCGCATTGAGCACCCGGATGAATTCATCGTCGGTCATGTCCTCAACGGTCGGAATGGCAGGGGGAAGATCTTTCGGCATGAACGCGGCCACGAGCTTCAGATAGTCGTGCGGACGCTCCAGCCGCAGCGCCTTCACCGCATCGGCCCCGTGCTGCGCAAAGTCGGACGCGAGCACGACCTGCAACCCGGCGCTGGGCGCGGCGGACTGATCTTCTGTGACACGAGGAGAGCTCGAAGCATTGAGAGGATCGTCGGTCATAGCATTCTTTCTGTACTTGAAAGGAAGTCCCCGCTCATTTCTTCGGCGCGAGAGCGGGGCACCGCGGGGTAAGCCCACCACGTGCATCGGGAGGGGAGGATGACGGGGGGCTCCGAAGGATGGTGAGACGTCATCGGCGTCGACGCGTCAAACCCTCGAAAAGCAAGCGCCCGGCCACCTCTCGGTGCCGGGCGCAACTTCGGAACGTACCGATCTATAGCCGACCGAGTTTCACCCTGTCAAGTGGTTTACAACACAAAGCCTCAGATTTTTGCGTCTCCTGTTTCACTCAGTGCAATCATCAGGTTAGCACCGACACGGCGCGTGTTGCTGTGCGGCTTCGGTTTATCGCGCGGCCGATCCTTGCAGCTTTCGTTCTGCGCGGGGTCAAGCTCGCGCGCCACCGACAACGAAGCAGTGGCGGCTGAGGCAAGGCGGCTGCTCTCGAGACTGATGATAAGCAAATGCCTGATCATGCGAGCGCCTGACCGAAATGATGTCCGTCGCTTCTGCAACGATTTTATCGGGCTCGCTAACCGACCCCCCACAGTTCCACCAGCCGATCGAGGGCGGCTTTCATGCGCTCCGTCGCGGCCGCGGTCGCTTGCGGCTTCGAGCCCCAGCCGAGCTTGTAACCGGCCTGCTCCAGCGAGACTTCCTGGCAGGCGACCTGCTCGACGACAGATGCACCGATTATTCCGATATGTTGAACGGCTTCGCGATAGCGCTGGCGATGAAACACTTGCGCCTCCGTTCTCGCCATACCCGAGAAGCTCGTCATGTCGGTCGCAAATATGCGATTGAGCTCGACGCTCGACAGCGACGAAGCGAGCCCTGCACGATACCAATGATGCCGGTACTTCAGAGCGGCCGTGTATTGGGCCTGGCTGATAACATTGCGAGACCGTGCCCGCTCGATCGGACTGTCACGCAGGGTGACGACACCGGCACGTCCCCTGCCGAGATTACCGCGGTCGACGAATCCTTGAGCGTGTCGCATTCGCTCGGGCGTTGGACCGCGAGTGTCGTCGGGAGACTGCGGCTGGATCACACGCGGTCGGAAGGCAGACCGTTTACGCAAGCGGGTCATGGACAATTTCCTTATGAGGTTGCTTAAACGACGTGGATTGGCACAGGAGCGCGCTCACGCTCGGTTGGAAAGCGGCCGAAGACCATGGAGTTTAGGATCAAAGACATAGGCGCCGGACGAGGCACCAAGGATGCGCTATATTAGCTTTAAGTGAATTCACTCGCAAGCAATATTTTCACTATAAGGCTATGGTGTTTGGGCCAGAGTCTCGCCATAATGTGTCTATGAGCAAGGTGAGACGATTTCGGCGGACCTACATTCGGGAATGGCGCAAATACCGCGGGCTGACGCTTGAGAAAGTGGCAGACCGGCTGGACATGACGCCAGGCCACATCTCCATGCTGGAGCGCGGGCAGCGCGGCTACACGCAAGAGACCCTGGAAGCGGTCGCTTCCGCCTTGCAGACCGATGTGGCAAGCCTGTTGATGCGAGATCCGACCGACCCCGATGCGATCTGGTCGATATGGGATCAGGCCAAGCCCGGCCAACGCCGGCAAATCGTGGAAATCGCCAAAACGCTGGTGAAAACTGGCACTTGACCCGTCTGGCCTCGGCTCGTCGGCAAAGTTCCTCCACTCACAATTTCACTATTAGAGATTTTTTCGTTGCGTTCTAATTCACGACATGTGAAATTGCCGTCGTACTACGAGCGGCAGACATGTCGGAGTTTGCAACCTTCATTGCGGATGTGCCGGGCCTCACGGATTATGCGAGACGCCTCTACCTGCTGATCGACCGTCAAGCTATTTGTGTCGGAAGACGGCTCGCCGCCGTGCACAAATCGAGGGCGCTCCGTGCGCGGGCGGGCTCGCCTTGGATCGTGGCAGAACGTCATGGCCTCGCCGAAGCTCTCGACACAGATGCGCGCTTGGCTGCCGTCAAGTCACTGCGCGCCTGGGCCACACGACCTGAGGGGATCGGCAATACCTGGATCAATTGGTACGTTATGCTGCTCAAGGCGCATATATCCGAGAAGAGGACGCCAGGAAGTGACGTCGAACACTGACCGGCGCTGAACGCATCGTGGCGACAGAGTTCGACACGATCGCTTTCGGCCGCCCCCAAGTACGTAGAGAGACGCTCGGCAGCCGCTATTGGGCCGCCTTAGGCAAGGATGTGTCGTGTCACCGCCGATGCAATCACCGCTTCGATACCAGCAAACGTGCCGACCGGGCCCATCAGCATGACGTCATCACGCTTGAGCTCAGCAACCATGCGCCTGGCATCATCGATGCCATGCATGCCCTCGCCTGCGAACAGCCCGACCACGATGATGGGCCCGCTCATTCCCTCGATCGCGTCGGCAAGCGATGGCGCCTCTTCCAACAATGCGATCCGCGTGTCGCAAAAACACTGGCGTTGCCGTAAGCGGTCGGCCAGCCACTCGGTGGCCACACGTGAAGCCTGGTCCTTCTTGGACCCGTGAGCCAGCATCACAATCGACGTCTCTGCGGGCAACTTGGTACGAGAATGAGCGGCAGCCGCCGCCTCGTCGGCGATCACGTCAGCCAGCGCCGGCTCGAGCCCAAGAGGCGGCAGGATGCTGATGGTGCGCGTTGCATCCCGCTGCTTCGCCTGCTCCACCAGCCGCGGCAGCACCACACGCGTGAAATAGCCGTCGGACAGGAACAACGGATAAACGACAACATCTTGCGACAACAGCGTCGCGATTGCGTCGACTACGGCGGGCGAGCCCTTGATGAAGCCGAAGCCGATTTCCGCCGCGACGCCTTTGTCGGCAAGACTCCTCGCCAGCCGCGCCATCCCGGCATTGTCGGCATCCGTCCGCCGCTCGCCGTGGGCAGCAAGCAGCAACCCGAACGGACGGCGGACCGCCGTCAATGGCTCATTCCGTCGGAGAGGCTGATCTTTGTTCCACAAGTCATATTTGTCGGGCGGCCGTGACATGGGAAGACGCTTTTTTGGACGTCGGCTGGCGCTAGTTCTCGCCACGCATCTCCGCAAGCCCCTGCTCCAGCAGGCGCAAGGCTTGCGGCGGCACATTGAGCTTCAGCGCCTCAGCATGGCCGAAATCCGACATCTTTTTCCAAGTCTTGGCCAGAATGCCTGGCAGCTTCGCAGGCTCGGTCTTGGTCATGAATGGCGGCAGATAGTGCTCCAGGAAGACGACGCAGACGACATCCTCCAGCAATTGCGCCTCTGGATCGAGCTTGAGCTTCTCCTTGCGCACGAGCGCGCCCACGCGGTCGATGTCACCGGCACCGTAGCCAGCTTCGGCCATGATGTCGCCGAGCCGCCGCGCATGCACCTCCTTGGCGTCCTTTCGCCATCGCAGATAGCCGGCGCGCCCCTCCGGATAACTCTTGCGCGCCAACCGCCAGCGCTCGATGTGCTGGCCACGGGCGGCAATTTGCAGCGGCTCGGACGCATCCGGAGCCATCCGCGCCAGCGTTGCGCTCATGCGCCGCCCATAAACCAGTTCTGCCGGCTCGGCTTGTCCCTCGACCTCGATGAGGTTGGGGTCGGCCACATTGGCCGCGTCGATAGCCGCGATGACAGCATCGTACCTGGAACTCGAAGTCAGCATGCGCTTTCACCTCCCGGCACGATAGGAAGCAAGCGGACCACTTGCCGATCTGCTCACCCACCAAGCCTAAAATACGTCGCACGGACGGATTTCTGGGTAAGGAGGCCGCAATCTGAGCTAAGTATTGGTCGGAGTGGCAGGATTTGAACCTGCGACCCCCTCGTCCCGAACGAGGTGCTCTACCAGGCTGAGCCACACTCCGACTGTTGGCCGGTCTTATAACCGCGGCCCCCGAAGGCCGCAAGCTTATGAGGTAGGACGTGTCAGCCGAGCCGTCAACGCGCGTCATGACGGTGATCCCAGAGGCCGTGGCCGAGGCGGTCCGCTGCCTCAAAGCGGGCGGCCTGGTCGCGTTCCCGACCGAGACCGTCTACGGGCTAGGCGCCGACGCCACGAACGCCAGGGCCATCGCTCGCCTGTATGATGCCAAAGGCCGGCCAGCCTTCAATCCGCTGATAGCGCATGTGCATGACGATGCCGCAGCCTGCGACCTTGGTATGCTTGATCCGGTCGCAATTCGGCTTGCGGAGGTATTTTGGCCCGGTCCATTGACCCTTGTCGTGCCGCGGCAGCCCGGCTGCCCAGTCGCCGAGCTTGCGACTGCAGGTCTTGCAACGATTGCGATACGGGTCCCCGCCCATGTGGTGGCGCGCGACCTCCTTGCCGCATTTGGAGGGCCGATCGTGGCGCCCTCGGCCAATCGCTCAGGCCACGTCTCCCCAACTACCGCCCAGCATGTCCTCTCCGACCTGCGCGGCCGTACCGATCTGCTGCTCGACGGCGGCCCCTCGCGAGTTGGCCTTGAGTCCACAATTGTCGCCTGCATCGGCGAGCCGATGCTGTTACGGCCGGGTGGGCTCCCGCGCGCCGACATCGAGCGAGTGCTTGGACATCCGCTCGCGGATAGTCCGCCATCCGCCGAAGCAAGCGACGAGGTGCCAATCGCGCCCGGACAGCTCGCCTCCCACTATGCGCCGCGCGCGCCGCTGCGGCTCAATGCCAACAGCGTCCGTGCCGGCGAGGCACTGCTGGCCTTCGGGGAGCCGCTCCCGCCCGGCAGTGATCATGCGCTGGACGTCCGCAACTTGTCGCCCAGCGCCGATATGATCGAGGCGGCTGCCAACCTGTTCTCCTACCTGCGCGCGCTTGATGCACTTGGCGCGCCCGCAATCGCCGTGATGCCGATCCCCCACACCGGGCTTGGTGAGGCGATCAATGATCGGCTCCGGCGCGCCGCGGCACCGCGGCCAGATGTATGAAAATCCACCGCAGCCGCGCTATAAGCTTGTTTCCACATTACACCGAGCGTGTCGCAATAATGAGCGTGTCGCATGAATATCGTTGAGCTACCGGTCCGGAACTTGCCGCCAGATCTGATCGCCCGTTTCGCCGCCATCGTGGGCGACCGCTATGCCGTCACCGCCCCCTCCGAGATCGCACCCTACCTCACCGAGGAACGTGGGCTCTATCATGGCCGCTCGCCTTTAGTGGTGCGGCCCGGCAGCATCGCCGAGGTTGCGGCCATCCTCAAGCTTGCGAACAAGACCAAGACACCAATTGTTCCGCAGGGTGGCAATACTGGCCTCGTCGGCGGTCAGACGCCACACCAGGGCGAGGTGTTAATGTCGCTGCGGCGGCTCGATCGAGTCCGCGAAGTCGATCCGACCTCCAACACCATGACCTGTGAGGCAGGCGTCGTCCTCATCAAGGCTCAGGAGGCCGCAGCTGCGGCCGGGCGGCTGTTTCCTCTCTCCCTTGGAGCCGAAGGAAGCTGCACAATCGGCGGCAACGTCTCCACCAATGCCGGCGGCACGGGCGCGCTCGCCTATGGGGTCGCACGCGAGCTCGTGCTCGGGCTCGAGGTGGTGCTCGCCGACGGCCGCATCCTCAACAATCTGCGCAAGCTGAAGAAAGACAACACTGGTTACGACCTGCGTCATCTGTTCATCGGGGCGGAAGGCACGCTCGGAATCATCACGGCCGCGGTCTTGAAACTCTTTCCGCGGCCACGTGCGGTGGAGACTGCCTTCATCGGAGCGCCATCCCCGCATGCGGCGCTGGTGCTGCTCAATCTCGCCGAAGAACGTGCCGGTGGCATGGTGACCAGCTTTGAGCTGATCCCCCGGATCGCGCTCGAGTTCGCGGTCAAGCACGCGCCGACGTGCCGTGATCCACTCGGTGGCTCGCACGCGTGGTATGTGCTCCTGGAGCTGTCGTCGCAGGCACGCGACGGCTTGCGCGTGCTGATGGAAGAGATCCTGGCGGCCGGCGTCGAGCGCACGCTGCTCGAGGATGCAACCATCGCGGCGAGCATCGAGCAGACGAAGGCCTTCTGGCTCTTGCGCCATCACATCGCCGACACGCAGAAATATGAAGGCGGATCGATCAAGCATGACGTCTCGGTGCCGGTGAACGCGGTGCCGGATTTCATCGCCGAGGCGACTGTTGCGGTCGAGGCAATGATCCCGGGCTGCAGACCCGTTCCCTTCGGCCATCTTGGCGACGGCAACATCCACTACAATGTCAGCCAGCCGGTCGGCGCCGACCGCGCATCCTTCCTGGCACGCTGGGAGGAGGTGAATGACGTGGTCTTTGCTATCGTGGCAAAGCTCGGTGGCTCCATTTCAGCCGAGCACGGCATCGGTGTCATGAAGCGCGAGCTGCTGCCCGACGTCAAAGATCCCGTCGCCTACGAGCTCATGCGCAACTTCAAGCATCTGCTCGATCCCAACGGCATTCTCAATCCGGGCAAGGTACTTTAGATGGCGGGCAAAGAGACCTCAAAACGAAGACTCCTCAAAACAATGACGCCTGCCGCTCGTCCTTCTTGGACTTCTTCCCTGGTTTCGGAGACGCCGACGCCTCCGGTGCCGGTTCCATGTCGGCCTGAGCCGCATCTAGAAGCGCCGGCGAATCATTGGCGACACGGTTGACGGCCGTCGAAATCTCGTAGGCCTCGAGCAGGCCGACTGGCGCCGGCGCGATCAAGGCGGTCACTGCCGCCGTGTCGGCATTGGGGTCGAGCCAGAGGTCAAACGCCTCTTCTGGTATGATCACTGGCATTCGGTGGTGGATGTGAGCCACGTCACTGTTCGCCTCGGTGGTGATGATGGCCGCCGTTTCCATCTCCTCGCCGTTCGGCCCTATCCAGCTTTCCCATAGCCCCGCAAAGGCAATCGGACCGCCTGCTCGCGGGCGCACCACGTAGGGGCGCTTCCTGCCACCATGATCGTTCCATTCGTAGAAGCCGTCAGCCGGGATGAGGCAGCGACGACGCTTCATGGCGTTGCGGAATGCCGGCTTGTCGTAGACCGATTCCCCGCGCCCATTGACCAGCAGGCTGAAGGCGCGCGGATCCTTGACCCAGGCTGGTATCAACCCCCATCGCACCAGCGCGAACTGGCGCCGTCCCTCGGCGAGCCGCACGATCGGGATGGGCTGAGTCGGCGCGACATTGTAGCGGCCGGGAAAATTGGGCTGCTCCGGATACTGGAAGAAAAGCCGGATCGCCTCCGGAGTGGTAATGATCAGGTAGCGTCCGCACATGCTATTCTCCGCTCGACGCAACCGACGTTTCGCCGGCCCGAGTCGCCATTGATGGAACCGTATCTATGACTGACGCCAGACGCTATCCAGACCGTCCCTTCCTGGCTGCCAGCGCCGCCATCGTGCGTGACGGAAAGGTCCTGGTGGTGCGGCGTGCCAATCCCCCCGCTGGGGGCCTGTTCAGCCTGCCCGGCGGTGTGGTCGAGGTCGGCGAGACCCTGCATGAGGCGGTGGCGCGCGAAGTGCGCGAGGAAACGAGCCTCACCATCGAGCCGGTGGCACTGGCGGGCTTCCGCGAGACCATCGTGCGCGATCAGCAAAACCGCGTCGAGCGCCATTTCGTGATCCTGCCGTTTGCGGCGCGCTGGATTGCCGGTGAGCCGGTGCTCAATGAGGAGCTGAGCGAGTGGCGCTGGGTTGAACAAAGCGAAATCACCTCGTTGCCAACGACGCCGGGGCTCGCGGGAATCGTGGCCGCAGCCTTCGAGCGGCTGGGGGCCATGAACTGAATGACTGCGCAAGGCGAATCACCACCGCCATTTTTCCGTCGGCTTGTGATACGATATCCTGCCTGCGGGGCCCTATGCTTCGGTCCTATATCCTCCCAACAACTGAGATCCGCACCAATAGTCTGAGCATGACGCCACGGCGCCTTATAATAGTGGCTCTCATCAGCGCGGTCGCGGCGACCATTCCGGCGCGCGCCCAGGCTCCCGCCCCGTTTGACGGCAATCTGCAACGGCTCGCGGAGATCATGGGCGCGCTGCATTATCTGCGCGCTCTTTGCGGGGCCAATGAAGGGCAAAAATGGCGCAATGAGGTGCAGGCGCTGATCGATGCCGAAGCGCCGAGCGGCGACCGCCGGACCCGCATGGTCGCAAGCTTCAATCGCGGCTATCGGTCATTCCAGCAGACTTATCGAACCTGCACACCTGCAGCGGACCTGGTGATTCGCCGCTACCTCGAGGAAGGCTCCAAGATCGCGCGCGACGTCACCGCCCGTTATGCGAATTGACTCGTGCACAGCGGAATTAACCTAGCTTAAATTTGTTTGCCGCTTCGGCAGCAAACCATGGTAACGTTACTTCTTCAGGGCCGCGCACGGCGGTGCGGCCAGCGACGCAGAGGCCATGACTACTCAGACACGATCGGCAGCGGACCCGCGGCGGGACCGCGAGCATAAGCGTGCAGCAGTCGGATATATCACTGAAGCCTGGGCCGAGGCTCGGCTCGATGGGATTGATGGCGATTGCCTCGCCCAGACCTGCCTGTTCGCGGCATTTGCCGAACTCGTGAAGACCTATGGCGAGGATGCCGCCGCGCAGTTTGCCGAGGGTCTGGCGTCGCGTATCCGCAATGGCGAGTTCTCGCTCGATATTTCCAAGCAATAGCCTTGGCGCAGTGGCTCACCAGCAGGCTCGACTCAGATAGAATCAAGCGGGCTTGACGATGCTCGCGCGTCTTGGCTTCGCTTTTCTCGTGCTGGCTCTGATGGCAGAGGCCAACGCACAAACGCCGGTGCGGACGGAGACATTCCGACCGCCGCAGAGCTTCGGCAAATTCAAGGCCGATGGCCGCCTTGTCCCTCTCGGCACGCAAGGCAACGCGCCCGAAATCATCGCCGACTTGTCACTTCTGCCACCCGCTGTCGCACGGACCCGCGATCGTATTCTGGCAGCAGCACGCTCCGGCAACCTGCAGGGTCTCGCAGCCATCGTGCAGGCGGACGAAACGACATTCTCACGGTCAGACGAGCGGGATCCGGCGGCCTTCTGGCGGGCAAACTATCCCGACTCGGAGGGGCTCGAAGCTCTGTCCATTCTAACAACCATTCTTGAAGCGCCATTCGTTCACGCCGATCGAGGCACACAGCAAGAGGTCTATCTGTGGCCTTATTTCGCGCGGGTGCCGCTCAAGACACTTTCACGCGAGCAAAAAGTTGCGCTGTTCAAGATTGTAACTGGCGGCGATTACAAGGACATGCTCGCGTTCGGCACTTATGCGTTCTTCCGGGTTGGAATCTCGCCGGACGGAACATGGCAGTTCTTCGTGACTGGCCGGCAGCCCTCCGAGCCTTGAGAGTCGCTACGCCGGAGCAAGCGCGTCCAGAAAGCGCACCGCCTCGCCTGTGCCAGCGGTCAGCAGCTCGCCCTCCCACATGACGCGAGCACCACGCACGACTGTGCCGACCGGCCAGCCCGTGACAGTAATGCCATCGTAAGGCGTCCAACCGGACCGTGACGCGATCCCGCGGTTTGTGATGGTGATCTGGCGTTTAAGGTCGATGACGGTGAGATCGGCATCATATCCAACTGCGATCCGGCCTTTGCACGCAATGCCGAACAGCCGGGCAGGACCATGACTGGTCAGATCGACAAGCCGCGCGAGCGAAAGACGCCCCGCATTGACGTGGTCGAGCATGATCGGCACCAGCGTCTGCACGCCAGTCATGCCCGAGGGCGTCGCCGGATAGGTCCCAGCTTTCTCTTCTACCGTGTGTGGCGCGTGATCTGAGCCGAGCACGTCGACGACGCCCTCCTCGAGACCGCGCCAGATCACATCGCGATGCGAGCGATCGCGGACGGGCGGATTCATCTGGGCGCGCGCGCCGAGCCGCTCGTAGCAGTCCGGCGCCGCGAGCGTCAGATGGTGGGGTGTCACCTCAACCGAAGCCACGTCCTTATGATCACGCAGGAACTCCATCTCCTGGCCGGTTGAGATGTGCAGCACATGAACACGCTTACCCGTTTCGCGCGCGAGTCGAACGAGGCGTTGCGTGCAGGTCAGCGCCGCAATGTCATCGCGCCAGACCGGATGAGATCGCGGATCGCCCGGCACGCGCAGGTGCTTGCGCTCGTTCAAGCGATACTCGTCCTCGGAGTGAAACGACGCACGGCGCCGGATTACCTTGAGGATGTTGCGCACGCCCTCGTCATCATCGACCAGCAGCGAGCCGGTCGAGGAGCCCATGAAGACTTTAACACCTGCGCAACCCGGCAGCCGTTCGAGCTCCGGCAGCGCTAGCGTATTCTCTCGGGTGCCTCCCATGAAGAAGGCAAAATCGCAGTGCATCCGGTGATGTGCTCGGGCCACCTTGTCGGCAAGCGCCTCCGCGCTTGTCGTTGTTGGCTGGGTATTGGGCATCTCAAAGACAGCCGTGACACCACCCATCACAGCGCTGCGGGAGCCCGATTCGAGATCCTCCTTGTGGGTCAGGCCGGGCTCGCGGAAATGAACCTGCGTATCGATCACGCCCGGCAGAATGTGCAGACCGCGGCAATCGATCACCTCGCCAGCGGCGGCATGCGACAGATCGCCGAGCGCCGCGATGCGCCCGCCCGAAATGCCAAGATCGCGTGCGCCCTCCCCGTCGTGATTGGTGACGGTACCACCCTTGAGAATCAGATCGTAACGCTGTGCCATGCCTTACGCCGCCCTTGCAGCCTCGCTGTGAGGCCTTACGTTTCCTGGCAATATCTGGCAAGTACCCGCCCATGAAAGCAGCGCTTCTCCCAGACCGCGGCGTCGTCAAGGTGGCAGGACTCGACAGCCGCAAGTTTCTCAACGGCCTCGTGACCGCCGATCTCGGCAGAGTGGCCGCTGACCAGCCCCGATTCGCGGCCCTGCTGACGCCCCAGGGCAAGATCCTGGCCGACTTTATTGTCGTCGAGGCTGACCCGGCGGACGGCGACGGTTTCTTCCTCGATGCGCCTCGCGCACTCGCTCGGACGCTCACCGACCGGCTCAATTTCTATAAGCTCAGGGCGAACGTCATGATTGAGGATCTGTCCGAGACGCTCGGCGTCATGGTCATCTGGGAGGGCCAAGGCAATACGGAGTATGGGCTTTGCTATCCCGACCCGCGCCTGCCCGACCTCGGAACACGTTGCATGCTGCCCCCGCACCTTGCGGAAAAGGCGGCGGCCGATCTTGGAAGCGATCTCGTCGACGATTCAATCTACGAGGCGCATCGTATTGGGCTTGGCGTCCCTCGGGGCGGTCTCGATTTCGTCTATGGCGACACCTTTCCGCACGAGAGCGACATGGACCAGCTCCATGGCGTCGATTTCGACAAGGGCTGTTTCGTCGGTCAGGAGGTCGTTTCCCGCATCGAGCATCGCGCCATTGCTCGCGCACGCATAGTTCCGGTTGGCTTCGACGGGCCGCCGCCGGAGGCCGGCATACCGGTGATGGCCGGCGACCGTAACGTTGGCATGATGGGCTCTGGCACGACCGGCCGGGGACTAGCCACATTGCGGCTGGACCGGGTCGAGGAAGCGTTGGCCAGCGGCGCCTCCCTGGTGGCGGGAGGAATCAAGCTTCAGCCGCTTAAGGCATCGTGGGCCCGCTTTGCCATGCCGGGAAAGACAAAGGCCGCAGAATGAGCATCGCAATCTCTCATCCGGACGGCCTCACGCGATGCCCCTGGCCCAAGCTCGACCCGCTCTACGTCGCCTACCACGATGACGAATGGGGTGTTCCGGAATTTGATGACCGAGCGCTCTATGAGAAACTCGTGCTGGACGGATTCCAGGCCGGACTGTCCTGGATCACCATCCTGCGCAAACGCGACAACTTCCGGCGGGCCTTCAGCGAATTCCAGCCCGAGAAGATAGCGCGCTACACGCCCAAGAAGGTCGAGCGCCTGATGCAGGATGAGGGCATTGTCCGAAACCGCATGAAGATCGAAGGCACCGTCCTCTCAGCGCGCGCCTGGCTCAACATCATGGACAAAGGACCGGGCTTCTCGCGCCTGCTGTGGGACTTCGTCGACGGCAAGCCCAAGATCAACAGCTACCGGAGCACGAAACAGATTCCGGCCGAGAACGCAGTCTCACAAAAAATGTCGAAGGAGCTCGCTAGCCGCGGTTTCAAGTTCTGTGGACCAACAATTGTCTATGCCTTCATGCAAGCAGTCGGCATGGTGAACGATCATTTGGTGAGTTGCCATCGCCACACGGCCTGCGCCAAGCTTGCCAAACCGTGATGACCGGCACGCACAAGAGCAAAAACAGCGCAGCCCAGCGTGCATGGCAGCGCATGCTGTCTGGACGACGGCTCGACCTGCTTGATCCTTCACCACTTGATGTCGAGATCGAAGATATCGCACATGGGCTCGCGCGCGTGGCGCGCTGGAACGGCCAGACCAAGGGTCCGAACATCTATTCGGTCGCACAGCATTCCTTGCTGGTCGAAGTCATTGCTCACGAGAGCGCCCGCCTCGACCGCAAGCGTCGGCTCGCTGTGCTGCTGCACGACTCGCCCGAATACGTGATCGGGGACATGATCACGCCATTCAAGGCCGTGATCGGGGACACCTATAAGACAATCGAAGCTCGCCTGTTGGCCGCAGTCCACCTCCGTTTCGGGCTGCCGGTGACTTTGCCGTCGGAGCTGACCGCAATCATCAAGGCGGCTGATCGCGCTGCCGCCTATCTGGAAGCGACGCGGCTTGCCGGCTTCGCGGCGCCTGAAGCTCGCCGTTTTTTTGGCCGTCCCCCGAAACTGACTTCCAGCATCGAGCACGACTATCTCACTCCTTGGCCCGCCGAGGTCGGGCAAGCGCGCTATCTGGAGCGCTTCGAGAGGCTTGCCCGCGATTGAAAGACCAAGACCGCGTCATGCTTCCATGTCGGCAGTCGCTGCCTTATAAGAAGTCATGATTCACGTCTGCTCACTCTCGCGCCTTCACAGAACCGTCGAGGACACCGGCGCGCAGCACGTCGTAACCTTACTCAAGGACGTCGATCTTGTCTGCCGACCCCACGCGATCGTGCCGGCAAATCACCTCGTCCTCGGCATGGACGACATCACCGAGCCGCTCGCCGGCTATGTCGCGCCGGCAGACGACCACGTGACGAAGCTCATCGCTTTTGTCCGACTTTGGAACCGCGCAAAACCGCTGGTTATTCACTGCTACGCGGGGATCAGCCGCTCGACGGCAGGTGCATTCGTCGCGGCATGCGCGCTCAATCCGCAACGCGGCGAACTGTCAATTGCGCAGGCCTTGCGTCGGGCATCAGCAACTGCGGCCCCTAACCTGCGCATCGTGTCGCTTGCCGATCGCGTACTCGGGCGGGAGGGTCGTATGACGTCCGCGATCGAAATGATTGGCCAAGCTCAGCCCACGACAGAAGCGGAGCCTTTCCGGCTGGAGCTGGAATAAGCTGATCGGCTCCTGAAGTCGCGTATAGGCGGGCCGTACCGGCACGATCGGGATATGATGGCGCGATGACAGAATCAGTCCTCACGCCGATCGAGATCGGACTCACGGCCGCGATCGTCACGGTCGAGCGCGATGAGCCTGCCATCGTGGTCACGAGCGATGAGTCCGGGCCGCATGTCGGACTGCCATTTGGGCCCTTCGATCCGCTCGCCGACAAGACCTTCGAGATTGGGCTACGCGCATTTGTTGAAGCACAGACTGCGCTTTCGGTCGGCTATGTGGAACAACTCTACACCTTCGGCGACCGCGGCCGGCATGCGCGGCCAGACGACACCGGGCCGCACATGGTGTCGGTTGGCTACCTGGCACTCACGCGTGTGCCTGACAATGCTCTGCGCGCAGCGGGAGCGAGCTTTGAGCCCTGGTACCAATTCTTCCCTTGGGAGGACTGGCGCAAGCAACCGCCCGATATTCTTGACAAGGTGATCGTGCCACTCTTGACCGAATGGGCCGCACGCTCAGACCGTCCGGAGCCTCGCCGTGCCATTGGACGGCGCGAGCGCCTCCGGCTCTGCTTCGGTGCCAACGGCAGCCCATGGGACGAGGAGAAAGTCCTCGACCGTTATGAGCTCCTCTACGAGGCAGGATTGGTTGAAGAGGCGCGGCGCGACGGGCGCGAGGTGGCTCTCGCACGCTCGCAATTCCCAGCCTTGGGCCAACCGATGCGCTTTGACCACCGGCGAATCCTGGCAACAGCCATCGCGCGGCTGCGCGCGAAGCTCAAATACCGGCCCGTTGTTTTCGAGCTTATGCCGCAGGAGTTCACGCTGACCGAGTTGCAACACATGGTGGAGGCGATATCCGGACGCCATCTGCACAAGCAGAATTTCCGCCGCCTGGTCGAGACCGCCGCACTTGTTGAGTCAACTGGAGAGATGTCGACCACCACTGGCGGTCGCCCCGCAGCATTGTTCCGCTTCCGTCGAGAAGTGCTGGCTGAACGCCCCGCCGCCGGTCTGCGGCTCGGAGGCCGCAGCTAGTTCGGCGAATTTGAAGTTCCCATCCCATCGCCGCAAACGCGTTTAGGAACTTCAAATTCAAAAGCCGCACTAGGAATCAATAGGTTGCTAGTGCACCTTTGATTCCGAAGTTCGCAAACGGATGTGCCGCAATGGGATGCGAACTTCGGAATCGGTGCACTAGCTCAGCGCCGCATCACGCCTGCCCGGCAGTCTCAAATGACGCCGCTTCCAGCGCTTCCTTAGCACCTTCGCCTGCCCACACAACGAATTGGAATGCCGGATAGTACCGTTCACACGCCTCAAGGGCTGCCGACAGCAGCACCTCACATTGCCGTCCCGAGGCTTCGACACCACCGGCAAGGACAAGTGAATGACGGAACATCACAAGGCCATCCGAAGACCAAAGGTCGAAATGTCCAACCCACAGCTGAGCGTTGATCATCGCAAGCAGCCGCTCGACCTCAGCCTGACTGCGTTCCGGCACCTTTAGCTCGAACGCACAAGCCAAGTGCAACGACTCGATATCGAACATCCAGGTGAACGAGACCTGATAGTCGGTCCATTTTCCGCGCACCACGATTGTGAGCTCGTCTTCGCCTGCACGCTCGAACGACCACTGGTGAGTGGACGCCACACGCTCGACAACTTCGAGCGGATTTCCACGACGAACGTCAATGTCAATAACGGTCATTCTTGCCACCGTGACTTTGCGCATGGGTGCCGCCCGATGCTTGTCGCGCCAGATGATGCACGTTCAAGGATCTAGGTAAGGGCCAGGATTCATGATCAACGACCACCACTATGTCGGACGCCGAAAGCGCCAGCGACGATCGGCGGACATCCGTTGGCTCACGCCAGTTTAGGATGGTTTGTCTGGACACCGCCGGCCCTGCAGCCAGCGGATCTGCGCAACAGTTGGTGACAGCATCACCACAGGAGGCCCATAGGGCCGCCGCAATCTTCCCCGCATGTGCACCCCCGTGCGGCGGGCCCGTTCTACGCAACACACCTACCCCCCGCGAAGTAAACCCGACAAAGTTACCGACGCCTTGGCCGCACTTGTTTGCGCATACATTGAAGACCGATGCGCTTCGCGCGGACGATACAACCTTCGTAAGGAATTTGTCTTGGGTGTGATACGAATTTGATTATTGTGCGGCAAATAGAGAGGTATCTTGATAACTCTACGCGAATGGTATTGGAGAACGGATGAACAATCGCTGATCAAGCCCGTGTATATCTGGGCAGACGAACATTCCACCGCCCCGTTCCTGGGAATATCATCATCGAAGGGTACTCTAGCGCCACGGTTTTACCACGATGGCTGAGCTCATTAGCCTTATCACGGTAGGGGTCGCTGTCGTCTGTATCGTTCTAGCGATCGGCTCACGCGATCGCATGCGCACCCTTGAGTTTCGACTTGCCCTCATCGAGCGCCGCGTTCGAGAAGGCCAGGCGGAAAGCTCGGCGACGACGCCAGCCACACCGGATCCGCGAGCTGCGCCTGAAAGCTCGATCGCTCCGGAGCCGCCCCCTCCGGAGGTCGCTAGCGAGCCCGTCAGCCCCGACGCAGCTCCGTCACCCCTGCCCCCTACTGAACCCGCCTCCCCGCCCCCTGTAGCCGCGGCTGCGAGGCACAGCCCAAGTCTCGAAGAGCGCTTCGGCACGCAATGGGTCGTTTGGGCTGGTGGCTTCGCCGTCGCCTGCGGCGGCTTTTTCATGTTGCGGTTGTCGATCGAGCAAGGGTGGTTCGGTCCCGGCACGCGTGTGTCCCTTGGTGCACTGCTCGCGCTCCTGCTGATCGCGGCAGGCGAATGGACGCGCCGCAGGGAGCTGATTAGCGGCATCGCTGGCATCGCCAGCGCACATATCCCCAGTATTCTTACAGCCGCAGGCACCACCATTGCGTATGCGGACATCTGGGCGGCCTATGCGCTCTATAATTTCCTCGCTCCGGGGACGGCTTTTATCCTGCTCGGAGTCGTCGCGCTTGCGACGCTCGCGGCAGCGCTCTTGCACGGACCAACCCTCGCGGGTCTCGGCCTCGTGGGCGCGTACATCACACCCGCCGTAGTTTCCACTGGTCAGCCAAACTACTGGGCGCTGTACGTCTATCTTATGGTGGTAAGTGCAGCCGCGATGGCACTGGCACGAGCACGGCTCTGGCGCTGGCTCGCCGTTACAGCTGTGGCCTTCGGCGTGCTGTGGACGCTGCCGGGCTTAAGCGACTATCGCGTGGACTGGCTAACGCCGCACAATTTCCATGTCGTTGGCGGATATGTGCTGGTCGCGATCCTGCTCGTCTCCGGCCTGTTGCTCGGACCAGACGCCGAGCAAGGCACGATCGAGCCGATATCATCAGCTTCGCTGGCGGCGTATCTCCTCGCGTCAGTCGTCGTGGTGCTTGCCAGTGCGCATACTCCGCCGGCGCTGATGACCTTCACTCTGCTGGTTGCCACGACGATTGCCATATCCTGGCGTTCCGAGCCCGCGGTTGGTGCTTTGCCAGCAGCGGCACTGCTGACCTTGATCGTCTTCGCGGACTGGGCGCTTCAATTCAACTTCGTCAATCTCGTGGCGCCTTCGGGCCCAACCGCCCCCGCAATTCCCGATCCGCCGCGCGTGGATGTCACCTGGCACATTGTACTCGGCGTGCTGTTTGCTGGGATGTTTGGCATCGTTGGCTTTCTGGCACAGGGGCGATCGCAGTCCGCTCTCGTTCCCATGGTGTGGAGCGCTACCGCAGTATTCGCTCCGATCGCTATTCTGATCGCGCTTTACTTCCGTATTGCCAACTTCGATCGCTCAATCCCATTTGCCGGCGTGGCGTTGTTGCTGGCAGCCCTGTACGCAACAGCGACCGAGACGCTCGGCAAGCGTGCGCCCCGGCCTGGCAGCGCCGGATCAGGCACGATTCTCGCGACTGGCTGCGTTGCGGCATTGTCGCTTGCGCTGACGATGGCGCTTGAGAAAGGTTGGCTGACGATCGGCCTTGCGCTGATGGTTCCTGGCGTCGCCTGGATTTCTCTGCAACGACCTCTGCCGGCGCTGCGCCTGCTCGCCGCTATACTCGTAGGTCTCGTGCTCGCGCGCGTAGCCTGGGAGCCTCGCATTGTCGGGAGCGTGGTCCAGACAACGCCGATCTTCAATTGGATCCTCTACGGATATGGAGTACCTGCGGCAGCGTTTTGGCTCGCCGGCTATCTGCTGCGTCAGCGCGCCGACGATGGCCGCGCGCGCACGTGTGACGCGGCGGCGCTGCTCTTCGGCGTGCTGCTCGTGTTCCTTGAGATCCGCCACTACATGACGGGCGGCGACGTCTATCGTGTCTCCAGCACGCTGACCGAGATCGCGCTGCAGGTATCGGCCGGATTGGCAATCACCATCGGCTTGGAATGGCAGCGCCAGCGCACGCGGAGCGTGATCCATGACGTCGGTGTATTGATCATCGCCGCCTTGACCTTGCTGGCAATTGTGTTTGGCTTGGGACTTGTTGCCAATCCAATGCTGTGGCCACGCCCGGTCGGCGGCGCGTTCTTCAATCTCATTCTGCTCGGTTACGCTATCCCATCCGTGCTGGCAGTTGTGCTGGCGCTGAGGACGCGCGAGTTGCGGCCAAGGGGCTACAGCATTGCGGCAGCGATCGTCGCGGTCGCTCTGGCGCTTGCGTATCTTACACTTGAGGTCAGGACGCTCTATCACGGCCCAGTTCTGACCGACGGATCAACCACTGACGCCGAACAGTACACGTATTCGGCTGTGTGGCTCACGTTTGGCGTGTTGCTGCTTGCCGTCGGCTATGGCTTGCGCGCGCAATCGGTGCGAATTGCTTCGGCAGCAGTTGTCGTCCTGACCGTATTGAAGGTCTTTTTCGTTGACATGAGCGATCTGACTGGACTGTGGCAGGCGCTCTCGGTGCTCGGATTGGGCATCGTGCTGCTCGGCATTGGCTGGTTCTATCAGCGGCTGCTTTTCCCGCGCCGTTTGCAGCCGAGCCCAACTGCAAGTTAGATAAAACGACAGCAACCTTTGCGTGTTCTCTGATTGTACGGCTGCTTTCCCGTGCTGACGGAGGAATTCTTTATGCTCCCATCAAATATTGAATTGGACTGCACAGGCTTGCACTGGGCTGCAAAAGGTGGTTGCGGAGTCACTACCACTTTGCAATCATGCAAGCGGGCGAGCGATGCCATGCTATCCTGGGATGATTTCCGGTTTGTGAAGGCAATCGCAGATAGCCGCTCCCTTGCAGGAGCGGCGACAAGCCTTGGCGTTAATCATTCCACGGTGTTTCGGCGACTTGGCCAGATCGAGCGGCAACTCGGCTCGCGTTTGTTCGAGCGCGGACGCGCTGGCTATGCTCTTACGCCAAGTGGCGAGGAGATGGTGGAGCTCGCCGAGAGGGTCGGCGATGACATCACATCATTCGAGCGCAAGGTCACCGGGCGCGACTTGCGCCCTTCTGGTGAGCTGCGAGTCACTACAACCGACACGATCCTCCTTCACCTGCTGACCGGCATCCTGATCGATTTTCGCCGTGCCTATCCAGAGATCGTGATCGACATCGTGGTGTCGAACGCAATGCTCAATCTGTCGAAGCGGGATGCGGACGTGGCGGTGCGCGCCAGCTATCAGCAGCCCGACACACCGGCTGGACGCTGCGTGGCGCGCATCGGCTGGGCGGTGTTCGGCGCCAAAGGCATGGTGGAGCACCCGCTCGATCCGACCTCGGATCTGACCCGTTATGCCTGGGCTGCCTTCGGCGATGCCAACGCAACCGGCCGCGCCTCTAAATGGCTCAAAGACCGCGGCGTCAACGAGAACCGAATCGTCTACAAGGTCAACACCCTGCTGGGCTTGGCAGAAGCAGTCGCTGGTGGCGTCGGGCTCGCCTTGCTGCCATGTTTCATCGGCCATGGCTTGCCGATGCTTGCGCAGCTGACATCGCCGCTACCGGAGGTCCAGGGCGAATTGTGGCTCCTGACTCACCCTGATCTGCGCAATACCGCCCGCGTGCGTACGTTTCTTGATTTCTGCGCAGGTGAATTCGCCAACCGCAAATCCCTCATCGAGGGACAACCGCCGGCCTGACAGCCGCTCGCGGATTTCGCGCGCGGCGCCCCCCCTCTGATCATTCCGCCCCAGTTGCAGCAGTGGCCGTTGATCGGACGGCACCCTGCGGACGCATGCTCGCGCGCACGATGTTAGGCCGGTTGTTGCGACGCGTGAAATCGCAATAGGCAAAGCCGAGGCCCGAAATGGACCCGCGGAAGCTCTGCGCATCGGTCTTCTCGAGATTGAAGCAGGGATCGAATGGCATCCCGCGAACCGTTGCGCAAACCGACTGACCTTTGACATGCAACGTCCCCGGCGGAAGCGCCGTATTGCGCATCGGGCCAGCGCCGCGAACCTGGACGGTCCCTATGACCGAGCCGTCATTGCTGATTCGCCCGGTGCCGCGCGTGCCATCGAAACACGTATACGCGAAGAGCTTGCCAGCAACGAAACGCCGGGCTTGATCGGCATTCATTGGCTCGGCGCATGCCGCTCCGGTCGCAAGCAGGCCGGCCACCAAGATTGTTGAACGCATTACCATCACGGACCCCCGTCTCGAAACATTCCAGCTCAATTCTAGCCGCTTTACGATCTCCTAACCATACGACGCTTACCCCACTATCTCCAAGCTTTGCCGCCAAATTTTGAACGTCCTACGCAATCTTCACCACAATGCGACCGCGAACGCGGCCTTCCACGATCAGGCGACCAGCCTCGATCACATCCCCGAGTCCAATTTCCGTGCTCATTTCAACGAGTTTCGCACGATCGAGGTCGAACTCGAGGCGTTTCCAAGCCTCGTCGCGGTCGACCCTTGGACGATAAACAGAATCGATCCCGAGCAGGGCGACCCCGCGCAAAATGAAGGGCGCCACGCTCGTTGGCAGATCCATACCTCCGGCAAGACCGCATGCAGCCACCGCGCCGCGATAGCGGATCATTGCAAGGACGTTGGCCAACGTCGTCGATCCAACCGAGTCGATCCCACCGGCCCAGCGCTCCTTGGCCAGCGGTCGCACCGCGCCGGTCAATTCCTTGCGCTCGATGATTTCGGCAGCACCGAGACGCTTGAGATAGTCCGCCTCTTCCGGCCGGCCGGTCGAGGCCGTGACCTGGAACCCGCGCTTGGCCAGGATCGCTACGGCCACCGAGCCGACGCCTCCGGCCGCTCCGGTCACCACCAGCGGGCCACTCTCCGGCTTGAGCCCGTGTCGCTCGAGCGCGATCACGGCGAGCATGGCAGTGTAGCCCGCGGTGCCGATCGCCATGGCGTCGCGCGTGCTCATGCTGGACGGCAGTCGCACGAGCCAGTCGCCCTTCACGCGAGCCTTCTGAGCGTAGGCGCCGAGGTGGGTCTCACCGAGCCCCCAGCCGTTGAGAATGACCTTGTCACCGGGTTTCCAGTCGGGATGCGCCGAGCTTTCGACTGTTCCGGCCAGGTCAACGCCCGCGATCATCGGCCAACGCCGCACCACCGGCGCCTTACCGGTGATGGCGAGGCCGTCCTTGTAATTGACGGTCGACCATTCGACGGCAACCGTCACATCACCTTCCATCAGCCTGGCCTCGTCGAAATCGGTCAGCGAGATAGTCTGTCCGCTATCCGACTTTTCGATCACGATCGCCTTGAACGTCGACAAGTCGCTCTCCCTGAGATCAGGACACTGCCCACCAGACTATGAGAGCCGAACGGCAAGCGATAGAGCCGTTCAACGCCTCAATCGACCCACGTTTGTCACGCCACCGCCGTGGCCGGACGCGCTACCGGTTTCTCGACAATCGGCAGATTAATGACGGCCGAGATCACGCCGAATAGCACACTGAGCCACCACACGATGTCATAGGACCCGGTCCGCTCGAATAGCACCCCACCGAGATAGACGCCGAGGAACCCTCCAACCTGATGGCTAAAGAACGCAATGCCGAATAGCATGGCGAGCCAGCGCGTGCCGAACATCAATGCGACCAGGCCTGATGTCGGCGGCACCGATGACAGCCAAAGCAGCCCGGTGACTGCCCCGTAGAGCAGCGTGACCACGGGCGATGGCGGCAGCGTGATCAGGAACACCACCGAGGCGGCGCGCGCAAAATAGATGAAGGAGAGAATGTAGCGCTTGGGCATGCGGCCGCCGAGCCAGCCTGACAGGATGGCGCCAACAATATTGAACAAGCCGATGACGCCCAGCGTCCAGCCGCCGATTTCCGCCGAAAGACCGCGATCGACCAAATAGGATGGCAGGTGGACGGTGACGAAGCCGAGTTGAAAGCCACAAGTGAAAAAGCCAAGAACCAGCAGAATGTAGGAGCGATGGCCGAACGCCTCCGACAGCGCCTGCTTGTAGTTCTGCGACGATCCGGTTGCCTGGGTTGCTCCTGCTTGTGCAGCCTCGTCTTGCCGGGGCGTCGCGACCGCAATAGCCAGGGGAATGATGAGCAGCAAAAGGCCCGCAAAAATTTCCAAAGTCGTGCGCCAGCCCAAAGCCTGGATGAGATAGACGCCAAGGGGCGAGAACAGGAACTGCCCGAATGAGCCCGACGCCGTGCCAAGCCCGAAGGAAAACGATCGCCAGCTCTCCGGCAGGAGCTTGCCGAACGACGAGATGATGAGGTTGAACGAGCAACCTGAGAGGCCGAAGCCTATCACCACACCGCTCGAGAGATAGAGCTCTCCGGGCGTCGTCGCCTGCGCCATCATGTAGATGCCCGCCGCGTAGAGCAGTGCGCCCACGATCACCACTCGAACGGTGCCGAAACGGTCGGCCAATGCGCCGGA
>Ga0209488_10001025_pt1 | contig 23728 bp, 14 predicted proteins | sample Rivendell_Oct201_8_FD_188349 | JGI IMG/M metagenome (GOLD analysis project Ga0209488, IMG submission 188349) | Vadose zone soil microbial communities from the Eel River Critical Zone Observatory, Northern California, USA -... | ecosystem: Environmental > Terrestrial > Soil > Vadose zone >...
CCGGATCCAGGAACGCGCCGCCGGTCAGCAGCACCGAGTAGTCGAGCGGGCGCAGCGCGGCGAGACCCTGCAGCTCGCCGGCGGGCGACTGGCAGCCGCAGAGCAGCAGCAGGGCAACGAGCCGCGCCCAAGCCGAGCCGTTCATGGCCCGCCTCCACGCACCCGGGCGACGAACGCCTGACCGCCGGCGGTGCGGAAGCCGATCCTGAGAAGCCGCGGGTCGGCGCGCCCCGGCAGCAGATCACGGCCGTCGCGCCGCACCAGTTCGGTGCGCACGACCCCGGGTACCGCGGCCGGCAGCGTGGTCAGCTGTTCGGCGTCGAACCGTTGACCCGACGCCGGATCGACCCAGCCCTCCAGTTCGCAGCTGGCGAGTCCGCGCACCACGCCGAACCGGCGCAGCCAGCTGCTGAACTCGGGACGCGTGCGCGCGCCGGCGGCGAATGCGGCGATGTGTTGCAGGTGTTCCTTGTAGTCGGCACTCCACTCGGCCAGCAGCGAATCGGCAGTCGCGTCGCTGCCGCGCGGCAGATCCGCGACCCATTCGCGTACGCCGAAGTCGAGACCGGTGATCGGCCGCAGCGCGGAAGTGCTGCCCACCACGTCGCCGTAGGCCGCGCACTCGGCGGCGGTCGGGGCACCACCGCCGGCGAGCCAGCGCGCGGCGGCGGTGCGCAGTCCGGCCGCGGACACTGGTTTGCCCCGCGCCGCCGGACTGTTGCCGGCCGTGACCTTGCCGCCGTTGCCGGCGGCCACCTCCAGCTCGACGCCGAGCGGCAGACGCAGCAGTTCGGGGTCGCCGGCCACCACCACGCCGAGCAACGCGCACCAGCTCCAGGCCTGGAAGAAGTCGATGCCGACCACCGGCCGGTCGGCCGGCGTGTCGGTGCCGGCGGGCAACAGCGCCGCGCGCTGCAGTCGCCGTTCACCGAGCGGATCGTCGGCGTGTACCAGCCGCTGCCAGGCCGGGCGCGCTGCCGCCGGCAGCTGCAGGAAGGCATCGACCGCCGCCAGGTACTGGCCGCGGGTCGTCTCCCGGTCCTGCAGCAGGAAGTCGGCCAGGTTGCGCACCGTGACCGCGGACTGCGGCCGGAACAACAGCCGACCGGCGGTCGAATCCGGCACCGGATCGACGAACGGCTCGTACGGAGCCAGCACCGGCACCATCGTCAGCTCGGCGAGCGCCGGCGGCAACGCCGCCCGCGCCGATGGCGCCCGCAGCTCGTCGAGCCGCAGCGGCTGCAGCGTGGTGCGGGCGGTGCGCAGCGGCACCGCCAGGTTCCAGCGCCACGCCGGCGTGTCGAGGTAGACATTGAGCGTGGCCTGCTGCGCTTTGGCATAGTCCTCGCGCCGCAGGTCGTTGAGATTCGCGGCCAGACTCCAGGTGGCGAACGGGATGCGGAACGACAGCAGCACCTCGTTGCCCGACCGCGGCTCGACCGCGTCGGCCGCCAGTTCGCTGGCCGCCACGCCGAGGCGCAGTGACGATCGGTCGGCATCGGTGAACGGCAGGCGGCTGCGCAGTTGCAGCCGCGCCTCTTGCCCGTGCTCGACCCGCAGGTCCTCGCCGACCAACACCGGCGCTTCGGGGTCGTGGTAGAAGTCGGCCACCACCTGCAGGTCGATGTCGTTCTGCCGCCGCTCCGGCAGCGGCCGTTCACCCTGCAACACGTGCACCGGGCGGCCCAGCACGTCGCGCAATTCGAGCGCCAGCACGTTGCGGCCCTTGCGCGGTGCCACCGGCGGGAACAGCGCCGTCGCCCCCTCGATGCGCTCGGGCAACGGCATCGGATCGAGCACATCACTGCCGAACCACAGCCGGCCGCGCAGCAGCGACCGCAGCTCCGGATCGTACGACCAGCCGCTGCCATCGCGCAGCTGGCCGTCGACCAGCTGCAACAGTGCATGTGCCAGCAGCGGCTGCAGGAACTTCGACTGCACTTCCGGAACGTGCAGCTCCACCACCTCGGGCAACACCCGCAGGTGCAGCAGCAGCGGCACCCTGGCAACCGCGGGTTCGCCGGCCACGGCATCGACGCGTAGATCCACCTGGTAGAGGCCGGCGGCGAGCTCGGCGATCAGCAGCCGCGCCGATCCGGGACGCCGGTCCAGCAGCTGCAGCAGCCGCTCGCCGTCCGGCGCCAGCGCGCCGTCATGACCGCGCAGCAGCACGTGCTCGGGCCGGTAGCCGTCGTTGCAGTGGAACTGGAACTCGCCGCCGGCCGGCGCCACGACCATGGTGTCGCCGACCACTTCGCCGCGCGGTTCGGCAGCGCCGGCCACGGGCTGCCACACCGGATCGATGCGGCGGCTGCGGAACTGCAGCGTGATGTAGCTGCTGCTGCAGTTGCCGAACCGATCACGCAGGTCGAACTTCCGCCGGCCGGCGGGGAACGGATCGTCGGCGTGTTCGCCGCTGGCGACCAGCGTCAGCAGCCGGTCGGTCGGCGCCCCGGCGATGCGTTGCAGTTCCGGCTGTTGCTGGCGACCGTCGGCATCGGTGACCGTCAGCGTCAGATCGTCCTCGGCGGCGGACAGGCGCAACATCGCGAACGCCTCGGTGCCGGCGAACGGCACCGCCGGTTCGCCGCGGCGCCCGGTGACCTCGATGATCTCGGGCGCCGCCAGATCGGCGTGCGCGAACGCCAGCACCGGGCCTTCGCCCTGGTTGCCGGCCAGGTCCTCGGCTGCCACCTGCAGCGTGCCCGCGCCGTAGTCGCCGGGGCCGACGAAGTGCTCCTGCAGGACCTGGGCAACCGGGACTTCGCCGCCGGCCGCCGGCAACGGCACGCTGAACGACTGTGCGGCGGTCTTCACCCGCAGTTCCACGGCGCGCACGCCGGTCAGTTCGTGGATCCTGACCACCAGCTTGGTCGCCTGGCGCAGGACGATGCCGTCGTCGCCGGGTTCGCCGCCGCCGAGGTCGGTGTCGATCCGCGGCACGTCGTCGTCGACGCGCAGCAGCGCCGCACCGAGCAGTGCCCGGCCGGGCACGGCGAACTGCAGGGTCAGCTCCTGATCGCGACTCGCGCGCACGATTCCATCCAGCGCCTGCCGCCAGCCGGGCTGCGCGGTCGACAGCGTCAGCGCGCCGCCGGCATCTTCGACCAGGGCATCGAGCCGATGGCGCGACAGCGGCACGCCGTCGCACGCGATCTCCACCTGCAGCTGGCGCGGGTCGAAGCCACCGAAGTGGCAACGCAGCGTCGCCAGGTCGGCACTGCGCAGATACTGCACCTCGCTGCCGCGCGGCAGCGCGCTGGCGTGCAGTACCAGCCGGCTGCCGCCGACGCTCAGGTACGGCTCCGGCGCCTCGCGCCACACCAGCACCGCGAACACCGCGGCGAGCACCGCGGCCACCACGCTCGGACCGTTCAGCACCGGCCGGGCCGCAGCGATCACTGCCAACAGTTCGTCGCGCACGCTGGCGGCGCTGCCGGGTCGACGTGCCGGGTCGAGCTGCAGGCACTGGCGCACGAGTCGCAACAATCGCCGCGGCGCACCGGGCACGGCGGGCAACGGCAGCAGCCGCCCGGCCAGCGTCGCTTTGGCGGCGGCGCGCGCATCGTGGTCGGTGACCGGTAGCGTGCCGGTCAGCAGCAGGTAGGCCAGCACGCCGAAGCTGTACAGATCGGCACGCGCGTCGACATCCGCCCCGGCCAGGTACTCGGGCGGCGCGAACACCGGGTTGGCGAAGCCGGTCGGTTCGCCGCTCGGCTCCGAGCTGCCGGGGCGCGCAACCATCGCCGCCGACTTGGCGATGCCGAAGTCGAGCACCTTGACCACCAGCTCGCCATCGCGCACGTGCACCATCACGTTGCGCGCCGACAGGTCGCGGTGCACCAGCCCGGCGGCGTGGATCGCCGCCAGGGCGTCGGCCACCTGCACCAGCACGGCGACCGCCACCGATGGCGGCAGACCCACGCCGGTCTGCACCCAGCGGTCGAGTGTCTCGCCTTCGGCCAGCTCCATCGCCAGATAGGCGGTGCCGTCCTCGGTCTCGCCGACGTCGAGGATGCGCGCGCAACTGCCGTGCACGACGCGACCGGCCTTGCGGGCTTCGCTGAGCAACGCGCGCCGGAACTCCTGTCTGGCGCCAAAGCGCGGGTGCAGCAGTTTGAGCGCCACCGGCACCAGCGACACCGCGTGGGCGGCGCGAAACACCGTGCTCATGCCGCCGCGGCCGAGCACGCTCTGGATCCGGTACTTGCCGTCGAGCACGGTGCCGAGCAGCGGATTGGCGGCCTCGGCCTCGCCGCGGCGCAACGGGTAGTGCACGGCATCCACCGGCAGCAGCCGGGTACCACAGCTGCTGCAGCGCTCCCGCTCGGTGGCGGATATTCCTTCGCAGCTGAGGCAGATCTTCACGGCACGACCACGCCACGCGTCGACCGGCCGGTGATCACCGGGTGGTCCACGCTCCGACCGGGTCCGGGCCAGTCGACGGCTGCAGGTAGTCTCGCCAGCGCCGGGCGAACCGCAAATCCCCTCCGCTGAGTCCCTGCAGTCCCGGGTGCTCGCTCAGGACCCCGAGCAGCACCTCGGCCTTGCTGGCCGCGGGCACCCGCGCGCGCAGCGACGTCGGCGACCGGTCGTAACCGAACATCACCTTCTGGCCATCGGCGCGCGCGAGGCCGACGCGAATCTCCGGATACCGCGGATGCACCACCCAGCGCTCGCCAAGGTTGGTGGCATCGACTTCGAGCAGCCGCGGACAGTTCGGCACCAACGGCAGGATCGAAGCCCGCCACTCGACCGCGACCGCCGCGGCGGCGACCGCGCGCGGATCCGGGAACGGCTGGCCGAACCGGAACGCCGGGCAGCGATTGCCGTCGACTGCCAGCAGCTGGGTCTGTGGCAGCTCCGGCAGCACGACCGGCGGCATGGCCACACCGGTGGCGTCGAGCAGACACAGCGGCTCGCCATCGGCCCAGCGCACCAGCAGCACCGGGCGGCGCAGGTCGAGCTGCAGTTCGAAGCGGTCCGGGAACTTGCGCTGCAGCTGGGCCGCGAGCACCCAGGCGACTTCGTCCTGCAGCCGCCGCTGCAGCAGCACCGCCGCGTCCTCGTCGAGAATCGGCGTCTCGCCGCGCAGATACGGCTGGAGGTCCCGCGCCACCGCCAGGAGCAGGGGACCTTGCAGCCACGCGGGCATGCTGCGGAAGGTGACGCGATCGAGCGCCACCGGCGGGCTGCGCTGCGCATGGCCGTGCAACCGGGCGGCGAGCACTGCCGCCGCGCGCGGGCCGAACAGCCAGAGTGTGGCGGCGAAGGCGGAGAGCACGACGATCCGCGCCGCCCAGAAGCGGCCGTTGCCGTGCCCTGGCCCCCTCGCCGCTTTGCCTGGCCCTGCCACAGCGGGCGCTGGGCGATCAGTTCAGACGCGCAACCGTGGGCTTCTGCTCGCCCATGGCGCGCTGGCGCTCACGCTGGCCGCCGCTGACGTTGTCGCAGTCATCGACGAAGATGTCGACCGTGTCGAGCACGCTCTCGAGCAGGCTGCGATCGATGGCGACCTCGCGGCCACCCTTGGCGGCGTCGAGCTCGTGCTCCAGCACGCGGGTGATGATCTTGAGCTGCGACAGGTGACGGCTGACGAACTTGGAGACGTTGACTTCAGGCTTCGTTTCCATGGGATCTCCTGGGAGGAAGAGAGGCGTGGCTGACCGTTGACCGCGGGCCGCGCCCCCGACCGGGACCGTTGCGAAACACTCTCGCCCGACTACATGTCGGGACCAATGGCGGCGGAGCATAGCTGCGGGCCGCCGCGATGCCAGCGATCAGCATCGTCTTTGCACCGCGGCGCGGCAGCTCGCTGTTGAAAGTCGTGCACAATCGGCCATCCTGTTCGATCGCGCCGATGCAGTTCCGGGGCTACACGCTCAACGACTTCCAGGTCAGCGCCGTGCGCGCCATCGAAGCCGGCAAGAATGTACTGCTGGCCGCGCCCACCGGTTCGGGCAAGACGCTGGTCGCCGAGTTCGCGATCGAAGCCGCGGTGCGCGCCGGTCGCCGCGCGATCTACACCAGCCCGGTCAAGGCGCTCAGCAACCAGAAGTTCCGTGACTTCAGGCAGAACGGTCTCGACGTCGGTCTGATGACCGGCGACCTGACGCTGCACGCGGAGGCGCCGCTCGTCATCATGACGACCGAGATCTTCCGCAACGCGGTGTTCGAGGATCCGGAGCGCTTCCGCGACACCGACTTCGCGATCTTCGACGAGATCCACTTCCTCGACGACGTCGAACGCGGCACGGTGTGGGAGGAGAGCCTGATCTTCGCGCCCGAACACGTCCGCTTCGTCGGCTTGTCGGCGACGATCGCCAACCTGCAGGAGTTCGGCGGCTGGATCCGCGCCGTGCGCAAGCACGAGCTCGAGATCATCGAACACACGCGCCGCCCGGTGCCGCTGTCGCACCGGCTGTACCATCCGGCCGCCGGCGTGTTCCAGCTGGCGCAGCGGCCGAAGGCGATCCAGTTCTTCGAGCGGGCGCAGGCCCGCGAACACAAGCATGGCCGCCGGCGCAGCCAGCGTGAACGCCAGCGCTCCAGCTGGGGCGATCCGCGCAGCCGCGCCCGCGGCCGCAACCTGCAGTTCGGCCCGCGACCCTACCTGCTGCTGCTCGACGAACTCGTGCACCGGCAGCTGCTGCCGGCGCTGTACTTCGCGTTCTCGCGCAAGGAGTGCGAGATCAAGGCCGAACGCAACATGCACCGCCGCCTGCTCGACCGCGCCGAGCGCACGCGCATGCAGGCGATGTTCGACGACATCTGCAAGCGCTTCGAACTCGATCCGGCGGCCGACCCGGGCCTGCACGGCATCCTCGGCCGCGCCCTGCACGGCGTCGGCTTCCACCACGCCGGCATGCTGCCGATCCACAAGGAGGTGGTCGAACGCCTGTTCACCTCCGGCCTGCTGCGGCTGCTGTTCACCACCGAGACGTTCGCGCTCGGCATCAACATGCCGGCGCGCACGGTGGTGTTCGACCTGCTGCGCAAGTTCGACGGCGTCGAGATGGGCTACATGCGCGCGCGCGACTACCTGCAGATGGCCGGCCGCGCCGGCCGCCAGGGCATCGACCAGAGCGGCCTGGTGATCGCGATCCTCGAGGACGAAGACCTGTGCGACGGGCCGTTGTCGCGCTACCACAGTGGCAAGGTCGAGCCGATCACCTCGCGCTTCAACCTGTCGTACTCGACGATCCTCAACCTGTTCGCGCGCATGGGGCCGCGGCTGGTCGAGGCGTACGACAACAGCTTCGCCGCGTTCCAGGCCGAGCGGGGCGCCGCCAAGGCGCGGCAGCAGAAGCGCAACGTCGCCCACGCCGCCCTGGCCACGCGCATGCAGATCCTGCGCGCCGCCGGCTATCTCGACGACTCGGGCGTGCTGCCGCGCGGCAAGGTGGCGCAGAAGATCAACGGCTACGAGATCCAGGCCACCGAGCTGCTGTTCTCCGGCGTGCTCGAGCAGTTCGACATGCACCAGCTGGCGGCGACCTTCGCGGCGTTGATCCACGAGGAGCGGCGCGCCGCCGAGGGCCGGGCCGCCCGCCGCGAGCCGGGCGCGGGCATGCAGCAGGTGATCGCGGTGATCCGCCGCTTCACCGCCGTCGAACTGCAGCACGGCGTGCGGCAGACGATCAAGGAACCGGATTTCGGCATCGCCGCCGCCGTCGACGCCTGGAGTCGCGGCGGCAGCATGGAGGACGTCGAACGGCTGGCGCGCAGCGACGCCGGTGACGTGGTGCGCACGCTGCGCATGGCGATCCAGATGATGCGCCAGGTGCGCACCGCCGTCGGCAAGGGCAACACGCTGGGCGCGCGGCTCGAGGAGGCGATCGTGGCGATCAACCGCGACGTGGTCGACGCCAAGCGGCAGTTCGAGCTCGGCTGAGCCACCGCCGGCTGCGGGGTCGCGGGCCCTACCCGGGCCGCGGCGCGAGCACGATCGGGAAGTGCCGCCCCGCCACTTCGGCGCCGGCCGGCAACAGCGGCACGCCGTGCAGCAGCGGCGCAGTGCCGTCCGCCACGCGCACGTGCGCACCCATGTAGTTGAGTACCACGGCCCGCCGCCAGCGATCGCTGCGGTTGCGATCGCTGCCGTGCAACGTGTGCGAATGGTGGATCGTCGCCGCGCCGGCAGGCAACGGCGCCAGCACCGGCCGGAACGCGGCGCCGGGCGGCAGGTGCGGCAGGATCGCCTCGAGCGGCGCGTCGAACGGCAGCTTCGGCAACAGGCCCCAGCGATGGCTGCCCGGTACGAACTGCAGGCAACCGCTGTGCGCGTCGGCGTCGTCGAGCATCACGTTCACCGTCACGTGGCACGCGGGCGCGGTGCGCTGCCAGTAGGCATAGTCCTGGTGCCACGGCACCACGCCGGCATGCCGCGGCGGCTTGGCGAACACCTGGTCGTGCCAGAAGCGCAGCCGCTCGACCGCCAGCAGCTGCGCGCACGGCACGGTCGCCGCCGGATGGAACACCAGATCGTGCAGCACCTGCTGCACCAGCCAGCCGCCGAGGAAATGGCACACCACTTCGCTCGGACGGTCGGTGAACGCGCGTTCGACCTCGTACAGCCGCGGCCGGTACTGCTCGAGGTCGTCGATCACCGCCTGCACCGCGGCGCGCACTGCCAGCAGCTGGCGATGGTCGAGCACCGGCACGCCGATCAGGAAGCCGTCGCGGGCGAACTGCTCGCACTGCGCCGGCGCCAGGCGGAACGGCGTCCGGTCGGCCGACGCCGGCGGAAACAGTCCGCTCGGCGCGGCCGCAGCCTGGCCGCGGTCGGGTTCGGGCAGCTCGGGCAGCGCAGCGACCATGCAGCGATCCTGCCGCGGGTCCGCCGGCGAGGAAAGCGCCGCCGCCGCTTTCCGCGCCTGCCGATCGGCCGGCGAGCGATGCGCGGCAGCCACCGAGCGAGCTGACCACCGCAGCAGAAAGCGTGAACGCCCGCGCCGGCACGTGCCGGGCGGGCGTTCGCAGCGACGCTTGCGCGTCCAGTACTTCAGTAACCGTTGCCGCACACCGCCGAGCCACGGTTGCTGACCGTGACGCCCAAGGCGTTGGCGCTCGGGTCGAATACCGCGGCCTGCATCTCCAGCGGCAGGCCCCGCAGAGCCAGCACGTACGGCAGCGACAGCGACCAGAAGCCGACGCCTGCGGCATCGGCAAAGCCGAGGATCGTGTTGACCAGGTCCACCTCGACGAAACAGCCCGGCGCGCCCAGCGGGCCGAGATCGAACGGCGTGGCAAACGGCAGGAACCCGAGGATCTTGAAGTACGGCGCGCCGGCCGGCACCAAGGTCAGGTCGACGACGAACTCGGTGCCCAGCAGCGGCAGTTCACTGTGCTGGCCGGTGATCGAGTCGGCGCGGGTGTCGAGGTGCGGCGTGCCCGCGCTGCCGGGGCAGCCACCGGCGCTGGCGCTGAACAAAGCGTTGGTCACCGACGGCAGGGGTGGCACCGAGCCGATGATGTCCAGCAGGTAGCCACCCGGAGCCGCGTAGGCCGCGACGACGGCGAAGTAGGTGCCGGGCGTGGCGATGTCGAAGGTGACCTGTGACCAGAAGTTGCCGCCACCGATGTCGTCGTTGGCAGCAAGCACCGTGTTGTTGGCGTCCACCAGCCAGATGCACGTGTCACTGCAGCGGCCGGCAGCCGGCAGCGTGCCCGTCGCCTGCGTGGTGATCGTATGGTTGCCCGTCGTCACGACGGTGAACGCGTAGAAGTCGTAGTCGGCGGTCGGGTCGCTGTACGCGAACGAACTGTTGCCGACGGCGAGGCTGCCCAGATTGCGGCTGAACACCGACGACACCGTGGCGGCGCCGCCCGACTGCCGCGGATCGTTCGGCTCGGCGCCCTCCGACACCGGGTTGAGTGCACCGGTCAGCTGCACGAGATCGCCTGGCGGTGTGCTGCAGAGGTCGAGCGTGTACGGGCCGGTCTCCGCACTGGAGAAGCCCTGCACCAGGATGAAGTACGTCCCCGCCGCGAGGTTGCCGACCGTGACCTGCGAATAGAATGCGCGGCCGGTGAAGTCGTCGTTGAACGCCAGCACCGTCGTGCCATCGGGCGCGAACAGCGTCAGCGTGGTGTCGCCGACATCGCTGCCGCCGAAGCCGGCTGCGGTCATCGCCCGCACGTCGCTCGGCACGGTCAGGGTGAACGCGTAGTAGTCCAGGTCGAGACTGACGCCGATCGCGCCGTACGACTGCACCCCGGACAGCAGCAGCGAAGCGGTTGCCGGCGTGTCGTTGGGCTCGAGCTCGGGCAGCGACTGGCTCAGCAGCGAACAACAGAACGAGGGCAGCAGTACTGTCAGAAGCCGACGATGCATGCATTGCTCCAGGAGCTGACGGCGGCGGGTGTGCCGGATTCGCAGGTTACCCGCTGAACCCTAGCACAGGGAGAGCAGCCAGCTGCCGGCCCGGCGGTCGCAACCGCGGTCGGACCGCGCCTGTGGGCACGCATTTCGGTGCCGCAGCATGCGGCGCCCCCCTACGGATTGCCTGGCTGCCGCTCGCGCGGCAGGTGGGCGAACCCGAACTTGGCGCGCAGTACTTCGAAGAAGTGCTGCGGTCCCGGACCGAGGTGGCGGAACCGGAACGGCGCCGGTCGCAGCACCGCGCGCGCCCCCACGGCGACTTGCATGCGCACCTGACCGTCGATCTGGAAGTACGCGTACTTCTTGCTGGCGGCATCGAGCACTTCGACCGCGACGCCGTCGTCGACCGGAACGACCAGCGGGCGCGCGCTCAGCGTGTGCGAGGCCAGCGGCGTCAGCACCAGCGCGTCGAGGCCGGGCGCGAGCACCGGCCCGCCGGCGGCCATCGAGTAGGCGGTCGAACCGGCGGCAGTGGCGACGATCAGGCCGTCGCCGCGGTAGGTCGCCAGTTCGGCGCCGGAGCGCGCTGCCCGCAGCGTGATCATGCCGCCGACGGCAGCGCGGCTGACCACGCCATCGTTCATGCACAACACCCGCTCGCCTTCGCCGCCGTGTGGATCGATCACCGAGCACCACAGCAGCAGCCGCCGCTCCTCCAGCAGCTTGCCCTGCAGCGCCAGTTCGACGGCCTCCTTGGCCCGCTCCTGTTCGAACGCGGTCAGGAAGCCGAGCCGGCCGCGGTTGATGCCGAGCGTCGGCATCTGGTTCTGCCCCATGCGGCGCGCGGCGCCGAGCAGGGAACCATCGCCGCCGAACACCACCACCAGGTCGGCCTGCCGGTCCGCCAGCGACGACTCGCGGTCGGTGACCGTGTCGATGCGATGGCCGCGGTGCTGCAGCCAATCGGCGAACCCGGCGACCAGCGCGCCGGTGCCACCCTTGCGTTCGTCGCCCAGTACCAGGACGCGCTGCACGAGCCGGCCTCGTCAGCGCGACAGCGGCGCACGCTGTTCGGACAGGAACCGTTCGACCACGTGCTGGGCGGTCAGGCCGCAGTGCTCGACGACCTGACTACGGCTCATGTGCTCGAACACCTCGTCGGGCACGGCCATCACCTGCACCTGGGCGCGCACCGGACCGTGCGCCGCGGTGCACTCCAGCACCGCGCTGCCGAAGCCACCGAGGATCGAGTGGTCCTCGAGCGTGACGATGCGCTCGTGCCGGTCGGCCAGCGCCAGGATGCCGGCGCAGTCGAGCGGCTTGGCGAAGCGGGCGTTCACCACCTCGATGTGGATGCCACGCTTGTCGAGCAGCGCCGCGGCTTCGAGCGCGGTCTGCACCATGTGGCCGTAGGCGAGCACCGCACCGTCCTGGCCAGCGCGCAGGATCTCCAGCTTGCCGAGCTGGAGCGGCTGGCGCTTGCCGTGCCAGCCGAGCAGTTCGCCGGCGCCGGGCGCGTTGCCGCGGGCGTAGCGGATCGCGGCCGGGCCCGGCAGCAGCAGGCCGAACTGCAGCATCTCGTGCAGCTCGGGGCCATCCTTCGGCGCCATCAACACCATGCCCGGCATGCAGCGCAGGTAGGCGATGTCGTACAGGCCGTTGTGCGTCGCGCCGTCCTCGCCGACCAGGCCGGCGCGGTCGAGGGCGAACAGCACCGGCACCTTCTGCAGCACGACTTCCTGGAACACCTGGTCGTAGCCGCGTTGCAGGAACGTCGAGTAGATCGCCGCGATCGGTCGCATGCCGCCGGTCGCCAGGCCCGAAGCGAGCGCCACCGCGTGCTGCTCGGCGATGCCGGCGTCGATGAACCGCTCCGGGAAGCGCTCACGGTACTCCATCAGGCCGGTGCCATCAGGCATCGCCGCGGTCAGCGCGATGACCCGCGGATCGCGCTCGGCCAGCTGCATGACACCTTCGCCGAACCACTCGGTCCACGACCGGCCGGGTTTCAGCAGCGGCACCACCGGCTGCAGCACACAGGGCTCGACCGGCACCTTCTCGGCCAGCTTCTTGTCCGGCGGCTTCTTCTTCGGCTGCGGCTTGGCGGCATGCGCGCGGTCGTAGCGATCCTCGCTGCCGGGCACGCCCTTGCCCTTCTCGGTCTTGACGTGCAGCAGCGTGACGCCGTCGAGCTGCTTGACCCGCGACAGCACGTCGACCAGTTGGTCGAGGTCGTGACCATCGACCGGGCCGAAGTAGCGGAAGCCCAGCTCTTCGAAGATGTGGCCCGGCACCACCATGTTCTTCAACATGTCGACCGCGTCGCCGAGCTTGTCGTCGAGACCCTTGCCCACCACCGGGATCGACTGGATCAGACTGTGCAGCGCATCCTTGGTCTGGTTGTAGAAACGGCCGGAACGGACGCGGTTGAGGTAGCGCGACAGCGCGCCGACGGTCTTGGCGATCGACCAACGGTTGTCGTTGAGGATCACCAGCAAGCGTTCTTTCTCCAACGAACCGGCGTGGTTCAACGCCTCGAACGCGACGCCGCAGCCCATCGCCGCATCGCCGACCACGGCCACGGCGTGACGCTTCCTGCCGAGCAGCCGATCGGCCATGGCGATGCCGAGTGCGGCCGATGCCGCGGTGCCGGCGTGGCCCATCAGATAGACGTCATATGGCGACTCGTAGCGGTTGCTGAAGCCGCTGAGCCCGCCCTTCTGCCGCAGCGTGTGGAACCGGTCGCGGCGCTCGGTCAGCAACTTGTGCGGGTAGCACTGGTGGCCGACGTCCCACACCAGACGGTCCTGCTTGAAGTCGAACAGGTAGTGCAGCGCGATCGTCAGCTCCACGACCCCCATGCCGGAGCCCAGATGGCCGCCGGTCACGCTGACGGTGTCGAGGATGACCCGGCGCAGCTCCGCGGCGAGCGCGGGCAGTTGCTCGCGCGACAGCTTCTTCAGGTCGTCCGGGTTGTTCACCCGGTCGAGGAGAGGGGTAGGCAACGGATGGTCCAAGAGCCGGCTCCGGCGAGCGCTAGTTTCGCCTGCGTACGGCGAAACTGGCGGCATCTTGCAGGAGCATGGCGACGGCGTCCAGTTCCGTGGCCGGAACGCTGCGCCAGGCGGCGACCGCCGCGGTCACCCTGGGTGCCAGCGCCGCCGCTTCGGCAGCCAGTCTGGCAGCGGTGGCAACGCTGGCTTCGAGGCCGACCACCGCCGGATACGTCAGCTTCTCCAGCGCCACGTCGGCGAGCGGGTTCTTGCCCAGTTCGGCGGCACTGCCGGTCAGGTCGAGGCAGTCGTCGGTGATCTGGAAGGCACGGCCGAGCCGGTCGCCGAACTGCTGCAACAGCGCCAGCACCGCTTCGGGAAACGGCTCTCCAGGTTGCTTGCCGGCGAGCGCGCCGACCACCAGCGACTCGGTGATCAGCGCCCCGGTCTTGCGATCGTGGATCCACTGCACGCGCTGCAGCGATCGATCGCCGCGATCGCCCTCGGCCTGCAGGTCCGCCATCTGCCCGCCGACCATGCCGAGGCTGCCGGCAGCGTGGGCCAGTCGCTGCACGGCGAGCGCACCGGCGCGGGCGACACCGGCGAACGCGAGCGTCAGCAGCGCGTCGCCGGCCAGCAACGCGGTCGCCTCGTCGAACTGCTTGTGGCAGGTCGGCCGCCCGCGCCGCAGTGCGTCGTCGTCCATGCACGGCAGATCGTCGTGCACCAGGCTGTAGGTGTGCAGGCACTCGATCGCCGCCGCCGGCGCCAGCGCCCGTTCGCAGTCACCACCGGTGGCGCGGCAGCCGAGCAGCGCCAGGACCGGCCGCAGGCGTTTGCCGCCCGGAAACACCGCGTAGCGCATGGCTGCGTGCAACCGCAGCGGCGGTGTGTCCGCCTTTGGCAGCAGCGTCTCGAGCGCCTGCTCGACGCGCGGCCGCCAGTGCTGCAGGAACGGCTCGAACCCGCTCGCGGCAGCAGCCGTCACTTCTGCACCACCATGCCGAGCAGCGCGTCCTTCGCCTGCTTCGGCGTCACTGCCTGCAGCAGCATGCGATAACCATCGTCGGAGATGCTCGCCTCGCCGCCTTCACTGCGCATCGTGCCGCCGCGCAACAGCAGCTGCACCACGCCGGCGCGCTCGTCGACCTCGACGCTGAGGCTGCTGCAGCTGGCCATCGACCGCAGCAGGTTCTTGCGGTCATAGCCCTGCAGCGCCACCTGCAGGAACGCACCGTCGCGCAGGCCACGGAACGTGCTGACGTGCAGCCGTTCGGTCGTGCCGGCGGTGCCGAGCAGCCCGTTGAGCCGTTCGAGCCACTGGTCGCGCGTGGTGACGTCGAGACCGGTGCCAGCCGGCGGCGCGCTCGTGGCCGGCAGCGGGTAGATCCCTTCGGCCTGCACCAGGTACGGCAGCCGCTGCTCCCACAGCCTGCCGTCGACCGGACGCAACAGCAGCGGCAGTCCATCGACCGGACAGTCTTGGTGATGCTCGCCGGTGCGGCGATGGCCGTCGAAGAATCGCAGCGTCAACTCACCGCGCTCGCGGTCGAGTCGCACCGTCATGCGCCGGGCGACGTACAGCGTGGTCAACAGCTGGCCGCCGTCGACGTCGAGCAGTTCGACGTCGCGCAGCTGCTGGTCCACCAGCGCGCTGGCGGTCAGGAAGCGGAAGCCGACGAAGCCATCGGCACGCAGACAGTCGCGCAGCGCCAGCAGGCACTGCCGCACGCCCTCCGGCATCGGCGCCTGCAGTGCCTGGGCCGCGGCCGCCCGCGCGGTCCGTTCCGCTTCCGCCTGGTCGGCACGCTGCTCGATCAGCGTGGCGAAGTCCTGTTGCCGATCGAGCGCGGCATGCAGTTCGCCCTCGAGCCGTTCCACCTGCGGCGCCAGCACCGCGGTGACCGTGTGGGCGTCGTCCAACTGGCGTTGGCTGGCCTGCAGCGCCGATCGGGCGGCCGCCAGCGACTGCTGCTGTTGCAAGGCCACGAGCTCGGACACCCCGGCCGCCGCTGCCAGCCGCCGGGTCTCGACGACCAGCCAGAACGCCGCCGCGCTCGCGAGACCACACAGCGTCCAGGGCAGCCAGGAGGATCGGGACACGGCTCGCTCAGACGGTAACCGCGTCCGGCGTCTTGCGCACGCTGGTCACTTCCAGTCGGTGCCCTTGTTCTTGTTGTTCCAGGTCTGCCACTCCTCGAACTTGTGGAACCCCTGCTTGGTCAGCTTGCCGAGCGTCGTGTTCCACTTCTCGGAGATCACCGCCAGCCGCTCGCGCGCGTTCTGCGCCTCCATGTCCGCCGGGTCGATCGGCGTCGCCCGGCTGACGATCGTGCCCCACTTGACCAGCAGGTCGCTGACGACCTCCTTGCGGATCTTCTGATCCGACGCGTCGAAGTTGCCGAGCGCCTCGCCGGCCTCCGCCTGCAGCGCCGGCTCGGGGTTCTGCGCCTCCTTGCACAGGAACTTCACCATCGACTCGTCCTTGGTCTTGCCGAGGTTCTTCAGCAGCGCTTCGCGCAACGGCACCCAGTCCTTCTTGTTGGGGAAGCGCTTGTTCTCCCACGCCGCGTGCAGCACCTTGGCACCGTCGGCGCCGAGCTTGCCGAGGGCCGCGGCGGCGGCGATGTAGAGCTGCATCTTGTCCGGCTCGCGCAGCTTGCCTTCGGTCAGCACCCCCTCGAGCCCTTTGGCAAACGCCTGTTTGTCCTTGTCGCCCATGTTGCCGGCATCCAACCTGTTGAGCAGCACGTCGATCAGCTGCACACCGTCGGCGTCGTGCTCCATCTTCACGTCTTTGACGACTTCCTTGCTGAGCTTGGCCAGCTTCTCGATGACCTCGGGATCGGGGGCCTTCTGCTTGGCCGCAGCGTCGGCCTGCGTCGGCGCCAGCGCCGCCAGCGACACGACCGCAATCAGGGACGACAACACATTGCGGAGCATCATGGTTTCACCTCGGACACCGGAACGTCGGGCAACCGCGCGGACTCCGGTGGAGCCGGCCGCGGCGCGCGCCGTATACAAATAGCGTTCCCGGGGGGCGATGGCGACACCCGGAGCGTCACCAGCTGCCGGCCAACAGCGTTCGGGCCGCCTTCCGCACCGTGGCGCCATCGAGCTGATGCCAACGACTGGCCACTGCCGCGGATCCGACCACGCCCTCGCCCGCCAGCGCCCGGATCAGATCGTCGGCCAGGTCGCGGAAGCCGCGCCCATGTGGTGTGCTGGCGGTGCCCGGGTCGAGGAAATCGGCGATGTGGGCCAGCACCAGTTCGGTCGGCCCACTGAGCGCCAGCGCCGCCAGTTCGGCCCGCCGCTCCATCTCCGCCTCGATCGCCGCCGGCGACAGGCGGAACCGGAACGCCAGGCCGAGCGCACGCCACAAGTTGGCCTCGATCGGCAGGAAATAGAACGAATCGACCAGATGCCCGCGTTCGTGGCAGCGGATCATCTCCAGCACCGCCGCGTCCAGGTCGGTGTCCTGCACCGGTGACACGACCGAAAGGCGCCAGGCTACATCGACAGGATCGAGCGGCGCCGCCTCGGGCAGCGGATCCTGCACCACCGCGAGCCCGTCTTCGCGCGCGACCTGCCGGCGTTCGACGATGCCCTGGGCCCAGTCGCGCACCGCGTCGAAGTCGACCACATAGTGGTTCAGCAGCGCGACGCCGGCGAGATCGCCGCCGGCGACGCCGGTCAGCGACCGCAGCTCGCGGTTCTCACCGACCACTTCGAAGCAACGGCCGGGCAGCGGCAGCTCGGCCTGCGCCGGCAATTCGCGCAGCGACAGGCGCGTGAGCAGCAGCCCCTCGACCGTGCCGCCCGACCGCTGCCCGAGCACCAGATGCCGGTTGTAGCGCGCCAGGTGGCTGCACAGGCCGGAGGCGAACGGATCGAGCAGGTCGCCGACCAGCGGCACGTGGAACTGCTCGCTGTTGCCGACCACGTCGCGGCCGAGCGTCCGCAGCGCATGCGCCCGCAGTTCCTCCAGCACCTGGTCGAGGCTCAGCGCCTGCGGCTGCAGGTAGCCGTGGTAGACCAGGCGGCGCAGGCCACTCTCGAACGCCAGCTCGCGGCCGAGCTCGTCACGCAGCGCCAGCAGCTCCGGCACCGCCGGCCAGAGCCGGCGCGCGATCTCGGTGACCTCTTCGGCCTCCTGCAACAGTCCGGTGTCGCGCAGCGCCTGCACCAGTTGCACCGATTGACTGGCGGTCGCCAACGGTTCGCCGCTGCACCATGGTCCATCGAGCAGCAACAGCCACAGGGCGCGCACCTGGTTGCCCTCGTCCGCGAGCAACGCCCGCGGCCACTGCGCGCGCAGCAGCGCCAAGAAGCCGGACAGATCACCGGTGGCGAGCAACAGGCGGCGATGCAGCCGCCGCAGCGCCGGCGAGCGTGCGGACGGGTCGAGGCCATCGAGCAATGCCAGGGCGGCGTGCGGGTGTTGCAGCCGCTGCAACAGCTGCAGCAACACGCTGGCACCTTCGCCCTGGGCGAACTCCGCCAGGCGCTCGGGTCGCTCGCGCAGCGCGTCGAGCAACTGTTCGAGCTGTTCGTCGGGCGCACCGACCCGCAACCAGTCGCGCACCAGCTGCTGCACCCCGCTCTCGTACGGACGCGCGCGCAGGGCGGCGAGCAGGTACGGCCACGACTCGCGACCCTTGTTCTCCATCACCAGCAGCGTCTGCGCCTGGCCGAGCTCGGCGACGCCGGGGGCCTCGGTGCTGCCGCGCAGTTGCTGGTAGACCTTCAGCGCCTCGTCGTAGCGACCGACCCCCCGCAGCGCCGCGGCGTAGGCGATGCCCACCACCGGGTAGGCGTCGCTGGCCGCGTACAGGCGCTGGTAGATCGCCAGCGCGTCGGCACTGCCGCGTTCACGCAGCGTGAACGCCAGGCCGAGCCACGGCCACACCGAGTTCGGCGCCAACTCGGTGGCCCGGCGAAACGCCGCTTCCTTGTCGCTCGGGTCCGCCACGGCGCGCCCGTAAAGGTACCAGGCGATCGCGTCCTGCGGCTGCGCGCGGCGCAACGCCTCCGCTTCGCTGCGCACCAGAGCCGCCCGACCGCGGCGAGCCAGCACGTCCTGCCGCAGCCGCAATGCCTCGACATTGGCCGGCTGCTGCGCCAGCACCTTGTCCAGTTCGCCGAGTGCATCATGGTCGCGACCACGGTCGTGCAGATGCCGCGCCGCCACCACCGCCCGCGTCTGCAGATCGTCGCGCCACCGTTCGTCGACGCGATCGGGCACCAGACCGGCCACACTTGCTGCGCAGGCGCCGAGCAGGCAGCAAAGGGCCACGGTGGGTCGGCGCATGCGAGAGTGATAAAGGGATCGGGCGCCACACTCAAACGCCGCCCGGCGTCCGGAGCTGGGGCAAAGGCGTTCCCGCGGTGGCGCGAAGGCACCGCGGGCGCCCGACCGCCGGCGGCCACCCCCGAGGCCGCTCCCGAGCGGTACTCGCCCGTCCACCCCGGAGTCCCCCGACCCGGAGCCGACGGCGCGGAAGCCCCCTGATCCCGCACGACTTCCGCAACGCACCAGTCCGCCCCCCGCGACGTTCCCAGTGCGCGCAGCCCGGCTATCGGTGGCAACGGCAGGCAGCTTGACCGCCCTGCAGAAGCTCCCTTGCCAGCGGCATGGTCTGCAAACGCGCGGCTACCCGGCGCGACAACGGCTGCGCAGCTGCAGCAGCCGCTTCATCGTCGATTGCAGGTCCAGCCGCTCGCCGCGACCGAACGCGTCATGCAACGTACGGTACAGCGGCCACAGCTCGGCATAGGCCGCGCGCGCGCGCGCCGCTGGTCGGTACGCGGCCCGCAGCGGCGGACACAGGCGCACCTGGGCGGTACCGACGGCGGCAAACGCCCCGGCGGCAACGGCGCCGAAGATCGCCGCCCCCAGGGCGCTCGCCTGCGTGCTGCCGGCGACGACGATCTCGCGGTCGAGGACATCGGCGTGCAGTTGCAGCAGCAGTGGACTCTTCTGCGCGATGCCGCCGCAGGCAACGATCCGGCGCACCGGCACGCCGCCGGCCACCAGCGTATCGACGATCACGCGGGCGCCGAACGCCGTCGCCTCGAGCAGCGCGCGGTACAGTTCGGCCGGCGTGGTCTGCAGCGACAGGCCGAGCACCAGGCCACTGAGTTCCTGGTCCATCAGCACACAGCGGTTGCCGTGCTGCCAATCGAGTGCCAGCAGACCGCTGGCGCCCGGCGCGAGACCCGCGGCGTCGCGCTGCAGGCCGTCATGGCTTCTCGACAGCAGCCGCGCAGCGGCGGCATACAGATCGCCGACCGCGGCCTGGCCGGCCTCGTAGCCGATCCAACCGGGCAGGATCGAACCGCGCACCACGCCGGCGATTCCCGCTACCGAAGCCGGCGCCGAGTCACCGCGTGCCACCGCCATGTCGCAGCTGGAAGTGCCGATCACCTTGACCAGGTCGCCGGCACCGATGCCGGCACCGACGGCGCCGGCGTGGGCATCGAGGCAACCGACCGCCACCGGAATGCCGGCGACCAGTCCGAGCTGGTCGGCGATCGCGGGCGCCAGCGTGCCCGCCCGACGATCGGCGGTGCATGCCTGCGGCGGCAGCCGCCCCGCGAGTTCGGCCAGCCCCGGGTGCAGTCGGCCGAGGAATGCGGCCGCCGGCCAGCCGACGAAACCGTCCTGGCCGAACATGCCCTTGTGCCCGGCCGCGCACACCGAGCGCGGCAAGGTCGCCGGATCGCGCGCGTCGCACAGCCACGCCGGCACGAAGTCGCACAACTCCACCCATGACCACGCCCGCGCGAACACCGCCGGTGCACTGCGCGCACAGTGCAGCACCTTGGCCCAGAACCATTCCGGCGAATAGGTGCCGCCGCACGGATCGAGGTACGGCAGCTGCGCCGACCGCACCGCGCCGACGATCGCCGCCGCCTCGGCGTGCGCGGTGTGGTCCTTCCACAGCCAGGCCAGCGCCGCGGGCTCATGATCGAGGCCCGGGGCCTCGGCCAGTGCACGGCCCTGCCGATCGACCGGCACCGGCGTGCTGCCGGTGCCGGCAGTGCCGATGCCGATGACCGAGCTCGGGTCGAAACCGGGACCCGCGGCGCGCAAGGCCGCGCGCACGGCAACCGTGAGCCCCTGCAGCCAATCGAGCGGGTGCTGGCGCGCGACATCGGGGTCGCTCGCTGCGCCGATCACGCCACCCGTGCCGTGCACGTAGTCGGCGTCGGCGGCCGCCACTTCACGACCGCTGTCGAGGTCGAGCAGCAGCGCCCGCACGCTGCTGGTGCCGAAATCCAGACCGAGCGAACAGGCCATGCCGCAAGGCAACCCGCCCGCTGGCCACAGGTCAAGCGCGGCGGCGCGCGCCGATCAGCGCAGCCCGTCGATCCAGCTGCCGACCAGCAGTTCGCCGACCGGATCGAGCAAGTCGGTGCACAACGGCGGCATCTGCTGCGACCCCGGCATGCGCAATCGCAGCCACAGCACGCTGCCTTCCCGGTTGCCGGCGGCGACGCGGAACGGATCCGCCAGCCCGAGATCACCCGCCGTCGGCCGCACGCCCACCACGTTCATCGCCGCGGTCGCGGTGCCGTAGCGCAGATCGAAATCGAGCGCCGTACCCTGCGGCCGATGGCAGTGCGCACAGTTGCTGTGCAGCCATGCGCGCGCGCGCAGCGCCGGATCGTCGCCGCCGTACGGATCGGGCAGCACGTTGGCCGGCAGGCCGGCGGGCGATGGCAGCACGCCGCCGTGCGCCAGCCAGTCGAGCTGGTCGACATCCTGAGCACCGCGGTGCACCAGCCGTCGCAACTGTGGCGGTGACAGCCCGAGCAGCACGCCGGCCGCGGCGGTGTGGCAGCCGCCGCAGGCCGTGCTCGCCGGAATCGTGTAGCTCCGCGCCGGCGCGTCGCGCGGCTGCAGTTTCAGCGTGCGGCCGCCGGCGAGCAGTCCGGCGTCGGTCTGGGCCTCGTTCCAGGCGTAGACATAGCCGGACCAGCCGGCCATCTCGTGCACCAGCACGCGCGTCTCCAGGCGGCGCGGCGCCGCCGCCCCGGCGTCGTCGAACTCGAAGTGCTTCACCAGCACGGCGCCGACCGGCAGCGCCGCCGAATCCTCGCCACGGAAGCTGCCGACGCCCGGCGTGTACACCAGGCGCCGGGTCGAAGCCCCGTCCTTCCACGACGCCGCGTTCACTTCGTAGTCGAACAGCCACGGCGCTGGCAGCAGTGCCGCGGTGTCGGCGAACAAACCGGTCTGCGACAGCAGCTGCGGGAACTGCGCGCCCGGCGTGCCGCTGCTGTGTACCAGGTGCCACAGCTGCCCGACCTGGCTGACGACGATCGGTTCGCCGGCCGCGGTCTCGCCGATGGCGGCCGGCTCCGGCACGTTGTCGATCGGCGCCACGGTCACCGTGCCGTCGGTGTTGCGCAGCAGCGCCCGCACGACGCCGGCACCATGGTCGGCGAACAGGTAGGCGCCGCGCAGGTCGGGCAGCGCGGCACCGCGATAGACCACGCCGCCGATCACGCAGAAGCCGGTATCGCGCCCGTAGTCGTACACCGGAAAGGTCATGCCGTCGCGCCGGGCGCCGGCGCGGAACGGTTGTCCACCTTCCCACTGCGACCAGCCGAGGTTGGCGCCGGTGGTGACCAGATCGATCTCCTCGCGTGCCCCCTGGCCGACGTCGCCGACCCACAACTCGCCAGTGGCGCGATCGAACGAGAAGCGCCACGGATTGCGCAGGCCATAGGCCCAGATCTCGCCGCGCGCGCCGGCGGTGGCGACGAACGGGTTGTCGGCCGGCACCGCGTACGGCAACCCGGGATCGGTGCGGTGCACGTCGAGTCGCAGGATCTTGCCGAGCAGCGCGCCGAGATCCTGGCCGGAGGCGAGCGGATCACCGCCACCACCGCCATCGCCGATGCTCAGGTACAGCATGCCGTCGGGGCCGAACGCGACCTGCCCGCCATTGTGGTTGCCGAACGGCTTCTCGACCGCGAGCAGTTCCTGGCGGCGCAGCGGATCGGCATGCTCCGGATCGGCGGCGTCGGTCGTGCAGCGGGCCAGCACCACGCGCAGCGGCGGCTGCTCGGTGTAGCAGAGGTAGAAGGTCCGGTTCTGCGCATAGCCGGGATCGAACGCCAGCCCCAGCAGGCCCAGTTCGCCGCCGGCCGTGACCACGCCCGACAGGTCGAGGAACGAGCTGCTCGAGTTCGCGGCCGGATCGTCGTGGAACACGCGGATCTGGCCGCCCTGCTCGACGACGAACAGCCGCGTGCTGTCGCCCGGTGCGACGACCACCTGCACCGGCGCGGCAAAGCGCAGCTGCGGATAGGCCACCGCCAGGTGCACGCCCGCCGTCTGCGGCACCAGCGGAAAGTTGTGGCGCACGACCAGCGCTGCCGGTGCCGACCTGCCGCCACCGCAGGCGGCGAGCAGCAGCGCGAGCACGACGACACCGGGATGGCATTGGCGGGGCATGGGCGGCAGCCAGCAGCATACTGCGGCGGCGGCGCGGAACTGGTGCGACCGGCTGCGCGCCGGACACCCACTGCTCCCCGGAACCCGAACCGGGATCCGGGACACGGCCCTAGCGCATTCTGAATTCGCGGTCGGTGAAGTGGCCGCCAGCAGTCAATCGGGTGATCTCGAGCGTCGTCGTCGGCCGGCCGGCCGCATCGCAGTAGATGCGCTTCCACGGCATCCGCACGCCTTCGCATTCGCGCCAGTCCTCGAGCAGCATGCGGCGCGGTTGCTGCCCTGATGCGAACTCGTGCGCGAACTCGCGCGGCATTCCGGTCTGCGGATCGCACCACAGCTCGAAGCGGTCGCGCGCGCGCGGCACCGCCTCCGGACCGATCCGGTCGACACCATCGGCCGGCCGCCGCTCGAGTCGCAGCCGCCGGAACTTCTCGCCACCGCGGCTGACGAAGTCACTGCCCATGACCACGAAGCTGGTGCCATCGGCGAACAGCCAGGGCAAGCGCGCCTGTACGCCGAACAGGTCCAGCTCCTGGGCCGCCGCCGCCGCCAACGTCGGCCAGGGCATGCCCTGACGCTCGGCGAACACCGAGCTGCCGACCCGGCCGTAGACCCTGCCGTCGGTGAACTCCAACCGGTCGCGGTCGGGCGTGGCCAGGTCCGCGGTGTGCGTCAGTTCACGCATGCCGATCGTCTCGCCCTGCGCGCCGAACACCGTGAGCCGCCACCAGATCGTCACGCCGCCGAGACTCTTGAAGGCGCTGGCCGAGCGCACCGCCGCGAACACGTCGAGCAGCGGCGAACCGAACTCGGTGCCGGAAGCGATCGGCGCAGTGTCGACGGCCGGGGTCGCCGGCGCGGTTGCGGCCACCGGCGCGGCGACCTGCAGCGCCGGCACCGGCCGCGCCGGCGCTGCGTCCGGCAGCATCGGCCAATTGT
>Ga0209488_10001026_pt1 | contig 23721 bp, 24 predicted proteins | sample Rivendell_Oct201_8_FD_188349 | JGI IMG/M metagenome (GOLD analysis project Ga0209488, IMG submission 188349) | Vadose zone soil microbial communities from the Eel River Critical Zone Observatory, Northern California, USA -... | ecosystem: Environmental > Terrestrial > Soil > Vadose zone >...
GTGGCGGCCCCGCAAGGGATGCTGCGACAGCAGGTCAAGCAAGGGTCTAAAGCGAGCTACTGGCTGAGACGAATGGACCTAACATCACCTCGGAACTCTTATTTTTTGCGACATTTTCAGTTCGCTCGATTCGTTCCCGCTGCGAGTATAGGAATAAGCCCGCTGACGTCACTTCTTGCGCGCGTCAACACTCCAGGGTCCGCTCCCTAATTGCGAAATCAGAAGTGCTCCTCCTAGCATCGCGAGGTTCTTCATGAATAGCACGAATTGCATCTGGTGCATCATCGGGTCGCTCACCGCCCAAAAGTTATGCAGTGGCGTGACGCCCACGAGGAACACGGCGATCAGCCAGGCTCCGATCCTGGCGTGGTAACCCAACAAGATGGAAAGGCCTCCAACGATTGCCAGCAACCCGGAGAAGGGGACAGCGATTGACGCCATATGCACGCCCTGCGAGGCGGCATAGGCAATTGTCGTACGGGAAAAATGCATCGGCCCTGACATCAAGAAAATAACAGCGAACAGCAATCGGCCCAAGAAGACGATCGGGCCGGCGGCATCTACCGTGACGGTTGTCCGTTGCGATTGGGCCGGAAAGTTTGAGCTGCTAGCTGACATGTGGTTCTCCTTAAAGTTTTGATAAGAATCTGTTTCGCTCGCGCTTGAACAAAAAGTTATCGGTCCATTCCGGGACATTTCGGCGCAAGTCGGCATTACAGCTGAAGGTCTTGCGCAGTCACGGGCCGAGGAGTTGCAGAAGCGGCTAGCTGAGCTTGCTCAAATGCCGCGATCCGGGCAGGCTCGGCGAGATCTCCGGGCTTTTGATTCTCGGCATGGATGAACGTCACTTCGCTCAACCCAATGAAGCCGAGAATATGGCGCAAGTAGGGCTCCTGATGGTCGTATTGCGCGGTGGGAGTGCCGGGGCGGAAGGCGCCGCCACGCGAAGTGAGCACTACCACCTTCTTCCCCTTCAGAACGCCCTCTGCGCCGGAGGCGCTGTAAAGGACTGTGCGTCCGACGCGGACGATCTGATCGATCCAGGCTTTCAACGGAGCGGAAACCGTAAGGTTGTACATGGGCGCGCCGATTACGATTGTGTCCGCAGCCAGCAATTCATCGACCAGCATGTCGGAAACGGAAAGAGTCTCTCGTTGCGCGGGAGTCAGACTTGCAGGGTCGGAATATGCGGCGTGCGTCCACTCATCGGTAATCAGGGGGAGTGATGTAGTGGTCAGGTCGCGCTCAATCACCTGTCCCCCGGGATGTTCCTTTTTCCAGGTTTCGACAAACCTTTGCGTAAGTTGCCGCGAAACTGAGTTGCGCCGGGCGCTGGAGTCGATGCGAAGCAATTTCATGAGATCCTCCGACTTCAGCATGTTTGATAGTTTGCGCGGTCGTTTGGTTACAATAAATAACTGTGATCTCTTTACATAGTGGGAACTTTAGAGTAACCTAGTATCTATATGACTCCTACTCGGCGATCCGCTAAAATCCCGTCCCCTTGCGCAATCGGAGGCCTGTTGGAGCTGCTGACGCGGCCCTGGACAATGCACATTTTGTGGGTGCTTAGCACTCAAGGCCCAACCCGCTTCGGAGTGCTTCGGCGGCAGATCGACGGAGTCAGCGCGCGCGTGCTGACCGAACGGCTGCGAACGTTGGAGGGCGCAGGCTTCGTCTTCCGCCACTATGAGCAGACCATTCCGCCGGCCGTCACCTACGGTATTACCGACCGCATGAAGGATATTGAGAAAGTACTGGCTCAGCTCGAAGGGCTATCGCGAAAGTGGCAAGGTGAGGGCAAGGTTGCGGCGACTCCCCATGCCGCCGAGCGGGCTGCTGCCCGCGCCTGATTCCTCCATTTACACACACTGAAGGCTCTGTCCGACGCCACCTCATCTTCCGCACCACAAAACATTCACCGAATATTTCTCGAAGGCGCGATCTGCAGTTAGAACTGTCATCCTTTCGGCGATCGCTTGGGCGATGATCAAGCGGTCGAAAGGATCGCTATGATGCAAAGGAAGATCATAGACACCCAGACTGTGATCTTGCGTTATGGGAAGGGAGCGAATGCCCTGCATGGCCAGTCTCGTACGTACGTACGGACCTGGCGATTCTGGCAACTCAAACTTACCTAACTTCGCCTTGATGGCGATTTCCCAGGAACTCACGGCAGAAAGGTAAATCTCCTCTGTTCCACTGCTAAGAACCTCAAGGCCCGCTCGCTCGATTTTCTCGGTTGGACCCACGCTCCACAGCCAGACCACCGTATCGAGAAGATACTTCACTTGCGCCTTGGGCGTTGAGGCTTTGGAATCTCACCACCATAAAACGCCTTCAACAAGTCATCGGGCAATGGTCCGTCGAAGTCGTCGGCGATCCAAATCCGTCCGCGATCCATTCCCAGTGGACGAACTTTATTCTTTCCCGGTTCGATTGCCACCAGGCGCGCGACCGGCACCCCGGAGCGCGCAATAGTGACGTCCTCGCCAGCCGCAACTCGCTGCAGCAGGCGGGAAAGATGCGTCTTAGCCTCATGGATGTTAACTTCCATTTTGATGGCCTCATGGTAGACTAAGTCTGCGGACTAAGTCAACCACAACCACATCCCCCGCCCGAGTCGACATCTTTTCTGCAACTGAAAGTCACTGTCCAAGCGCATGCCAGGGTCGTTACCTAGGTCATCTTGGGCCGGGTGACGATTAGGTTCATCATGTGAAGAGGTTTTACGGAATACTCTTCATGAATATTGACGATCTCCTGCGCATAGCAACCGAACGGCGAGCTTCCGACTTGCACCTGAAGGTAGGAAATTATCCCCACCTCCGCATCGACGGTGAACTGACTCCGTTGACCGACCAGCCCCGCGTCAGCGCCGAGGACATGCTGACCATGGCCTTCAGTATGATGTCGGCCCGGCAAAAACAGAAATTCAAAGAGACCACGGAAATTGATATGGCCTACGGCGTCGCGGGCTTGGGACGCTTCCGTGTCAACATCTTCCAGCAGCGCGGCAATGTGGGATTGGTGCTCCGCGTCATTCCTACGAAGATCCGCGCGCTCGACGAATTGTTCCTCCCGAAGGTGGTGGAGCAGATTTGCGACATGCCCCGCGGCCTGGTGCTGGTAACGGGTGTGACCGGGTCTGGCAAATCAACTACGCTGGCCGCCATGGTAGACCGCGTGAACTCGTGCCGCGCAGAACACATCGTCACCATCGAAGATCCCATCGAATTCCTGCACCGCGACAAGAAGGGCTACGTCAACCAACGCGAAATCCAAGTGGATACGCCTTCTTTCGGTGCAGCCTTACGAGCTTCCCTCCGTCAGGACCCAGATGTGATTCTGGTGGGCGAAATGCGCGATCTGGAAACCATCAGCACAGCGCTGCACGCCGCGGAAACCGGCCACATGGTTTTCTCCACGTTGCATACGCTGGACGCGGTTGAAACCGTCAACCGCATCATTTCGATTTTTCCGCCAGCGGAACAAAAGCAAATCCGCATGCAGCTGGCCGCGGTGCTGCGCGCCATTGTCAGCCAACGCCTGGTACGCCGTTGCGACGGCGAGGGCCGAGTGCCTGCCGTCGAAGTTATGATCAACACTGCCTACATCCGCGAATGTATTCTCGTGCCGGAAAAAACGCGAGCCATTCGCGATGCCATCGCAGCGGGCACGTCGCAGTACGGCATGCAAACCTTCGACCAGTCACTGTGGGACCTCTTCCAGGCGGGATTGGTCAACTACGACACCGCGCTCGAGAACGCCTCGAACGCCGACGACTTCAAGCTGCGCATGCAGGGCATCGCTTCGACCGCCGACATTTCACGGCAGTCGATGCAATCCGCCGGGTTCGGCTCGCGATAGCGCTTGAGCTCAGCTCTTTAGCGCTTCGCGATAGGTTTTCGGAATTACTTTCTGCCAAATTTGCTAGTTCGAAGGGCGCGCGATGAGCGCGCCTTCTCTTTGTGATGCCAGGAAACTACAGACTGAGACTCCAGACTGACAATGAAGGTCAGGGTTTTGGCGCGGCTCCGAACTGCGCGAACGTAATGAAGTGTCCGGCCGGATCTTTGATGCCGATTTCCTTGGCTCCGTAGAACGTCGTGCGGATTGGCATGACAACCTCGGCACCCTTGACGACTGCGATAGTATCGTCCAGACTCTCGACCTCTACATACAGAAATGTCCGGCCTTTGCGGACAGACTGCGAGATTGCGCTCACATCTTTATCAGCGCTGGCGTAGCTCTGGTACATCAGCTCGACATTCCCTTTTTGCAGCATGGCGAAGGCCAGCTTGTTGCCATTGGGCACGTCCATAGTCTTCTGGAAGCCCAGACGTTCCACCCAGAACTTCACGCAAGGCCCGACGTCTTCCACAAAAAGTATAGGGGTAAGTTTTTTCACGGTCATGGTTTTTGTCTTCTCCTTCGCCTTCGACCGCCTCCCGGCAGGATAGCGAACACTCCGGGGATAAGCGTCACGAAGGTCGTGATTCGCATCGGTTTTTGTCATTGACAAACCTAGTAGTCTTAATTAGACTAGCGGCAAAGATATTCGAGTCCTATTTCCTTGTCAAGGAGAATTCCGTGTCCACCCAACCTCGCCGCCTGCAGAGCCTGATTTCAGTCGGCCCGGCCATCGCCCGCGACTTTGAACTGCTCGGAGTCCGCAGTGTGGCCCAATTGGCCCGCCGAAACCCCGAAAGGCTTTATGGGGATCTCTGTCGCGTCACGGGCAAGTCGCAAGACATCTGCTGCCTCGACGTCTTCCGCGCAGCCGTAGCCCAGGCACGAAACCCGCTCCTGCCGGCCGAGCAATGCCAGTGGTGGTATTGGAGCCGCCGGCGGAAGGCGCACCATGCCCGCGACTAACTCGGCAACCAGGCAGCGCGCGCTGACCACGCCCGACCTGGTCCTGCTGAGTTTGCTTGCGGAGCGTCCGCTGCACGGGTATCAGGCAAACCTGGAGCTGCAGCGGCGCCAGGTGCAGGACTGGGCGGGGGTCTCGCGTCCCCAGGTGTATTACTCGCTGGAAAAACTTGCGCGCCTCGGTCTGGTTCGCGACTCCGTAAGCGATGAACCGGCCGCCGGCCCCGAGCGCAGCGTCTTTGCCACTACCGCAAAAGGTCGCGCCGCACTGGCCGACGCCTTGGAGCGAGCCGACTGGACCAATCAGCGCGAACACCCACCCTTCCTGACCTGGATCGCGTTGTCGTGGCAGGCTCGGTCGGGTGTCTTCGAGCAGCAACTACGCCGCCGGCAAGCGTTCCTGGAAAAAGAACTGTCCCGCGAACAGGCCACATTGAAATCCATCCGCGAGGAAGTCGGGCACCGCTTCCACGAGGCAGTCTGGATGGTCAGTCTGATGATCGCGCAGTTCCAGGCCGAACTGCGCTGGCTGCGCAAACTATCTCGCGAACTCCATCGCCGCGCTCCTGCCCGGCATCCGCAGTAGAATTAGCTATTCATGTCCTTTCCTCGTCCAAAGAAGAAGTCCTATTCCGAGGATCAGCTCTACGAATACGCCGTGGGCGCGCTCGCCCGACGCATGCGTACGGTTGCCGAACTCAAGCGCCTGATGCGCGCCCGCGTCGACGAGGCTGAGACCGAATACGGGCAGACGCTCATCGAACTGGTGATCCGGCGGCTCAAGGACCAGGGCTACCTGAACGATTCCCAGTACGCCGCCTCGTACACGTCGCTGCGCCGGGACAATCAGAAATTCGGCCGCATGCGCGTGATCACCGAATTGAAGACCCGCGGCGTGCACGGCGAGGTGATCGCCAAGGCGGTGGAATCCGCCTACGAGGGCGTGAGCGAAGAAAAGCAGGCGCGCGACTACCTGCGCAAGAAGCGACTGAAAAAGCCGAAGGATCAAAAAGAAACTGCGCGCATCTTCCGCCAACTGGCCCGCGCCGGCTTCGGCACCAAGACCATCGTCACCATCCTGAAAAAATGGGATGTAGATGTCGAAACCCTGAGTGCACTCGAAAGCGAATCGGCATAAGCAACAGCAAAATCTTAGCCACAGGGGACACAGAGGAACACAGGGTAGAACCAGACCTCCATCAGAGCGCCTCCCGACGGCTCCAGTACTAATCTTCTTTTCTTATTCCTTCTGCTCTTGTGGTTTACCCTGTGTTCCTCTGTGCCCCCTGTGGTGGTAATCGTTTAGAATTGCCTTTCAATGACCGGCTCTCAAATCCGCCGCAAATTTCTGGACTTCTTTGTGCAAAAAGGCCACAAAGAGGTGCATTCGTCGTCGCTGGTCCCGCAGAACGATCCCACGCTGCTCTTCATCAACGCCGGGATGAACCAGTTCAAAGACGTCTTCCTCGGCCTCGAAAAGCGCGACTACACCCGCGCCACAAGCTCACAGAAATGCGTGCGCGCCGGCGGCAAGCATAACGATCTGGAGAATGTCGGCTTCACCAACCGCCATCACACGTTTTTCGAGATGCTGGGCAATTTTTCCTTCGGCGACTACTTCAAAAAAGACGCCATCGCCTACGCCTGGGAGTTGATCACCTCTCCGAACTGGTTCGGGATCGAGAAGAACAAGCTGTACGTCACCATCTTCAAAGGCGAAGCCGGCGTCGAGCGTGACGCCGAAGCCTACGACCTGTGGGTCGCTCAAGGCGTAGACAAGTCCCGCATCTACGAAATGGGACTGAAAGACAACTTCTGGCAGATGGGTGACACGGGCCCGTGCGGCCCCTGCAGCGAGATTCACTATGACATGGGCCCGGCGGCGTCCGATCAAGGACACACCGACTGCAAATTCGGCTGCGAGTGCGGCCGCTACGTAGAAATCTGGAACCTGGTCTTCATGCAGTTCGATCGCGATGCCAGCGGAAAGCTGAATCCGCTCCCCAAGCCGTCGATTGACACGGGGATGGGCCTGGAGCGTGTGACGGCGGTGCTGCAAGGCGTGATTTCGAACTACGACACAGACCTGTTCACGCCGCTAATAAAACGCGCCGCAGAACTGACTTTGGGTGAGCAGGCCGAACCCGCGGAGCTTCGCTCCGCCGGACAGCCGAGGGCGGCTGTCCCCACACAAGCAGAAACGAATACGGCATCCGCGGCGGGCAGAGGTCATGTGGGGACAGCCGCCTCGGCTATCCAAGCCGAGCAACGCTTGGCAGGCTCTCCCAGCCACAAATCAGCCGCATCCCTAAGAGTCATCGCTGACCACTCCCGTGCGGCCACATTCTTGATTTCCGACGGAGTCCTCCCCTCGAACGAAGGCCGCGGCTACGTACTGCGGAAGATTATCCGCCGCGCCATCACCCACGGAAGGTTGCTTGGCCAGACGAAGCCGTTCCTGAACGAGATGGTCTTTGCGGTTCGTGATCTGATGCAGGATGCGTACCCGGAGCTCAGAGAGACAGCAGATCGCGTGTCGAATGCAGCTCTCTCCGAGGAGACGCGATTTGCTCATACTCTGGATATAGGTCTTTCAAGACTCGAAGGAGACTTGACGAGGATCTTGGAATCAAGCCGACCGGATCAAGGAGTCGATGCAATCTTTCGCGCCGAAAAGACAGAACCGACCTTTCTCATACAAGCAAAGACATACAAGGGAGAGGATGCATTTAAGCTTTACGACACTTTCGGAATGCCCCTGGATTTTATGCAAGACGCAGCGCGCGATCGAGGCATCGCATTCGATCAGGAAGGCTTCGATCGTGCAATGGCCGAACAGCGCGAGCGTGCTCGCGCTTCCTGGAAGGGCGGTTCGAAGCAGACGGTGGGCGGAGCCCAAGAGATATACGATCGCTATGCAACTTGGGCAAATCCTGGATCTCCCACTGGCCTTCCGAACGTGGTTCCTATTCATACGGAGTTTCTCGGTTATGACAAAACGGCGGTGGACGACTGCTTGGTGCTAGCAATCGTGCGCGACCACCGAGGTGTCACGGCATTGCATCCCGGCGAAGAGGGCGAAGTCGTTCTTCAAAAGACGCCGTTCTACGCCGAATCCGGCGGGCAGGTCGGCGACAAGGGATGGTTCTACTCGGACGATCACAACACCGTCGTCGCCGACGTGAAGGGATGTTATTCCCCGATCCAGGGCGTGCGTGCGCATCAGGTCCTCGCCAAACAGACGATTCGCGTGGGTGACAAAGTCGATGCCGTAGTTAACACCGGCATTCGCCAATCTACGATGCGCAACCATACGGCCACGCACTTACTTCACGCTGGCCTGAGAGAAGTTCTAGGCAAGCACGTAAAGCAGGCGGGATCACTGGTCGCGCCGAATCATCTGCGCTTCGACTTTTCGCACTTCACCGCGATCGAAGACGAAGAGTTGCAGGACATTGAAGACATCATCAACAAGGAAGTGCTGCGCAACCAGAAAGTGGAGACCATCACTGACGTCCCCATTGACGAGGCGATCAACAAGTATCACGCCATGGCGCTGTTCGGCGAAAAGTATGGTGACAAAGTTCGCGTGGTCAAGATTGGCGACTTCTCAACCGAACTTTGTGGTGGGACGCACACCGGGGCAACCGGAGAGATCGGGCTGATCAAGATTCTGAAAGAAGGCAGCGTGTCGTCCGGTGTACGGCGTGTGGAAGCCGTAACCGGCGAGGGTTCGCTGCGACATTTTCGCCAGGATCACGAACTCGAACAAGTCGTGTCGGCATTCGCTTCACCCACCCCTTCGGCTCGCTCAGGGCAGGCTCTTGCGCAAAAAACGCGCAAGGATGCGGCACCCACGTCTGAGGAGAGTTCGGCAACCCCCGCCGAAGCATTGAGGGCCGAACTCGAAAAGAAAGACGCCGAGATCAAGCGCCTGACGCGGGAACTTGATCAGGTGCGGATGAAGTCAGCTTCGTCGAGTACGGCCAACATCGCCGAGAAGATCAAGGACGTGCGCGGCGTGAAGGTGCTGGCGCATCGCGTCGACAATCTGGAGCGGGCACAGATGCGCACCCTGGTCGATCAGCTTCGCGACAAGGTCGGCAGCGGAGTCGTTGTGCTCGGTTCGGCATCGAATGGAAATGTGTCGCTGATCGTTGGCGTCACCAAAGACCTAACCTCACGCGTTCAGGCTGGCAAGATAATCGGCCCTGTGGCGCAGAAGGTTGGCGGCAAGGGCGGAGGCCGCCCGGACTTGGCCGAGGCCGGCGGCAAGGATGCCGCGGCGCTGGATTCCGCGCTGGCTGAGGTATATGCAGTCGTGGACTCTCTGTTGGGTTCTTAACTCTTTCAGTTGTTGGGACAAGGGCCATGGAAGATCGCATCCGCTTCGTTGAACATCAGGGGAGACGGATTCTTCTGATCGATGTCTCTCACTGTTCCGCTCACGAATTAGCAAAACTTGCACAGGTGGTTCCCTCTTATGTGCAGAGTGAGCCTTTGGGCTCGGTGCTGCTGTTGGCCGACTTCACGGGAGCGGAGTTTGACCGCATTGCGATTGATCGGCTCAAGGAGAGTGCAGTGTTCGACCGTCCCCACCTGAAGCAGTCCGCGTGGGTTGGAATCGAGAAACTGCCGAAGGTATTTTACGAGCACATCAAAAGCTTCTCGCGGCGAGAGCTGCCTACATTCAGGACTCGCGAAGAAGCGATGCAGTGGCTGGTTGAGCAGGAGTAGCAACTGTTAGGCTTAGAACCCATCGCCCGCAGTGCCCACGCATCAACTTCTTTGTATTTCAATAAGATATAGCCAGCGCCGACTAAGTTCATGATTCTAAATAACAGGCTCGTTGAATCGATTTAGCTTCCCGCCACAAGGGCTAGCGTCATTTTGGCTGCCCCAATGCTCTCTTAACGTCCGAGGCGCTCAGGCGGGCTCGCAAACCGCCTTGGCAGGTCGTTCTGAACCTGGGCCGAAGGCAGCTATGTGTTCGTAAATCAGAAAAACCTCGTTGGCCAAGACATTTACTTCTAGCTAACTCCTCCACTTGAGCGTGACTGGACCTGCCATTGGATGCTTCATCTCTTGACCTGTTCGTTTCGCTTCGAGATGAGCCGCTTTCAACTGGAAGTACCACTTCGCGGGACGGTCGGCATCATCGATCAGCATCAGGTGAGGATTGTGTTTCAGGCCTTCGGCCTGCAACTCCATGGTGCGGCGATCCTGCTCGACAAACTTGGCAAAAACAAATTTCAGCAATTCGGACGCGAACGGAACCCAATTGAAGATATTCCAGGCAGCCACGACATCGATGCGGCAGTGATTGCGCGTGATCGGTGTCACCGTTGTAAGCGAAGAAAACCAGTACTTCCCCGCGCGGATGATCTCGCTGCGCATATTGGGTAGAACGAAATCAATGGTGGTCGTAATAGAATCCGCCGCGGAGTAGAGGCGCAGCAGCTTGTAGGGCACGGAGTTTGAGCTTGGAGTGTGCGCGCTCATGCGGAAGCCATTCGGAATCGGCTCGAAATTCTTCTGTTTCTCGTGAATGCTATGGCGACTGCGCCACCACCAAGCCTGGTGAACGAACGGGCCGTGCGCCGGGTCCATCAGGCCGATGATGCCGTGGTCAACACTGACCGGCATATCGGCGGTTAAGTAGGCGAGTTTGTACTTGTCGCTGAATTTTTGCACCTGCGGGGCCGGGTCGGGAGCGCTGGTCGGCTTCGCAACCCCCGCACCTGCCGGCGCAGGCTCAGGCACGTAGACCCAGATAAAGCCATCCTGCTCTTCGCAGGGATAGCTGCCGGCATAGATGCGATCTACTCGCAGTTTTTGATCCGAGGTGAGCGAAGGAATGAGCTGGCACTGTCCGTCGTGCACGTCAAACTTCCACCCGTGGTAAGAACACTCGAGTTCCTCTCCATCGAATTGTCCGCAGTGCAGCGGCATCCCGCGGTGGGGACAGGAGTCGCGCAGCGCAAAGGGATGGCCCGCACGATCGCGCCCGACCACCAACGGAATTTCAAGCAGCATGGCCTTGTGCAGCTGGTTGCGGTGCACGCGATCGGCAGGGATAGCCCGGTACCAGAAGCCTGTGAGCATCAGCGAGTCCGGCGTCTGGCGTTGAGGGGAATCGAGTTCAGGCATGGTAACGGAATTTGTGATTGCTGAATTTTTCGCTGGTTGATTGAAACACATATGCTAGCATCCGCAGGACTTGACGTGGCGGCAGGCGTACCTCGGAGGCTAAAGCCCAGGATCAGAAGGCTCCGTGATGGCACGACTGAAGTCGTGCCCTGATACGGATCCGGCATACAGATCCGGAGTTTTTGCTCAATAAGTGAAGTTGGAGCCGTAAGTTCGGAGCCTGGAGCGGAGTCGGAGCCTTCCTGACTTTGCGCGGAAAAAACAACTGGAATTTATCGGCCGCTTTCGCAGGCTCACTCCGGTGCAGCGCAATACGTTCATCGCCTGCTTTTTGGGATTGGCTCTTGACGCCTTCGATTTTTTCATCCTCGCTTTGGGGTTGATCCGTGGAAATCCGCGCGAATCCGTGGCGAAGGAATTTGTCGGGGCGGCAGCAGCCATGGCACAGGCACTGTCGAGCTGCGCTCGACTGGACAGCCGAGGGCGGCTGTCCCCACATGAGCCTGGCAGTCACATGCCGTCGTAGTTCGGCCCACCGCCGCCTTCTGGTGGCACCCAGGTGATGATCTGGTAGGGGTCGGCGATGTCGCAGGTTTTGCAGTGGACGCAGTTCGACGGGTTCAGGCTGATGCGTTTGCCGTTGGGCGCTGACGCATCGTCGAGCATCTCGTAGACATTGGCGGGGCAGAAATTCTGGCAGGGGCTGCCGTACTCTTTCACGCAGCGCTGCTCGCAAATGTTCGTGTCGTGGATGACCAGATGCGCGGGCTGATCTTCTTCGTGTTTGGTGCCCGAGTGATAGAGGTCGGTGAGTTTGTCGAAGGTGAGTTTGCCGTCGCCTTTAGCCGCACCAAGAAGGCGAGCTTCGTCGCCTCCATCGGGCGGGAGTTCTGAGAGCTTGCGCATGTGCTCGTGTCCGGCTTTCCCGGGATACCGATTCCGCAATCCGCGTCCGCCGGTGATCATCTGCAACCCTGTATTAAACACGCCGGCGTAGAATCCGCGCTCGAATCCCTGGTGCATGTTGCGGACTTTCCAGAGTTCGTCTTTGATCCAGCTGGATTCGACTTTTTTCTGGTACCCGCTGAGCATGGTCGCCGAAGAATCGTCTTTGAGGAGCGCTTCGAAAGCGGTTTCGGCGGCGAGCATCCCGCTCTTAATCGCAAGATGAATTCCCTTGAGCCGCGCGGAGTTGACGAATCCGGCGGAGTCGCCGAGGATCATCCATCCATTGCCCGCGACCGGTGGAACTGCCCACCATCCGCCGTAAGGCATTGCCTTGGCGCCGTAGCGGATCATCTTGCCGCCTTCGAGCAGCTTGGCGACGAACGGATGCTTCTTGAATTCCTGCAGCACATGCTGCGGATCGAGGCGAGGGTCGGGATAATCGAGTCCGATGACGAAGCCCAGGGAGACTACGTTGTCCTTCGATCCGTAGATCCAGGCGCCGCCGTATTCTTTCGTGGTCAGCGGCCAGCCTAGGGTGTACATCACTTCGCCCGCAGCGATGCGGCCCGAAGGAACTTCCCACAGTTCCTTCACGCCGACGCCGTAGGTTTGGGGATTAGCATTTTTTGCCAGATCAAATTTGTTGATGAGCTGCTTGGTTAAAGATCCGCGTGGGCCTTCTGCCAAGATGACAACTTTGGCGTGCAAATCGTAGCCGGGCTCGAAGTTGGATTTCGGGTGGCCTTCTTTGTCGACGCCCTTATCGTCGGTGCGGACGCCGGTAACGCGGGCTTCCTTAGGATCTTCCCCGAAAATTAATTCCGATCCCGCGAATCCGGTGAAGATCGTAATGCCCGTCTCTTCGACTTTGCTGCCTAGCCACTTCACGAAGCGATTGAGCGAGATTACGTAGTTGCCATGGTCGCGCAAGGGCGGCGGTGTGATGGGCAGCTTGAATTTACTTTTCTGTGTGAGGAAGTAGACGGCCTCTTTGGTGACTTCAGCGTCGAGGGGAGCTTCTTTCTCGAAGCCGGGGAGCAGTTCGCGCATGGAGCGCGGATCGAGCAAAGCGCCGGACAGACAATGCTGGCCGATCTCCCGCGCTTTTTCGAGAACGTAGATGTTTTCTTTGCTGAGCTGCGAGTGCGGCTGCGCGGCGTTGTGCGCGTCAATGAGCTGCGACAAGCGAAGTGCACAGGCCATGCCCGCCGGACCACCACCGACGATGACCACGTCGGCCGGCATCTGCGGCCGTTCGATACCTTCGATGGGTTTCCGGAAGATCAAGCTCATGATGGTCAGCGGTTGGCGAGGGTCGCGATGTCGCCCAGGCCGAGCAATCTTTGGTCCGCAGTTACCAGGGTTAACTTCAGGATCTTTGCAGTGGCCGCCAAAAAGCGGTCTGCTGGATCCGCATGTGACAAAGACAGAGCCATGCCGGTGCTCACAATCTCGCGGGTCAAAGGCGCTTCGCGGAGTTGCTCGGATGCGCGCTCAACCCACGAAAACGGAGTCTCGACTCGAATCCGCCCCTTCTGCATAAGCACTAATGCTTCCCAGACGCTCACGGACGATAGCCAGAGTTCGTTATTAGGATCCGACAATTCGGCCCGGGTCCGCCGCCCCAATCGCTTGGGCTCCAACTTACTCCAGATCCAGATGTGCGTATCCAGAAGAAGGTTCAATCGCGGTAGGCCTCGATTTCTTCCAAATCAATCACGGGCGAAACAATATCTCCTACGATCTTGCCGGTTCCCACCATGTCGCCCACAAACTGTCGCTTGCGATCGGGCCCTGCTGGAACGACCTCCGCAACCGGACGTCCGTGGCGGGTAATCCGCAAAGGCTGCCGCGTTTTATGCACCTGTTCAATCAGTCCCAGACACTTCGCTTTAAACTCGGAGATCGAAACATCGGTCATGACCATTATTTTAACTATAGTTAATATAAAGGTCAAATCCGGCTCGATTTAGCCTCCGGCCTTCGCCTTCTTCACTTCTTCCGTCAGCGGCGGCACAATGTCGAACAGATTTCCAACAATTGCGTAGTCGGCAATTTCGAAAATCGGGGCTTCCGAGTCTTTGTTAATCGCAATGATCGTGCGGGCGCCCTTCATCCCGACGATATGCTGAATGGCGCCGCTGATGCCGAGAGCCAGATAAAGCTTGGGCGCTACCGTCTGGCCGGAGGAGCCGATCTGGCGATCCATGGGGAGCCAGCCGGCGTCGCAGATGGGACGCGAGGCGGCGAGATCTCCGCCGAGAGCGTCGGCTAGTTGCCTGGCGAGTTCGATGTTTTTCTGCTCTTTGATACCGCGGCCTACCGAGACAATAATTTCCGCTTGGGTCAGATCGACCGCCTGTTTGGCTTCTTTGAAAATTTCCTGCGGCTTGTTGCGGACGACGCTGTCGGCGATATCGACTTTGATCGTTTCCACTGGCGCGGGGCTGGCGCCTGCTTCAGCTTTGTCTCCACGAAAAGCGCCATTCTGGAAAGTGGCGAACCACGGAGCGTCACTGGTGAAGCTGACGTCGGCGGCTAGCTTTCCCTGAAACATCTGGCGGGTGAAGAGCAGCTTGCCGTTTTCGTGCTTGAAGCCGACGCAATCGCTAATGACGGTGCGTCCCATGGCGGTGGCGAGCTTGGGAACGAAGTCGCGGACCTGGTAGGTATGCGGCATGAGCACAAGTTTCGGTTGCTTGCTCCCGATGAATTGCTTGAGCCCTGCTGCAAAAGCGTCGGGGGTGTAGGGTTCGAACTTGGGGGACTCGACGGCGTAGACTTTCGCAAGTTTCTTGGCGGCGATCTCTGCGGCCATTGATGCGGCGGTGGCGCCCACGACGGCGGCTTCGAGCGTCCATCCCGTAGCTGCGGCGATGGCTTGGGCGGCGGTGATGGTTTCCCATGAGACGCGATTGAGTTTGCCTTCGCGTTGTTCGACGATTATTAGAATGATGTCGGGCATAAAGTAAGCTTTTGGCTTTTGGCTTTTGGCTTTTGGCTTTTGGCTTTTGGCTTTTGGCTTTTAGCTTGTTGCTTCTAGCTCCTTAGCTTCTAGCTTCTAAGTTTTTTGCTCTTCGCTTGCACGCGCCTCGCTTTGCTCGGCTGGACGGGCGAGGCGCCCGTCCCTGCGCGAGCATTTACAGTACGCGCAGTTCGTTGCGCAGTTTGTCTACCAGTTTCCTCGCGATTTCTGCTGGCGATCCCTCGATGTGTTCCGTCTTCTTTGTCTTTTGTGGGATGTAGAGGCGCTCGATTTTCTGCAGGTTTTCGCCGATGGCGGACTGAACCTCGGCCAGCGCTACTTTGCGCAAGGGCTTGTTCTTTGCCTGCTTGATGCCGATCAGCGTGGCGTAGCGCAGCTTGTTAATTCCCGACTGAATCGTTAGCACTGCGGGCAGCGGCATGTCGACGAACTGGAAGTATCCGGCTTCGAGCTCGCGCTTTACTTTGATTCCCGCGTCGGTTTTTTCGATCTGCATGATGATGGTGGCGTGCGGCCATCCCAGCAGTTCAGCCAGAATCACGCCGGTTTGCGCGTAGCCGTAGTCATCCGATTGCAGGCCGGTGAAGATGAGATCGAATTGTTCGTCTTTGATAGCCGCGGCAAACGCTTTGGCTGTGTTGAGGGCGTCGAGTCCGACGAAAGCATTGTCTTCGAGATGGATGGCGCGGTCCGCGCCTTTCGCCAAGGCCTCGCGCAACACTTGCTGGGCGCGTGCCGGGCCGCTGGTGATGACGACTACTTCTCCCTTGTGCTTTTCCCTTTGACGAAGTGCTTCTTCGAGCGCGTAGGCATCGGGCTCGTTGACCTCGTAGGAAACGTCTTCGCGGATCCAGTCGCCGGTTTCGTTGAGCTTGAGCGGTGCATCTTTCTGCGGCACCTGCTTCATGCAGACCAGGATTTTCAAACATGACTCCTTGTTTCCTGTTCGCTGTGGAGGCGACGGGGAAACTGGTCAGTATAAATGAGCGGTTGGCAATTGGCACTTGGAGGTCGAACTGAGATTGTGTCTCTGTAGAGACGTTGCTTGAAACGTATAGACTGGCACCGGGACATGCGCCTCCCGCCGACGCCTCTGGCAGTGCAAGCAAGACGTAGCAAGCTACGTCTCTACAGAACGCTGAAACACTGCGCGAGTGCCAGGCGTCTATTCCGTGAAAACCACTGACTGCACGCCGGAAATTTCAAAGCGCTTGCGGCAACGCATGTTCTTGCAGGCCATCAGATCGTCTTTGCGGAGCATGTAGGAGCGGGCCTTGGCGAAGCGGGCGCGGTCGCGCTCGTCGGCGCGTCCGGCAAGCTGACGCTTCTTGGTGCGAACCACCCAAGTAACTTCGTACTCCGCCGGCTGGTGGCAGTGCGGACAGTTGAGCGTGGCTGGTTTTTTCTCCTGACGCTCGTCGAAAAATTCGCGTTCTTCCATGATTTGGGCTTCCGGTTCCCCGGCTACCGGGGTGTAACCGGAACTCATCATTCGGCCACTTCGGATTATTACACACTCAACCTGCGTTGCAGAGCAACCGCGCACGATCGTTTTTGTATAGCCAGGGCTGGGGTCTATGAGGCTTCTTCCGAAGCAGGGCTGCGTGGCGGGATGGAAACCAGAAGGTCACCGCGAAGGGTTTCGAGGTGTTCGTGGAGGGCAGCTTTTAGTTGCGAGGCCAATTGTACGGATTCCTCTTCCGTTCCAGCCTTCAACAGTTGCTCACAGAGCGCCACGATTTGTTCGTTACGAAGCATGTGGTGCAAACCTGCGAGGCTACTGTAACTCTCGTAGGAAGTGGATAGGGTGTTTCCTGTATGAACGGAAGCTCCTGGAGATGCTAGTCAACGGTCAGACGAGATAGATCGGGCGTCTGGGCCAAGACGTTTCCCACCCTTTCTAAGTTGGGGAACAAAGCTTAAGGCTAAGCACTACCGGCACAGTCGCGAGGAAATTTCGCGTTACACTCAACAATCGGGAACATCATGGCGAAGAAGAAAAAAGTGAAGCGGTTTAGTGCTGTCGACGCAGTCAAGGCCATGGCGCGCGAACAGATTGGCAGTCCGCCGGTTGAGCAAGTGGTCCCCAACCGCAAGAAAAAAGCGGAGAAGCATAAGCCTACGCTGGGGAGACTAATGAGGGACGCGGAAAGATAAGCGGGTCGTCTCTCGCGCAGATCAGTCCGTCAGGCGTTTCTCAATTGAACGTGGCAGTCACGGTGGTATTACTTTGTAATGAGAAGGTGCAAGCTGAGCCACTGTTTGTGCACCCTCCAGACCAACCACCGAATGACGACGAGCCAACAGGAGTAGCCGTCAGGGTGACAGTTGTACCGCTCGGAAAGCTGGCGCTGCAGCTCCCTGCTGTGCTGGCACAGTTAAGTCCCACAGGCGAGCTGACTACGGTTCCGGTGCCGTTGCCAGCAAAATCAACTGTCAGAACTGGTCCCCCGCCGCCACCAGTACCCGTAAAGCAGACTACGTTCGCAGGCATTGTCCCAGTCACGATTGCTCCCGATGAGGACAGTCCTCCGACGCTGCTGTTCGTGGTCGCGGTAGCCGAAACCAGAGAACCTCCGCAAACGAAGCCCGTAGCGGTCAGGAGGCCCTTCGGGCTGATGGTAAACATTTGTGTGTCATTGGAGGCCCAAGTAACCTGGCTCGTAATGTCCTTGGTCACCGGCGGGTGGATGTAGTTGCCTAGCGCTCTTAGCTGTACCGCCAACCCGGCGTCGTCAATTACAGGAATATCTGCGGCTCCGAAAGTTTCACTTGCGGGCTGGATAGTGATAGATACCAACTGCTGACTGTGCCCACAGCTCGAAACGCTGAGCAGTAGCGTTGTCGAGGCGACGAGGGCCGCGATACTGAACCACTTCCGGTACATGAACGACTCCTGGGGACTGGGAACCCTTGCGAATCTCATCTCTTGGGGGATGGGACAATTTAGTCAAAGAGTAGGCAAAAAGCAAGCGCGAAAGTCTTCAGCGCCCGGCCTCGCTCCGCTTGGCCGGACAGCCGAGAGCCTGCCCTGAGCGAAGCCGAAGGGCGGCTGTCCCTACGTGATCATTGCTTCGGCCACCAGCTTGGCGAAGTTTTTGACGTCTTCTTCTGTCGTGTCGAATGAGCACATCCAGCGGACTATGGATTCTTCTTCGATCCACATGTAGAAGAAGTAGCGCTCTTTGATCTTCTCGATGGCGGGGCGGGGAATCTGGGCGAAGACGCCATTGGCTTCAACCTTCCAGACAATCTTTATCCCGGGGATGCGGCTGATTTCTTTTTCCAGCAGGCGGGCCATGCGATTGGCGTGCTCCGCGCTGCGATGCCAAAGATTGTTGGTCAGCAGAGCTTCGAATTGCGCGGCGATGAAGCGCATTTTTGAGGCCAGCTGCATACCTTGCTTGCGCAGGTAGAGAAAATCCGGGCTCAGCTCGCGCTTGAAGAAGACGACGGCTTCTCCTCCCATGATTCCGTTCTTGGTGCCGCCGAAAGAAAGTACGTCCACTCCCAGGTCGCGCGTGGCCTGGCGCAGAGTCTGGCCCAGGCTGGCGGCGGCATTCGAGATGCGGGCGCCGTCCATGTGGAGAAACATTTCTCGCTCGTGGGCGAATTGGGCGAGCGCTTTAATCTCGTCTGGTTGGTAGACAGTCCCCATCTCGGTGGACTGCGTGATGGAGATGACGCGAGCCTGCACGTGATGCTGATCGCCGATGCCGTGGTAGGCGTGGCGAACTGTATCGAGCGTGATCTTCCCGTTCTCATGCGGCAGCGGAATCAGCTTGCAGCCGGTATGCTTCTCCGGGGCGCCACATTCGTCGGTATAGATGTGCGCGTTGTCACTGCAAAGGACCGCGTGATACGGGCGATTCAGAGCCTGCAGGCCGAGGACGTTGGCGCCGGTTCCGTTGAAGGTGAAGAAGACATCGATATCGGGACCGAAATGTTCTTCGAATTTCTTGATGGCTGAGCGAGTGTAAGGGTCATCACCGTAGGCGACTACATGTCCCTGGTTCGCACGGGTTATCGCTTCCAGAACTTCGGGATGGACGCCAGCATTATTGTCGCTGGCGAAACTTCGGGTGGTCTTGGTAAGGAGCTGCTGCATACCGGAACAATGTACCAGAGTGGATTAACCGCGGCAGGCGGCTTTCGCCTCGATCATCGGCGCCGGACTCGCAGTTTGCGCGGGCCCTGCGAGGTATCTACAATGGTCCCCGGCATTTTTCATGGCAAACACTTTGCAAGATCATTTCGCCAGAACAAAGAGCTCGCTGGTTGCGGCCTTGGTTGTGATTGGAGTTATGCTCGGCTGCTCCAGCAACGCTTCGCAGAAAGCACAGGCCAAGGGGCCAGGCGCAATGCCGGTGAAGGTGCTGGAGGCTCGGGCGATCCCGATTAACGACGCCACCGACTACGTGGCGACGCTGAAGTCGCGCGACTCGGCGGTGATCATGCCCCAGGTGGATGGGCAGGTCACGAAGATTTACGTGCACTCCGGTGACCGAGTAGGGGCTGGGACTCCGCTGATGGAGATCGATCCGCTGAAGCAACAGGCGACAGTAAAGAGCCAGGAGAGTTCGCGGGCAGCACAAGAGGCCAACCTGAGCTGGGCCAAGCAGCAATATACACGTGCTCAGGGCCTTTATTCGGCGGGCGTAATCAGCAGGCAGGATATGGACCAGGCCAAGACCGCACTCGACGCGGCTCAGGCACAGGTGGCGTCTCTGGATGCGCAGGTGCGCGAACAGGAAGTTCAGTTGCACTATTACAAAGTAGAAGCGCCCTGGAGCGGAATCGTGGGAGATGTTCCGGTGCACGTGGGCGATCGAGTCACCAACTCGACCGTGTTAACGACGGTAGACAAGCCGGGCGGTCTGGAAGTGTACGTCTACGTTCCGATTGAACATTCGGCGCAGCTGAAAATGAATCTGCCCGTGCAGGTACTTGATAGCGAAGGAAAGGTAGTGGCCAACTCGCGCGTCAGCTTTATCTCTCCGCAGGTGGATAACACGACGCAAACCGTGCTGGTCAAGGCGCGGATCGCGAACAGCAACGACTCACTGCGGCAGTCGCAATTCATTCGGGCGCGCGTAGTGTGGGGAACCCATCAGAATCCGCAGGTTCCGATTCTTGCCGTGTCGCGCTTGGCAGGACAATATTTCGCCTTCGTGGCTGAACCGCAGAATGGCGGTTCGTATCTCGCGCGACAGAAGCCTCTGAAGATCGGGCAAACGGTGGGGAACGATTACGAAGTCCAGGAGGGCATCAAGCCGGGCGATAAAGTAATTGTTTCCGGAACGCAGTTTCTGCTCGATGGGGTGCCAGTGATTCCGCAGAGTTGAGAATCGGTTTAAAAACGACCTCAGACCTCGGACCTTGGACCTCAGGCCTGGCGTCGGAGGTCCCAGGTCTAAGGTCTGTTTTCCATGTTCGTAGAATTCTTCATTCGGCGTCCGGTGTTTGCTACGGTGTGCGCGCTGCTGATTATTCTTGCGGGCGCAGCGGTAATTCCTACGTTGCCGATCGCTCAGTTTCCCAATCTTGCGCCGCCCCGGGTTGGCGTCTCCAGCTTCTACATCGGCGCCAGCGCTCAGACGGTGGAGAGTGCCGTAACCATTCCCCTGGAGCAGCAGATCAACGGAGCGGAGGGGATGAAGTACATCACCTCGACCAGCGGCAACGACGGTTCCAGCAACATCACAGCCACGTTTGACCTGAACCGCGATCCGGATTTGGCAACCGTCGACATTCAGAATCGCGTCAACACGGCGCAAGGACGCCTGCCCAGCGCCGTGAAGGCGGTCGGCATTACAACTGTGAAGACGTCACAGAACTTCGTCTTCGGTGCGGCGGTCATCAGCGACAACAACAAATATTCAACGCTGTTCATGAGCAACTACCTCGACGTGTACGTCAGGGATTCGCTCAAGCGCATTCCCGGAGTCGCCAACGTCCTGATCTTCGGCGAACGAAAGTACTCCATGCGGTTGTGGCTGGATCCCGTGCGCATGGCGGGGCGCGGATTGACTGCGCCGGACGTGGTCAACGCCCTGGCCGAGCAGAACGTCGAGGTGGCGGCGGGACAGGTGGGCCAGCAACCTGCCCGGCAAGGACAGCAATATCAGATCAGCGTGCGCGCCGTTGGGCGCCTGAGCGAGCCTATCCAGTTTGAGAACGTAATTCTGAAAACTAATGCGGACGGCACACTCGTTCGCCTGAGGGACGTGGGCCGGGCCGAACTGGGAGCTGAAGATTACAGCTCGGACTTGCAGTACAACGGGCAGGACGCGATCGGCGTTGGCGTCACGCAACTTTCCACAGCGAATGCGCTCGACGTTGATCGCCGCGCGATTGCCGAACTGGAGCGGCTTTCGAAACGGTTCCCGCCCGGGATGCACTACCGTCTGGCCTTCGATACCACGGATGCGGTGGGCGAATCGATCCGCGACGTAGTCTTCACGGTAGGTTTGGCGATCCTGCTGGTTATCCTGGTGATCTTCATCTTTCTAGGTGACTGGCGAACGACCATGATTCACTTCATCGCCACTCCGGTTTCGCTGATCGGCACCTTCGTCTTTGTGAAGTTACTCGGTTTCTCCATCAATACGCTGACGTTGTTCGGGATCACACTCGCCACCGGATTGGTCGTCGACGACGCTATCGTGGTCATTGAAAACATTGAGCGCCACATCGCTGAGGGCGAACACGACTCCCACAAAGCAGCCGCAGCCGCCACCGCCGAGATTACCAGCGCCGTCATCGCAACTTCGCTGGTGCTCGTTGCCGTGTTTGTTCCCGTGGCATTCTTTCCCGGGACGACCGGCATTCTGTTTCGCCAGTTTGCGCTGACCATCGCATTTTCCATTGCCATTTCCGCCTTCAATGCGCTCACCCTGGCTCCGGTGCTGGCGGCAATTTTCCTGCGCGACTCCCACCGGCAAAAGTGGTGGTGGCTGCGGAAGTTTGACGATGCCATCGTTGTCCTTACGCGCGGGTACCGTCGGTTGCTGCATTATGTGCTGGAATACAAGTTGGCGATGGTGGTGCTGTTTTTCGCCGGTCTGGGGCTAACTTATCTTGTGTTCACGCGCGTGCCGAGGAGTTTCGTTCCTGACGAAGACCAGGGATATTTCATCATCGTGATCCAGGCCCCATCGGGAGCCTCGCTTGAATACACGAAAGCGATCGGCAAGCAAGTTTCCGACATGCTGAGTAATGTGCCCGAGTCCGAGGGAACTTTCTCCGTCGCCGGCTTTAGCTTTGCGGGAAGTGCGTCAAACCAGGGCCTGATCTTTGTCCCGCTCAAACCCTACTCCCAGCGCAAGGGTAAGGCTCATACCGCGACGGCCATTCTGAACCGTGTTCGTCCCAGATTGTTCGGGATCTCAGGTGCGATTGTTTTTGCCACGTTGCCGCCCGCGATCAACGGACTGGGAGCGTTCGGCGGTTTTCAATTCGTTGTCCAGGATCAGGCCGCGCATAACCTTGAGGATCTGGCGGGGGCTACACAATCAATGATTGGGCAAGCCCACCAGCGCAAGGACCTGGTCGGCCTCTACACTCCGTTCACGGCGAACGATCCGCAATACCTGGTGACGATTGACCGCGAAAAGGCGAAGAGCCTCCACGTGCCGCTCTCGCAGATCACCGACACGCTCGGTGTCTATATGGGATCGGCGTATGTGAACGATTTCGATTTCAGCAATCGCTCGTATCGCGTGTACGTGCAGGCCGACAAGCAGTTTCGCTCCGAAGCCAAGAACATGAAGCAGTTTTACGTGCGCTCCGATAGCGGAGCCATGGTGCCGCTGGACAATCTGATCAGCATTACGCAAACCACCACGCCGCAGGTGATCAGCCATTACAATCTGTTCCGCTCAGCGGAGATCGACGGCTCGGCCGCGCCTGGCTACAGCTCGGGTCAGGCCATCGCCGCCATGGACGACCTGGGCAAGAAAATGCCGCAAGGCTTCACCTACAGTTGGACAGGACTGTCGCTGGAAGAACTGCAGGCTGGCGCCACATCGTTGATCCTGTTTGGGCTGGGCGCGCTGGTCGTTTACCTGACGCTGTCGGCGCAGTACGAGAGCTTTGTGCTGCCCTTTATTGTTTTGCTGGCGGTGCCGATGGCGCTATTGGGAGCGCTGGGGGCGCAGTGGCTGCGCGGTTTGCAGAATGACGTTTTCTGCCAGGTGGGATTGGTCATGCTGGTTGGGCTCTCGAGTAAAAATGCGATTCTGATCGTGGAGTTCGCGGAGCAATTGCGCGAGCGGGGAATGCCGCTGGTGGAAGCGGCGATCCAGTCCGCGAGCATTCGCTTGCGGCCCATTCTGATGACCTCGCTGGCATTCATCCTGGGCGTAGTGCCGCTGGTGCTTGCCACCGGCGCCGGGGAAAACGGAAGGCACTCCGTCGGGACAACCGTGTTCGGCGGGATGATCATGTCGACGGTCCTCAACTTATTCTTTATCCCCGTGCTGTATTTGATTATCGAGGGCTGGCGGGAGCGCGGGAAGGCGCCGGAGCGGAGATAGGGGGCGTGATCCTGTCGCGAGGTTTCAAACGCATGCGGGGGTTCTAACATAGAGCGCTAGGGGACGGGCGGACCTGTGCGGCTGAAAACAGTTTGCTGAAAAAGTGGCATTGCAATCGGAGGAGCAACCTCAGCGGCTAAAGCCGGATTGATTTTGTGGCACTTACGGCGCGGCTTGAAGCCGCGCCCTTTCAAAACAAAACCAAAACTGGAGTTTTTCAGCAAA
>Ga0209488_10001027_pt1 | contig 23707 bp, 24 predicted proteins | sample Rivendell_Oct201_8_FD_188349 | JGI IMG/M metagenome (GOLD analysis project Ga0209488, IMG submission 188349) | Vadose zone soil microbial communities from the Eel River Critical Zone Observatory, Northern California, USA -... | ecosystem: Environmental > Terrestrial > Soil > Vadose zone >...
ACGTCTCCTTCTGGGCCATCAAAGAGTCGCCAAGGGCACTCAATCTCTCTTTCATTCACATCCCCCTTACCTTCCAACCAGCCTGCACTGTTGGCTCCCAGTTCCGAGGGTCATTCCTCTAGTAGACCTGCGTTCCATCATCGGCCCTCAGGCAAAGTGATGACGTTGAGCAGAACTGCTGCGAGTGGCGTCTTTGATCCTTTGTGCAATGGTGATTCTCAATCAATGAACGACATCCGGGGTAATTTGTAGCATTGCTGGCTGCCACCTCTCCCCTTCATTCATTACCCCATCAGCCACCGCCGTCCCCGACCCAGCATCATGGTTCCTTTCAGCAAACAACTATCACGGTAACTAGAGGCTTGCACCTGCAGCTGGATTCACCATGGGGTTTGGTAAGCGTGCTGTAGAGCGCGGCGGCAACACGATGTGCAGCAGCCCATTGCGGCACGACAGGCACTGTAATGAATTTTTGTCAACCTCTTAAATAGCCAATATTCCAAGCTGAGCAAGAGGGGCGAATGGACAGTTAGATAGAGACACTAAGCGAGCATGCGATGCACTGGATAAACAAATGGGACACAACTTCGATCTGAGTGACGGTGTGGAGGTGAGAGTGGTGGGAGGCAGGTTCACGCGTGCCACCCTGGCTGATTGAGCAGGTCTTCCCGACAATATTATTTACACTTATGGAGGCACTATTTGGTCTATCTCGGAAGCTCTTTCCTGATGGAGATCCGTAGGTGCGGTGTTCTTAATACCTCAGGCGCGTCAGGGGTGATTGAGAGGCGTCTCATGTGCGATCATGGCTCGTAAGCAAGACGCGGCCACCCCCGGGGTTGCATCAATGTTGGATCTGGGATACGGTTCCTGGAAGACGGGGCGACAGTGATGGCATTTCAGATTTATCGTTGTGATGTCGCTCGATTGTTTTTTTTTAAAATCCGAATTTGTATTCCGCGTGCGTACAACGAAGGCACAGAAGTAGTCACGTATAGTCTACGTATTATGCTCAGGCCTGTATGGTAATAATGTTGGGCCAACTCGAGCTGTCGGATCGATTTTATCTGTTGCAACCATTGGCTCATACTACTCCCGGGTCGTGGTGTGGTCATATCACAGTTAGCATGAAACTCGCAGTTAGGTAAGGAAGCGAATCGGGATTCAATGTCAAAGGAACAGGGGGGAAAAGCCAAAAGTCAATCGCTAATCATACTAATGCATGGTGCCCACCGGAATCACCGGAAACGTGAAGTGCATGTGAATGTGGTGCCATGACGCTATGTGGCTTGGCACAGGGCACAGGGTTTCAGGCGCAGGAATAAGGAGCAAGTGAACGCATGGTGAGCATCATGAGAGGGCCATGTACTTACATCAGGTTGCCAGCTGAGGCATCACACCCCACCCTTACTCCGGTGACGATGAGGATAAAGTCTATCATAATTAGTTTGTCACAATGCCGGTGCCAACTCGATATCAATAATAGTCGTGGCAACGGAAAAATACAGACACTAATTGATTGGGTCTTTAAAATGGTCTTGATCGCAGATTATCGATTATCAGTTATGTAATGTAATTGCCTTTTTGGCTTTAATTAACCAAGGTTGCTACTTTGTCACATAGAAACTCCGACACAGCATCAGTCACGGTGGGGTGGACGGACCGAGTCTCCTTTCCTTTCGCTCCAGGCCGGTCTTTTGTCAAGGGGCAGGTTCAATTTTCGGGCCAGTGTTAGTAGTCACACGGTTGCGCAGAGGGATGACCGTGACCAAATTGCGCTGCAATATTGTAAACTCAAGCCAAGCCAACAACCCAGCAAGCATATGGCAAGATAATTGAAAGTCCCCTCACTTATAGTCAAGCTAGTAGATTTCGCAAGTGACTCCTGCCCTCTTGCAGCAATGTCTCCCTTGGCACCTCAGTCTCACTCATGGACTGTTTATAGTAGGACACTAAGCAGATTGCAATAAGCATACATCTGTGAGAACAATATCTGGTATCGGGTTCAACGTCAATGTCATGCAACATGCGAACGGGACAAGAGGATTAGATTGAGATTGACTTGAAGTTTGAACCGATTAGACATCGGCATTACAAATTTACAATGCCACAAACCAAACTCATGAAGTTCTGCGAGCTTGCATAGATTGCCGTTAAGCGCAACGACCATATATCGGTTGAGAAGGGAGAGGGGAAGTGTTTCTTGTGAACATCAGCATACATCGTATTGGGACTAGAGAAGAAGAGGCTGAACCTGGAACCACATTTCACTTGCAGCTCGCTCGGGCTTAGCTGCTCAGAAGGCCACCCAACCCCTACTGGCGCTATATTTCGGTTGGGCAGTTACCAGTTACCATGTTAGAAACCAAGCAGGTATCGAACAATTCAGATTCTTATGAAACGAGACAAAGGGATCAACGGAATGAACTATGTGTCTTAACCGCCATCCGAATCCACGCATTTCCTTCACTTATGATACAACTAGAGATTGGATCAATCAGACGTTGTCGCAATTCTCCAAACTAATCAAGTTCTGCGAGCCTGGACAAGATGGGGTTAAGTGCAATGGTGACATATAACGGATGAGTTAGCTGAGAAGAGAGAGGGAGAATACGAGACACCGCACCTGTTGTTGGGACCGCGTTTCTGGGGAACCTGAGTGCGCTTCGTGCCGGGACCACTGTAGTTATTCGTGCTATCGTCGCGGTCCTGGAGAGCGTCATTGCGCCTCGTGCCGGGACCACTGTAGTTATTCGTGCTATCGTCGCGGTCCTGGAGAGGAGCAACCTCATCACGGGTCTGAGCCTCCCTGAAAAAGTGTCGGGTGTCAGTGTGGCACCAGCGTTAATAAAAGAAAGGGTGAAAACTACGTACAAGATTGGGGCGGCAATCACGGAGGAAGCCAGGCAAATGACAACAAGGCCGGTGTAAGAGTACATGTTTCAAGCAACAAGGTAGTCGTTCTCTGCAACGTTGGTGAGAAATCGAGTACTACTAGCCCGCCAACAAGGTTTAAGGTGGTTCGATCAGCACCTTCGAACGGAAGGCAGGATCGTTGGAAACTCACCGACTAGTGGCACTAGAACTTCAGATGTATGCTAGAGCTGAACTTGGGGTGTTGCCAGTGAGGAGCCAACCCCGCTAACCACTGGCTTTTATAGCTTGTCGGGGCACCGCAACATTATGTATGCGAGCCACCCAACAATTGGCACTGAGGAAAACTTCATGTCCCAATTACTGCCAGTGAGCCTGAGCCAGCCAATCTGAGCACAAGCCGATCGCAATCGAAAGCACTTGAATAACTGGCGGGCCCAGAACCTGAGATGATCCAGCGCCGACATTGATGCGATGTTGTACCGATTCTAGTGACTGCCAGTGAAGGCTTTCGACGAGAATAAGTTTACGTTTTACAACTACAAGATCTCGGCAATCTTGGATGTTTTCGGGGGCTGAAAGTGATCGAGGACCTTCATTAAAATTTAAAAATAAAAATAAATCCTGGGGTAGCATGCGGGACGCCGACAGGGGGAGATGAATACGAAAACAGGCTCGATGGTCGGGCAAATGCCACATGCTACTACTGTACCAATTCCACAGATCTGAGGTCGATGCAACATGTACACCAGCAATTGAGTCCACGTCCCTTTTCGGATTATTGGAGCATGCATATGTATCCTATCACCCACCAGCACGGCAAGAAATCAACTCATCAGGAAGACCTCCCCGTGCTACCGAGAGGTAATTTACGCGATACGTGATAATGTGCCATTGTCCGATGACATAACCACATTGACCCCATCTATGCACGACTGGAACACAACGCTCTTGAGCGGTCACTTTTGGAAACGGGGAATACGAGAACACGGCAAAAGGGTGATAGAACGCCGGTGAAAGCATCGATAGACAGAATGTAGCACGAGAAACGCTGGACCCGTGCTTGCAGTGGTGGGGCTGGCGGGGGGGAAAGGTAATATTGCTTTAGCAAACATGAGGACACGTTGAAGTACAGCTGAATGCTCAATCTTCAGAACTTGGGACTGCTTTGAGGTTCCTATGTCATCCGTCGCTTTCCAGGCCTGAACCAAACACGATATCTGGTGTGTGATGTTGTCTTCCAGCAGTGCGTGGCACGGAGGGCAAGCACAGTGGCGGGGAAGGTAGAGGCAAAGGAGGCACACTAGGCGAGATTAGAGGGAGAGCGGTGTTTAATTAGCAAGTAGCGAATCGATTGTTGCCGCCAGAGCCTCAATGACTCATGCACGTTCGAGGCGTGAAGGTCGCATGTGCGCTAACTGATACCGTGTCCCACGAAATGAGGGCTCGTGGCCCCCCAGGATATCCCCCGCGGCCAGAGAATGATGTTGAAGGTGAAACCTGGACGGGATTTGTCAAACAGCGAGTAGTGAGTGAGTCACTAGGACATCGTCGGCAATATGGTGAGCGTAATTATCCCAATCGGAACGAAACAAGAGTACCGCAACTGAACAGGCAGGCTGCTGGAGAGTGTGAGAACAGAGTTTGCAAGTGTCCGGGCAGGGAAAATACTAAGCCCGACCCCGCGTTCTTGTCATAGTCGTATTGAAAGCGGGTGTAGCGGTCTTTGAAGAGGAAGGAGAAAGGATAGTGACGCAGATTTGGATCGATCAATGAGATAAGTGCCATCATGCCTTCTTCAACCTATAGCCACCGTCTATGACATCGTAGTGACGCGCTGTTCCCCGCCTTCACGGATCCTTGTTCGAAAAGTGCGAAGGCGCCACTTGCAAGGGCAATGCTCTTCGTTTCCTCAGAATCGTTGAGTGGTAGAGAAAGGCAGGAGTTGGGCCCCTTTTTGCCAATACTATGCGATCGTGGTGGATAGTGGACTGACAATCCATTTTGAATTTAGATATGAAAGAGATTACAATTGACAGGAATGTCACGTGGACGTGGACCTCCGTCCGAGAAAGGAAGTCCGGTTTCCCTCGACGACGTTACTCTCAATAAGTGTTGCCACGGTCCTAGTATTTGGCTCACTACTATGCTGATGCAGACTCATACTTTATGACACCCTAAGCGATATGAAGATCCCAAATGAAGAAAGTTTACGAACCAAGTGACGGGGTTCGAGGTCGCCAGGACTCCGAGTCGGAGTAGTATTGTCACCATGATCACAGGTTAAGCAAGGTCAACAATTTGATCGCGAGTGATGGTAACTGGGAAAGAACAGACTTCATGTGCGACTTCGGAGCCCAAAAAAAAAGGGTACAAAGCATATTCCTATTTTTTCTTTCTCGAAACCTCGGGGCCTAGTGTAGGGTGAACTCAGCCGCTGCGCTCAGAATGAGCCTCCGGAATGCCCCTGCCAGTGCGTCGATACCCGTAGATTACCCAATTCGTACATTCTTTATTTCGTTTTCTCTATAGATCGTGCGCTCGATGTTAGTGACAGCCTGACACGGGGCCTACAGTAGGAAAACGGGCACCTGCCATTTTCGTCCAGGGACGCGTATGTAATCCTTTGCTAAAAAAAATGCAACTACAGCGGCCGCACCCTTACCCTCATTCTCAACAGTTCCCATTCACTCAGCATACCTACCCGCTTGTTATCCTGAAAACATACCAGACGAATTAAGACTCGAATTAGGTACTTCCCAACATGTAGAATACAGTAGAGCGGCAGTGCCGGAAAAGATCCCATTTTCTCCCCACTCCTTTGGAACACTGACTCTGTCGAACTCACATTCACGTCGACTCGTACCTTCGCGCTTACACTAGTGTCAAAATTACATCACGGCAGTCAATCTTATAGACAGTCATCTCTGGCTATGTCCCTGTTTCGAAGGCCATTGATCGACTTGATACCATGTCACGGTTATCCAGATTATTTACGCGTACTTTGCTTATTTTGCTTGCTGCTCTTATATATACTCCACACCTTTCCTCTTCTCTCCGCTAGTACTTCTGCGTGCGGTCTTCTTAGGCCGTTTCCTAACACCTCGGACCTCTCTATGATATTCACGAATCCTATTTGGCACTTTGCCGTCTCAGGACCTGGTTTCGAACTGATTCTCTTCCCTGAATATCGTCTTCTGTCCCCTCGTTTTCTTTGCGCCGCGTCCCTGGGGCCACCCTCGTTCTGTCATCTTATCTCTTCCTCTTCATCTCTTCCCCTTGTCGAAGAACGCGCGCGGCTCCGCCTCTCTACGACCGGGGAGACCACGGAATCAAGAGCGTTGATCGGAATGAATATTCGAATTTGATTCGAGCGACCGTACGAGTCCATTTGCGGCGCCCCCTTGCACGCCCAGGCCTTACATTCCTCTGTGGTCTCACCTCTAGTTGATGAGATTACAGTAACCAAATCCGAAGAACAAAACAGATCAAGATCAAGGCCCATTCACGAGGCATAAATAACCGCCATGAAGTAAGAGAATAAAGCGACTGCAAGGAACGAACCGAACCAAATCGCGGCAGGCGCAGGCACTCGACCCATCTTCGCAGCCTCCACGAGTGCCCTCTCCAATTTCAGGGCCATGGCTTCCATCCCAAAGTGCTCGCGTGCCCGCGCCCGCGCACGATCCGCCAGTGCAGACCTCTCGTCCAGCGCTAGTTCCGAAATCTCGAGAAGGGCAGCAGCCCAACCTGAAGCTTCCGGTTCCCGTAGCCACCCGGTCCGCGCGCTTGCAGGACTGTCAATGACGCTCTCCATAGGCCCACCGCTGTTGCACGCAAGTACAGGGAGCCCCGAGGACATAGCTTCGACTGGCACGATACCAAAGTGTTCGTTCGCGGGTGTGTATAGCAATGCGAGAGTCGACGACGCAGTGAGGAGAGCAGCCCGTTGGGCAGTAGTGAAGTTGAGAAGGAAAAGAATGTCTGGATCTTCAGCGGTCATATTGAAAGGAGGTATGGTGGTCTGCGATGATGAAGGGGAAACGATGGTATAGGACAGTAAGGCTGCCTTTGCGCGGTCGATCAATGAGACAAGTGTCATCATGTTTTCTTCAACTCGGGAGTCATAGCCACCACCAATAACAAGCCGGGGACTTCGTATCGGCACGTGGTTCCCTGCCTTCACAGATTCTTGCTTGAAAAGTGCAAAGGCATCAATTGCAAGCGCGACGTTTTTCTTTTTCTCAAAGCGGTTGAGGGATAAAAAAGTTGGTCGATCTCTGAGGAGGGCATAAGATACACAAAGACAGCACGAAGAGACGCTCGTACGATGAAACCAAAATAATATCAGGTTCTTTGTTGTTATTAACCGGCTCATATGACAGAAGGTTGATGCCCGGATGGACCACACGTGGTTCTTGCCGGATGCTAGGAAAGTACGCCTTGAACACCCCGGAAGTGAAACTCGAGTTAGCTAGGATGACATCCGCATTTCCTATTACCCTTCGTTGAGAGTGCTTATCAGCCGAATGCTTAAGAGACGCACGAGTAGTAACTTCCTCTAGCCAATCCATGGGGAAGCGGTACACTCGCTTGAGGACGCCGCCACGCCTTTCCATCTTTCCTTGCACAAATTCACCATTCGCCAAAAGTTTATCAGGGAAGTGGCAATAGAACACGACGCGCTTCCGAGCAAGGAAACGAAGCGCTGGAATACATGTAGACAGTTGGTCCACGAAATACACGTCGTACGAAGATGCATCGGTTTGCAGCAGGTGATATGTTAGATGTAGCTGACGGAGGTGAGCAAGGAGGATGTGAAATTTACGTCTAATATTGCGTGGAAACGGCGGAGGAATGGAGTGCACAACAAGCGTTCCTATTCGTACCGTCAGTCTCGCGTCTGCCCTCCAGACTTCGAGAACACCACTCACCGTCTCGCGTCTCGTCAAAGCAATGGGCGGGGTCATGATGGGATGTGTATATATCAACCGTATGGCCGAGTTTCTGAAGACCGACAGCAGCGTCGACCACAAGCCGTTCTGCCCCTCCTAAAACATGAATTAGATTTAGGCATACGCTGGAGTCCTGCCCGCTTGTTCCGTACCTATTCCTAGATCAGGGTGTATGAAGGCGATTCGAAGCGGCGCCATGCCGTGTTATGGACAGTTTATAGCCAAAGCCCTCGGCTCTGTACGAATGTGGATGAAGGTGGATGACCGTGAGGGCAACGACTCGGACTCGAGGCGCCCATTGACTTCACTCCTAATTTCGGGTTAGGTGCAACTCAACTAAACCCAGTTCGAGATACGGTACATGCAGTACATAAAGAAGTTATGCATTATGATCGATCATTAATATAAACTGCAAAATCCTTAAACCAAACAAACTGGTCCTTCGGCGTGGCGAACTCCTTGTGATGCCCTCCAAAGAAAGTGCTGAGGAACAAAGAAAGTGTCAGTTGTCGGCCTTCTGGTGATCCTCATCTGAAGGCACGCGCCTGAAGAACATGCCCTTGAAACCGATCGGTTCATCCGTTTCTTGGGTGTTAACTTCCGGTGGACGAGCGTCAACAGGTGTGTCGTCAGTATGTTCTGGGGGTTCTTGCCACAACTGCGAATCAGTTTGCATATTGGTGTCGCACTGAGTCGGAGACTCGGATACGAAAGCCGTTGAACGATCTAGCGAAGCCCGAAGAGAGGGAACTTGGGTCTCATCCAACTTCAATCCCAGCCTTGATCCAACCAGCCCGCCCAATAAAGAACCTAGTAACCCGCGGTCTTCATCAGGCTGTGAGTTTGGACCATGAGAAAGGTTGGGTATAAAAGGATCCCGGGATTTATCGCGATAGAAAACGTCTCTGCGTGTGATAGCCTCCTTGCCGTTGACCTTTAAGTAGAATCCCCCGTCCGGAACTCCAGGGGAATTAAGCACGACTGTCTGGCTGATATGCGTCCACTCTCCCTTTAAGAACTTGAAAGATCCCCGGGCGATGGAGAGGCCGTATTTCCCATCGCACACCGACAGAGGAGGTGCCCTGCATAACGACCGAGTCTGCCGATCTTTTGGTGCGTACTAGAATTAAACAAAGTCTAGTGAGTACTAACGCAGGAAAGAAAGGACATTGACAATACGAGGTAGAGCTCCCCAGCACCGCCTGCGCGCCACATCAGACGCGTGCTGAAGCAATCGAGCGCAGGGTTTCCACCAGAACACCGTGTATGACCGCCGTAAAGCCCTGGTAATTTGCCGCCCTTCACCCAATCAAAGTCGCTTGGGAAAAAGACTCTGTATTCAAGAGTGACGCTGCTCGCATTGCTGAGGTCAAGCGGAGTGGCGTAGAATTCCGAGCCACCCTGCGGCCGTCCTGCTGGATTGATCGAATTTTTTGGATAAAAGAGCTGAAGCATTGCACATGCATATGTCCACGAGGTGCTAAAGGACGAGCCCTCCGAGTCCGCATAAACGACATCACCCGAACTAGGTGTGGTTCCTACGACAACATCTAAATTATCCTTTCCAGACGCGAAGTGTGTGATGTTGAAGGCCGAGAGGTCGCTGAAGAATTTCGGTGCAGTCCAAGAGGAGCTCGACGGATTACCCGACGACTCGCTTATAGATTCGGTGAAGGAAGCGGTCCCTGCTTGTGCGACAGTGACCTCGGAAGAGTCCTGACTAAGAAACTCGGATGCGAGCTGAAGGGAGGACGAAGAGCAGGCAGGCAATCTGGACATTGAACCCCTAAACATTGCGAGTCGAGAGTTCGGATGGAGAGTATTAGGAAAGAAGAGTGGACAAAAGCTTCGAGTGTTGTCGAGCGACCGAGGTGCAGGCCCTGGAGGCTCCGCCGATTCTGGAATCTGAATGGCGAGACACGCCAAATACCGCGAGAATTCGAGTGTTAAAACACAGAAGGGGGTTATACGCATAGTTCATGTGCGCGTCGAGGAGCTCAGCAAGGGCAGAGAGGGCCATCGGGCGTCAATTGAGTGTCCATGGCAGATGTTTGGTCTGAACCGTTAGCCGTCCAAGGTTGAGTGACCCTTGCTTACGTCATATCCTATAAGCCTGTCTGGCCGGTCCACTTCTCGGCCCGTGCTCCTCGACCGTGCTCCTCGCTGGCGTGGAGGGCTGCCAGTGGGAGTAAGTTATTCTTTAGCTGGACGAGACATGATTGGCTTGAGACTGACTGGTTTTTTTCTGTATTTGTTCCTCCTGCTAAGTTACTCACCTATTTTACAGGGAACTCTACCACTGAGCACAGTTTAAGTTTGTGTATTACCCGTCCAGTATACTTTCAGGTGTCATGTTACGAGCTTGTATCGCCTGATGCACCTCACAATGGAGAGGGTTCTAGCGCGCCGGGTACCACCGTCCGTGGTTGCCCACCGGGTCACGGTGCAGGGTAAAGAATCGGTGGGCTGGCTGGCGAGGAACGAGCCCATCGTCGTCAGTCCGAGCAGGACGCCACGGTTGCGGCGGGGGGATGTGCTACGTGGCGAGCGGCATGTTTCCGCAAAAACGAAACTTCTCAGAGACCCTCAACCACCTTGACCACCTCGACACCCTACGATCTCCCACCATGCGTATTTCCCCTTTCCTCGTCACTACGTTGCCCTCCAACCAGGAGACCCGCGTTTATTTTCAAGGTTGCAAGTACCTGCACGTGGTTGTCACCTCGTCCTTTAATACTACATCGAGCTAGCGGCCGATGGGCTCGTCGATGGGTTACCAGGTATACCTTCCTTCACGAGGGCCGTGCAACTACTGGCGCCACGAGCGGCATGGCGTACCGTACATATCCGTGGGCTCTTGTGGAAACTGCAGAAATGGATCGAATGCCCGCGCCGGCTACTCTCTGGTTCGGCTCGTGTATTGCAGTCGCTTTACTCTCTTACTTTATGGAGGTTATCTATACCCCGCGGTCGGAGCCCTGATCTGTTTATTTATTGTCATTCCCTCAGCTAGTGGTGGATATATCACCGAGGAGCATATGACCTGGGCCTGTGGCAAAGGGGCGCCACATGTGGACAAAACTGCGAAAGTCACCTCGAATCGAATATTCGTTCTGATCGACGCTCTCGGTTTTCCAGTTGGTGGTTTCTCGGGTGGTGGCGAGGCAGGACTCCGTGCGCGAGTTCTTAGACAAGGGAGCTCAAGATCAGATAATCGGGGCGAGCGTTGTCCCGGGGAAGTGGCGCGAACACAAACGAGGGGAGAGAAGACGATATCCATGAGAGAATCGCCTCGAAATCAGGGCCCGGGACGGCAAGGTGTTAATATTTTCAATAACGGAACAATTGGAACCAAGGCGATCGTAGAGAGTTCGGAGGTGATAAGAAACGGGGTATAGGAAGGCCGTTGAGCCCGGGATTGTGTGCAATACCAAGAGGGGGAGGAGAAGGGACCAAAGGTACCTCTCAACGTAAGAAAAACATTATGAAGTTACGTGTCATAAGATTCATCGGTAGTCTTGGAGGGGGCCCGCGTGGAGCGCGAGGGTGTTGAGTCCTCAGGCTCAGGCCTTGAATGGCGTCAATATCTCGATATGCTGGGCCAGTATGCCATGATATGTTTGCCAACAGGACCCATTTGTATCTATTTCCCCAGTGAGATTGCCCGATGGCACCACATGAACTCAAGCACAGACATGTAGGCCTACACTTTTCGTTATTCTGAACTCGCAATTTTATTTATTCTTTTCTAATTTCTATCCCTTGCTTTCAAAATCCTTGACCTCATCAGGAAACCACTTACTTTTTTGGACTCGTACGAGCTCGTACAAGCCTGTACGAGTTAAAAAGTCGAAAAGTCGACGAGGAACCTAGAATCCACAAAAAGTTGATTCCCAAATTCATTTTCAGGAGGAGTGAAGCACAAAAAAAAACCCTCTTTTTTTTTTTCGAAAAGTAGACAAGTAAAAAAGTAAATGGATATTTCCTGACGCTCGCAGGCTGAGCTCTGCCGACCTCGAACCCAGTACGCGTCACTGGTCGATGCATGGGATGCACTTCCCTTTGCGTGATTTTTCTATCGCTTAGGGTGTTGCACAATATACAGCAACTCACGCATAGCATCAAGGTCCGGTCCAACTACCGACTCGCGGCGCCGCGGACCAGAATGAAACCCGGCGGCACTTCAAGTTCGCGCAAGTCCACCCTGAGCCACTCAGGTTGAAATGTTCTCAACCCTTTTTCCTGTCAAAAACGCTTTCGGGTGTATCGATTCTAACTCAAGATCAGATAATCCGAGGAGTAAGAATCCGGTTCCAGTGGGTTGCTGTGCGGTGCGACCCGGGAGATCCATCGTTGCCTCCTCTCTCCACGACGTAACAACTGGAAGTCTGGCCTGCTGCTCAAGATTCGATTCGAGGAGTGAGCATTGTGCCTACCAACTACCCACCCTCCGGGGGTCCCTCTCATAGCTTACTGGTTCAAATTCTTTCTAGGATTAGAATCTAACACCGGATGTCTGACGTTTTTTTTTTTTTGGGAGTCCATTATTGTGCGCCTCGGGGTACAGAACCCCATGTAGCACTTCCGTATGTGAACACATGAACTGGGTGTGTGTTACTCTAAGCGATGTCTGACGAGACTGGCCGAGGGACCGCAGCCACTGGCAATGTTACACGATGCTCTGTCAAAATTTGAAGTTCTGATGTCCGTGGTTCCAGTTTAATATTTGCGGGACCCTACTACTGTTGTTGGGCTTTAAAAGCCAGTGGGTAGAAGGGTTAACTCCTCACTAGCGACACCAAAAGCTTTAGCTCTTGTGAACTCGATCATCATTGTCACTGACTTCGAAGCCAACAACTACTCTGCTGTAACTTCAAACATGTACTCTTCTACTATCTTTACCGTCATTTTGCTGGCTTCCTCCGTCATTGCCACCCCTGTCTTGTACGTAGTCTGCGTCTTTTGCAACAAAGTGGGCCAACATTGACACGCGACACTTTATCAGGGAGGCTCAGACTCGTGCTGACGGTAGTCTCCGGGCCGGCACGAGGGGCAATGACGCTCTCTCGGCCCGGGACGACGACTACACGAATAACTACAGTGGTCCCGCTACGAAGCGCACTCAGGTTTCCCAGAAACGCGATCTCAACAATAGGTGCGATGTCTCGTATTCTCCCCCTCTCTCTTCTCAGCTAACTCATTCGTCATTGCACTTAACCCCATCTTGTCCAGGCTCGCAGAACTTGATTAGTTTGGTAAATTGCGACAAATGTCGGATTTATTCAATCTCAGAAGTGAAGGGACTGCATGGATTTGGACGGCAGGGCTAATATCCACATAGTTCATTCCATTGATCCCGCGCCCTTTGTCTCGTTTAATAATATTTTTGCTGATTGCCATCTGCTTGGTTTCTACCATGGTAACTGTCCAACTGAAATATGCGACTACGAAGCGCCAGTAAGGGTTGGGTGGCCTTCTGAGCAACTCAGCCTGACTCGGAGCAAGTGACAAGTGAAATGTGGCTCTCCTCTCCTTTCTCAACTACTTGTGACACCGATGTCTAGTCGGTTCAAACTTCAAGTCAATCTCGATCTAATCCCCTTGTCCCGTTGTTCGCGTGTTGCATGACATTAATGTTGAACCCGATACCAGATATTGTTCTCACAGAAGTATGCTTAATGCTTTGGATCATGATGCGGCTATGTAGTAGATGCCAAATTTAGTGTCCGTATTAGATGTGAGATAAACCACCTACTACTATCCCACTAGTCCGGGACCCTTCGCGCGTGTCAAGTCCACACCTTTCGGCGATAGATTCGACGACAGTATTAATTTTTTTTTCTTTTCGGTTCTTCGAGCTCACGAAAGGAGATGTAGAACGGGACGGCATGGCAACTGGATTTTCGTCATGATGGCACCCGAGATCAAGAAATAAATCCTTTGACCGCAAGCCTTGCCATTCCAAGAGCCAATATCGGGACTGCCCGCTAGCAAGTCACGAACTGTAAAAAAGGTCTTGTCTCCTGGTGGAGTTACGCTACGTGACCATCATCACGCCATGACATGCATAAAAAAAATCCTCCGGTGACTGTGATCAAGTGTGGCAAACCACTCAGGACTAAGCGCCGGTGCATCAATGTACCGCATCGGGTCCGGAAAATATATTGCTTTGGAGATTTTGGAAGTAAGCGAGGCCACACACCAAGAAATGCTCTCATGTCGTGATCAATGCCTCGTGTGTCTTACTGGTCCCCTGTGTTGAAGCATGAACCCGTGAGGCACTCTTCCAGATCCGGCAATGACAGGCACAGGCACAGCACACAAGCTTTAACATTCGAGGTCTTTAGGAAATGTCGGTCGTCACATCGACATCGAAACTCCAACCGGGACCACGGACAGAATTTTTACTCGGTTTTGGTGTACTTCCCCTTCTTATGCTCCTTTTCATCTCCCGCCAGCCACAATACCGTGAACACTAGAAAACCGATGCTAGTGCTGATCGAGCCCGCGTAGTACGGCCACGCGGCACTCAAGAAGCGCGGATATCCGTCGTGCCGCGGCGGGACGACTGGCACCGTCATGGTCGCCTTGAGGGTCGTCCAACCGCGACGTCGATAATCCAGCACGAATTTGAACACGCCGTGTCGGTCGGGGACGCGGAATGCGGTCTGGTACAGGCCGGGCTTTCCTGGAACCGGGGGAAGCGCGGTGCGGATGTGTGGGTCGAGCATGGTGAACTCAATCTGGAGATCATGTAATCCAGAGTACGGCAACCACCCGCGCCCGGAGTCATAGCGGGAAATGTGTGCCTCAAAGACCTGCGGTTGGATCAGAAAATACATTCCCCAGTTGAGCAGCAGGGGATGGCGCACAATGTTTTCGTTGATAGTATAGTGCTCGCGCGGCACCGTCTCATTTTTCAAGTGATGAGTGATGCTATCGATACGTAGCACATGATTTTCCTGGAACGTCCAGGTGACGAGGTCACGCGCAAATTGTTCATTTCCAGACTTCTCGCCGCTGAAATGGGTATTAAGTTGGACGGTGCAACGAGAGGGTAACTTTACGCACGAAGGAAGCAATTTGTTCGCATATTCGTCAGAAAAGAGCTCAACGCCACCAACCCAGGTCACACGCGCACTGTTATCACGCGTTTGAAAACCAGTGACGATGCCTAGCGCCTGACCTGCCCAGAGACCCTCGCCGCCGCGCTCTGCTGCGTCGAACAGAGCGTCGGCACCGGCGTCGGAATCAGTATCGGATGCGAAGCTCTCAGTCGGCGCGTGAAGAATGGGAACCAACAAAGGGTTGTTGCCATGCGCGAAAGGGATACCAGAGTACCATACAGGAGGGGTGTTTGGTGTCAGCAAGGGATGCTCCGAGGGTACAGCGACGGGAATCACGCCGGGCGGGGTATCTCGAGCCGGGAAGTGGGAAATGAGCGGCGTGCCGGGTGGTGGAAGGATAAGAGAGAACTCTGATGCGAGAGTAAAGAACGGAGACTGAGTCGGTGAAACGGTGATGATGAGATTAGTGCCAGCATTGAGGGCGGCAACGAGGGATTGTGGGGTGATATCCTGAGAGAACGCTACAGGGGTGTCAGATGGGATAGCAATTGCACACGTAGATATTCTCACATTTTGTATCTGGGGCGAAGAGGATGATGTGGCTAAAAGTGGGAATGTCGTCTTGAACGATAGGTCGTGCGTCGTCCTTGGGAGTACGGAAAGTTAAGTTATAACCTTGTTCTAGATACAACATTAAACCACGGTGCTCCTGTGACCGAAGTAACGCCAACTTACTCTCCAGGTTGTCAAAGAAGATGGCGAAGTTGTCCTGCTTCGAGTCAGGCTGGAGCACGACGAGCACCGAGTTACCGGTGCTTGATCTTGCCCGTGCAGCCAAAAAGAGGCTAAAGAGAGAAAAGAAGACGGCGCCAAGATATGGCAACATACTCGTGTATATAGTCCCTGGTCTCTGACCCTGGCAGACGAGTCAAGACTTTGATGATGTGGATGACGATGGGTGAACGACGTGAAGGCGCTTATTTCCCTAACGCGACACGTTGCTAATTTCGGCTCCAGTTGATGAAAAAACAAATCCATTTTTCTACAAAAAAACTCTCTTACTCAATCACCGGGCTGTCCTCAAGAAACAATGACAGGTCAATGCCAGAGGCTGAGACCTGAGGGGTTGTCTCTGAGCTGCGCTGCACACGTGGAACTCGAGACGGCGGACCGGATGGGACCGTACGTAAGAAATCGGGGTTGACAGTGGCCAAACTTGCCTCGTCAACGGTCTTCAACGCAACCCTCTCCACCATCCACCAGCAATGTCTTCCGCCTCTGACGAGCTCGCCTATCTCAAGTCCCTCGTGGGCCAACTCACAGACAAAATCAAAGACCTCGAGGCAAAAGCATCATCGAAAGCGTCAAAGCCCACGCCAGCACAACAACTCCGCACCATCCTCATCGGGCCTCCAGGCGCAGGTACGTGCGGCGCTCACAGCCTGCCATGCCATCTCTTTTATCCCTGTCCCTGTCTGCCCGTGCTGACGTCGTCGTGTGCGCGGGCTGCTGTCGGGGCTCAGGCAAGGGCACACAGGCACCGCGGATACGCGACGATTTTTGCGTCTGCCACCTCGCGACGGGCGACATGCTGCGCGAGCAGGTTGTCAAGAAGACGGCGCTCGGAGTCGAAGCGAAGAAGATCATGGATGCTGGTGGGCTCGTCTCGGACGACATCATGGTAGGCATGATCAAGGACCAACTCGAGAACAACCAGGCGTGCAAGAACGGGTAAGTAAAGCTCTCCCTTCGGTCATCGTCATCACGCGAATACGCGTCCATCTCATTCGCAAAACGCGTTCGTTAACTTTTTTTCTTTTTTCTTTCTTTCTCTCGTGGGGAGGACAGCTTTGCGCTCGACGGTTTCCCGCGTACGGTCCCGCAGGCAGAGAAACTCGACGCGATGCTCGCCTCGCGGAAAGAGGTGCTCGATTCGGTCGTCGAGCTCAAGATCTCCGACCAGCTCCTCGTTTCGCGTATCACGGGGCGTCTCATCCACCCCGCCAGTGGACGCACGTACCACAGGGAGTTCAAGTACGTACACGTGCTGTCTCACACGCGTTTTTTTTCCCCTTCCCGCTAACTCTGCACACCACGTGTCCGCGCCGGCCTCACTCAGCCCCCCGAAGAAGACGATGAAGGACGACGTCACGGGCGAGCCACTGATTCAACGCTCAGATGATAATGTCGAAGCGCTCACCAAACGGCTTGGCGTCTTCCACGCGCAAACTTCTCCAGTCATCGACTACTACAAAAAGAAGGGCCTCTGGCATGGCATCGATGCTGCACAATCGCCATCGGTCGTATGGGACAATCTTCGCAAAGTGTTCAAGCAACAAAAGCCACCAAACAAGTGACGTCGTTCTATAATGTGATTACACTAGTTACAGCTGTCAGACGCAGACTAGGAGACTGCTCATAAAAATAATTAAAATATTGTCATAGACGATCCATGAGACAAAACAAAAAATATTAATGTGAGACTGTCCGTCTAGCACTTCGTCATCGAGTCTCGCGCACCCAGATCCATACCACGGCGACGAGACCAATGCCAAAGCCAGAAATATACCCAAACAGGACCAACACGTCGGGGTAATAATTCCCCTCGTCAAATCCAAAGAGCTAGAACACCGTTTCGATTCAGCGTGTGTGACGAGTGACTGACGCAACGATGGTGAAAAACAACAACAACGCACGAGATCCATGATGAGAACCGCGGAGATGCTGACGGGTGCTCCATTCAAGGTGTCCTTGATTAAGAACCCCGAGGTGACCTCGTTCACCGACAGTGCCTCGAGCGCGTACTTGAGGGGGCACAGCCACTGCAGCCACCGCAGCACGTGCGGGATCGATCTAAGGTGGACGAAGAACCCGGCGAACGTCATCTGGTACAACCCCACGAGCGCGCTGAGAAGGAGCGCGAGACCGCCATCCGATATGGCAGAGCCGAGGAGGAAATTCTTCATCGACGGAACGCAGCGCAGCGTGTGGACACGCATGAGTCAGAATAAACGGAAGAAAAGACGAGAAGACGTTACAAAGAGCGTCATGCATATTGTATACAGCACAAGGATAAGGAGGAACTTGAAAAATTGGGCAGCAGTCGGCTCGAGGCCGGCCATCCAGTACGTACTGATGATACGCACAAAGACTCGTCAGAGGCCATGTTATGGGAGCTCAGGCGAATCGGCACTCACATGGTGGACACGGCAATGGTGGGTATTATGCGCAGCGGGATGACATCAAAGAGGAGACGGACAAGCAACCAAGCCGTTGGACTGCAAAGTGCGCACACACACGTGTGAGGGCGAGTTACATGTGTCACGCAAGATAAACCAAAGAACAACGGACTTGTAATACGTGTTCGAGCGTTCACGCACAAACAGTGGGCGCGATGCGTGCACGTTATGCAGCGCGCTCAGAGACGAAAACGCGATGAGGGAGCCCTGTCAGTGTGATATTGAGTCAATCGAGTTTGGGTCAGAAAGGATGTTTGTTCGAGACGCACGAGGAAGAACAGACAGCCGATACGCGACTGGAATCCTGCGATAGTAAGATTCGTGTGAAAGTACAACCCACCAACGAACACGCCGAGCATCGCGGATATCACGATATGAGCGAGGAAGAACGTTTTGTCCCTGAGCTCAATAATCAGCAAATGATCAGACCGCCCACGCAGCACCGCGTCCGAGCGAGAGAAATGAACCCCCACGAACCGTCGCAACACTTTCCACTCCCGTCCTGCCAGGACTTGCAACTGTGTCAAGAACGCGGCGGCGCTCGTTGGCTTCGCCAGTTGCTTGTAAGCGCTCCCATGTACAGTTGTGCTGCTGTTAGCATAATCCTTGTGGCCGACGCTAGTACTGTCTCGCTGTGCAGGCAAGTCGTGTGCCAGGTCGAGGAGATGATCCGCAACGTTATACCCAGGAGCACAGGGGGAACCCTGCTGAGCAAAGTGATCTGCGGGGGCATATCCTCCTAAACCTTCGTACAGGGTCCGCCCGCCGGAGAGAAGGACGACGCGATCGAAGATACGATAGATCTGCGAGCTCGGTTGATGGATTGTCGCGATTACGGCAGTCGGATTGTCAGGGTCATGAGCGAGGGAGTGCAAGACTGAGACCACTTTGGCAGCGGACACGGAATCCAGGCCTGGAAAATCGCAGAAAAGGTTAGTTTTGTGATGTACATGGCCGATAGAAAATAAAGAAACATACCAGATGTGGGTTCATCGAGCACGAGCACGTCTGGATTTGCGATAAGTTCAAGCCCTATGCTGACCCGTCGCATCTCTCCGCCACTAATTCCGCGAGCATGAGCACTCCGCCCTCCGATTCGCGAATCCTGCACGTGTGTGAGTCCGAGTTGCTCAATCACATCTTCGACACGCTGACGCTTCTCGGCATCGGTGACGTATTCTGGTAGGCGTAGGCGTGCAGCGCAGAGTAACGACTCCCTTACGGTGAGTATTGGATGTAGGACGTCTTGTTGGGGAACAAAACCGATGCGAGGAGTACGTGTCTCGCGCGACGGGTCGCTAGGGAACAGCACAGTCCCGGACGTGTAGCCTGATTTTCTCTTATTTGCTAGAATCTCGATGAGCGTCGTCTTTCCGGCACCTGCATAGAGAACATTCAGAACGGTTAGCTTCCAATAAAAGAGGGGACGCACCGCTCGGCCCCAGGATGGCCAGCAGTTGTCCGGACTCTACGCGGCCACTGACTCCATTCAAGACGATCTTATCGTCCTGAGCTTTTGACCGAGCAGTTCGTAGCCATCCCTTGCCACCAAGCGCACGAGGCACAACATAGGTCACGTCAGACCACTCCACCGCGAAACCCCCATGTTCCCCCTTGGTTTCATCTAAGAGACCTGCCCCAAGCCGCCGTTGCTTCCGCTGGCTCCACCACCCGATGAAGAACCCTAACAGGGCTAAAGTAGCAAATGCGCCAACAACCGCAAGGCCTGCGATGACTCCCCCGTTAAGGGATCCACCGTTGTCAGTATTGGAAGCACGGGTTGAACCAATTGGGCTATTGATTACGGCCTGTTGGACGCACTCGCCAAAGACACAATCACTGAGCGCCAACCCGGTGGACCCGAATATGCTTTGCAGGGTGCTCTGTTGGAGGTTACATGATGCGGTCCCGTTCGCGGCAAGGGAACCGCAAGTTATTGTCACATCTCCATTGAGGCCGTTCAAAACGGAGGTCAGGTTCAAATTTCCGCCACCGCAGAAGGACGTATTAGCACGACAGCTGCATTGAAAATTGGAGCACGACCAGGTTGCATCACTCGTGCTCGAGTTAGAGACGCGTTGTGAACATCCACTGGCAAAGCAATAGAACTGCTCGACACCGTCATACCACAGCTGGATGTAGGCAGTGCCCGAGTCTCCGTAAGACGTAGAGTTGACTTGCGGAGACAAGGTACTGTTTAACGTGCGAAGGATATTCAAAGATATTGAAAGGGGGAAAATGTCTTGGATTGTGGGGTTCTATACCGTATTAGAAAGCGAGGCTCGAGGGGGGTGGGCTACGCACAGTGACCGCACAACTCATCTCCCCTGCAGCATAGAGCCGTGGCTTGGTATTACAGGTCAGCGTCCTGTTTAGACCGCTTTGCTGCGAAGTGATAACACTGGTGGTGTTACCGCCGGCCGCATTGAACGCGCTCTGACACGACGTCGGGGCCTGGCATACATTGCATCCAGTCCCTGCCCAACCCGTGGGGCACGCACACGCAGAGTCGGTGATATTGTACAACGAGGATGTGGACGCGCCAGAAACCAGCTTGCGATTGTTGCCTTGGAATATGTTACCACCGCACGCGGGCACGGAACACGTTGGACCGCCGAAACCGGGAGGGCACGAGCATGCAGACGAGTTGATTTGAGAACCGAAGTTCTCGCAGAGGGCCTGAGCAAACCAACGAGTTGTCAGTACCAGGCTAGAAACGGCGCAGATGGTTCAAACCATTTTTTCAGAACCCCGGAGGAGGTGGTGGTTCTGGGTGAAGAAATGTAGAAGCGAGAGGTTATGAAAAATTGAAGAATCCAGTTGTTACTCAAATTGGAAGGATGACGGGGCACCGGAACAAGCGTGGGACTTTGCGGCGTTGGCCACATGCTCTGTTGCCACGTCCTATTCTGCTTTCGAGTGTATATCGTACAGTATCTTGGGCGCTTTCTACTGACATTTTAGAGGGTGGTAAAGTAGTGAACTACGTGCTGCTGGTGCACAAGATGCGCCTGAGATGGTGCGACATCTTAAACCCGCCTATCTCACCATGTCATGGCTTTCAAGTCTTCCATTCCTTCTGATTTCTTAATGATCCTGCATCAGGGAAAACCCCCCGCGCGAGCAAGGGCTAGCGATGGGATTTGAGATGAATCATTGATGTGGGGGGGGGGACATAAATTTTCCCTGTTTCACATCAAATCGAGCCCGGGATCGCCGAAAGCCCATGTGTGATTTTGGGGATTGTCGTACATTCTCAGGTTCGGGCTAAGCAGGTTTGAGTTCCTCTCACCACAGACGATGTGATCCCTCTGCTCCAGCATACCTCGTACAGCCCCCAAGCCTTGCGGGCCGACAAGTCGTACAGGTGCCTCAACAATGCACACCAACAACTCGCAGCTACCGGAGCGCCCACCTGTCACATGTCTTACTTTCTTTCGTATGCTACCATACGCCGTTTCCAGCAACCAACAGCACGTGGTGACGCGCTCGCACCTTACTACCCGTTGTCACCCCAAAAATGCTACGACGTGTCTCAGTTCGCACGAGCTCTCGTTTAGATATGTAAACCCTCCAAAAGGAGCAGTAGAGAAATACAGTAGTTTTGCCACAAATATGCCATTTCTCACTCTTCCGGTACCGCGCCACAGAAATGCAAAAGCATATAAGGGCTCGCGCGCGATGGTAGCAATTCCCGTTAGAACACAGAGAAAACGGCTACGCCCGCGAGTGCACTGGCACGTCTCAGCCTGAGTCTGCGCCCAGACAACTTCACCTTCGGCACCCAGGTAGACCAAATCACTCCAAGACCGTCCGCGGCATGCATGCAGAGTAACCCCGAGGACGATCGTCGCATAGAACGCGGTGCTTCGGACGGGGTAGTCACGCAGTGCGATCTTGACGAACTCATAGCCCAGCTCAGGTTGGCCGGCCGACTAGACGGGCTGCGCGGCGTCCGTGGGGCCTAGGCGATGCGTAGCCACATGAACCGGGAGGAGGAACAGCATGGACGCGTAACCAGTCGCGGAAAGCGCGCTAGACAGCGGCCGCGGAGGCCGCGGAGAGAACATGCGCTTGAGAAAGCCACCCGTGGTTTGCACGAGCTGGGGGCCGAGAACGAGATGGTGCTCGCCGAATATTGTCTGGTAATACTGGCGCCCTTAAACCTGAGCGTTTACGGACGCACAATGAGTCCAATACGTGGGTGAAAGGTTAGGATCAGGGAGAGATCACGATAGTGATAAATGATCGGACTATAGTTCTGCAAGCGTCCGAAGAGCCGCCGATATTAGCTGTGACTGGTGCGGTGAGATGGGCGAAAAGGAAAGTTGTGATGAACGGGGCAGTTCCGTGAGCGAACAAGGTTAGTACTGACGATGCATGGGTGCGCCACGCTGTAGAAGGGGGCTTATTTGGAGGGATTGATACCATGGTAAAATAAGTGTCAGAGTGCTCGTCGTTTGGAGCAGGCCGTGGCGGCTATCCAAGCCAGATTATCTGGCACCTATTACTGAAGCTATCGTGATAGAGGCTGTAGAAAAGAGTGCGCAGCGGTGAAAACCAAGGCTGATTGCCCTGTAACAAATATAAGTCTCTGGGTCAGCATTGTAGACGATCTTTGCAGCGTTCATCTCACCTTTGATGGCGTATTAGCCACCAGGACGTATGAGTACAGGAGGTGGGAAAGATGTACAGAGCTCCTACCTTCAAGTTTATGCGCAACGACATCCAGAATAACGAGGATACTGTGGGGACAAGGAGCCCTTATATAACAGAAGCTGAATCGTAGATATGGTTTCGAAGGAAGAGAACCAGGGTGTATGAGGGGTAATATCACCACAGTATCGTTTGCAACGAGTCCGAGCAGTCAGCCAGATCTTTGTCCGCAAATTTGTACTACTAAGGCCAAAAACAAAGTCCCTCTCTGAACTGAAAACAGCACATTTGAGGTCCAAATCCTAAGATTACCGTCCCGGATTGAGCATATCTCAAGACAACAGCCGCTTGCACCAACTGTGGCGTCCACAAAGTTTGAAGCGCGCCCTGAAATCCAGCTCAGATGACCCCGCGGTTAGGATAATGAATTTCACTAGTTTTAGTCTCCTCCGCCCCTTGTGTGTGTGACAACTAAACAGCAAGTAATAGTTCTCCCCGAGTCATGTCATGTCAGAATCAATTGTTGGATGTACGCCGGGACAACGAGAGTCAAAAAAGGGGGGTCTTGGTTCTGTGACAATCGTGCACGCTGCGCATATCAGGGTCACGGTCAAGTATTTGTCAACGACCTAGGACTTCAGTTCTTATACACTAATTAAACCAATTGTGAGCAACGCTGGTGTGTTTTTGCTACTCCCCAGAAAGCAAAGTTGTCCTTCGAACCGTTCGTATTTCCGGACATTGAATGGTGCGATGGTCTATTAATAGCAATGAATGGAAGCTGGCGGCCGATGACTTTGAGATATGGAAGAACAAGAACTTGAAGCACTGACATATCTACACACGTGATGCGATAGACGCGCAGATTTCCATTTGGGGACCGACGCTTACGCAGAGCACTTCCGCACACGCATAT
>Ga0209488_10001028_pt1 | contig 23702 bp, 28 predicted proteins | sample Rivendell_Oct201_8_FD_188349 | JGI IMG/M metagenome (GOLD analysis project Ga0209488, IMG submission 188349) | Vadose zone soil microbial communities from the Eel River Critical Zone Observatory, Northern California, USA -... | ecosystem: Environmental > Terrestrial > Soil > Vadose zone >...
CCGTCATGGGCATGGTCGGCGCGCCTGGGTTCGTCGGCCCCGGCGCCGGCTTCGATGGTGGCGGCGTCGGCGCGGGCGGGATGCAGATGCCAATGCAGATGCAGATGCCAATACAAATGCAAATGCAGGGGCATGGTATGGGCTGGATGCCAGTGGGCCCTGGGGCCGAGAGCAGACAGTTCCCCTCCCATGGGTACACAGACGGCTCGGGTGGCGCTGGTGCTGGTGGGATGGATGATCACGATACCGGCAGCACGGATGGTTTGGCGAACTTGGGCGGGATGGCGGGCATGGGGATGGGGAATATGGGGATGGGTAACATGGGTATGGGGAACATGGGTATGGGGAACATGAATATGGGCATGGGTGCAATGGGCATGGGCCAACAAGGTGCAATGGGATTGAATCAACAGGGTGGTCTGGGAATGGGTCAGCCAGGACAATGGACTGGAGGTGGATACTAGTTTTTTCTTTTTCACTGATGTATTCTATATCATCCTCATCATTTTGTTTAACTACTGTACATTAGTACGTTCAGTGGTATTGAAGGTGCTGTGTTTTCGGCATGGGATACAAGAGCGAGGCCGAGTGACGGCAGCAAGACTGCCTCAGGGTATTTCATTTTCGCATCGCATTGGTATAATCTTTTTTTTCATGATCAGAAACCCAATTTTCGTGTAGGTCTAATAGACAGGCATTATTGGTGACTATACATAACAAAGTCGGCGTGTATCACTAAAGCTCGTCGTGGCTATGGAAGGGCTCCTGCTCATCTTCCGCGCCAGATCCATACCCACCAGGGCCTGCGCCCTCATAAAGCTTACTGGTAATCGGGTTGACAACAGTCTGCACCTCCGCGAGTTTCTCCTCAAGCGCTTCTGCAGAGGCAGTCTGGCCTTCGGAATCGATCCACTCAGTGGTGTCCTTCGTGAGCGCCAGTAGCGTCTTGCGGTCATCATCATCGATCTTACCACCAAGGCCCTCCTGGTCACCGAGTTGTGTCTTGATACCATAGACAAAGGAGGAGAGCGAGTTAAGAGCCTCAACGCGTTTGCGCGAGGCCTCATCCTCAGCCGCAAAGTCTTCGGCTTCCTGAATCATACGGTCGATATCTTCCTTGGAAAGGCGACCCTTCTCGTTTGTGATGGTGATAGACTCCGACTTGCCACTAAGGGACAAGGATTGAGCACAGGCCAAGAGCAATAAAGGTGATGACTCACGTTCCCTTGTCGGCAGCCGATATCTTCATGATACCGTTGGTGTCGACCTCGAAAGTGACTTCAATCTGAGGAACACCGCGAGGTGCTGGCGGAATGCTAGACAACTCGAACTTGCCGAGGAGATTGTTATCCTTCGTCAACGCGCGTTCACCCTCATAAACTTGGATCAATACAGTGGGCTGGTTATCGGCGGCAGTGGAGAAACTGAAAACATTGTTTTAGGTGGCGTGGCGACAAACAAACCAAACGACGCACATCTGGGACTTGCGAGTGGGGATGACGGTGTTGCGAGGAATTACCTTGGTGAAAACACCACCGGTGGTCTCAATGCCAAGGGTAAGTGCGCACACATCGACAAGGACGATATCCTCAGTGCCCTCCTGTCCAGAGAGGATACCACCCTGAACAGCAGCACCGTATGCAACAGCCTCATCCGGGTTGATGCCCTTAGATGGCTCCTTTCCAAAGTATTCTTTAAGGAGTTGCTGAACCTTGGGTATACGCGTGGAACCGCCGACAAGTACGACCTTGTTCAAGTGTCAAAAAAACCGACCACTGATTTGTTAACCAAACGATACACACCTCATCAATTTCCTCCTTCTTCACATTGGCGTCCTTAATAACTTGTTCGACAGGCTTCATGGTCTTACGGAAGAGATCAAGGTTAAGTTCCTCGAACTTGGCACGGGTAAGTGTCTCGGAGAAGTCATTTCCGTCCTCGAAGGACTCGATCTCAAGACGGGTAGATTGCTGAGAGGAAAGGGTACGTTTCGCCTTTTCTACCTCGCGCTTGAGCTTGCCCAGCGCACGAAGGTTAGTCGACACATCTGTGCCAGTTTTCTTCTTGTATTGCTTGACAAAGTATTCAATGACGCGGTTGTCAAAGTCCTCGCCACCGAGATGGGTATCACCAGCAGTAGCCAAGACCTCAAAGACACCCTCGTCAATCGAGAGAAGAGAAACGTCGAATGTGCCGCCTCCAAGATCATAGACGATGATTCGGGTTTCGGACTTGCCCGGTTTGTCAAGGCCGTAGGCGATAGCAGCAGCGGTAGGTTCGTTAATGATACGAAGGATCTGCAGACCGGCGATGGTTCCAGCGTCTTTGGTTGCCTGGCGTTGAGCGTCATTGAAGTCTGCGGCGGAGTGAGCAGATGGATTCTCTAGCCAATTCGGATAGAAACGTACAGGCTGGGACCGTCACGACTGCGTGCGTAACCTTCTTTCCAAGGTAGGCCTCAGCGGTTTCCTTCATCTTGGTAAGGACCATTGCCGAAATCTCCTCTGGAGTCTGTAAGAAACATTAAGGTGAAACTAAGAAAAAGGGCCGAGGAAAATTGAAGCTCACGAATTCGCGGTCATCGCCACGATATTTGACATTCACGACGGGCTTGTTATTCTTATTAAGAACTTTGAAAGGCCTGCGAGATCGGGAGTCAAGACCGAGCCGAGGGACTGATCAAAAGAAAAAGCAGACCAATGCTTGATGTCGCGTTGCGTCTCTGGTTCATCCATCTTACGGCCGATGAGACGCTTAGCGTCGAAGACTGTGTTGGTAGGATTTGAGTGGAACGCATTTTTAGCCGAGTCACCGATTCTAGCTTCAGGGTAAGGCAAGGTGGCGAGTGATAAAAGAAGAGAACGTACAGCCGCTCATCATCTGTGAAAGATACCCATGAAGGTGTGATCCGATGTCCCTGATCGTTGGCGATGATCTCTACACGACCACCACGTTGCACACTGAGTAGGGAGAAGGCAATTAAAAAGTGTATAGCCGTTCCGAGTGATAATAAAAAAAAACACGTACGCAACACAGGAATAGCTGGAAACGAACAAAAGAGACGTAACGTTAGTACCACAGCAAGACCGTGCAATCAGACGCGTACGTTGTTCCCAAGTCTAAAGAGGAAAAGGAAGCGCGTTAGGGAAACTGAGAGAAAACCGACAAAAGGACACGTACCAATACCAATGACAGTGCCATATTCAGACGTTTTATCCTCTGCGGAGACGGGTGGACAGAGGAGGATGAGTGCGAGGAAGAGGAAAAAGGCGAATGAGAGGCCCGAGAGGAGGCGGGTTGTATGCGTCCTCGTTGGAGGCGACATGTTGAGTTGAAAGAAAAGAAAGAGAGAACAGGTGAATTTATATTCCCATGTTTAGGGCCACGTCGCTTATTTTGCCACGTCGCCTCGTCTTGGTCATCATTTCCCACATTCATCCTATTGCGTGTACTACTAAGCTATGGGTATCAATAGGTCGTAAATAGGTCGTAATCATCGCGTAGCGTCTCAACGTGAAAAAGGTAAAGGTGACTTGGTCTTGTTCTTCTTACCCCCAACAGGTATCGTCGATACGTCTTCTTGCTCAGCCGAAGATATCGCTCGAAGTCCGCAATCCCGTGGCGCCACCTCTCCGCATTTGATATGCGCGCGCAGTCCACAGTCATCGCATTCGAGCGCGGCTTTGCGCCCCAGCCGCTTGTGGCAAATGTCGCACTTTGCGCTGCCCCCACCGCCTCCTCCAGGAAGGAGGCCGCTCGCGAAGAAAAAGTCTAGTGCGCTCCAGCCGCCGCCCCCATTCGGCGATGTGACGCGCTGCTTCGCCATTGTCCCAGGCTTAACCAGCGTAAAGCGGTGCACCTGTAAAAATGAGCCTCCTTGGGTCGCCGCTGCGATCGAAGCCTCCTCTGAGGCAGTGTAGTAGGACGCTACAGAGACACGCGAAGGATGGGAGGCCGGTTCAGGCTCTGCAGGAAGCGGTCGATTTGGAGGTGGAGGCTGTGATAGAGGGGATGCGCGGATAGTGAGGATAGATGAAAGAGGAGGGATCGTGGGTTGTTGGCTGTTTCTACGAATGACGGTGGTACTGTAGTCGATATATGTACTCTCTGTGTTAAGAAGGGGTTGCTGCGATTCAGAGGAACCGTTGTCTGAATTCTCGGTCAGCAGACATGTCAAGAAAGGGGGGCAAGGGGTACGTACGAGATGCCAAAGGAACACCATTGTCAACGACGGTGACACTCTCAAGTTTGCTTAGAGCGTCGCTCAGCTCCTCGTCCAACTCGCCATCGGTCAAAATTGGCTCAGGGCTCGTACTCGTACGGATGTCGGAGCCAATTCCCTGGCCAAAGCTTGGTATGCGAGGAGCGGGCGGGTGACGTCGATTGCCAGTCATAAACCTGATGCTGCCCGTATGGTGCATCTCTTTCTCCTCCGGGCGAGCAATGACTTGGGCCTCAATTGCGCGGAGACGATCCAAGATGACTCGTGTCGTCGGCCGCGCAGCAGGGTCCTTGGAAATACACTCGATCGCGAGCTCAGTGAATTCGGGCGGACAGCCCGTATTCGCAAGCCTGCTCACTTCCTCAGCATCAATGGCAAACGTCGGTGCGGAGCGGGCAAAGTGATTGTCATCTGCGAGCTGGCGGGCCGCGATTTCTGCAAGGATGACACCGAGGGAGAAGATGTCGGTGGGAAGGTCAAATTCGTGGCCGAGGAGGATCTCGGGGGACATGTATGCGTCTGTCCCACAGAAGGTGAGGCGCCGGGACTCTTCCTTGTTGCGGGCGGCGATGCGGGCGAATCCAAAGTCGGTGATCTTGAGGCGACCGTTGGCGGTCACGAGGAGATTCTCGCCTTTGAGGTCGCGGTGGATGCATTTGCGAGCGTGAAGGTAGGCGAGGGCACGGGCAATGTCGGTTGCAAAGGAAAGTCGGAGACGCCAGGGCAGCGGCTTGGATTTGGTGTGGATATGTTGACGGAGGTTACCTAGGACGAGTGAGTGTGAGGGGACTAGGATGATGAGCAAGGAACGTATACCGTTTTCGATGAATTCGGAAATAATAAAGATGCGACCATCAGGTTCAGGAGCCCGCGAGAGACCTAGATAGAGGACGACGTTGGGGTGGCGAGACTCTCTGTACAGTGCGTGAGAGAATGGGAGAGTGGTACGAGATGGTACACACTTGAGGAGGCGCCATTCTCTTTCAAAGTACTTGGCCACATCGTACTCTGTAGAAGGGAGCACCTCCTTGATAGCGACGTCTATGCCCAGGTACGATCCTACAAGGAGGTGTGAGGGCGCTGAAAGGAGCGTCAAGTCCGAGGCGCACCCTTGTAAACGTTCCCAAAGGAACCAGAGCCGAGCTTTGACCAATTTCCCTTGATATCCTGCACAACCAGGGTTATCAGTAAGTGAACAAGTCTGCCAAGTAGGACGTACATCGAAGGGGATAACATCGAAAGGGTCACCCATTGGTCGCCGTAACAAACCTGCTCGTCGTCGAGGCCGTGGCCGGGGTCATTGCGTGACAGTGCGTGACAGTGACAGTGCTCTCCCTCTCCTGCGATGAGATGAGAAAGCGAGATCAAGGTGAGAGCGAGGGTGAGGATCCTTGACAATGTCATTAGAGCAGTGTCCTCCCACAAAAAGACGTCGCTTTCCAAAACCTGATGGTTTTGTCGTTCATCCGACAGCTTCCCCACATCCCCCTCAGGCTCGACCTCGAACTGCTCCCAAGTTTCGCTCTGACTTTGCGCTTTCTGAACCGACGAGCTCGAATGTACCACATCCTGTACCCTCTAAGCAAAGGCAAACTTCTAGAACGCGAGCTTGGCCAGTGGTCGATTTCGAGCGCTCAGTGCCAGACCATCGCCCAGATACAATCCGCCAAAATGGACCACCGCTGCTAGTTCCAAACGAGAACCTCCCCGCTCTGGGTCCCACACGCGTTCTCTCACCCCCTCCCCCACCTCTCCCTGTCCTGCACACTCCGACCTCAACCAAAATCTTGCGGCCACCGAGACTCTCTAGCCCCCCACCTCCACGACCATCTACGCCACCAAGGGACCTCGCTGCACCCGACCTATTGAAGTTCCGTTCCCCGTCGCATGCCCCCCCGCGTCCATCAAAACCAGTGTCCGAGACGTTCATCGCGCGCGCAACAGATTTGTGGACACAGGGGGGAAGGGCAGACGTCCTAGGATTGACTCTGGAGCAGAATGGCGTACAGCACGCCACGCCATTCGAGAATGCTGTTCGAAGAGGTTTGGAGGTGAGCCCTCGAAAGGTTGGCGTCGGCAAGGAGATTCGATATCCAGAGTAAGCTCGTCGGTCCTCTCAAACGAATCATCGTAACACTTTTGCAGAGGGGGGTTAGCCGAGCAGGCATCGCAGGCGATCGGGAAGAAGGCCACGGCACTCTCGCTTTGGCGTAAGAGTGCACTTTCACCCGAGTCTGCGAGTATGTTTGTACAGATTGAGGAAGTTCTCGACTTGACCAAACCCCCTGCCCACCGAGGAGGGACGGGTATGTTACTATGTCTGACACGTTGCCGGGTGCGAAAGCAGGATGATGATACATTGATTTTGTTTTCTGTATCACCACACGATGCAAAGGACACAGCATTTGAAGTAGGAGTGAATGTTGCTATATGGGAACCGTTTGAGGAGATGTCTAGAGTGTATCTTTGTACGCGATTTGTATTCTTACGAGATTAGTGATCCAATTGGAGATGAGATGCTTTCATCTGCACCTTTACCCTCGAACACTTTTTAACGTGTGTTCTCTCTTTTCTTTCTCCCATATCCTGTGTACTCAAAAGGCCCCATCACATCAAGCCTCACCCTGAATCGGTTGAATCGGTACCTTGCATGGTATGTCCCCCCAAGAGGTCGAGCCTCAATTTCGCACTCGCGGACGCTCCAATACCAACAGTTTCGCCAACTTTCCATGGCGTCGCGGCCGCAATGACCCACCACCGCCCAATACCCCAGCGCCGACGCTTTCCGTCGAGGAACTGATAGCGGCTCTGAACCCACCCGCCGTCCCTTCCCTCACCACCGCACGCGCACTCGCAGCCGCACTCGCCAACGCATCCACCGTCCAGCTCTTCTCCCTCACGCCCATCCTCGCCTCCCTCTGCGCCACCGATGCGCCCACATCCCTCCGCGCGGCGGGCTACGACATCCTCACCGCTTTCCTCGACCGCATCCCGGCCCCGGCGCTCAGGGTCTCCGACCGCATCGCCCTGTTCTCGCTGTTCCCCGTTCGCGGACAGAACGCGTGGCACCCAGACGTGTGGGAGGCCCGCTTCCGCGCCTTTACAGCGTTTACCAAGAGCGGGACCGAAATCGCAGGTATCGAGCCACAGCTGCTCGAGATGCTGCAGACCTGGATCGACGCTGTCTTTGCCGGTTTGCTCTCTCCTCCCGCTTCCTCCTCGTCTTCCTCCCCCGCCGACCGCGCAGAGAGGGAGCGCAGCGTTGACGTGCTCGGTTCCTTCTTAACCGTGACGACGTCGCGATTGGAGACCCTCGCGAGGCTGGGCGAGCCCACGATCGGCAACGTCCTGGCCTTCCTTGGTGGACTGGTGGAGCGTGCCCTTGCTGCGCCGAGCGACCCCCCGCCCGTTTCCGCCTACGCCAGTCCTGACATCTTCCAAGGGCCGCATTCCTCGATCCCACCCACGCCGACGCGTAACAATCAATCCCATCGACGACACCACTCCACCACCTCTCTCCCCCTCGCATCCCCCGTCGCACCGTCACCGCTCGGTCCTCCCCCGAACCGCCGCCCCATAGATATTGCCGTCACCCTCTACCTAGACCACCTCGACGCCCAGGCCCGATATCTCAGCCCGATACACCTCAAGACCATCATCCCAATGCTCTTCCGCTGCCTGGCCTCCTACGCGAGCCAGCTCCCCCGACTATCTCTGAGCTCGAGCGACCAGTTCGAGACACAGTTCCCCCTCGAGCGCCATATCGTCGAAGTCCTCGATCCGATCGTCAACGGGCCATACACCGCGAGCTGTTTCATCATCCTTCGGCAGCACCTGCTGCCGCGCACCGGCGGCGGACTCGCCGCATGGCGCATGGGCGTGCAGACTGCCACGGGGGCATGCCGGACGTTGCGTATATACGTGCGCCGCGCGCTGTGCACGCGTCTCGCACGGTCATACATCTCGCGCATGAGCGCCGACTCGTACGCACAGAGCGGCACACCGGGCGGCATCAGTCTCGAGCAAGGGCTCATGGAGCGCGCGTGGTCTAAGGATGAGTTTACGCGGGGGGACCTCGGCAAGGTCGGCCGGCTGTTGCGCAAGGCAGCCGAGGCGTGGGTGGGCGTGCAGCCGGAGGCGGACGGCGGGACGGACTCGGAGAGGGAGGAGGTGCTGTTGGAGATCGCGGGCACACTGAGAGATATCTTCCAGGAGTACGATGAACGTGCCGACAACTCTGATTTCGAAGTGGGTGAGGACGAGACAAACGTTGTTGGGGAGACGTTGCTCGTTTTGGCGCGCTACATAAGCCCTCTGAGGTATTTTCCCTCATTTTAAGTAGTTTGCCTTGCTTATCGTCCTTTTTTTTTTCCAGGAATCTGGATGGGACCATGTACATCGTACCACTCGCGCGCCCGAGTGAAGCCCCAACGCCATTCCTTAGGGCCCTATCGGGGCTGTTGTCCAGAGACCACGCTAGTACACCTTGCAACCCATACCTAACAACCATTCTCCTTTCGATCGCGGTTCATCTGGTGGATTCAGATACCGCTAACATCATCACTACCATGTTTGAGCGTGGCGACCTCTCCCCAATAGCGGATGATTGGCTCGTGAACTGGTCATCAATACTCAGCCTCCCAGAGATAAGCTCCGTGGCGCGTCCGCTCACGCGCACCGCGCTTTTTGATGCGTTGCAGGCGGTGAGCGCCACGGTGCGAGACGTGCCCATGCACAGACAGCCCCTCGCGAATCACGTCATGGACTTTTGCGTGCGGCAGGATTACCACAAGGGCGAGCGCGACGGGTACGAAGTGGTGTGGAACATCCTCGCGGACGAGCTTGTGCTTCGGACGATCGAGGCGCAGGAGAAGGATACGAACGCGGAGGACGCTGACAGGGTCCTAGAAGAAAAGCTGACCACGCCCATGCTTGATCTGCTCAAAACCACCGCTGCAGACGGTGATGAGATCGACGGTGACCACCCCACGTCGTCGAACATCATCGCGACACCTGCACAGACACAGACACAAGCAAGCACGAATGCCACATCGGTCTCGGTTGGGATCATGTCCCCGTCTTCGTCGTCCAACGTATCGCCCGTCATGGCCAGAGGACATTTCGATTATCCAGGCGTTCAGCGCGACAAGGGAGAATCCTCCGCCATCCCTGGCGTCATATCGCTAATCTCCTCATTCGCCTCTGGTGGCGGCGGATCGGGAGCGGCGGCCGCGCGCTCTCAAGCTCAAGCAACGGCGTTGGCGCGCGCAGACGACTCGTCCTCCGTGAACATCCCGCTGTCTGCTCCCGAGGCTCCCGGGATGCCCGCCTCGCTGGGAGCCGTCGTCGCGCTTGTGCACATCTTCGCCCAGCTCGCGTTTACGCCCCACTCGCTCTCCGACCGCAACCGCTCCCTCGCCGTGCGCGTATTCCGCATCCTCGTCGACCTCGTCTCCACGGCCAAGTCGGCCCGCGCCCGCCTCGCCATCCTCCAGTTCTTCTTTAGGCTGCGCGTCGATCGCGATCACAGGTTGTATTCGGTTTATGGCAGGTATGATCGGCTGGGGAGCATCGCTGCGCTTGCTGGTATCATCGGCAGGGTCGGAGTGGAATTAACGCCTGCCAGTGCGGCTAGTGTTGGTGGTAGTGGAAGTGGGAGCGAGCAGCCCGTGATGTACGATGAGCCCTCAGTCGATCCACAGGAGATCATAAAAGCTCGCGCGCGTGCACCAGAGCGTAACGGACGCCATGCATCCCGCGGACGTGATGCGCGGCCCTCTCGTTCGACGTCCAGTCGGAGCCGCTCGAGAGTCCCAAACCGCCAGGTGACTGGTGGTATCCCTACTTCTTCAGAGATCAAACCTCGGAGGCCCATCTGGGCAGTCCCCGAGTCGTTACCGTTCACCATACCCGAAACGGATACCCCCTCGGACGGACTGATCTCCTACGACCCGCAAGGTCCCGGAAACCGCATCGTGCTGCCGATCTCTCTGTTCCTCAACGCCGTCGTCGAAATCATCGCTGAAGAAAAGGATTGGGAGATCCTGTCGTACGTGCTTTGTCACCTCCCGACGCTGCTCGCGAACAAGCACTTTTTCTGCGGACCCCAGTCCCGCGCCGCGATGTCTAAGCTCTTGGCGACGTTTTGCAGCAAGCTCTCGCAGGGCGAGTTGGCTTCTGGCGTCATGAGCTGGCCGACCGGGTTGAAGCCACGCGATGCGCAAGGTTTAGCTTGCCATTCGCTCGTTGTTCTCATCAGCTATCGCCGGTGCTTCGAGCTCGCGAAGCAGCACGACCTCGTCGAGGTTCTCATCGCCGGCTTGAGCGGGCAGCCGTCGACGATCAAGGCGTGTCTGCAGGCGCTGTCACTTTCCGCTTTCGAGCTCCCGCTCTCCATGAAACGTTTCCTGCCCAACATCTTGACCAAGCTGTCGCAGATCATGACCAACGCGAGCATGGCAGTGCATATCATCGACTTTTTGGCCGTCGTCGGATCGCTCCCCCACCTGTATGCCAATTTCACCGAGGGCGACTTCAAGCTCGTCTTTGGGGTCGCCCTGCAGTATCTCCGCTTGCACAGCCGCCCCGAGACGATGGCATCGCCGGATGCGTCGTGGGCTCTGTCTCAACATCTGTGCGTCATGTCCTACTATATCGTCTACCTGTGGTTTCTCGCCCTCAAGCTGGCCGACCGACCCAAACACGTCAAGTACATCACGAGACAGCTACTCTTGGCCAACGGCGGGAAAGACGACATTGACGAGCCGGCGGAGGTGTGCTTCGACTGGCTCGCGCGTTACACGTACGCCAGCGCGGATCCGCGACCGGCCAGCTCGATGATGAACGACATCGTCATGAATCCCGTTGCCCATCAGAATTCCCCCGAGTCCGTCACGGAAAAGACGTGGGTCGTGGGGAACGCCTTGGTCACGATTCGCGCGCTAGCCAGGATCGGATGGGTCGAGGTCACCGCTCGTCGTGCTTCTGGCCTAACGCGCATATTGGCGCGCATCGAAAACGTTCCCATGGTCGGACCAGGAGAGGTCGACCCCGACGTGTTTTCTGTTCCTGCGATGCTGTCTATGAATCATGAATCACTCGGAGAGGAAAATGAATTGTATCAGGTGCGTTTCCTGCGCTGTGTAAACCCTACGCGAGCTCTATCGTTACCATGTCATCCATACAGGAGATCGTTAAAACATTCTACCCTCCAAAAGCGGGGGAGTCGGAAGAAGCTCCTCCGCCCCGACCGGATCCCATTACTGGCTATGTCTGGCAGGGATCCGCGCCTTCACAGCGGCGGAAAGAAGTTGCTATCGATCCCTCGTTTTTTGCGCTGCAGTTATCACAATACGGCCGCAATGTCGGTCAGAGGAGAAGCAGGTTTAAGGTGGTGGATACGTCGAGTCTCCCTACCTTTTTCCGTACGCTGGATCGAATGCCCGTCATCGACACGCACAAAGTCGGGATCATGTACGTTGCGCCCGGCCAGACGCACGAACGAGAGATCCTTGGCAACTACCACGGTTCGCCTGCATACACGCGCTTCCTCGAGGGGATCGGACGGCTCATCAACCTGCGGGGCCAAGTCGACGTCTACGCCGGCGGCCTCGACCCGGACGAGGACGGCGAGTACGCGTACGCGTGGTGGGACGACATTGGGCAGATCCTGTACCACACCGCGACGCTGATGCCGAATCACGAGCACGACCCGCACTTCAACTACAAAAAGCGGCATATCGGGAACGACCTGGTGCGCATCGTCTGGAACGACTCGGGCGTGCCCTACCGCTTCGACACGCTCGCGACGCAGTTCCAGTTTGTGAACATCGTCATCGAGCCGCACTCGCTCGGCGCCATCGCCGCGTTCTCCAACAGCCTGCACGAGAACGAGTATTTCCGCGTCACGGTGCAGCGCGCGCCGGGCATGAATGAGTTCACGCCCATCGGGAACTTTAAGCTCATCTCGGCGGAGAATCTCCCCCTGCTCGTGCGCCAGCTTAGCCTCCTCGGCGACTGGTTCGCCTCCGTCTTTCAGCACACCCAGGGCGACACCGTGCAGGTGGAGGTGCAGACCAACTGGCGCGCACGCTTGCAGGCCATCAAGCGGTTTCGCGCTCAGATGCCTCCGGCGCCGGAGCCCGAAGATGGGGAAGGTTTTCTGTTGCAAGAGTCTTCGCGTGATTTCACGGTAGAGTTCTGAAAAATCTAGTTTGGTTTGGCGTCCAAAATCAACTTTTGTGGTATGGAGTAGTTTCGTGTTCCTTGCTTGCTTGCTTGCTTGCTTCTTTTCTCTTTTTAACCGGATGGGTTTATCATTATCTCTCTCTCGTTCGCTCTGTTCCGCTTGGTTTCATTCCAGGACCGCTATACATTTCCCTGCCGGCCGGTTATTCTTTTGTTCACGCCATTTGTATCACCATTTGGATCTTTTTACAACAATTTTTTTCTTCTTCGAACTGTACAGGGCATTAATACCCCAAACAACAACACCTTTCAAGTTAAGCGGACGGTTACTTGATAAATAAACCAAGCTGCGCGCTACGTAACAGACGAGATGAATGTAGAAAACTATATGAATATGCAAAAACTATGATAAGAGAAGATCATGTTAGATCGATCACCTCGTGGTTGATATTTTCGCGATAGACACCGGTGGTCTTGGCCAACTGCCGTGACAGCTCAGTTCGCGATCGCGCTATCAACAGGGGAGCGGTCACCGGACGTAAGCCGGTGTCATCATTATCATCAGAATCGCTGGAAATCGATATGATGGATGTGTCTGCCGCCCGCCGCCATTTATCGGGAAGATCGCCATCATCGCCATCATCATCCTGCGAAGAGTGCACCGAGCGCGAGCGCCGCTGCTGCGAACTTCTTCTGCGCGCCTTGGTAGGTGAGGACTGTTGTGCCTGTGCGTATTTCGAGTGCCGCTTAAGACCGGATGGGTCGTGCCTAAGGGGTACCACCGGCGATTGTAGGCACGACACAGGGTCGCGCGAGACGTCCGATGATGTATACGCTTGTCCTTGTGGGGATAGAGTGTGGAGTATCGGAAGCTCGGCGGGAACTGAGTCCGGGTCGTCGCTGGACTCTTCTTCTTCCTCACGTGCTACGGGGAAACGTCGCCACGGACTCGAGGACGGCGGTGTGATCGGTCTTGCGTGATGTAGGTGGTGATCATGGTTCTGCGAAGTGGGCCACGGTATGCCCCGGTCGTCGCGGTCACCCTCGACCGATTCTCCCCCTTCTTCGAAAGCTATCGGGAATGGCCGCGGTACGCGAGGAGGGCTGAACAAGGGCGTGAGGGGGGCAAGTGGCCGTTGTGCTTTGCTGGGCGAGTTGAGGCTAAGGCTTGCATTGAGATTCAGGTCGATTCTCTGTAGAACTTTGGAAGGCGATGAGAGAGGTGGCATTTGCGTCTTCGAAGGTCCAGGGACGTCATCGCCCTCGGATATGATATCAAAAATATGTTGCGGACTCTCTTGAGCGTGAGCCGCTTGTTGGCGGATACCGTTTGAGGGCAACACCCCATTGCTAGCGCCCGTGACATGGGATTCCTCTGGATGGACTGTTGGCAAAGGAGGCTCTCGCGACTTTGTCGCAGGAAGAGGCCGTGAGCGATTTCTTGTTGGCAACGGCGATGATCGCCCATCCGACTCTTCGCACGAGCTTATAGCGTCGAGGTCAAAACACTCTTCGTCAGCATCGAGGGGCACAGGTGCTGTCTCGATAGCATTCATGGACGGCAATGCGGCAGCCTTTCCTTTTCCCTTTGCAGATGCAGCTGCCCGAGCTGTAGTAGCCCTTGGGGCGGCCTTCGACTTTGATTTTGACTTCTTCGCGCGCTTCGCCTCGAGCGCAACTTCGTACCGCTCGACGAGATCGGGGAGTATGAGCCGCACCATGCACGCTGGCATCCACACGCGCAGGTGGCTGTCGGGCTCAGGCGGTGGGCCACCACCACGCCGTTTCTTTCTTCCGCCCGCTGCGCCGTCCTCGTCATTATCCTCCTCGCTCTCTTCAGATTCCGACGGCAAGACGTCGTACGTGGTGTCGGCGGGCTTTCTGAGCCCTTGAATTCCCGCAGAGGCGAGACGCACGAGCTGGGCAGGCGCGATCTCTAGCCGATACTCTAGGATACCGTCGGTGGAAGCGTGCGTCCGCGAGCCATGGATCTTAACGATGAGATCGCCGAGATTGCTGTCTTTATCTTCCTCATCCGTTCCAACAGCCAGAGCAGAGAAATGCCGTGCGAGCACCTTCGAAGGTGTCCCCAAGGCGTCCTGATGCAATTCCCGCTCTGTGGCGGCCGTGCTTTGGGGTTGAGCGGCAGCCTTCGCATCCGCCTCCAGCACCGAGCGACGCAGAGCGCGCAGGACGATGCTCGGCCACAAGACGGTGCGGAATCGCTTTATGATGATATCTTTCAGGCCCCATTCGAAATGCAGCTCGCAAACATAAGCGATCTTCGCGAGGTCGGGCTCGCGCTCCCACCGAGGGGGTGTGTGAGTGCGACGTGCCCCGGCGTCCGTCGCGCTCGTGATCGGATTGGTATACGAGAGCAGGACATCGACGTCGGGAAACGAGTCTGGGACGGTCTTTGCCAGGGAGGGCTTCTTGGATACGAGATGTCCGCGTGAGTTGGTGTGCAGCTCATTGCGTAGTGCTTCGCGCCATGTGATGAGAAACTCGGGGAGCTCGGCGCGACTGAGAGACTGGGTGGCCTCGAGAAGTTCATCTCCGAGTCCACATTTCGCAAGCCCGTGGGCGATTCCTGGTCCGCAGCGCGGAAGACCAGCAGGGTGGTAGTCACCGCCGGAGAGAAGTCCGATTAGAATGAGGCCACCGCGGGTGAGTTGAACGGATGGATGTACGAGGATGTCAGCGGAAGTGTAGACGGTCGAATGGTTACCGTCCACACGACCATCTGCGTTCTTCACGACATGCTTACTGTTGCCAGTGAGATTGATGCTTGGGCTAGATTAGGAATCATATGGTGTGAGCGGCGGAGATTAACAGCCGTATAAATGCCACAAGGCTGCGCACTTGCGAATCACCATCTTGGCACCAAATAAGAAGTTGTCAACGTCATCCGACAGGATCGCATCGATGACGCCTGTGTTATTCAGGTGCGCCAGCTCGGCTTCTGCCTCCCCAGGGGCCTTGAGGTGCCAAGACATGCTTTGAGCGAGAAAAGCGTCGAACGAGCAGAACCCAAACGCACCATTCTCCATTCAAAGCCAAAGGCTTCAATCATACCCTTCATTCCATCGACAAGCCAGTGCTTTTCCCCAGAGATCCTCTTCCCGCGCTTGACCTTGGGGCGCTTCGGACCGTCAAAAACGAAGAGGGGAAGAAAGGGTGCGCTCATGAGCCGTGCACAACGAAAGAAGAGTGTTCGCAGTTCCGGATTCTCTCCCTCTCTTCCGTGCGCTGCATGGAAGAACCAGATGGATGCATCGATGCCCATGCGAAGACCTCTGAGATTGGCATGATTGCCCTCGAATCCGTCCACGACTGCTACGTGGGTGAGAGATCGCAATTTCCCAGAGGGTCGAAGAATCTAATAAATGTTAAGGACGGAAGCCATCCCAAGGTGCAAAAGGTTACCTACATCCCAGAGCCCGGTTACACCCATCCCAGTCCAACTTTGAATAATGGAGACGCGATCTCAACATCCCCCCTTCGCGTCCGAGTCACGTGCAGTGGTCACGTGATGTTTATGCTCTGCGTGCAAGACGTGGAACTTCACAAAGTGGGAATGTCACAGTTCTACAAACCTACCAGTGTGTCAGTGACGAATGTTGTCGATCTCCCAGGAACAAGAACGAGTCAGCCGAGGTGGCAGTCAGCTCGCTTGGTCGGCGCTTGAGACCTGGAGGTTCATCAATGGCCTCATCCTCATCAGGTGTGACAGCCTCTTGATATCCAGATAAACGCCAATCCCTCATCGGCTTCTTGACGAACCCACATAATTGCAATCACGCGGCGTGATCATAAGGAAGCCCAACGTGTATCAATACCTTGATAGTGCTCCGAGACTTGACAACGGTCTCACGGTTTGCACAGCCCATCACGATACTCTAGGATCGCTCAATACGCATCCAACTGGGGAACGCTGACGCCAATCGGTGATCATTGGCGCCATGATGGGGCCGAAGTAAGTTGGTGAACTAGTACTGTGCAAGTCGATCACACGGCAATGTGGGGTTTGTTCGACAGATGCCATACGCTTCGAGAAGGGAGACACTATACGATGCCATAAAGGATCAGTGACATCGGGAAGCGGACAGGCCGGATAGTCGATATAATCTTGAAGACAAGTAGCAGCCGTTGGAAGTTCGAAGGAGTGAGTGTGTGAACAACGCTGGGGGGATGAACACGAGACCAGTTGCATTACTCAAACGTGATGGGTATCGTGAACTTTACACCGAATGGTGATACCTCATATAAACCAACAATGATTTGCACCCTTGCCACCCACCATCGATTACAATAAGGATACACAGTTGGTCGTGGACAACCTGACGATAGAGACAGGGGGATAAAGTAGGGGGAATCTGATAATCCACACCAAGGGAGACATGGACCGGGAAGACCGAGGGAAGAGCCTGCACCAGGATCCGATGCACACTCACGACATCAGGGAGCACCCAGGTAGCAACGAGCGCTATCGGGAACACGGTCGTGAACACAGCAGGTGTGGAGCGCACAGTCATGGGAGTCAGAGAACAGGAAATGAAAGGCCAGACTTTGACACAGTGAAGAATCGCAAATTGGAGACGACGATGCAAGCGGATCAAAATTAAACAAACAGAGCACCCGATATAGACCGAAAGGAGGGCGGTGAACCGTGACGGGGAATCCGGTTAAAAGCTAGATGCCTGGAACACTGCCGACTGATGCCAGATATCGCGAGGAAGTCAAACCTCCCACCCAGGCACGACAATTGATTGGCACAGTACGTATTCTGTTGCACTGTGGGAAATGTGCGATGCATGGCGTTCAAAAGTCGGGGGACGGGGTGTGATCGCAGACGTTACCGTACGTACTGTGCTGTGGGAGGACAACAACGGTGACAAACAATCGCAGTACCGGTATGAGGCCTTGGCCAATGTGCACACAGCCATGGTCGGCGATGTCGTGGTCCTGCTCCTACGTTGCAACCCCGTTCCCGGATGAGGATTGCCGTGGCTGCGTCGGTCTCAGTACACAAAGTCACGTTGAAAGTCAACTGTTGCCATTGATGCCTTCATCAGACGATTGTTTCACTTAGAAGGCTCCTTTCATGCCCGAGGCACACCCCCGGAAACGCCATAGGAATACACACGTGGATGCAGGGCGCGGGACTACGTGGGCTTGGACTTACAGTCCGTTAGGTTGTGGGGAGGACCAGGAAGGCCATCGAAACTCCATCATAAAGTTAACGCGGCCATCATGCATCCTGGCTAGAACACGCTTGATGGAGCCGGTCAAGTTCCCTCACATTCTTGCATGCCTTGGTTCTCGTGGCCAGTGCACCGTAGCTGGTATTCGCAGACTACTAAGGCGATGGCACATTACAAGGCAAAATGCAACGATGTACGTACCCGTGGATTTAGGGTGGGGCGCCATTGTACAGTAATAGCGTAGAGTAGTACCAAAAGCGGAAAAGGCTTTGATCGATGGTGGTAGTCAAGACAACTTGTGACATGATGTTGCTTGACAAGCACGCGCAACACCCCCATTTTTTTATGAGTGAACACCGCCGATGGGCGAAAAGCAGAGTGATATGACATGGTGTGTCGCAGAACAGGATCAAGTCTCATCAGAGCGTTGCTGACACGACAGGTCTGTGAATCAGTTGCTGTTGGGCGGTGATGAAGCACCGTCGAGATTTCATTTCCACGACATACAGTATCGTGACCTGTCAAGATACAAACACTTTCGGAAAACTCAATGGGAATGTTCCTATAATACCCCTCGACTGACAAAGTAGCAACGAATCCTACCTCCTCCATTCTTTTCCCCCTGCAGTGGGCCTGCGGCTCTATTGCCTTCCCCTTCCCCCTCTTTTGTTTCTCCTTTTCGCCCTTTCCATTCCCAGCTGGTCTGATACTTGCCGCTGTTCCTTTCCCAACATGCGTGTGACCCATCGGGCATGGCTCATTGTCAAATCCATCGTGAGTGCCGATCCTCCTCTCCTCGTGTTTTCCCCGCTCACAGCCCGAGTTCAGTACCTTAGAGTCACCCTGAACTGGGTCACCATCTCGTTCTTTATTTTTTCGTTCGCCCATTGTTTCACTCAGGGCACCCTTCAAGCGTTCATCTTCAATGCCGACGACGCTTGGGGCGTCCTCACCACCGAGATCGTGAACAACGCCCAGCTCGAATCGATTGTATTCACGCAGTTCACCGGACGTCGTGGAAACTACAGTCTCGAGTTGTGCGACCAAGTGCCCGTCGTCGGGGGGAACTCACACCCATGCGACCATTTCTTCACCGCCGGCCAATCAGACCCCATCACGATTCCACCCCGGTTTTTGCCTCAAAATTCTTCTGTTGTCGGACCAGACGATTCAGCGGTGCGTCAGTCGTCGTTTGTTCCCTGTATTTTTTGTTGAGCGTTTTAACTGCCCAGCCCCTTGGCACTACCCATTCGTCAAATGTGGTGGGTTCACTTTCCTTCCAGGCATCATCGCTACCTCCCTCTGACCTTACCGTAGTCTTCGGCTCTGTGGATGGTCAACAGCGGAAGTACGGCCGTTGACCTTCAGATTACCTCGCAGCCAAGAACCGATGGGTTGTCGAACGTCGTTGTCACTTCGGGCGATGGCAACTTCTCCATGACAATCGAACCCGTTTGTATTTTCACCCTCTTGTACCCAGAGGCCAAGTAAGCCCCGGTCATTTTCTATTTCGCATTCACTTTTTTCTGAGGAGTCCGTGTAGGCTTGGTCAGGCGCGCCGGGAGGAGTTGTCTCTGGTTGGATCCCAGTTCTGGTTGTTTGGTCTGGCAGTGTTTGCAGTGAGTGTCCTCGTACTTGCCGTTTTATCCCTTCTTGACCATTTTTTCTTTCTTTCAGCTGCTGTTCGAATCCATTCCCCACATGTAATTGTGATCTCATTTGAGAATGTATCTCAACTTACCAAGGAAAAAAAACAGCCTTGCTCTTATCATCGCCCGCCTTCTAACAACTGGTTGGTCGACGTATGCGACGTGGCGCACGACGAACATCAGTGACCGCATACACCACCTTATTGAACTACCAGGCTCGCCATGCCAACTCGACCTCTTTCGGCCGTACTTTGCAAGGCGCCTCGCTTTTCAGGTGCGTTTCGCGAGCTTGTATGTCACCGCCGCTTCTCACTCTACTTTATAGATTGCGGACCTCATCCTGCACTGGGATGCGCTCTTCATTTCCATCTACCTTTCCTGGCGCCTTCTCAAGGTATTCGTTTGTACTCATAGCCACGCGCGAAACGTTTCCCTCATCACATACTAGATCTATCGCACCCATACATTCAGACATGTTGGTCCGCCGAAAAATATCATGCGGATGTATGCGGTACGGACCCGCTGACACTGCCTCCGTGTCACGTAAATTCACATATCTCCACAGTACTTCCTTGCCGTTTTGGTCAGCATCCAGTTATCGGTTTTCATACTGACAACTGCGATGGCGCTCTGGGTCGATCAAATTTTACATGGCGTCATCGGGAAACTTTCCTCCCACACCGCTGTGTACAACGGGACATTCATCATCACCACCGTAGTATGTTATCATCAAATTATCGCGTAGGCTGGGTTGATTTTGATTCGATACTCTTAAGTTGTTGATCCCTTGGCTGATGATGGTACTTTCCTAACTTCAGCCAACCGCTTTAATCGGTTCACTGACGAGAGCTTACAGGGCTGGTTCTCCGTACGTGGTGAGCGGCGCATCTTGACCGGGTTGTTCCTTTTCCTCGGATTGGTACTCCTGGGCGCGTGGACGACGATGTTCTACTCGCGCATATATCGCTTCACTTACGTCGACTGGCCGTTCTTCACGATCACCACTACAACTGCCTTCGCCTCGATCCTTTCCTCAGGCGGATTTGGGCTCGCCTGTCTGCTGAACTACGGCAAGGGCCTTGCACAGTGGTGTGCGTATCCTTCTCTTTTTGCATTCCAATGCTCAGAGCGCTGACCCACGCAACAGTACGCGTGGAAGAGTCCTTTTCGAAAAGCGACTTTGAGCCAGACGTGTTCGCCAGCAGTGAGATCGAAAAGGAGTGGAAACCGGACGCGGACCGAGCCTCGATCTACAAGGCCGCGGTTCCAGAGCTTCTGAGAGACGGTGGTCCGTCGGCGACGGGGATAGTGTGATGATGCCTGTCACCTATCTAGCGTCGGTCATGTCGGTCGCAAGTCACGGCACAACAACCTGTGGAGTCCGAAACGTTGGTGTACTCAAAAATACACGCAGAATCCAGACACTGCTTTCTTCCTCTGGGGTGCGCGCTATATGCCGACCCACAGGGGCTGCTAGTTCTGGCATCGCCCCGCTTTGTTGCAACACACAGCCCTATCAACCTTTTTTTTTTCCCTGTCTTTTACCGCTTTTACATTCTCTTACTCGCTTTCGTTTTTTTTTTGCGGTTGGATGGATCATTCATGTATCATTTGTGTATTATGTGTAAGCGACTGATTTTCGGTAGATTTACCACACCCACATGGTGGCAGGCGCTTTCCGCGCCAGTGTAGTCTTGGTGGCGGCCTTGGCGCACGTCCATGGTTTGATCCAAGACAGCCGATCAGTAGATATCGGAGATCCCGGGCAGACGACTGATCCCTTCAAAGCAAAGGATTGGGCGTTGGCTGTGCGCGGCGCTTTGCTCGCTCTAAGCACGGCGCTCGATGGGTACCGTGAGGCTATGTGGCTCACTACGATCAATACGATCAATTCATTTTCAGTTTTTTGAATTGCTGCGCCAATATTATTTTGAAGGGTCGCCTTCTGCGTATCAGAAGAGGGAGCGCTAATGTAGCAGCCCTGTGTGTGATTTCGGGTTTTGCGGTTCCACGCCATCTTGTCGGACGGAGGGGGGGAAATGGGGTGAGGGCCCTTGGGGTCTATCCCTCAAACGAGTCCAATGAACAACCCACAGCATACTAGGACAGGGAACAGCACCCCGCCGTTGACATATCGTTTCACCCTTCTTTCTTTGAGTCAAACTTTCCACCTGACCGGTTGGTCCTTCGAGAGCGATAGAGGAACAACAGAACTACAGTGTAGTAGTACACGGAGACGATCCCCAAATAGTTGTAAAATGCGAGATTATATAATCTTCCCGCGCTGCGTCAAACGTGTCAAATCTGGGATGACGATCACGATGTCGACCTTGATCATGTTGGCACCGATGCCATTAGAGTCTCGATATGAAAACTACGGCATCACTAGGCTCATGATCGTCGTACCTCTGGGCGGTTGAACCTGCGACACGCAACACCAGCCTGGGTCCGAACTATGTGCAGCGCGCAGAAAGGGGTGCCAGTAATACCACTTGTCCCGGGCCTCGCACTGCGTCCTTCCATCTCTCACCACACTCGTTCAACCTTCCCAACGCCCATCCGCCAACCTGGCGCTTCGACCCCACCAGGTCACTCACTTCCTTCGAGTTCTTGCGCGCTGCGATACTGGGGCACCCCTCGGCCTTGGCGACTATTTCCGTTGACGCCCTTCATGTCACCTGCCATGGCCCTGCCACAACCGCCCAGCCACTACAGTCGTGGATGGATCGACTTCCAGGTTGTGCGACCACTTTGCACTGAACCCTTCCGTGAACGCGGCATCCTCTCCTCTCGACCTCTTGACTTGGACTGAAAAAAAGAACGACATTGAAGGTCCCATCATCGATGAGGTCGGACAAGAAGGTGACTATCGTGCACAAGCATGACCGATTTTTACTCAGCTCTGTGAACCCTGACAAGTACCGAAAGCGACTCGAGAAGGACCCCACGTCCCTTGGCGTCAATATCATCTCCAATGGCCATGTAGACAACTTTGAATCCACGTCCGCGATAACGAAACGAGGCGAAACGGATTTGTGATCAACTAGTACGTTTGGACTTGAGATAACTCATCAACCACTGATAGACATGAGTTTCGAAATCCTGGTGGGCTCGTGATCAACCGCCTCCAGCCGTGTACCCGCCCGTATCTTATCCTCCTTCCTCTCCACCATACCATACTGAGACATCTGAGGGTCAGTGCGGCCACGTGTGGGGTTAAATTCCTACTTACACTTTGGTTCTATGGCGTTCTCGCACGCACGTCGTCATTCAGCTTGTGGTATTGTAGGGGCTTGTCTCTGAGGTATCGCATTGACGGAATATGAGCCACTTTTGCCAGTCTTCTTTCTAATTGAACACCGTCCAGTTGCAGAGCAGCGATTCCTAGCCGAAAAGATTTGTCTAAGAGTCATCATATTCTCTTTCTCGAACACGCCATTGGCTATTGCGAGCCTAAAAATGACGGTGATGGGGAAGAAAAACAATCTTTTGGCCAGGGTGAAGGAGAAGGTGGTCCTACCGGGCGCATTGGCTATGGTCAGCAGAATAAGAGTCAGGAGGATCACCTACGGCTTTAGTTCGTTATCAGCTCCTTTGTGGTGGATGTGAACTTGATCTTCATTGAGTTTCCCGACCAGCTTTAGGATGGCGTACGATCATCAACCGAATATCCTCGTAACAAAACACCCTGGGACGTCCACGACCGATGGTTTCTTGCGAGAAAAGCTCGTCAAGAGTCTATCTGGCTCACTGAGCGGTTTGTCGTCTCCATCCATGTCCTCAAATGACGGTGACAATACGTCCAGCTTGGGTGCGAAGAGTTCTTCATAAGGCCTGGGTGTCCTGTCTTTCAGTTTCTTTCTTCCTCTCGTTGTCGACGAGGTCGCTGCGACACCCTGTGTCGGCGGGAGAAATGGTAGAGTCCCGACATCTGGACACGGTGGCGCTCCTGAGCAAAGATGCCGGTGTTGTAGGCAATATTGAGGGTCAGGATCGCCAACAGGTCGCCCGAGTCGGCAACTGGTGTGATACCTGACCATCTCGGGGCGGGCAGTACTGGCGTACAGCTGATCTTGTAATTTGGCGAGCATGGGACGGAACACCGGCCATCAACTAGACTCGTTATTGACAAAACCAAGGGCCTACATTCTCAAACATTCGCTGCTTTTAGCTCACTAGAATGAATACGAGGTACAAATGCGTGATTCTTATCCAGCTGAACCTCCCTCGAGATGGCGTTCCGGAAGGTGCACCACGACAGGACCGCTCAACAGGCATCACGCGGCCCCACCGTGCCTGCGTCCGTGCCACCTTTGCCATCGTCCGCAGAGCATGAACAACAAAACTACCGTCGCACGCGTGCACACCGATTGGGTGTACCGATTTCCCCGCGCGATCGATGGACCACGTGTGCATCTCCGCCTGCCTTGTCCGCAGTGA
>Ga0209488_10001029_pt1 | contig 23699 bp, 19 predicted proteins | sample Rivendell_Oct201_8_FD_188349 | JGI IMG/M metagenome (GOLD analysis project Ga0209488, IMG submission 188349) | Vadose zone soil microbial communities from the Eel River Critical Zone Observatory, Northern California, USA -... | ecosystem: Environmental > Terrestrial > Soil > Vadose zone >...
AGAGGCCGCCTTTCGACGGCCCAAGATCCAAGCCTGTTATCACAGGCAATTCTGCAAGCCCGCTATCAATGACCGCGTCAAAGTTCACGACCAAACCGGCACGCAGTTAGTGGATGGAACCGAGCGAGTGCAATCTTCATTCGATCGGACGAGGCGTAATGCCATTAACCTGTGGTCAATCCGCAACGTTTTTATCAATGTCGATGCTGGGTCATAAACGCTCGCTGCAACGATCTATATCATAATACCTCTTGCACGAATGGCGCGAATGCGGCGCGCGGACGTTGATCCCGCAAATCGAGAATCAGCCGCGCTATTGACTTGTGGTGACATCACTAACAGTGACTACTGTCGGTAATTGTGCCGATGTAAGGCCGAGAGCGGCGCCGGAGGTAGCAGGACGACGCGGGCATCAAGGAGTAAGATGCGCCAACGCTTCGAAGGGCAATACCGGGCGCGAACGACGGCAAAAACCTGCGGGAAGGTGAGGACCAGATGAGCCTTCAGAACATGAGCCTTCGCAACATGGGCCTTCACCACCTCCATCGCATCGTGGCCGGCTTCTGCCTGGCGCTGATCACCGCGCTGATCGCGGCCATGCCCGCGTCCGCGCAGGACTTCCCGACCCGCCCGGTCAAGATCATCACCGACTCGGCGCCAGGCAGCGCGGTCGACGTGATCCTGCGCGTGATCGCCGATCGGCTCACGCAGATCTGGGGCCAGCAGGTGCTTCCCGTGAATCAACCCGGCGCCGGTGGCTCGATCGCGGTTCGGCTTGCGGCCGGCTCACCTCCCGATGGTTACACGCTGTTTATTCCCGCGCTCTCGACCTTCGTGGCGCCGCCCGGTGCTGCCGCCAACCTGCCGATCGAGATCCCACGCGACTTTGCGCCGGTCGGTTTTCTCGGTGGCGCACCGATGTTCATCTCGGCCGCGCCTTGGCTCGACGTTTCGACGCTTCCCGACCTGATCGCGCTCGCCAAGCAGCGACCTGGCGAACTCATCTACGGCACCAATGGGCGCGGCCGGCTTACGCACCTCACCGGCGAGCTCCTCGCCAGCCGCGCCGGCATCAAGCTGCTCATGGTTCCCTATTCGGGCGGCACCGCCCAGGTGCTCAGCGATGTCCTAGGCGGACGCGTGCCGCTGGTGATCGAGGCCTATTCGGGCGTAGCCGGCGCCATCGAAGCCGGCACCATCAAGCCGCTCGCCATCGCGTCACCCGAGCGCATGCCGGACTTTCCCAACCTGCCGACGGTCGCGGAAACCTTGCCTGGCTTTGCGGCGTCCGGCTGGCAGGTCATGGTCGCGCCCGCGGGCACGCCCGAGCCGCTGGTGCGCAAGATCAGCGATGACCTCGCCAAGGCGCTCACCGATCCCGGCGTAAACCAGCGACTGATCGGGCTCGGGCGGTTCAATCGGCCGATGTCGCCCCCCGAGGTCACGGCCTTCATCCAGGCCGAGCAGCGGATGTGGAAGCCGATTTTGGAGCAGACCGGCAGCAACTAAACATCCACGCGGCGCGAACATATATTGATGTGGGCTGAAGCGAGGACCTCCATGGATACCAAGACTGACACCAAGACCTATCCGGTAACCCGCACCGACGAGGAATGGCGCCGCCTGCTCACGCCGGAGCAATACGCGATCATGCGCCGGCACGGCACGGAAGCGCCCGGCAGCTGCGCCCTCAACTATGAGAAGCGTGCCGGCGCGTTTTCCTGCGCCGGCTGTGAGCAGCCGCTGTTCGTCTCCAAGACCAAGTTCGAGAGCGGCACCGGCTGGCCGAGCTTCAACGATCCGGTTCCGGGCTCGATCGAGACCACGACCGACCGCAGCTTCGGCATGGCGCGCACGGAAGTGCACTGCAGCCGCTGCGGCAGCCATCTCGGCCACGTGTTCGAGGACGGACCGCCGCCCACGCATCTGCGCTATTGCATCAATGGCGTCGCGCTGAATTTCAAGCCGGAGTAATGGCGGCAAAATCGGGCTCGGAACGCATGCCTGATCGGCCAAAACTGTGCCGCTTCCGCCCCAATTCGACCCCGGTTCGCGCGGCCTATGCGAGCCCGCTGGACCCATTCGCTTTCGCCCGCGGAATCGGCTAGGCTTGGCTTCCAGATCGTGCCGCCGTGTTGGCTTGATGCTCTCCTCGGGAAGGCAGCCATGGTCCACTATATTCGCACTGCCGCCGCGCTGATCGCACTGACCTTGCTTGCGATCCCCTTTGCGATCCCCGCAGCGTTCGCCGCCGACCAGGTCGACCTGCTCCTGGTGCTCTCCTCCGACGTCTCGCGCAGCGTCGATCATCCCAAGTTCCTGCTGCAGCGGGAAGGCTATGCCTCCGCGGTCTCGAACTCGCAGGTGCTCGACGCCATCAAGTCGGGACCAAATGGGAAGATCGCGCTCTCCTTTGTCGAGTGGTCGGGCTACGGCGCCCAGAAGCTTGTGATCGACTGGACGGTGATCGACGGTCCCGGCAGCGCCCGCAAGTTCGGCGACCAACTGGTCGAGTTGCCACGCTCGTTCGCCGACCGCACCTCGATCAGCGGCGGCATCGACTTCTCGGCGGCGCAACTGGCGAAGTCGCCGTTCGAGGCGCCGCGCCAGACCATCGACGTGTCGGGCGACGGCACCAACAATGCCGGTCGTGAGGTGCGCCTCGCCCGCGACGAGGCCGTGGCCAAGGGCATTGTGATCAACGGGCTCGTGATCTTGAGCGAGCGCCAGATGCCCTGGAACGCCGAGCATACCAATCCGGCCGGCGGGCTCGAGACTTACTACCGCGAGAACGTCATCGGTGGACCCGGTGCCTTCGTCATGGTGGCGGAGGATTTCCAGTCGTTCGGGCGCGCCATCATCAAGAAGATGATCGCAGAGATCGCCTCGCTGCGGACCGGTCCGCGGATGACCATGCGATGAGGTGATGCGCGGCCCAGCCGCTACTCGGCCGTGATCTTTCCAGTCTCGATCACCAGCTTCCAGCGGGCGATCTCGGCCGCCAGGAACTCGGCAAACTGTGCACTCGTATTGCCGACCACATCGAAGCCAATCTGATCGAAGCGCGCCTTGACGTCCGGCGCCCTCACTGACGCGATGAGCTCCGCTTCGAGCCTCGCCTTGACGTCGGCCGGCAAGCCCTTGGGCGCCGCAACGGCTTGCCAGGAATAGACTTCGAGATCGCCCACGCCGGCTTCCGCGATCGTCGGAACGTCCGGCAAGGCCGCGGCGCGGCGATCGCCGGTGACCGCCAAGGCCTTGAGTTTTCGGGCTCTCACCTGCTCGGCGATGGCGCCAAGATTCTGGAACGAGACGCTGGCGTGGCCGGCCACGAGATCATTGATCGCCGGCCCGCCGCCACGATACGGCACGTGAATCCCGGTGGTGCCCGTCTTCTGCCAGAACAGCGCGGCGGTCAGATGGTCGGACGAGCCCGTGCCGGAGGACGCAAACGTCACCTTGTCGGGAGTCTTCTTGAGGTGCTCGATCAGCTCGCGAACGCTGTTCACCGGAAAGGCCGCGTTCGTCACCAGCACATTGGGCGTGCGCACCGCGACCGTGAGCAGATCGAAATCCTTCTGCGGGTCGTATCGCAGGTCCTTGAACAGCGCCGGATTGATCGCGAACACGCCGATCGAGCCGACCAGAAGCGTATAGCCGTCCGGCTTCGCCTGCTTCAGCGCCGCCGAGCCAATCGCGCCGTTGGCGCCGGCGCGATTGTCGATGATGACCGTCTGCCCCACGCGCTCGGCGAGCTTCGCGGTGACGACACGCGCGGTGGCGTCCGACGCGCCGCCGGGCGGGAATGGAACAATGACCGTGATGGTGCGCTCCGGATACTCGGCCGCTTGCGCCGGCGCGGCCAAGATAGCAGCCGAGATAGCCGCCACAATGAGCGCCAGAACCCTGAACGGCTGCATGCCACCCTCCTGCCCTGATAGACATTTTGCGCTTTGGCCAACCCTATCACCGAAGCGGTCAACTGTCGTCTTACGGGCCGTGGACACGCCCCGTAAGAGGGCCTGAACACCACGATTGCGGTGCCGGCATCCGCGCGCTAGAGAAACCAAATGGGCCGGCCGCCGGGACCGGCGCCTTCCCACCTCCATGAGCCAAATATGAGCCTAACGGGCGGAGAACTTTGGTGAAGAAGGTCTATCCCGACGCCAAATCGGCACTGGCCGGACAGCTGAAGGACGGCATGACCATCATGGCCGGCGGCTTTGGCCTCTGTGGCATACCGGAAACGCTGATCCTGGCCATTCGCGACTCGGGCGTGAAGAATCTCACGTTCGTCTCCAACAATGCCGGCATTGACGGCGCCGGGCTTGGGCTCCTGCTGGAGACGCGCCAGGTCAAGAAGATGATCTCGTCGTATGTGGGCGAGAACAAGCTGTTCGCCGAGCAGTATCTCGCCGGTGTGCTCGAGATCGAGTTCAATCCGCAGGGCACGCTGGCCGAGCGTATCCGTGCCGGCGGCGCCGGCGTCCCGGCCTTCTTCACCAAGACCGGCTACGGCACCATGATCGGCGAAGGCAAGGAGGCGCGCGAGTTCGACGGCGAGCATTACATCATGGAGCGCGGGATCATCGCCGATCTCGCGATCGTGCACGCCTGGAAAGGCGACATCGAAGGCAATCTCGTCTACCGGAAAACTGCGCGCAATTTCAATCCGATGATGGCAACCGCCGGGCGTATCACCATCGCGGAGGTCGAGCATCTGGTCGAGCCGGGCCAGATCGACCCCGACCACATCATCACCCCCGGAATCTACGTGCAGCGCATCGTGCATGTGCCCAACGCACAGAAGAAGATCGAGCAGCGCACTGTGCGCAAGCGCAGCTAAGGAGACCCGCAATGGCGTGGACCCGCGAACAGATGGCAGAGCGCGCCGCCAAGGAGCTGCGCGACGGCTTCTATGTGAACCTCGGCATCGGCATTCCGACGCTGGTGTCGAACTATATTCCGGCCGGCATGAGCGTGCAGCTGCAGAGCGAGAACGGCATGCTCGGCTTCGGGCCGTTTCCCTACGAGGGCGAGGAGGATCCCGACCTCATCAATGCCGGCAAGCAAACCGTGACGGAGCTGCCGACCACGAGCTTCTTCTCGTCCGCCGACTCGTTTGCGATGATCCGTGGCGGCCATATCGACCTCTCGATCCTCGGCGCCATGCAGGTTTCCGAGACTGGCGACCTCGCCAACTGGATGATCCCGGGCAAGATGGTCAAGGGCATGGGCGGCGCCATGGACCTGGTCGCCGGCGTGAAGAAGGTCGTCGTGGTTATGGAGCATTCGGCCAAGAACGACCCCAAGCTGCTGCACACATGCACACTGCCGCTCACCGGCGCCAACGTGGTCGACATGGTGATCACCGATCTCGGTGTGTTCACCATCGACAAGAAGGGTGCAGGCGGGATGACGTTGGTCGAGCTTGCGCCCGGCGTCTCGTCGGATGAGATCAAAGCGAAAACGCAAGCGACCTATCGATCCACAGTCTGAGCATGCGTAAGTCGGCTCGCCGACATTGATGCGATCATCGCGTCTTGCCGGATCGCACCTTTGCTCGCTATAGTTGGCCACCTCTCATCGCCACAAGCTGGAAATCCGGTCCCGTGTCCGTCGGCATCAAGCGCCTTGGACTTGCCATCGCTGCCGTCTTTGCGATGGGCTTTTGCACACTGTTGGCAATCTCGCTGGCGATCCCGGCGGATACCGTGCGGGAACGCGTAAAGGCGCAGATCGAAGCGGTCACCGGGCTCGATCCGGTGCTGAGCGGCAAGGTCGCGGTGTCGCTGTTCCCGACCGGCAACGTACGCTTCGACGATGTCCGGCTCGGCGATCAGCTCGCCGGCACCTCGGTGCTCACCACCGAGCAGCTGGTGGTTCGGCTGCGCTTCTTTCCGCTCCTGTTTGGACAGATCGAGATCGCCGACATCAACCTGGTCCGCCCCACCATCACCATCGGCTTTGACAGAGACGGCCGCTCGAACTGGTCGGGCCATATCGACACCCTCGCACGCGCGCTGCAGCCGAGTCCCGAGCGAGCCCGGTCGTTCTCCGAGATCCGCATCACGGGCGGGACCGTGCACCTATATGATGCCGCCCAAAAAATCGTCGAGACGCTCACCAACGTCGAGTTCGCACTGGCCTGGCCGGCGATTTCGAAAAGCTTCGCCGCCACCGGACGTTTCGTATGGCATGATCAGCCGATCGACGCGACCCTGAGCCTGACCGACTTCGTTGCCGCGCTGACCGGCGACCGCTCCGGTCTCAAGCTCCGCCTCTCGGGAGCGCTGCTCAAGCTCGCCTACGATGGCTCGATCAGCCATCGGCCCGTCCTTAAATTGGAGGGAGCGCTCAGCGCCGACACCGCTTCGTTGCGCGACATGCTGCGCTGGAGCTCGCAGTGGACGATGCCCCCCGGCGGATTCGGCCGCTTCGCCCTCAAGGCGCAGACCACCATTTCCGGGCGCGCCGTGGCGCTGTCTGCGCTGAACATCGAACTTGACGGCAATGTCGGCGAAGGCGTGCTGACGCTTGGCGGCGAAGGCCGCCAGGTTCTGCAGGGAACGCTCGCAACCGACGCGATCGATCTGACGCCCTACGTGTCGGCGTTTCGGCCGTTCACCAACAATGAGTGGAGCCGGCAGCCGATCACGCTCAACGGCTTGACCGGCGTCGACCTCGACCTGAGGCTGTCGACGGGTCGCGTCACGCTCGGCAACGTCAAGCTCGGGCGCTCGGCGGTGACGACCAATCTGCGCCGTGGCAGCTTGACGGTGGCGATCGGGGAATCGCAGGCGTTCGGCGGCGAGGCCAGTGGAACCTTCGGGCTCGCCCAGTCCGACGGCGGCGCGACGGTCAAGGCGCAGATCAAGCTCACCGATATCGACCTGCAGCAAGGTCTCGGTGACCTCATCGGTCTACGCAAGCTCGAAGGGAAAGGCACGCTCACCGTCGATCTCGACAGTACCGGCGGCAGCGTTTACGAGCTGGCCCAAGGTCTCAACGGGACCGCGAGCCTTGCTAGTCTGAAGGGAGCGGTCGCAGGCCTCAATCTCGAGCAATTGCTCAAGCGGTTCGAGCGCAGCCCGCTTGCAGTGCGCGGCGACTTCCGCAGCGGCAAAACACCATACGATCAGCTTACGGCCGATCTCAGGATCATCAAGGGCGCCGCCGGCATCGAGGAGGCGCGGCTCGACGCGCCGGCGCTGCGGCTCGCGCTCGTCGGCTCGGCATCCATCCCGGCGCGCGACTTCGATCTCAAGGGTGTCGCCAGCCTGGTGGCAGCCCGCGATACGGCTCCGACCTTCGAGCTGCCGTTCGTCATCACCGGCCCCTGGGACAGTCCGCTGGTCCTGCCGGACACGCAGGCACTGTTCAATCGCGCGGGCGCGCCTGGATCGCTGATCGACGCCGTGCGCAACAAGCTCAAGCGCGGTGGCGCGCCGGCCGAGCTGCCGGTTCCGCCGGACGCACAGCCGGCGGCAGCGCCGCGTTGAGGCGTGTATTCATAGGTCGGGTTCTGTCTTGGTCTTACTGATTGGCGTGCGCACACTCTGCGTCCGCCGGGCGCGAATGGTGCGCCACGTATTGCCTGACCGCTTCGTAGGCCGGTCCGTCTTTGTACCGGCCTTTGCGGACGCCGTCTAAGAATGTCCAGGCGATCCAGCTAAAGAACAGTATGATGCCCAGTAACGACAGGGTGCGGTTAAGCAGCACGTCGCTGACCGCATATTGGAGGCCGACGGCAGACGCATCGACACTGGAGCGTACCGGAATCATCTCCACACCGTCACCACCGCGGAAGAACATCAAGAACTCAGTGGAGTTCGTTGACTGCTCGTTCCTGACCGAATGTATTTTCGCCCGGCAGAGCGTGACCAGAAAAACGTATCGCCTGCAGGCGCCCTCGGTGGCCCGCAAATCATCCGCCACTCTGAAAGTGCCCGCGTATCGCAAGTCACGCGCCAACTCGGGCCCGTAGAACGCCACAGCTCCCAAGACCATGGCCGCGATGAAGAGAGCAAAGCTCAGCAGCTTCAATCGGCTCATGTTGGTCCACGCAGGCAGCTGACCCTTCTCGAGCGCCTTCAGGTCACGCCTGGAGATTTGATCTGACCACACCGGCGTGCCCAGTCGTGGCGCGTCCGATGCGTGCCGAAGAGTCGCCCCTTGCGTCGCATTCACAGTCCGCTTCCCGAACTCGCCCATGGGTGCCTCCGCATCGTTGCGCAGACACTATCCGCGGAACAGTTCCAACTGGTTGAAGCCCGCTGGAGCGCTTGAGTAATGGTGAAAAATACCTTGACGACTACGACCTAAGCTCCAGCACAACCGCCCAGAGGCGCCCGAAATCGGCGAAGCGCGCCACACTCGGTGCCATCGGGATCAAAGCCGTCGCTTCGGCATGCCTTTCTGAAGCATGGTTCGTTCGAACTGCGGGCGGGCTGTGCTCATAAACGCTACGGTGTTAGCCGCCAGCTATTGGGCGCTCCTGCCAGACGCTGGTGAGCGCCAAGTAAATCCCGCAAGGGTCCTTGCGTCATCGCTTCGCGGTAGCTGCGCAAGTCTTCCGCATCCATGGCCTGCTTGTTCGGCTGCCCAGCTTCCGCTTTTACGGTCACTTTTGGCCCCAGCAACACGGTCGTCCCAAGCCCGGCATAGATGTAGCGATCGCCAAAGGTCTCCTTCAAAATTGCAAAGGCGGGCTCACCCGTGCAGTGAGTCGGAGCGATGAAGCGCACGTTCAAGTTATCACGCAGCGAAACCGCAATGGTCCTGATCTGGGCATCATTCGCCGGCAGCAGATGCGTGCCACCAAGGACAAGATGGATCGGCTTGCCGGTCGCACTCTTGGCTGCCTCGACGACCTTTTCGATAGTTGAATGACTGCATCCCACAACGAGAACGATTCCGTCGGGCGTATCGATCGCCAGCGCCACTTCCTTCACTTCCAGGTCGACACCCCAGGTGCCGTTCAACAGGATGAGATGGAAACCCGGCGCAATCTCGGTTGTCTTGGTCACCCAAGTGAAGTTATTGGCAGACCACGGGCTACCAAAACGAACCGTCTCTGGCGGCTTCCCGTCGAAGTATCGCATGTCCGGCGGAAGCGATTCGTTGCGCCGGTAGAACGTCCCCGGTAAGGCCGCGCCAAACACACCGAAGTTTTCCTGCGGAGCGTAAATTTTCACAGTCGGGTTGACCTTCAGGAGGTGGCTTAGCCCACTGGTGTGGTCGCCATGGCGGTGGGAGATGACTGCGAAATCCAGCTTGGTAAGATCGACCCCCTTGGCCGCTACGTTGTGCGCGAAGATCTCTGCATCATTGCCGCTATCGAACAAAATGCGCTTGTCGCCGTATTCGATATATGCGGAAAACCCCCAATCCTTCGTCATGGTGGAAGTCTTGCCGAAGGCATCGTACAGCACCGTAATCTGCGCCGTGCTAGCTTGCGCGCGCGCCGGTGGCACACCGAGCGCCAAGGAACCCACTGCAGCCAGTCCGCCAAAGAGCAAACAACGCGGCAGTGCTGATAGGCTGGAACACCAGTTGACGATCATCGCTGTTCTCCAGGACATGCAAACCTCCTGTCGCGGCTCACCATTCACGATATAGGCCGACCGATATGGTCTGAGTATGGCTGCGGCATCCTACGGGTCTAATTCACGAAATCTCCGGCCGCACGTGCGACCGGGCACTATTGACCGTAAAGGTGAGTTCGATTCCGATGGCGGAGACAGTGCGCGGCACTTGCGGACCGTCGAAGCCGGTTCCCATCCCCGAATCAAGGCCGGGCAGGCTTTTTCGGAGTCATGGTCTGAGCGCCGACGCCTACAACTGCGCGCCGATCGGTGCGGAGCTCCTTCGCCCGCCCGAGAGCTTGACCATCAGCGACGCTGCCACCAGCCCGATGGCCACGACCGCGATGAGGATCGTGCAGACGGCGTTGATCTCCGGCTTCACGCCGAGACGGATCTCCGAGTAGATGCGGATCGGCAGCGTGGTCGCGCCCGGGCCGGTGGTGAAGCTCGCCAGGATCAGATCGTCGAGCGAAAGCGTAAAGGCGAGTACAAAACCCGATGCGATCGCGGGCGCGATCAGGGGCAGCGTGATGGTGAAAAAGGTCTTGATCGGCGGACAGCCGAGATCCATCGCCGCCTCCTCGAGGCTGCGGTCGAAGTCGACAAGCCGCGCCTGCACGATCACGGCGACGAAGCACATGGTCAGCGTCGTGTGCGCGATGGTGATCGTCCAGAAACCGCGATCGACATCGATCGCCACGAACAGCAGCAGCAGAGAGAGGCCAGTGATGACTTCCGGCATCACCAGCGGCGCATAGATCATGCCGCCGAACAGCAGCCGCCCGCGGAAACGGCCAAAGCGCACGAGCGCAAGCGCCGCGAGCGTGCCCAGCACGGTGGCAGCCGCCGCCGAAAGCAGCCCGATGCGCAGCGTCACCAGGGCCGACTCGAGCATCGCTTCATCGTGCCAGAGCTCCACATACCAGCGCGTCGACCAGCCGCCCCAGACCGTGACGAGACGCGAGGCGTTGAACGAATAGAGCACCAGGATCGCGATCGGCAGATAAAGAAACGCCAGCCCGAGCGCGAGCGAAGTGATGTTGAACCAGGACGGCCCTTTGCGCATCGCTAGCGTTCTCGCTCGATCGCGCGCGACTGCATGTGCTGGTAGAACATCATCGGCACCACCAGCAGGCACAGCAGCACGACCGCAATGGCGGATGCGACCGGCCAATCCCGGTCGCCGAAGAACTCCGTCCACAGCATCTGCCCGATCATCACATTCTCGGAGCCGCCGAGCAGATCAGGGATCACAAACTCCCCGACCATCGGGATGAAGCACAGGAGCGCACCGGCAACCACACCCTTGAGCGAGACCGGCAGCGTCACCAGCCAGAACGCTTTCCAAGGCGGGCAGCCGAGATCGGCGGCCGCCTCGAGCAGCGTCTCGTCCATCTTCTCGAGCGTCGCGTAGATCGGCAGCACCATGAAAGGCAGATAAGAATAAACGAGGCCGATATAGACCGCCGTGTCGGTCGCGAGCCAGGCTGGCGGTGCGTCCACGATACCAAGCGCGAGCAGCGCCTGATTGAGCAGTCCATCGCGCTGCAGGATGTTGATCCAGGCATAGATGCGGATCAGAAACGCGGTCCAGAACGGTAGCACGACCGCCATGAACAGGATCGGCTGCAGGGCGCGCGGTGCCCGCGCCATGCCGTAAGCGATCGGAAAGCCGATCAGCAGCAACAATGCGGTTGCGAGCGTCGCGACCTCGAGGCTGCGAAAGTAAGACGCGGCGTAAATCCAGTCGGAAGCGATGAACACGTAATTGCGCGGTGACAACGCGGCCAGGAACGCTTTGAGCCCTTCGAAGCCGGCCGAGAGATCAAACACCGGAACATAAGGCGGCTGCGCAAGCGCGGTCTCCGACAAGCTGAGCTTGAGCACGATCGCGAATGGCAAGAGGAAGAAGAGCGCGAGCCAGAGATAGGGCACCAGCACCGCGAGCCGCTGCAGCCAGGCGCCTGCCAGCGGTTTCTTGGCCTCCCGGCTCTCCATGGCTTCGTCCGTCATTGCGTCAGCACGATGCCGGCAGCGGCATCCCAGGTGAGCCAGACGCGGTCGTCCCAGCTGATCGGTCGCTCGATCACACGCGTGAGATTGGCGGTGGCCGCCTCCATCACAAAGCCGTTGTCGAGCGCGACCTTGTAGATCGACAGATCGCCGAGATAGGCAATGTCGCGCACCGTGCCGCTGACGCCGTTCTCGGTTGCAGCCTGCTGTTCCAACGAGAGGCGCACCTTCTCGGGCCGCAGCGCGACCCAGACGGTGTCGCCGGCTTTCGCGCCAGATGGCGCACCGGCGCGCACGCGCCCGACCACAGCGCTTTCGATGACAGTCGTATCGGCGCCCGCCTCGATCACCTTTCCCTCGATCAGATTGACGTCGCCGACGAAGTCGGCCACCCAGCGCGAGTTGGGCTGCTCATAGAGCTCGGGCGCGGTTGCGACCTGCATCAGGCGGCCGTGATTCATCACGCCGATGCGGTCAGCGACCGTCATCGCCTCCTCCTGATCGTGGGTCACGATCATGAAGGTGAGGCCAAGCTCCTGCTTGAGATGCATCAGCTCGAATTGCGTCTCGCCGCGCAGCTTCTTGTCGAGCGCGGCGAGCGGCTCGTCGAGCAGGAGCACCCGCGGCCGTTTGGCAAGCGCACGCGCCAACGCGACGCGCTGGCGCTGGCCGCCCGAAAGCTGGTCCGGCTTGCGCGCGCCGAAGCCTTCAAGCTTGACCAGCGCCAGCATGTCCGTCACGCGGCTCGCGATCTCCGCCTTCGGCAAGCCATCCTGCTTGAGCCCGAAAGCGACATTGCCCTCGACCGTGAGATGCGGAAACAGCGCGTAGCTCTGGAACATCATATTGACCGGCCGCCGATGCGGCGGCACGCCGGTCAGATCGACGCCGTCGAGCAACACGCGGCCCTCCTCAGACGTTTCGAAGCCTGCGAGCAGCCGCAGCAGCGTGCTCTTGCCACAGCCGGAAGGCCCGAGCAGCGCAAAAAACTCGCCCTGATAGATGTCGAGCGACAGCTGATCGACCGCCGTCACGCCGCCGAAACTTTTGCTGATGGTCTCGAACCGCAGCAATGGGCGCGCGGCGGGATCCGCCCAAGGCGCAAAATCCCGGCGCGCGCGCGTGCGAACGATAGTCGGGCTGCGGGAATCGGCGTGAGCGCTCGCCATGCCGGCACGCTAGCCTTACAGACCCTGCCACTCAACAGGTCTCGCGCGCATTACCCGCCACTGGTGCGCGTGCGCCGCACCGCGTCCTGCCAGCCCGCCCATTTGCGTGCGCGCGTCTGCGCATCCATGCGTGGCGTGAAGCGGCGCTCGCACTGCCAGCGGGCCGCGAAATCCGCAAGATCGGGGCAGACGCCCGCCTTGAGCCCCGCCAGATAGGCAGCGCCGAGCGCTGTCGTCTCCATCACGGTCGGCCGGTCAACGGGCGCGTCGAGAATATCGGCCAGGAACTGCATGGTGACGTCGCTTGCGGTCATGCCACCATCGACGCGCAGCACGGTGTCGCCGGCCGCCGGCCAATCGGCCCGCATCGCGTCGAGGAGGTCGCGAGTCTGATAGCCAACAGCTTCGAGCGCGGCCCGCGCAATCTCGGCCACGCCGGCCTTGCGGGTGAGCCCGAACAGCGCGCCGCGCGCCTGCGCATCCCACCAAGGCGCACCGAGGCCCACGAAGGCCGGAACAAGATAGACCTGCTCCTGCGGATCGGCCTTCTCCGCGAGCGCATTCACATCGGGCGCCGTGCCGATGACCTTGAGCGCATCGCGCAGCCACTGCACCGCCGCGCCCGCGATGAAGATCGCGCCTTCGAGCGCATAGGTGCGGCGGCCGTGGAGCTGATACGCGATGGTGGTGAGGAGACGATTGCGCGAATGGACAGGCGCCTCACCCGTGTTGAGCAGCGCAAAGCAGCCGGTGCCGTACGTCGACTTCATCATGCCCGGCTTGAAGCAGCCCTGCCCGACGGTCGCAGCCTGCTGGTCGCCGGCAATCCCGAGAATGCTGATCGGGCCGCCGAACAGATCGGTCGTGCCGAAATCGCCGGCGCTGTCACACACCTTCGGCAGCAAAGCTTGCGGCACGCCAAACAGCTCGCAGAGCTCGCCATCCCATTGCCCGCTCCTGATGTCGAGCAGCAGCGTGCGCGCCGCATTGGTGGCGTCAGTCGCGTGCACCTGGCCGCCGGTGAGCCGCCAGAGCAGGAACGTGTCGATCGTGCCGAAGGCGAGCCGGCCCGCGCGCGCAGCCTCGCGCGCGCCTTCGACATGGTCGAGGAGCCAGGCGATCTTCGTGGCCGAGAAATAGGGATCGAGCAGCAGTCCCGTGCGCTCCGCGATCATCGTCTCGTGGCCGGCCTGCTGCAGCGCCGCGCAGGCGTCGGCCGTGCGGCGATCCTGCCAGACAATCGCATTGTGGATCGGCCGGCCACTCGCGCGATCCCACACCACCGTGGTCTCGCGCTGATTGGTGATTCCGATCGCTGCGACATGGCGCGCGGCGGCGCCGGCCTTCGCGAGCGCGGCGCGCACAGTTGTGACGACGCTCGACCAGATCTCCTCCGGATCGTGCTCGACATGACCAGGCGCCGGATAGATCTGGCGAAACTCCTCCTGTGCAACTGCAACCGGCACCAGCGCGCGATCGAACAGGATGGCGCGGCTCGAGGTCGTGCCCTGATCGATCGCGAGAAGAAAGTCAGCCACGCGCTGATGCTCCGATGCTCAAGTCTTCCGACATAATGGTAGCGAGTGCGCTCGTGGATGTTAACGCGCCCAATCACTAAATCGCGGCGGCGCCGATCAGGCCGGCCATGAAGGTCGCAAGCCGCGCCCGTTCCGGACGCGCAAAGCGCAGGCCGAGCTTGCTCCGCCGCCATAGCACGTCGTCTTCCGTCTGCGCCCATTCATACTGGATGAGATACCGCAGCTCCGCGGCCGTGAGATCGGCGCCCATCAGCGGCCCGAGGTCGGCGAAGGTCCGCGCCTCCGCCAGAATGCGACGCGCACGCGTGCCATAGGCGCCGACCAGGCGCCGCGCATGCGCCTCGCTCAGAAACGGCCAGCCCGCGCATGTCTTGGCGACCAGAGCCTCGACCCCGCCGACCGGAAAGTCGCCACCGGGAAGAGTGGAATTCGCGGTCCAAGCCGGCCGCGCACCAAGGACGGGCGCGAGCGCATCGAGCACCGCCTCGGCAAGCCGCCGGAATGTGGTGATCTTGCCGCCGATGACCGAGACCAGCGGTGCGCCCTTGCGATCGACCGCAAGCACATAGTCGCGCGGCGTGTCCTGCGGCCGCGTCGAGCCGTCATCGGCGAGCGAGCGCACGCCCGCGAACGACCACACCACATCGCCAGCCGTGATCGTCGTGCGAAAATGAGCGTTGACCACCTGGCAGAGATAGTCGATTTCCTCCGGCACCACCGCGACCGCTGCGGGATCGCCGGAGAACGTGCTGTCGGTGGTGCCCACCAGCGTGAAATCACGCTCGAACGGCAGCGCGAACACGACGCGGCCATCGGCATTCTGGAAGATGTAGCCGTGATCGTGCTCGAACAGCTGCCGCACCACAATGTGGCTGCCCTTGACCAGGCGCAGATTCTGCAACGGCGCCCGCTCGAGCACCGTCGCCTCGACGATGCCCGCCCACGGACCAGCCGCATTGACCAGCGCCCGCGCGCTCACGCTGTTACGTCCGCCACGCGCCTCGAGCATCAGTTGCCAGCTCTCACCGCGCTCAGCGCGCACGCAACGGGTGCGCGTGCGGATCACAGCGCCACGCTCGGCGGCATCGAGCGCATTGAGCACGACCAGACGTGAATCGTCGGTATGACAATCGGAATACTCAAAGCCTTTGCGGTAGCCTGGCTTGAGCGGCTCGCCGAGCAGATCGCGCGAAAGATCGAGGCTGCGGGAGCCAGGAAGGATCTTTCGCCCGCCCAGGTGATCGTAGAGAAAGAGCCCGGCCCGCAACATCCAGGCCGGCCGCATGCCGGCCTCCATCGGCAGCACGAACCGCATCGGCCGCACCAGATGCGGCGCCATCCGCAGCACCACCTCACGCTCGGTGAGGGCTTCGCGCACCAGCCGAAACCAATAGTGCTCCAGATACCGCAAGCCGCCGTGGATGAGCTTGGTCGAGGCCGACGACGTGCCGGACGCGAGGTCGTTCTGCTCAACGAGCAGCACGCTGAGCCCGCGGCCAGCCGCGTCGCGGGCGATGCCCACCCCGTTGATACCGCCGCCGATGATAGCGAGATCAAAATCGGCCATGCCGCTGATTCCCTCTGCCCCAGCATGGCGCGAGGCAACCTTCGGGCTCAAGCCGGAATATGCATGAATGCCCGTTGTTCTCAGCCCGATGGCGGCCGATCCAATCTCCGGGTAAGGCTAGGCAAGTCCAGCCTTGCCAACCACGGAAATGCCATGTCCGATCCAACGGTGTCTGATCCTGCTGCGTCCGATCCTGCTGCGTCCGATCCTGCTGTGCCCGATCCTGCGGTGTCCGATCCAACAGCGTCCGATCCTAAAGCCTCCGATCCCACCGCCTCGATCACGATCCAACAGGCGCTCGCCGAGCGTTTCGGCGAGGAGCTCAAGGTCAACGAGGAGCTTCCCGGTCTCGCGGCGCTCGCGCGGATCGCGGGCCATCGCTCGCATCGGCGCTTCTTGCCTCGGCCGGTCGAGCCGGATCTCCTGCGGCTGCTGTGCGCCTGCGCGCTGTCGGCGCCCTCCAAGAGCGACCTGCAGCAGGCCGATATCGTGATCGTGCGCGAGACGGCGATCCGGAAGGCGATCGTCGACACCATCCCGGAGATGCCCTGGATCATGGACGCGCCCGTGTTCCTGGTCTTCGTCGGCAATGGCGCGCGGTTGCCAATGATGTCGAAGCGGCGCGACAAGCCATTCCCCAACGACCACCTGGATGCGTTCTTCAACGCGGCGGTCGATGGTGCGATCGTGATGACGACGTTCATACAGGCCGCAACCGCCGTCGGCCTTGGCATCTGCCCGATCAGCTCGGTCAGGGACTATCCCAGCATCGTCGCCAAGGCGCTCAATCTGCCGCCGCGCACAGTTCCGATCGCAGGGCTGTGCGTCGGCTGGCCCGAGCAGCCGGGCGAGATCACGCCGCGGCTGTCGCTGTCGACCACCATGATCGAGAACCATTATGGCGACCGCGACCTGATCGGCGAGATCGAGGCCTACGATCGGCGCCGCGCGGCGCTGCGACCCTATCGGCGGCAGCGCCGCATCGAGCGCTGGGGCGAAGCGAGCTTCTACGGCTGGTCGCAGGACAAGGCGCGCCAATATGCCGAGCCGACCCGCACCGATTTCGGCGCCTTCGTGCGCGAGCAGGGCTTTCGACTCGATTGATGGCTCATGGTGCCGTAACCTCCGCAACATTGCTGGCGAATGTCGTTGAGAGGAGCACTCCACATGGACTATCGCGATCGCCACGTGATCGTCACCGGCGGCACCGGTGCGCTTGGTGCTGCGGTGGTCGGCGCGCTGGTCGAGGCGGGCGCCACCTGCCATGTTCCTTATGTGGTCGCGGCGGAAGCCGAACGCTTCGCGCTGCGCCAGCACGAGCGCGTCAAGCTCGTCGCCATGTCCGATCTCGGTGATGAGGCCGACGTCGCGCGGCTCTTCGGCAGCGTCGATCAGCTGTGGGCATCGATCCATCTGGTCGGTGGCTTTGCGATGGCTGAAGTCGCAAAGACGACGAAGGCCGAGCTGATGAAACAGCTGGAGATGAATCTCGTCACCGCGTTCCTGTGCAGCCGCGGCGCCGTGAACGCGATGAGCGGCCGCGGCGGCCGCATCGTCAATGTGGCGGCGCGCCCTGCGCTCGAGCCGCGCAGCGGCGCCGGCATGGCCGCCTATACGGCCAGCAAGGCCGCGGTCGTGGCATTCACGATCGCGCTCGCCGAAGAGGTGGCCAAGCTTGGCATCCTGGTCAATGCGGTCGCGCCTTCGACCATGGATACGCCCGCGAACCGCGCCGCCATGCCGAAAGCCGATCACGCGGCGTGGCCGAAGGTCGAGGAAGTCGCGGCGACGATTCTGTTTCTCGCCTCGCCGCGGAACGCAGTCACGCGTGGCGGCATCGTGCCGGTCTACGGACGAAGCTAGCCCGCCACGCGCTTTGAATCGGCGGCGGCCGGTCGACCGACCAGCTCGGCGTAGTCCTCAATCGGACTTGGATGGCCAATGAGGAAGCCCTGCACCTCGTTGCAGCCCTCGCGCGCCAGAAATGCGAGCTGTTCCTTGGACTCGACGCCTTCTGCCAGCACCGGCAGGTTCAAACCTTGAGCAAGGCTGATCACACCGCGCACGATCGATTGAGATTGCCGATTGTTCTCCAGGTTCGATATGAAAGACTGGTCGATCTTGATCTTATCGAAGGGAAATGACTGCAGATTCGACAATGAAGAGTATCCTGTTCCGAAATCATCCATAGCGATGCGCACACCGAGAGCCTTAAGCCGGCGCAGGATCGAAAGGGTACGAGAAATGTCGCCGATCAGCACGCTTTCGGTGATCTCGAGTTCAAGGCGGCGCGCAGCTAAACCGGTCTCGAGCAAAATCGCACGGACCAGCTCCGGCAAGTCACTGTGGCGAAGCTGGGCGGGCGAAAGATTGACGGCGATTTCGAGCGGATGTGGCCACGATGCCGCCTCGCGGCAGGCCTCGCGCAGGACCCATTCTCCGATCGGAATGATGAGGCCGCTCTCTTCGGCCGCCGGAATGAACGCGCCTGGAGGAACGAAACCGCGGCTCGGATGATGCCATCGGACCAGGGCCTCGAAGCCGACGATACGACCGCTGATCAAGGCTTGCGGCTGGTAATGCAAAGCAAATTGCTCGAGATTTACCGCAGTCCGCAGCTCACGTTGGAGAGCGCGCCGGTCGCGCGAACTCTCGTCCATCTCGGGGGCGAAGAACCGCACGGCGCCGGGGCCTTCGGCCTTCGCGCGACGCATGGCGGCATCTGCATTCCCGATCAGAGTTTTGACCTCCGCGCCGTCGGCCGGGAAAATCGCCACTCCGATGCTCAGCGTCATCCGAAGCTGGCGACCTTCGACCTCGATGTCCTCCACTACAGCGCCAAAAACGTCCACCACGAGTGCTTCAGCCGTGTCCGGCTGGGGACCGGACCTGGAAATCAAAATGAATTCGTCGCCGCCGACGCGAGCCACGTAGGCTCCCTCCGACGATGATCGCAGGCGATCGGAGAGCTCCCGCAGCACGGCATCACCAACGCGGTGCCCGAAAACATCGTTGATGTCACTGAAGCGATCGACATTGATGGAGAGAAGAGCGAACGTTTTGTCCGCCTTCGTGGCTCCGTCGATCTTGTGCGCAAGACGATCGGCAAAGGCTACGCGATTTGGCAGACCGGTCAAGACATCGTGATTTGCCAAATAATCAATGCGCGCCTCGGCCTCTTTGCGTTCGGAAATGTCCTCGTGCGTCGAAACTCGCCCGCCTCCTGGCAAGGGGCGATTCGCGACGGCAATCGTGCGCCCGTCAGCCGTTTCAAGAATCTTATCGACCGGCTTGCCTTCAGCGATCTCGCGCTCGATGCTAGCGATGTACTCTTCGGCGTTTCCTGAAAACGCTCCCGAGGCGAAGTGCTCCGCCAGGATGTCACTGATGTGGCAACCGGGCTTTGCGAGCTCGGTCGACATTCCGTACATCTCCAGGAAACGCTCGTTGCATACAACCAGTCGGTTCGCGGCATCAAACATGCAAAGGCCCTGCGACATGTTGTTGAGGGCCGTGTCCAACTGCAGTTTTTGCTCGCGCAGCTTTTCTTCAGCCTGTTCGCGCTCGCGGACGACGGCTTCTGCCACGGCCCGTGCCCCCTCTGCCTCGGCCGTTTCGGCGCGCGCTTCGGCAAGGAGCTCGTAGCTTTTGAATCGCCCCACACTGACGAAGACGATGCCGCCGATCACAAGAATGGATAGGACAGCCGCGCCGATCAGGTATTTGGTATAGATCCGCCAATCAGCAAGGGCAGCTTCGGTGGTGGTGGCAACTGCCGCGACAACCGGATAATGCGCCACGCTGTGGCCCGCGACGATGCGCTCTATGCCATCGATGGGGCTGTTCACCCGCACTAAACCGCGGTCTCCGCGCGGCAGCACAGTCGTAAACAGCGGTCCCTGGGCGTATGAGGTTCCCGGCGCGTCGCGACGCGGATAGCGGACGAGCAGCATCCCATCACGGCGGAACAGCGAGATCGCGCTGTCTGGCCCGAGCGCAATGTCTGCAAAAAGGTTCTCGAAGTACTGAAGCTGGATTGCACCCACGACCAGGCCGAGGAACTCGCCATTCGGGCCGACAAACTTGCGTGCGATAAAGATGGTCCATGCCCCGCCTCCCCGACTGAGTACAGGCTCGCCCACAAACGACACTCGCTGAGGGTCAGATTTGAGCGCCTTGAAATAGTCTCGGTCGGACCCATCGAGCGCCGGGATTGGCCAGTAACGCGAAAAGTTGATGAGCTTCCCTTCAGCGTCAATCAGCGCGACAACATCAACGTGCGGCATGCTCTGGATCTTGTCCTTGAGCATCACATGGACGTCGTAACCGGACATCTCTCGCCGGTAGTCCTCGCTCGACGACACGCCGAGCGCCTGCGATCGCTCGATCAGACTGGTTTGGACGACCTCGAGCGCCTGGAACGTCCGATCGGTCTGTTCGGCAAGAACGAGGGCCAAGTTGCGCAGCTCTCGCTCACTGTCGGCCAGAACCCGATTGTGGAGGCTGGTAATGATAATGCCGGTACCCGCCAGTATTGCGCTCGCGAGCAGCAGTCCGCAGAGCACCAGCAACTGAACGGCGCGAGAGCGCGTGGGCTTCTGAGCAGGCGACTTGCTCGCGCCGAGCGGGGCCGACGCGGCGCTGTTGCCGGCGACGAACTCAAATATGTCGTTAAGCTGGGCCATTGGCCGGACATCTTGCGGGTGAGCCTTTAAGGAAATCGCTTGCCGCGCATTCCGGCATTCACCAGGCCGACATGGTGCTTAACAGATGGTAAAAAATCGGGGCCCCTGAAAAGCCCCCTGGAACTCGGGATCGCACCCTGCGGCTCGCTGTCGGGCACGACGGAACCGCAAGTTGGCGTGCGGCTCAGAGAAACATGTTATGCGCCTCGACGAGCGGCACCACGTCGCGCGCCGACGCCTTGTTGAGGCTCGTCACCGCCTTGGAGGCGACGATCGTGCGCTGCTGCGCAAAGGCCTCGTGGTTCTCCTCGATATCCTCGAGGTCGTAGAGATAATTGACCATGAGCCCAAAAGCTTGCGCGATCGCACGCTCCGAGGTGTCGGCCAGCCAATTGAGCCGCTCGAGCCGCGCGCCGTTGCCGAGATGGAAGCGCGCGACCGAATCGATCGGGCTGCCATTGCGCGTGCGGGCATGCAGATAGTACCAGGCCGCTGCACGGATCAGCGGCTCCTTCACGGGCTCGCGCGTCGCCTCGGCCTGCCACCAGCCCACCGTTTCGAGATTGGCAAGCGCGGCGCGGTCGCCCGCGGAGAGCACCTGCGACTGCTCATTGGCGCGCTCGCGCGTCAGCCATTGTGCAAAGTTCGGCGCCGGCGACAGCGTCACGAAGGTCGAGAGCTTGGGCGTCTCGCGCGCGATCTCCTCGGCCACCTGCTTGATCAGGAAGTGGCCGAACGAGACGCCGCTCAAGCCGCGCTGGCAGTTCGAGATCGAGTAGAACACCGCGGTCGACGCCTTGTCGGGCCTGATCACCTCGCGCTGGAGCGTCAGGATCGGCGCGATCGCGGACGGGATCTCGCGCGTGAGCGCGACCTCGACAAAGATCAACGGGTCATCGATCAGCGCGGGATGAAAGAAGGCGTAGCAGCGGCGGTCGGGCGGATCGATGCGATGGCGCAGATCGTTCCAGTCGTGGATCTGGTGCACCGCCTCATAGCGGATGATCTTTTCGAGCACGCTCGCCGGCGTCGACCAGTCGATGCGGCGCAGCACCAGAAAGCCGCGGTTGAACCACGACGAGAACATGTGCACGAAGTCGTTGTCGACGACCTTGAGATCGCTGCGGCGGTTGAGCGCATCGAGTAGATGCTCGCGCATGCGCACCAGCGCAGCAGTGCCGCCGGGAGCGAGGTTGAGCCGGCGCAGCAGCTCCTGCCGGCGCGGCTCGGCCGCGCGGTGAACCCGCGTCGCGGTGTCATCGGATGGGTTCGCCCGCCACGCCGCGATGGCGGTGTCGAGCTTGCCGTGGTCGGGGCCGAAGCGTTTTGCGAGCGCCTCGAAGAACGCGATACGCGGCCCCGAGGTCAGCTCTGCGTAGTGCGACAGAATCTCGCGCGCGAGCGCGACACCGGAGGCTTCGCCGCGCCCGGAGAGGAGCTCCTCGCAAAGCTCCACCAGGCTCGTGTAACGCTCTTCCGCGCTCTCGCGGCGCTCACGGGCGCGATCGAGGAGCGCGCGCCCGCGCTCCGTGATGCTTTGCAAAAGCTCGCCAAAAAAGGAGGTGTTCACGACACGAAATTATCCCTGCTCCGTGACATTAAATGGTTATGCCGGCCGAATTCTACAAATCGTCGTAAACACTTTGGGGCCGACCTTAACGGACTGGTTACCAGCTATGGACAAGGCCGTACCGGCGCGCCACACAGGCGGCGGTTTTGGCCGCGGTTTTAGCGGTGGTTCTGGTGGTTGTTTCCTGGCGCGGCCGTTCGCCGCGCAGTTTCCAAGGAGTTTTCGATGTCGGGTCCCCTCAGCGGTGTGCGTGTCCTCGAGCTTGCCCGCATCCTGGCGGGGCCGTGGGCGGGTCAGATCCTTGCCGATCTCGGCGCCGACGTGATCAAGGTGGAGCGCAAGGGCGCCGGCGACGATACCCGCGCCTGGGGCCCTCCCTTTGTACCAGCGGCCGACGGCAGCCATCTGGGCTCTGCCTATTTCCACGGCACCAATCGCGGCAAGCGCTCGATCGAGCTCGACTTCGAGGCGCCGGAAGGCCAGCGCATCGTCAAGAAGCTCGCGGCCCGCTCCGACGTGCTGCTGGAAAACTTCAAAGTCGGCGGGCTCAAGAAGTTCGGCCTCGACTATGCAAGCCTCGCGCCGGAGAACCCCCATCTGATCTATTGCTCCGTCACCGGCTTCGGCCAGACCGGCCCCTATGCGGCGCGCGCCGGCTATGACCTGATGGCGCAGGGGATGGGCGGCTTCATGAGCCTCACCGGCACGCCGGACGGCGAGCCGACGCGCGGGGGCGTTCCGATCGCTGACATCTTTACCGGCGTCTATGCGGTTGTTGGCGTGCTGGCCGCGCTGGTCGAGCGGCAGAAGACCGGGCGCGGCACGCTGGTCGATGCCGCGCTGGTCGACAGCCAGGTCGGCGTGCTCGCCAACCAGGCGCTCAACTATCTGGTCTCGGGCAACGTTCCCAAGCGCCAGGGCAACTCGCACCCCAATATCGTACCGTATCAGGTGTTCCCGGTCGCGGACGGCCACATCATCATCGCGACCGGCAACGACAACCAGTACCAGAAGCTCTGTGGCGTGCTTGGCGCGCCGGAACTCGCGCAGAAGGCCGAGTACCTCAACAACACCGGCCGTCTGGCGCACCGTGACGAGCTGGTCGGCCGGCTCTCGACGCTGACCAAGCGTATGAAGGGCGGCGAGCTCCTCGACAAGCTCGAAGCGGTCGGCGTTCCCGCTGGTCCGATCAACGACCTTGATCAAGTGTTTGCCGATCCGCAGGTGATCCATCGCGGCATGCGGCTTGAGCTCGCAAGCGACGCCGCCAAGGACGGCAAGATTCCCGGTGTCCGTACCCCGATCATGATCGGCGGCAAGCCGGTGGCATCGCCGCGCCCCTCGCCGCGGCTCGGCGAGCACACCGCGGAAATTTTGCGCGAGATCGGCGAGGCGTGAGGCGCACCGGCGCACCGGGAACGTTGGTTTCATTTTGCCAAAATGAGCAATGCATACTCCGTTCGTCCCCGCAAAAGCGGGGACCCATATGTGGACGGCCCCCGGCTTGCAAGAGGTGAGCAGCGTGGCGGGTCGGATCGCTTGCGATCATATGTCCGGCCTGTTGACGCGG